>Ga0209212_1000770_pt1 | contig 59132 bp, 75 predicted proteins | sample RifGroC2_FD_183996 | JGI IMG/M metagenome (GOLD analysis project Ga0209212, IMG submission 183996) | Groundwater microbial communities from Rifle, Colorado, USA - Groundwater C2 (SPAdes) (version 2) | ecosystem: Environmental > Aquatic > Deep subsurface > Groundwater | place: Rifle, Colorado...
GACAACGTTCGGCAGGAAGCAGAAACCAGTCTGTAGCCAAGTCATCATCGGTCAATGATCGTTTCGACATTTAGCACCATCCAGTTGGAGTAGATCATAAATGATACAACTTTGCGGCAGCGTCAACGCTGCGTTTACGATGGAATAATATGCTGGGAGATTAATTTGTAGAGCAGGCAGAAATATGCAGTCGAATACAGCAGATTATGAAAAATGTCGGGGAGTGGTGCAAGGAATGATGTAGAATCAGAAAAATCAGCTGGAGAACTCTGTAATGAGGTTGGTATCACTGGTTCTTGGAAATTTGATCCCTGGTAGTGTGGATGTTGGGGTTACCCCTACATGGCTCAGCACGAGCGGGACTTCACGCCGACAGAGTACCGCAGGCGTATGGAGTACGCTGAGACCATCCTTCCACTCTTCTATGGTCAGCACGTCTGCGAATGGAACAAGAACTCTTCAGCGGAGGTGTCCCTTCGCGCCGATGTCGGCGGCGTGCCGATCACCGGGAAGCTGGACAGGATCGAGATGTTGAGCGGAGCCGGGAGGATCGATGTCGTTGACGACAAGTCAGGGAATTTCGCCTATGCAAAAAAGAAGCTGCAGCCGCCAGCTCCGGAGAAGGTTGCCAAGCTGATCGGAGAGTTGAAGATGCCAACCTTTGAGGCGCTGCATGGCGGCGACTACTGGCGCCAGGCGGTGTTCTACAAGATACTGGCTGAGGCCGACAAGAGCCGCGACTGGACGGTTGAGAAGGTGAGGTTTGAGTTCATCGAGCCGGACAAAGACACCAGGGAGTTCCGCGAAGAGGTCGTGATCGTTGAGGAAGGCGACGTTGAAACCGTGCAGGCGCAGATCAAAGAGGTTTACGCGAAGATCCGGAACAAGGAATTTGCGGAAGGATGCGGCGATCCGGAGTGTGAATGGTGTCAGTTCGTTGCGAGACTGGAAGTCGCGGCAAGTGTAGATGAATTCGAACCGGAGCTGTTGCTTGCTGCCTGATTTAGCAATGAGTGACTTCAGTAAATTTGTGGCAGATTTGCCACAAAATGTTTGATCAATAGGACTGAATATGCTGGTAAGATGGTAAGTTTGATTGCTTTCCTTATTTCCTTTTCGTGTGAAAAGATATTGACGACACCTGCAAAATCTTACAATATGAACAAAAGTAAGGAATAGGAGTAGCCCATGTCTACAGCAACTGTTACATCAAAAGGACAGACAACAATCCCAAAGGATATTCGGGAAAGCCTTAATCTGCATGCCAAAGATCAGCTGCAGTTCACGATAACTGCCGACCAGACCGTTATTGTAAGGGTTAAGAAGCGGGATATAAGCGAACTTTACGGAATGCTCCACGACGATAAACGAGACGTCATCCCGGTTGAGAAAATGAAGGCCTGGCGCTGATGTTTGGTCTCGACACAAACGTCCTGGTTCGCTATCTGTTGCGCGATGATCCCGTGCAAGCAGAGCAGGCAAAATCTGCTATCGAGGCTGCAGTATTGGGAGGGGCGCCAGTAATTATAAGCCTTCTGACTATTTTGGAAACAGAATGGGTCTTGCGATCAGTCGCGAAACTTAAAAAACAAGAAGTGATCACGACGTTCAGAATGTTGTTGGAAGTACGGGACGTGAAGATTGAGCAGGAAGAGATACTTGAAGAGGCGCTGTATTTCTATGAAAAACATAACGCTGATTTTGCTGATTGTCTAATGACGTCAAGATATAGAAATCTCGGATGCACTGCCATGTTGACATTTGATAACGGCGCCTCAAAATTACCGGGCAATTTGAAGTTACCCGCCGAATTTAACTCTGTTTTGAGATTGTTTAAGAAATGAAAAGAAGTGGAGGGGATTGATCCCTCTCAGGATACTTTATGACCATTCAACCAGTATTTGTTGCAGACCCGCTTGATGAGACTTACCAAACTACCCCAACTGCCGATACCATCAATCAAGCCGTTGAAGCGGCTCCACAGGAAGAAAAGGATGTCCATAAAGCTTTAGCGGGCATGTTTGAAGCCCGTGAGAAGATCACTCTTGTGGATGAATTATTGAGTAGCTTCTTCGGGCCGACAAAGCGGTATGGAGTATTACTGGATAACCTGGCAGCGGTTAGGAAGCTTGCAGGGAAGAGTCCCGAGCACCGGGCTGCGTTCTTCCGTATCGCAAGCAACCCGAACCTTGAAGATGATCTTCAAAAAGAGGTGAAAAGGATTATCGTTGATCTTTAAACGGCCCGAGTATTTCTTCTTCCAGAGTAAATCTCACTGTAGCTTCAATACACCCACACTTCTTGCATTTTTCCCACTTCTCCAGGGCGACTTTTACAGCCTCAACAGATTTATGCGATATCAAACAACCGCATTGTGAGCAAAAGGCGCGGACTGCGAATTCAACGGGTTTGCCGGTTAAAGGCGAATTCATCGTTTCGATTGCATTCTGTTTGTGGTGGTTAAACTTCATCCGAGTCCCTTGGAATGCTGATCTTTAATATTCTTTCTTTTTCACTTCGCAAACATCAGGGTAGAATTCTTTTGTGAGATTGTCGGCTTCACTGTCATTTGGCCTCATAGATATTTTAGGTGTATTGCCAGATTGGTGAACTGAGAAAGTGATAATCTGGCTTTTTAACAGCTGTTTATCATCGAAGTGGTTCTTTTCTTTGCAGGGGGCATCTGCTTCACTATATGAAATTTTCACAAATGCATCCCAATAGTCCATAACCGAACGGCGCATCTCCATTATCTTCCAACTCGCCAGAGGAGGCAGATAGGGCCTATCGTAACGTTCTTTTTTTTCTGTAATCATCTCTTTATGTAATGACTCACACTGTTCCTTCCATTCTGCCCGATGCTTCTTTTCAATTTGTAGCCACAGAGTTTTAGGACTTCTCTCTTTATCGTATTTCATCAATTCAGGAACATCATCATCCATGTCAAAGAGTATTGGTGGACATATACCAGACTGTATTGCTTTCAGATATTTTGTAACAGCTGCCTTTGCGGTATTTGACGACATTTTTGAAGCTGCAGAAGACGTAAGCGGGATTAATACAATCATAGCGAATAAGCGTTATGCGTTCTTCTAAGACTACTCTGTCTCCCCTTTAGATATGAATGAGTCTTACACCTCATAGAATCCTTATGTCTTATAGAGCCAAAACCTTAAAGGCCCCTGTTGGAGATGTTGATTATTCCGCTATTTCCGCCGGCTGGCGGTTTTCTTGCGGTTACGCGGCTGCTGAAACCTTACTGCTGGAGTAGAATCTTCCACCTGTTGACGGATCTGGAGGTTTATTAGTCCTGCCGTAGATCTCACGCAAAGCTTTTGGTCAAATGAGATCACACGGGTGTGCATACGGATGTGACTATATATGCGACTGGTTTTGATAACTACTGTGTGCTTGCGGGTGAACCTATATATGCACATACGGGTGTGCATACGGGTGTTACAAATTCAGTTTAACCTTTCCTTTATTACTGGAGTGTTGTGAAGCTTCTGGGTGAGGTCTGGCGCGAAACCTCCAGAACCCTTTCGGGCGTATGGTTTTGCTGGTATTCCGGGTGTGGGCTATTTATCTCGATCAGGCCGGCTTCGCCGGACAGCTGGTCACGCTGGCCAGGTCTGATCTCTGATCCGGGCTCATTTCTCGGTTTCTGTCGCATACGGGTGTGACTATATGTGTGCATACGGGTGTTTAGCAGCAATTTGGTAGTGCTTTACAGCCTTTGAGTAGTCTTTTTTGCAGCCTATACCGTCTGCATAACATACTGCGAGATTATTGTGAGAGTGAGAATATATTTCACCTTTCTTTTCCATCGCAACGGCTTTTTCGTACTGTTTGCATGCAGTGATTTTATCTTCGAGGCCAAAATCCCCGTTGCCATACATCAGGCCAAGGAAGAAGTGTCCATCCGGATTGCCGCCCTTCACCGCCTGCTCGTACCAATATTTTGCCTGTTGTGTATTAATCTCAACGCCGTCTCCCTCTTTATAACGACGAGCCAGCTCAATGATAAACAACTGATCACCGGATTTTGCACGTTCGATCATATATCCGATATCTACTGGTGCAGGGGCAACAGCATCAGCAGCCGGGGCGGCTGCCGGCGCAGCATCAGCAGCATACGTAACTCCTTTAAATGCCATCAGCACAACAAAAGTCAGTAATATCCTCTTCATTCTACCCTCCTTGAGAAAATAACATTGGAGATATCTTAATGCCTCCGTAAAAAGAAAAAATCAACCTTGAGTAGGCTGACTTCAGTTTATCTTATGCGATCTGGGACTCTATCCGTTCCAAGACATCGAGAACAGTTTGGACATTTGCTGCTTCGCCGATCATAATTATAGGAAACTCCCCGCCAAGCTCGAGGCAAGGCGCACTGAGCCAGTTCATCGCAGCATCATGATTGCCAAAAACTTCAATTCCGCGCCACAAAACCTCATCCATGTTTTCATTCATAATATTGTTCCCTGGTACTGAATAATTGCAGGCGATCTCCGTATCACAAGTTGATTTGGTCTGCAGCCGACTATTACCGACAAACGCTTTCTCTTCACTCAAACCCTATTCCACCACATGCCTATGTCGGATCCGGATATGAAAATGTAGACGCCTTTCTGGACAGATCCTTTCGCCGTGCACCTCAAACAGTCAATTTGGTATGGTGCCGTGGCATACTTCTCGCCGATCGGGCCGTGATGCAGCTTATGCGCCGAAACATTCGTCATCTTGGCCCATATAGCTGAACCCTTGGCCTTGAACATCTGCCCTTTCTTAAACGGGCACTCCTTCTTGGCCAGGTCATCCAACAGCTTCTGTCCATCGACTCTCAAAGCCTCCGACTCGGCAGCGAGCTTTCTGATCTTTTCTTTTGCCTTGCTAACCTTGTTGAGAATCGACTTAATTTCTCGTTTAGTCATGGATCTCACCTTTTTCTCTTAATATCATTCGGCCCATACACTACGATATCTGAGTTGAGATACAGCAACCATGCCGTCTCAACATCACCAGCATCAGGCTCCGATGCGGACTCAATTACCCGCCGGGCAACGTCACGATTACTTTCGTAGTAGTACAGCCCTGTGCCAAGGATCCGCACGTCATGGAGTGAAGAGACACTCCTAAGAGGGCAAAACAGGTAGTCCGGACACCAATCCACTTCCGTATGGCCACCGTCCAGGGAGTCCATGAATATCCCTTTTAACCGGAGCTGATAAGTTGTCAGGTCCAGGAGCTGGTTACCGATCGTGAGCCAGACGTGGAAGTGTGCCGCTCCTGGTGGTGCAACTGCTCCTGGTACTGGTGCATGACATATTATCGACGGATCAGACTCCCCGGTTCGCCAAGCGGCGTAACCGATGCAAAGAGTGGCTTCTACACCGAGTCGGGCGAGTATTTCGCGAGCGATCGAATGGCGAATGTAACAGTCAGTGCCAAGGTTGCTTGAGGCGGCCGTGCAGAGCTTCCTGATCGCGCCGGCGAGTCGCGGTATGTCAACCTTAGACAATAGCTCTTCTTGCCTTTGACGCGCAATTGCGCGACGAGCAGCTTCACCCATTATGCGGCCTCCTTATTCACCCATCCTTGACGGGTGCTCAGGAACCGGAGGAACTCAGCGGCGTAGAGGAACCGAGACACACTGTCGTTGCCAACAGGAACAGAGATGAAACTGTCTCCGCGGCCTACGGCCAGTCCCAGACCTGATTTCGCGCCACGTTCCCACTTTTCAACAGTCACGCTGGTCACCATCTCTGCTTGACCAGGAGTGGTGAATTTGTGAGTGATCTTCTCCTTGCCACCTTCACGGAAAACCTTCTCCATTCTCATAGCCAGGTCAAACGCTTCCCATGGTTCCAGCAGAAACTTAACCTGAGTTACCTTCCCGCCAGCAGCGGTGCCCGGCGCTTGCAGGTGGAAGAAGCGGAGCTGTACCCTGCCCTCTGCCTGGCCTTTGGCGTCGTTGACTTTAATTTCGGGGGTAATCTCTATCCCACTTTTAAGAGAGTAGAGAGAGAAAATGTGTTTTGCAGACATGATCGGATCCTCGAATAATCAGAATTTTGGGTGTTTCGCACCGTACTTGTAACTGTACCCGTAGAAGTATCCCTGCTGGTTGTTACATCCGCAGCCTGGGCGGCTGCCGAGCAAGTATGGGATCAGGCCGAATACTACAAACGGGGCGGCCAGCACCACCACCAGAAAAATAGCCATCTGCCAGCCGTTGTTAGCAACCATGATCACAAACATGGCGATGTATAATCCTGCTATGAAAAGAACTGTTCCCATCTGGTTACTCCTGGTCAGGTGCCTTGCCGCCGAGCATCTGCATCTTGTCTCCGACAATCTCAGTCGTGTACCGGTCATTTCCGCTCTTATCCTGCCATTTGCGTGTTTCCAGGCGACCTTCGATATATACCGATTTCCCTTTTTTCAAATACTCTCCGGCGATCTCTGCCAGCTTGCCCCACAACACCACGCTGTGGAATTCCGTTTTCTCTTCCGTCTCTCCGGACTTTGCTTTGAACTTCTCGCTGGTTGCAACGCCAAAGTTTGCGACAGCCTGGCCAGTGCCAGTGAAACGGACTTCCGGATCTCGTGTAAGGTTGCCGATGATCATGACCTTATTCAGACTTGCCATAGTGTTTCTCCTTTCGCTTTCGAACTTCAACTTGTTGTGTATGGTTGGTTACTTATTGATAATTTTGACTGGTATTGCTTCAAAGCCGTGTTCGCTGGCCCATGTAAAGGCCGCTCCGACTCCGAATAATCCGAAGACCCATGCCAGCCGGTAGTACCATTCGAGTCCGGCGGCCAGATGCCAGATAAACCATGCGAGACCCACCAAAACGGTCACCGTAAATATGGCCAAAACCCACATGTAGATGTCTGTTTTTGCTTTCATCCTTATTCTCCTGTAAACCCGCTCGATGCCACTTCCATATACTGGCGCGGCCCTTTGCGCTTCCTCAGCTTCGCGGCAACCAGCTTCGACTTTTTCTCCAGCGCCAGCTTCAATGACGGCCGCCAGTAGTCCTCCTGGTTCGGCCGGGCGCCAGCGGCCCCGCTTGCTTTAACAATCCGGTATCCTGCGCCGGGCAGGTAATACACCGAGATGCGGTAATAAGCCGTTCGCGGGCTGTCGCCTGCGATCAGACAGGTCTCCGCAATCGGCGGTACTTCGCTGATCAATTCAAGCTGGAATGGATCTGTTTTGTTGGTGTTGTGCATCTCACACCTCGCTACGTTACTTCTCAAATTCTTAAACATAATTTACTTCTGAATGTGTATTGTGTCAACCTTAATAATGCTATATTATAGCATGTTGTATAAACAAAAAGGCCGATCTTGTAAAAGACCGGCCCGTTAACAAACAATTCTATGCTACTAGCTACTTGAATGGATCATCGAATGGATCGAATTTGAAAACGTCATCCTTAAAAGGATCGTCTATAAACAATTCCTTGTTGGGACTGAAATTGACGGAACTTGTTATAGAAGTCGAAGTGCCGTTCAGTGTGTACATTTCATGGTGCGATAATGGCTCGTCCGTGTTTTTTGATGAATACGAGCCTGTAGGACCATTGTAATCGAAGTTCTCGCATACCTGCTTAATCCTGTATCCAAGGGAAAACAACCCGGCAAGAAACAAGACAACGCAGAGCGGGGTGCCAACAACCGCAAAGAAAGCCGCTGAACCGAATAAGCCGAAAATGAGATAGAAACTCAAATATGTCTCATGTTTTACTTTTTTTACTACCTCTCCACTGTCTACCGTACTCAGTGCCAGGATAATGTCATTAGCGTTGGCCACTACCGGCATTCTACCGATACTGGTGATTTCCCTTTCGATCATGTCTTTTGCATCAGCACTTTCGACTACGAGAGTGCGTTCTTGTCTCTGGCTTAACGCGCCAGCTATACGGACTGCTGACAGCCAGTTAAAAGACCCTTCAGCGATAAAACTGTCATCCATGATCAGGGTTTTGTTGTGGACTCCTTTTACCAGAATAACCGTGGCACCGGCGGCACCCAGAGCTGCTATACCTTCGGCGGCGGATCTTTTGAAGAAACCATCACTTTCTTTGTTCAATGCGACGTCGGTGTAAATCACCGTGGTAACGCCACGAGCAGCTGCTTTTGCCACTTCTTCGCACACACTGTCTGCTTTCAGCGCAGAGTTTGAAATGAATGGAGATACTATAAACACCCGCTTTTTGGCTGTCGTAAACACATAGTTTAACAACTGACGGTGCTCTGAAAGCGTGACTACCCGGCGTGTTGTGTTGGTTTCCATAGGATTATCCTTTCAATCATTCTTGCGAGCTGCCTTACCAGCAGCCTCGCCCACCTGGCGCGCAAACTCAGTGTCATACTCTGTGAGCCCTCCAGCCTCAAATAACGGGCGACCCTCTTGGTGGAACCGGGCCGCGGTGCCGCAAGTGATTGCGATTGCCTTGACTGGGTACCAGATCATCAGGATGAGAACATCAACTGCGAGAGCCGCGGTGAACGGATCTTTCGGCGAAGGCCCCATAACCAAATTACCAATAAATCCGAAAACAGCCCCACAAATTAACAAATTTTTGAGCATGATAATTCCCTCCTCTACTTAACAATTAGTCTGCTTATAATCGACTTCACAGCAGTCCAAACACCGGTTTTCTTTTCCTCTGCATAACGTCCCTCTGTCCAGTTGCCACCTGGATCACGAGTAAGCATCGATCCATCATCGCGCAAGCGAACGGCGGACGGAGTGATAAGCCGGCACTCGTAGCAAATTCCCCAAATATTGAGTGATGCCGAGTGAGGTAGGACTGATCCGGACGCCTTGATCTCTTCAGGCTGTTTCTCAGATCCGCAGCAGGAACAAATTATTGTGAGTTTATCAACCCGCGAGCCATTTTCAAATACCACTGGCAAAAAAGTGTCGAGATTTTGCATCGAGTGAATACGCTCAGCTTCGCTATCTGAAATCGTCTTTCTCTCAACTGAATCAGACATCGGTCACCTCGGTCTCAAATACACCCATTTTGGCAAACATACAGAAATTATTCTCCCAAATGCGATAAAGCCCTCTTCCGGCGGAAATCGGCAGCTCATGGCCGAGATGCTGGAATGCTCCGGAGGCGAAATCAAAATCGATCTCCTTCACCAGTTCTTCCACAGGTGGCTGGCCGACGTATGCAAAATCTGTGATGTACTGGATATCACCGGTTTCGCCGACCATGATTTCAACCGGGTGAAATCCGCCGGCAGTCGGCGAGTAGGTCGGGTCGCGGAACGAGATAATACAAGCTCCCGACCTCTCCTTAACCAGCTCGTATAACAGAGATTGCAGTGCCTCTGAAATCGTCCATTCAGTTGTTTTTGCGTTTACGTCAGTCATCTCAGTTCTCCTTATTTACGTCTTTCTGAGATCAACTTACCTTCAAGTGCGGTCTTTGTCAACTTTTATATAGCATTTATATAGCATACATATTATGCTTATTAGTTTGTCTGATTTCACTCTAATAATGTTGCCGTAAAAAAACCGACCTATTTACGGATCGACTCTGATAAACGAATGTTGTGGACGAATATCCACATTTTTATAATTTGTCGTTGAGGCTCTTGCAGATGTCGCCCGGATATATTATTTGTAGGAGATGATCGAACAGGATCCAAAAACGCTTACATAATCTGTTGTCACCGCAGCCGAGCAATTAGGTATCACGGCTGAACAGCTGGCAAATATCCTGCAGCTGGAGATCGACACGGTACAAAGGATGATTACTGGAGGATACAGTTTATGGCGGCCACTCAGCGAGTTCCAGAGAGGGTTGTTGTTTGCGGGGATTTTCAGTGATCTAATGAGGTTTGTTGGTAATGATCCTGTCGCAGCTCGGTCGTGGATTTCTGCGCCTAATAAGTCTTTTGGTAGGAAAGTCATTCCGATTGAAATTATGATGTCTTCTCAGGAAGGGCTGAAACTTGTAGCAGCGTATTTGGAACGGAGATCTCAGATTATTTGAAAATAAAAGAGCCCCCGGCAGAAGCTAGAGGCTCTTTTGATAAAAAACACAATTAGTCAAGGTCGCAGGTGATTTCAGCTACTTGTAAAAATACTTTCTTTGAAGTCACAGGCCTTTAAGGTTTTTACCGGCTGAAAACTTACCAGAGCGGCTTGCTGCGATCTGGATCTCAGCGCCAGTTTGAGGGTTACGACCTTTGCGCGCTGCACGCTCTGCAACATCAAAAGTGCCGAAACCAGGGAAAGTAACTTTCTCTCCGGCTCTCAATAAATCAGTCACAACGGTAATGAACGCATCAACTGTCTCAGCTGCAACACCCTTCGGCACTTCCAGCTCTTCTGCTACTTTTGCGATAAATTCTGCTTTTGTCATCTTGTTTCCCCTCTGTTTGTTGGTATTTAGAAACGTCTCGAACGTCTCATAAAACGCCTCAGACGTCTCAGATTTACAAAAAACGTCTCCTAAAATGTCTCAAACGTCTCCAAAAACTCCTCCTCGGAGGAGACGTTTCAAAATCCGTATTGACGATCTCTCCACCTGAGTAAAACTGTTTTGTCACACTCCGGCAGATTGAGAAGACCGTCCTTTATCGCATTTGCGATCACTCCTGCTGCAGAGGGAGTAATTCTGTTAGCGTGAAGTGCATAGAAATACCAGGCGAAAGGGTACCCTACCCTCTGATCAAACTGCTGCAGCTGCTCCATCAGACCGTAAGGCGAAGCGTCCCAGTCCGGTGAGATTATCGGCAGATCCAAACCGCCATCGGCTGCTGCCCACTGCGGGATCAGTGAATACTGTTTCCGACCGTTCACCGGCCATTCATTCGTCTGCATCCACCAGTGATCACACAACCTGTGCCCGGCCTGGCCGGCGGAGCTTTCCTGCCAATCCTGGAACAGCCTGAGTTCCGGCGGTGTTCGGTCGAGCCAGTCAGGAACCATGTCGAGGAAAGGAATGTCGTACGACTCTGAACCTGAAGCCCCTTCCTCACCCATAAAGATTTCCTGCACACGGACAGTCTTCGTCTCCAGCTCCGGTAATCTCTCCAGGTCGTTCTGACGTTTCGACTCGACCAGATCCCGCAAGAAGCGTCGAATGTTAACCAGGCGCGAAAATTCGTACGCTGCAGGCGCCAGCTCCACCCTCTCGTTGTCGGAGAACATCAGCGGAGGACCGTTTAATAGATCATGCCGGTCTTCAGCCGGGAACAATGGATCCGCTTCGAAGAGTTTCTGTGTTGTTAATTCAGGTCCACACAATATCTCCAGCTGGTAAAATTGATCCTGGTGCGGCCCGTACGGGGCCACCAGGTATAACACTGAGCCCACTCTTTCCGTCCGGATTAACCCTTGATCTTTGTATTTCCTCCAGACGGCTTGTGCGGAGCCACCGTGCTCGGCCAACTGTTGGTCAACCCACTGGCCAAGTTTATCAGTCACCCGTGCGCCGGCCTGGTCAATAATGCCTACCGACCAGGTGCGTCCGTCGTTCTCCTCTTGGAGTTTGAATGGAGTGTGTGGATAGCGCGAATTCAGGGCGGCGAGTAGCGGGCCGTGGCCGTCTGTCGGAGTTATTGAGGTGATTATCCTGGTGAGTTCGATTATGTTGAGAAGTTCTGGAGGCAAGTTTTTTCTTTTCCCTGAGTGTTGGACCACTCAAAAGTTAGATAGATAGTCCGTTCGTTTGATAGATTGTTTGACTGTTTGTTTGATTGCTTGATTGTTTGCTATTTAGGTTTCAGCTAATTCTCTTTTGAAATCTTTTCTCCAGCTAAATGCCTTTTAAGCAGATCTCTTAATTCGGTTTCTGCATGACTCTTTTCTCCTGACTTATATTCTTCTTTGGAGAAGTTGCTGACAAACTCATAAAGATGCTTGAAAAGTGGCGAAGCAGGTTCGCTTACAAACGCTTTAAAATGTATTTCAAACTCACTGGCTTCAATCTTTTCTTTAGCTTCGTTATCAGCTTCCTGCTGCTTTTTCAGTACTTCGGCTTTAATTTCCAATAGAGATCGGTAATTCGTGGGTTTTGGGTAGAAACCGTTCCTGGTAAGGATTTTGTAAAACCAGTTTGCTGCGCTTTGAACGTCTCCCCTCTCCAGGATATCAAAACGACCGTATCGGAGTGACAAGGCTATTTCCTCTGGGGTCATCTGGAATTCCGTCATCCATGTCTGGACCTGTTTCTCAGTAACACCTTCCCCCGCCCAGTAGCGAAGTTCCGGTTCATTCAATATTCTTGGTTCAGTAGTAGTAGGTTTTTCTTCTAAAGAACTACTACTAAAAGAGCCGACTGTTTGTTTGCTTGTTTGCCCGATTGTTTGATTGCTCAATTGTTTTATTGATTGCCATGACGATTGCTCGCCTGATTGCTCACCCTTAATTCGGGATATATATAGAGAACAAAGGTGATTATTTAGTGCGTATTCGAAACCTCTGAAGGCATGACCATTGTGCCGGACCTTGTTGGTTACGTATCCCTCTTTCATCAACACGTCTATTGCTGTGCGGGCAGTACCGTAAGCAATCAGCGTTTCTGCGCATACAATATCCATGTTCGTCAGGCCATTCCCGCGTTCATATAAATACATAAGAATACGGCCCTGATTTTCGTTCAACGGCAGCCAGGCATGGCGTGATGATTGTTTGATTGATTGCTCTTGAGAATGTTCGATTGCTTGCTGAAGCGGTTGCTCGGTTGCCTGTTTAGTTGATTGCTCGGTTGTTTGTCTGCTTGGTTGCTTGTCTGGTTGTTTGCTATCTTGTTGGATTGATTGCTTTTCTGTTTGCTCGATTGCTGTAGTGCTTGCTTGAGTGTCTGTTTGTTTGTCTGTTATATTGTTTGTCTGATTGCTTGTTTGATTGTTTGCTGATAACTCTGCTCGGTCGGGTGCTTGTTTGTTTGATTGTTTGCCCGATTGCTCGATTGATTGCTCTGCAGAGAGAAGAGACACACCTGTAACAACAAGATCAGCTATAACAGGCTCTGATACAATTACAGGCGAGGCCTCAATCTGGACAACGGGATCCGCTACAATTACCGGAGAAACAATAGGGGAGGGCGGTTCAATATCAGAAATAGGCGCCAAGCCGCGTGCGATCTTCTCGGCCGTGTCAACATGCACACCTTTAGTCAGAGAAGCCCGTAGACTATCTGCGAGAGAAGGGCGCTTACTCATTGATCAAACTCGGCTGCTGTTTGTCGTCTTCAATCAACGCAATTAATTCGTCAGCCAGTGCCCGGTACCTCTTGGATCCTGAACTTTGTGGATCATACTTCAGGCAAGTCGTGCGCTGCAGCTCTGCTTGCTTGATTGAGTCGTTGGTCGGGATTGTCGTCTCGAAGGTATTGTCCGGGTACAACTCCCTGACTTTCTCAATGATAACCTTAGAAGAACTAGTCCTCATATCAACTTTATTCACAAGCGTTTTAAGGAAGCGTAGCTCCTTGTTGATTTTGGTAGCCCGGATACTTTCTATGGACGTGTAGATCGATGCCAGACCATCCAGTGAGAAGCGGCTGCCCGCTTCAATTGGGACAATAATTCCATCGGCACAGGACATTGCCTGGATCACCCATAATCCGAGTGAGGGAGGGCAATCAATAATAGTGATGTCGTAATGCTCAGCTGCATAATCACGCGCAAAGTTTTTAAGGAGCGCATAGCTGCGGGCCGTATCCTGGTACAGATCGGCTTCAATCTGCGAAGTGATCTGAGCGTTTGGAACGATATCTACGCCGAATTGGGTAGGGTAGATGCATTTATTGATAGGGGTGCCTTCGGTGTAAGCTTCATAGAGAGTGTTTTCCGGGGCCATATCACCAAGGAGTAAAGAGGTGGCGTTGCATTGCGGATCGTTGTCGATCAGAAGAATTTTTTTCCCTCGGTTAGCCAAGGCGGCAGCGAGATTTACGCTGCTGACAGTCTTCCCGACTCCTCCCTTATTGTTCACCATTGCAATGATCATGTCTAATACCTCCTTATGTTAAGAAGGTATTTACAGGCTAAGTACTCGAATGTCAATATAAAATCAGTGACAAAGTGGTATATATTGCTTTGTGGTAACTCAATATCATTGAATGTCATAATTAATGTTCTTTGACGGAAGTCTAGCGTAAGCGGAAAATATAAGCAGGAAGGTTACCTAACACAATCGGACCTTGTTTATCCAGTATGATTAGGGGAAATTACTGATGACTATTATCTACAAATTGAAAGTGAAAGGTTATTTTTAGTATGGTAGGAAACTGAAACTAACTGAAATTCAGTATGGCATACTGAAAGGCATACTTAAAAGTCAGTTATGCAGACTGACAAGCAGAGTAGGTTACGCTGAATGACACTGAAATTCAGTGTCAGAATTCATGTTAACTTTCTGCTGGTTTTGCTGCGGCTTTGAAATGGTCGACCAACTCACCACGGGCTTCCATCTTATCAAATAGATCGTCAAGAGCTCTACGAGCAAACTCGCTCTCTGATATGCCGTTCTCGACTCGCACTTGATTGAGCAGGCGATCTTGACGGGGTGTCAACAAAACACGGAGGAGTTTCCCAGGTTTAGTACCGGTGCCTTTTGGGCGCCCAGTTGATTTCTTTTGCTCAGTCATTATTAGTTCCAATTTAAGAAATGGTGTGATATAGGCTTTAAAATAGCAGATTAAATGCCGATGTCAAACAGTTAGCCGCGCATGAGAGGAGCACATCATGTCAAAACCTGAAAACCAGTTACGAGAAGAAGTTGAGAGCAGCCAGCAAATACCCGGGTGTGTCAAAGTCGGAACCACCGATGAATTCGTCACAACCTACGAGACATTTGTTGGATCGGCAGGCTTGGAAATCGGATCTGACGGGTTAGAAGTCGGATCGGACGAGATATTCGTAGGAACAGACGACATGTATGGTGTCTGTATTGTATAGACGAAAAAACGGCTTCCAAATATCACTTTTAAGCGGAAAACTATAGTAAAGCCATACTATGGTATTACCATGTTTTGAGAAGTTGCTGTTTTTTGCTTCCCTTCCCGTGTGAAATCAAAATATCTTCTTGATCCCGAGCAACCACGACGATCCAGTAACGTCCATTGCGCCGGTCCTGTTACTGGTATCGTTAATTCCAAAATACCGGTATCCGAGATCAATATCATAACCGGAAGATCGCGGGGAGAGAATAAATCCTCCGCCTGCTTGATAGGCAATTCCGGATCCTCGGTTATCGACAATTCCAGGTGAAGCGTTCCTGCCAGAAGCAAACCCGAAACCGCCTCCGAAGTAGGGAGCGACTGGCGTGGAATTCCGGCCATCCCACCATGCATTGAAGAGGAATGCCAAATTCCATGCGTCGGAAGAGCATCTCTTCGCCTCGGCCTGCCTGTAGACCAACTCATTCTCTACCCGAAACCCGTTGGCAAACGAAGTTCCGTAAGTACCGCCAAGACTCCATCCGGTGGAATACTCTGAAGTTATCGGCTTGAGGTTGCTGTCGATCGTGGAGGTGTCGTGAGGCGTCCAGGCACCAGCGTTAACACCAAAGTAAGTATCAGCAGCAGAGCAGGGGAGGGCAGGCAGCGAGAGCAAAACGACAAGTGACAGTGTTTGGAATAGTCGTTTCAAGACTTGATCCCCATAATCCGCTCTTTGAGATCTTTGCCAGCCTTAAAGAACGGTATCAGCTTCGGTTTCACGATCACCACTTCGCCTGTCTTCGGGTTGCGGCCAGAATAGCCGGAATATTCCCTGTTCTCAAGCGAGCCAAAACCCCTGATCTCGATGCGGCCGCCGGCCACCAAAGTTTCGGTCATACTGGCGAAGACTTCGTTCACGATTTTATCAGCGACAACAATAGGAATATCGGCCTTGGCCGCCAGTGCAGCAACAAGATCTGATTTATTCATTTCTCTTTTCCCCACTTTTCATGGACTGGCACTTCTCGCAGCAGCATTTGTAAATATGTCTGAGTAGAGAGTCAGCTTTCGCTCGACTTGCAGTATCAAAACCTTTTACTCCTAAGTGCTCATTCTGGAGGAACGACCATCCCCAGGAGAGGGTGACGATCACTCCGTTACCGATCTGTCATTCATCGTCCCAGTGTTGTATTTGCCGTGGAAGCTTCATGCGGACTGGATCTCCACGGCAGCCTCGTAGTCAGCCAGCTGGTAGATACTACTCCAGTTCAACCCGCAACGCTGGCAAGAGCATGCCTGTCTCAGTTCTCCGCGACTGACGGAGATATGACCAGGGGAAATGTCTTTCGTAGCACATTTCGGGCAGCGTTCAGCGGCCTGGCGCACGAAGGTGTCAACAGTAACAAATTCCGGCTTATCCAGCCCGGCCACTTGCACGGCAGCTGCGCCAGCTGCTGCACCCTCAACTGCTGCAGCCGCTTCTGCAGCGGCAACCTCTGACACCAGAACTTTCGAAGGTGTGGCATCCCTATAGATGAGTTCTACGGTGTAGCCGGCATTAAGCCGCTCTGCGCGGATCCCAAAGGTGGTATTACGCAGCGGGCCGAGGTTCAGTTGGGTACAGCGTTCCTTTAACGACTTTTCGGTGACTTTAGCCATTACAGGTCTCCTGTCAGTGCTTTGATGCGTTTTTCGATCTCACCAGAGCGAAGGAATGAGTCAAAGGATATCTCAAAGAAAAAACTGATAAGTTCTGCCTCTTTCAGGTCACCGCCCATCTCATCCGAGAATAATGACGAAATCTTCTTCATTTTCTGGATCGTTGAAGATTTCACCGGAATGCGCTTCATTACAGTCTCTATTTTCGCTTTATCTGCACCAAAACTTGCGCTAGTTGCTTCACTGCCTTCTTTTGTCATTTAGCACCTCCATTAGTTGCAATATGAATAAAACATAGTGTCAAGTGTGGATTATGTCAAATGAAAGTTAACAAAATACACTTTACACGTTACACACTTTTAGATAATATAACATAACTATGACGGCGAAAAAGACCCTTTTGAAGAAGTCGAGGGGAGTAAACAGGCTTACATAATGTAACATAATAAGTTATTATGTTATGCTATCTATCGAAAGGAAACGGCATGACTCTTGGAACTGGAAATATTGTAGTTGATCTCACAAAGTGGCTGAAACTCTATCTTAAAGAGGTTGCCAATAAAAACTTATCTGATAAGACAAAGGATATTTACGAGGGAATAATCGAAAGTTTTATCGAGTATGCGAGGGGGTACCAGGGCGAGGCTGAAATGACAGACATTAACAGGTTATTTCTGAATGGCTATTTGGCAGATCGGGAAAATCAGTCAAAATCGTTCTCTGCATCGACAAAAAAGCTTTACGTGACTGTGCTGAAGACATTCTTCACATTTATCACAGAAAACAATGCAGATAATCATGATTACGAGAAAATGTTTAAAAAGATGCGTATAAAGATCGACCGTAAAGAAAAACCGTCACTTTCGGAGGATGAAATCATTAAAACACTGAACTCTATTGAAAAAGAGAAGAACGGGCCACGGAATAAACTTATTAACATCCGAAACGCTCTTCTTTGTAAAACCTTCCTCTACAGCGGCTTACGGGTGAGCGAATTGCTTCCTTTGCGGATCAGCGACTATAAGTACGATGAAGAGGACAATGTGTATGCGATCCTGGTGGTAGGGAAGGGCAGCAAGGAACGTTTTGTCTATGTGCCCGCAGAAATGATTGTCGATGAGTTGGAGATCTTGAGAGAGTCGAAGGGATCTGACTGGCATGTATGTGAGACCAGGAACGGCACGATCATCAACCGGAGCAACCTCTGGACGATCATCACCGGCATGTTTCACAGGGCCGGAGTAGATAAGCAGGGCCTGCACATCCTTCGGCACACCTTTGCTCGGCGCCTGGTGAACAAAAATATCAATTTGAAGACGATCTCTGAGTTATTGGGGCATGCGGAAGTCGCTACTACCGCGCAGTTCTACGCCCAGACAAACGAAGCCAACAAGCGGGCGGCGGTACGGGCGGCCTGATACAGGGATATGCTAGGTTAATTGGAAAAGGACTTAGGATATTATCCTAGTCCTTTTTTACTTGAATCCAAATATTTAAATATCTCCGGGTGATATTCGCCCGAAACTTGCTGCGAAGTGTTTCTGAGTGATGCTGAAACAACTCTTTGTGTAAATGGTTATTTTAGGCCTGGATGGGTATACCTATGTTAGCTAATTGTGCTGCACGTAGCTAATAATTGCAATAGCAATTTATATTAGCCATACCAATTTTGACCACTTAAATTAGCTAGTCTTGACTGAAAATTACGTTTTCAGCCTCTGGGGCGATTGGTGTGGACTAAAGTCAACGGATGTTTGGTGGGCGATTGGTATTTGTATAGGCCAGATTGAAGTCGAAGTAGAGTCGCTAATGAACGAAAACATGGACGAAGTATTTTTGAGGGCGCTGCGATTAGCTGGCTGAGCCCTTATCCCGATTGAAACAAGCTCGCCGAAACACTTGGTGGGTTTTTTATATCTGGAATGCTTTTGGATTTGGCATTTCTTGTATCAAATGATGACGTTCCCACAGCAAAACAGCCATTTTACAGTGGGAACGTCACATATAAATAACTCAGAATCACATATCTGCGATACTAACCACGACTACAAGCCGGAATACCATGCTTTTGTGCAGAGGCATTGATCTTTTCTTTAAGCTCCTTGATTTCCGTCTCAAGCTTGCCAACTTTTTGGGTATCGAAACCTTCAAATCCGTATTGTTCCCGCAGCTCGATATCCTTGGCTTTCAATGCACTGGCCAGCGTGTCTGTCTCTTGGGTAAACTTCTGAATAGCCTGCTGGTCAACACATTTACCGCATGTGTCTGCAGCTGAAGCTGTGAGAGCCCCCATGGTAAGCATACCCAGTGACATTGCCAATACGACGATCATGTTCTTTTTCATTGTTTTATTCTCCCTTGTTTTTTAGTAGGCTCACGCCAGTTGTTTATGTATTACTCATATCAACTTGCATGCCACATCCGCATAAATTCAATAACCTACCGGATACAAAAGACAAAATATTTATATTGGTTATCCAGGCAGGTAATCGTAATAATGAATATGCTACATTAAGCCTCTAGAATCGGAGAATTTTCTGCAGTTTTCATAGAGACGCAACAGGAACTTGAACCGAGCAAGGGTGGCTATGGTGACGAAACTAAACGGTTCACGAAACAAAATAATTTTGCTGGCAAGCTTAATCGGAATAATCGCCCTGCTTCACTATCTAACGCCCACTGAACCTCATACTTACCACCAAATTCACATTGTGCTGCGCAAACTCTACTTCCTTCCTCCGATAATAGCTGCCGCTTGGTTTGGGTTGAGAGGGGCAATACTCACTACCGCTGTAGTGAGTATCCTCTTTTCCTTGCATGCTGTGCTGGATTGGCCAGGTAATTACATGGAACAGGCTAATCAACTTGGAGAACTGGCCGGTTTTTGGGTAATGGGGATAATACCGGGCTGGCTGTTTGACCGTCAGCGATCACTTCTTCTGGATCTTGCCAATGCAAACGAAGAGACTCTACTGGGACTGGTAGCTGCACTAGACCTTCGCGAGCACAACACCTGTCTTCATTCTCAACGTGTTCGAAAGTACACCGAATTGATTGCCGACCGGTTTGGAGTTGATAAGAAAATGAAGCAGGAGATTGGTTTTGGGGCACTACTGCATGATGTGGGAAAGATAGCCGTACCTGACCACATTTTACTTAAACCGGGCAAGCTGACTGAACTGGAATGGGAGGAAATGCGAAAACATCCCGAAGCGGGATATAGAATTGTGAAGCGGATCGGCTTCTTGAAGCATGCAGCGGACATTGTTTACATGCACCACGAACAGTTTGATGGGACAGGTTACCCGCGTGGAATAAAAGGTGACAAGATCCCACTCGGTGCACGAATGTTTATGGTGGCCGATGTCTATGATGCGCTAACGTCTGAGCGACCATATCGTTCACCCATGACGTACGAAGAGGCAGCAGTAGAAATCAGAAAAATGAGCGGAAGCCATTTCGATCCGGCCATTGTAGATATATTTATGGCAATTCCATCAAATCTACTGTTAAAGATTGCCGGGCGATTCCAAGATACTGCTCCAGCAGAAACTCCAAAAGTCTGATTATTTTACCGTAAACCCGCAACCTGCTGTGAATCGCTTTATATGAGATAACTGTTTCAAACTGCAACATTGATGTCAGTAGACACAGAAATTGCATGCAGAAGTAGTTGTGCAATATTGGTATGTTATCTGTTGAACTTGGCAACTATTGTCGAAAAATACATTTCCATAAACTCGCAGCAGATTACAGGCATACTTCATAACCTGCTCAAATTAAACAGTAATTATTTTAGCATTGAAATGGCATGTTTGATGCTGACATGAATGAACACGCTTTTCCCTGAAGATAATTAGAGTAATCAATAAACGGAGATAAATCTCTCCGAATATCAAGAAGGAGGACAAGAGTATGAAGAAATTGGCTGTAGCATTGTTGGCTGTGGGGCTTTTTGCATTGCCTGTGTTTGCTGCCGAACATGGTAACATGAAGATGGACACACCTGAAGGTGTAAGGCAGTGTGCTGTACAAGCAGAAACGATTCAGGAGAAGATCAAACGATTGGAGACTGAAGTTACGAAGGGTGAGAAGAAGTACGACGCCAAGACGCTGAAAAAGCTTAAGAGTAAATTAGATGAAGCCAACAAACTTCTGGATCAGCTGAACAAGCCGTAATTTTAATAAACCGAGGCGGGCCTCAATGCCCGCCTCAATCTTTTTGGCACGATTAAAAATCAATACCCATTATTATCTCGATAGCATTATCCGGATTTTTGATTTACTGAATTCCCTTTCACACATACCACGAAAAGTGACTATCCTCCAACCCCATAGCAGCAACACCGGCAGACGATCCAATAATCAGGATTGAGCCTCCTGTACCGGCACAATACCCACAGAAAGCTGTCAGGCGGTTAGTCAGCCATAGTAAACAATCCCAGCAGAGTCGGACCAGCAGAATATTCTACACCGCATCTGAATATTCCCCACCTATTCAATTCCAAACACCAACCCGCAAAAAGAACACAATAATAATATCATGTGGTTATATAGTTTTACTGGTTTGGCACGGCACTTGTAAAGATATAGCCAGTTCTCTCGTTGGATCTGTTCTCAACGCTAATGGACGCCGCTGTGCGTTTTGTAATAGGGACACTATCGGCACTTCTGGGAATAGTGGCTGCCGGAGTAACAATCAACCTTATGGAGTGAAAAACTGGCAAGGAAATGCACCGACACTAGCATATGCCTAAGGAAAAATTCGGAGGTTTATCGTGAATACAAAAAGAATATCTACCTCGCTGCTTATCATTACTATCGTCACCATTTTAGCGGTTCTTGCTCTTCGCATAAGGATCGGAGCTACAGCTGATTCGGTTACTGTGTTAAAAACGACCGGCATGACCTGCGGCAGTTGTTCCAGTAAGATCACGAAAGCGCTTGAGTCTTTGAAAGGAGTTGCTGTCAGCGAGGTGGATGTAGAGGGTGGTTGGGTGGTCGTAGGCTATGACACAAAGACCGTAAAACCGGAAGATCTGGCAGCAAAAGTCAGCAGCACCGGCTTTCGCAGCAATGTACACATGGTGCTGACACAGGAACAGTTTAAGCAGATAGCCGGAAGGGATATTGGCAAGAAGGCCTTACCTTCAGGGGGATGCGGCGGGTGTGGCACTAAAGGTGGTGGATGTGGTTCTAACAAAAATTAGTAAAAAAGGAGATCAGAATGGTAGCAAATCGCACAAAACAGATTGTATTGGCAGGTATGATAACAGTGGCGCTATTGGTTGGCGCAGTCAGTGTATTTGCATTCTCATTGGGCAAGTACGAAAAGGTTAAAGTAAGTGGTGGGGTGGTAACGATACCTGCTGCCAAACTGGCTGACGGCAAGGCTCATTTCTATAAATTTGAGGACAGCGGCAAGGAGATCACCTTCTTTGCGGCCAAAGCTACGGACGGCAGCATCAAGACCGCCTTTGACGCCTGCGATTCCTGCTTCAAGTCAAAAAAAGGTTATGAACAGCAGGGTGACAAAATGAACTGCAAAAACTGCAACCAGAAATTTGCCATCAACCGTCTCGGACCTAATGCCACCGGCGGCTGCAATCCCGGCTATCTGCCACATCAGCAGAACGGCAACACCATTTCCATTTCAGTGAATGACCTCAAGAGCGGAGCGAGATACTTCTGATGAAACTACACACCATCTCCATCAATAACCTGAAGCGCCGCAAGGCCAAAATGGCTTTTCTGACCATCGGTCTCATGGTGGGTATCGCCACCATCGTCACCCTGGTGACTCTGACCCGTTCAATGTCCAGTGATATTGAACGCAAGATGGACGAGTTTGGCGCTAATATCCTGATAACACCTCAGAGCAACGGCCTGTCCATGAACTACGGCGGCATCAGCCTGGGTGGTGTGACCTTTGATCAGCGAGAAATCCGTGAAGAGGATCTGGCGAAGATCAAGACCATCATCAACCACAAAAATATTTCGGCTGTCAGCCCCAAGGTGCTGGGTGGCATCAAAATCAACAGCCATGATGTGTTGCTGGTGGGTGTCAACTTCGAGAGCGAACTGATGATGAAACAGTGGTGGAAGATTTTCGGAGATGAACCTAAATCTGGCCATGACCTTTTGCTTGGTTCTGATGCAGCTAAAGTGCTTAACGTATCTCCCGGCGATAATCTGGCTATCAAGGGAGAATCTTTCAAGGTAGCAGGTATACTCGATCAGACCGGTTCACAGGATGACGCGTTGGTTTTTGCTTCTCTGAAAAAAGCCCAGAAGCTTTTGGGCAAGGAGGGCAAGATCAGCATGGCCGAGGTGGCGGCACTCTGCTCCGGTTGCCCCATCGGCGACATGGTGACCCAGATTGCCGAGAAACTGCCGGACGCCAAGGTGTCGGCCATTCAGCAAGTGGTCGAGGGACGTCTCAAGGCCCTGGATCAGTTCAAGCGATTCTCCTATGCCATGGCCGGTGTCGTAGTGTTCATCGGCTCCCTGATTGTTTTCGTCACCATGATGGGGAGCGTCAACGAGCGTACTACCGAAATCGGGGTGTTCCGGGCCATCGGTTTCCGGAAGAGCCACATCATGCGGATTATCCTGCTGGAGGCCGCTCTTGTCAGCCTGCTGGCCGGATTTCTCGGCTATGCCGTCGGCATGGGGGGAGCAAAGCTGGCTCTGCCGTTTATGGCGGAGAGCAAGAATGCTCACTTGATTTGGGATTCGACCGTAGCCTTCGGTTCAATCGGGCTTGCCTTGATGCTGGGCATTCTGGCGAGCCTTTATCCGGCGTTGCATGCGAGCAAGATGGATCCGACCGAAGCCCTGCGGGCACTTTAGAAAGTTAGAAATCACCCTGTTTATCAAGGCTCATACGAGGACATAATGGCACTCATTGAAATTAAAAACGTGAAAAAACAATACACCAGCGGAGATGATGTTGTCGAAGCGCTGCGTGGAGTGGATATCAGCATTGAAGCCGGTGAATTCATCACCATCATGGGGCAGTCAGGTTCCGGCAAGAGCACTCTATTGTCAGTTTTGGGAGGAATGAATCATCCCACCTCCGGTGATGTTGAAATGGCTGGTGTAAAGCTGTATCAGCTCCCCGGAGAAAAACTGGCCGACTTCCGGGCGCAGAATCTGGGGTTTGTCTTCCAATCGTTCAATCTGATTTCTTATTTGACCGCCATCGAAAACGTTATGTTGCCGTTGGCCATTGTCAAAATGAGCACTCCAGCCAAAAGAACGGCCGCACGTACTGCGCTGGAACGTGTCGGACTTGGCGCAAAGCTGGACCGTTTACCCAATCAGCTCTCCGGTGGGGAGCAGGAACGAGTCGCCATTGCCCGGGCTATCGTCAATAACCCTGACATACTCCTGGCTGACGAACCAACCGGTAACTTGGATTCAAAAACCAGTGAAGAGGTCATGGCCTTATTCAGAGAACTGAACGATGCCGGCCAGACGGTTGTCATGGTAACCCATAATCCTGAAAACGGGGCTTACTCTGATCGTACGATCCATTTGAAAGATGGCATGGTTATGGGAGAGTACGTCTGAGAATCCGGTGGGAGGATGTCTATGAAAGTGCGCGACAGTGGAATGCCTGATGAAGAGATGTGGTCTGGTTTTTTTGATGCTGAGAGGATACTGCGAACCTTCGGGCTTGATCAAGAAATTGATGGCATCGTCGAATTTGGTTGCGGTTATGGGACTTTCACACTGCCAGCTGCGAAGATGATCCGAGGTATTGTTAACGCATATGACATTGAGCCGACCATGGTGGCCACAATAGATGAAAGATCTTGTCAGTCTGGCATCAAAAATATTAGAGCGGTTGTTCGGGATTTTGTCGCCCACGGGACTGGTCTTCCGGAGGGATCTATGGATGTGGCGCTACTATTTAACATCCTTCATCACGATCAGCCAGTAGCTTTGATGAAGGAAGCATATCGGGTTCTCAATTTGAAGGGATATCTGGCGATAATTCACTGGAATTATGATCCCACGACACCTCGTGGCCCGGCAATGGAAATCCGCCCTTGCCCAGAGCAATGTATCGAATGGGGACGAGAAGCCGGATTCAATTTTAACGTGCGCGAACGATTCTACTTTCCTCCATACCATTATGGCTTGTTGCTAAGGAAGGGTTAGATAGGCACTTTGAGATTAAATATAAAACCTATCCTCATCTCGATAATGCTCTTCATTAATCAGCCTGTTGTGTCTCTAGCAGAAATCGATTTACCGGTTGAGAACGGCGTCATAACTTCAGGCATTGGATTACGGGTTGACCCATTCGGCAGCGGCAAACTTGTTTTCCATCGTGGTGTTGATATCGCGGTACCGGTCGGAACCCCGGTTCATGCCATCCGCAAGGGTCGTGTTGTCTTTGCAGGTGTTAAAAATGGTTATGGCTTCACCGTCATTGTTGAACATGACAACGGCGATCGCACTCTCTATGGGCATAACTCTCTCGTTCGGGTTCAGCCCGGAGAGCTGGTGGAATCGGGAACGGTCGTGGCGTTTTCAGGAAACACCGGCAGCTCGACCGGGCCTCATGTACATTTTGAACGATTGCCGAGTAGCCGACCCGTTTTGGAACCGGTAGTAACAGAGGAGCCCAATATACCGCAGCTCGTGGACAACGATAACCAAAGAGATCAGTTCGAGCAAAGAATGGAAGAGTCAGTTAACTCTATCCTGAGGACGATTAATCACGTAAGCACAACCGGACAAGGCGGATGAACAACGGGATCTGAATTAACAACTGCCTACAGAAAGATTACTGGAGATTTATATGAAACAATTGGTCCTGCTACTTCTGCTGATTACACTTCCCGGTGCTGCTTTCGGTCTTGAACAGAGTTTTACCCAGCAAGGCCTCAAGGCAACTATCAAGCTGTCACCCGAAAAACCTGAAACTGAGTCCAAGATTCAACTCTCACTTAGTTTGAGTAAGGACAGTAAAAGCCTTACTGACAGAGATGTGACCCTGGAAATCTATGAACGAAATTCTGACCATCCGATCATCAAGCACCCGGTTGAACTTCTTGATACGGATTATGTGGATTCCTGGAAGTTTGAGAAGCCAGGAGATTACAGGGTGGTTCTTAAGATTGCCGACCATCAGAAGCCTGATGAGATTATTAGCTATGAGGTCAATGCCACTGTCATGGACGCAGCTGCAGAACATGGGGATCACGGATTCTTTTCCCATCATTTTGGCGGGGGAGCCTGGGGATGGTGGGGAACCGGTCTTATGATTGCCATAATGGTACCCATGATGATTTTGCTGTAACCTTAATCTATAAATATTCACAGGGCGCTATGAAGAAGCTAACACGACCATTCCTGCTATTTGTGTGCATAATCGGCATCAGCATGCTGCACTACCTGACCCCGCTGAATATGCCGTACCTTCACGATATCTATCAACGGCTGTATTACCTGCCGATCATTCTGGCAGCGTTCTGGTATGGCTACCGTGGCGGTTTGACCTGTTCACTCTTTGTCAGTGTAGTCTATGCCCCTCATATCCTTTTTCAATGGGGGGGAGAGTTGACCGTGGAGATGGAAAAATATCTGGAGATACTCCTGTATAATGTTGTCGGCGGCGTCACCGGTTTCCTGTCCCAGAAGGAACGAGCGCGGAACGCCGAACTGCAGGAAACCGCCAGGGTGCTGGATGAATCATTTAAAAAGCTCCAGACTCAATCAGAGAGAATGATCACTATCGAAGAGAAACTGCGACGATCGGAGAAGTTGTCTACCCTTGGAGAAATGGCGGCGATTCTGGCTCACGAAATCCGCAATCCACTCGGCTCAATTCGTGGCACTGCCGAAATCCTGAAAGACGATTATCAGCCAGGCGATCCCAAGTACGAGTTCATTGAGATTCAAATCAAGGAGACGGAACGGCTGAACCGGGTTGTGGAGGATTTTCTTCATATGGCACGGCCACAAACGGTTGATATGCGGCCATGCCGGGTACAGGAAGAACTGGAAACCATAGCGTTCCTGGTATCGAACGATGCACAGGAGAGGCAGATAAAACTGGTTCTACAACCTCACTCGACTCCGGTCGTCATCAGGGCGGATGGTGAGAAACTTCGCCAGGCGTTTCTCAATATCGCCATCAACGCGCTGCAAGCCACGCCACCAGGCGGCACTGTTATCATCTCAACTACAGCTTACAAAACTGAATTGTGCGAAATCCGTTTCCGTGACACCGGGCCTGGAATTGATGCAGAATCATTGGAGAGTATTTTTGAGCCGTTCTACACCACCAAGCCGGACGGTACCGGACTGGGTTTGGCCATTACCAGAAAAATTATTGAAAGCCACAAAGGCACGTTACTGGTTGAGAGTGAACCAGGACATGGCACAACCGTAACGGTCAGATTGCCAATGCAAGACGATAAAAATGGAGAACTCCCGTGAAAGCAAAAATTCTTGTAATCGATGACGACACTTCGCTGCGGCGAGTGCTTGAATATAATCTCCAGGAAGAAGGCTATGACGTCCAGTCGGCCTCATCGGGAGAGGAAGGTTTGTATCTGTTTGGTCAGAGTCAGCCCAATCTGGTTATCACTGACATGAAAATGTCCGGCATGGATGGGTTGATGGTTCTCAAGTCCATCAAGGAGCGCTCACCAGAAACACTGGTGGTCATTATAACTGCCTTCGGGACGGTTGATGTCGCTGTCGAGGCGATGAAGGCTGGTGCCTACGACTACATCACCAAGCCGTTCAATCGGGATGAACTCAAGCTGACCGTCAAAAAAGCTCTCCAATTCAGCGGCCTGACCGAAGAGAACAAACGGCTCAAAAGTGAATTGTCGGACAAGGCGGATTTCCGCACCATCGTCGGTTCATCCAAGGAAATGGAAAAAGTCTTTGATGTCATCCGCAAGGTAGCCGATACCGAGGCTGCGGTACTGATTACCGGTGAATCGGGCACGGGAAAGGAGCTCGTTGCCCGCTCGATTCATGCCAACAGCTCACGGCGAGACGCTCCGTTTGTTGCCATCAACTGTGCGGCTATCCCACGCGATTTGCTGGAAAGCGAACTCTTTGGCCATGTCAAAGGAGCCTTCACAGGGGCAATAAGGGACAAGATCGGCAAATTTCAGGCTGCGGAAGGGGGGACTCTGTTCCTTGACGAAGTCGGTGAACTGCCAGTGGAGTTGCAGCCAAAACTCCTCAGGGCCTTGCAGGAAAAGGAAGTGGTGCCGGTTGGAGGCACGAAGGAGCAGAAACTTGATGTTCGCGTCGTATCAGCCACCAATCTGAATGTTGACAAGGCGATCGCAGACGGCACATTCCGCGAAGACCTGTATTATCGCTTGTCGGTTATTCCAATGCACTTGCCGCCACTCCGTGAACGGCGCAAGGACATTGCGCTTCTTATCAAATATTTCTGCGGCAAGCACGGCAGCAACAAGGTGAATTTTGCCAAAGAGGCCCTGGAAAGTCTGGTTATTTACCCGTGGCCGGGAAACGTTCGGGAATTGGAAAACACCATCGAACGGTTGCTTATCATGCGGGACAGCGATGTCATCAGCATTGACGACCTTCCTGAAAAATTTCACAAAAACGGGACGTCCAGCCATGCAATTATTAAGCTGCCGGACGAAGGCTACTCTCTTGAACAGTTGGAGCGGGAAATAGTTGTTGAGGCTTTGGAACGCAATGCCTGGAATCAGACGGCTGCCGCACGCTTTTTAAGGATTCCCCGGCATACGCTTATCTACCGGCTCGAAAAATACGGCATTGTCCATCCTGCCAATTAATAACCCTGTGGGCATTGTCATGTTGGCTCTATCGTAGTTGGATCTGTTTGCAACGTCTGTTTCAGTGTGCAACACCTGTTGCAGAATATTCAGCGTAAATGAACAATATTCTACACCATTTAAGCTATTCATTATTAAATACTCAATAAAATAGGCATGATGCCGGTTGGCACAGTTAATGAACTATCAATATGTGCATCGACACGTTCTGTCAGGAGTTAACATGAACCATCTTCGTACATTTGCTTTATTTATGCTGTTGTCCCTCTCATCAGTCCTGGCATGGTCGGCAGAAACTTCATTACCGTCTGAAGACTTGACCCGGCTTATTGATACGGCACTTTCCAACAATCCGGAACTAAAGTCATCTCAGGCTCGTTGGAAGATGTTTGCAAGTAAGGCAAAACAGGCGTCAGCACTTGAAGACCCGATGTTCATGTTCAAGCTGCAGAACCTGCTGGCGCGTGAGCCTTTCTCCTTAGGAGGCAAAGATCCGCAGACTGCCAAGGTCATCGGCATCTCTCAGCAGCTGCCTTTCTGGGGTAAACGGGCCATCAAACAGGAAATGGCTGAGTATGAAGCTGAATCCTACAAGTGGACCATTGAAGAGCGCAAACTGGAGTTGACCCGGATGGTCAAGGAGACCTACTACCAAATCTGGGCTGTTGATAAGGAATTGGAGATTGTCGACAAAAACCTGAAAATTCTGGCCGACTTCGTTACCATCGCGGAGTCGAAATACTCTGTCGGCCAAGGGGTGCAACAGGACATCTTCAAGGCCGGTCTGGAAAAGACCAAGATGCTTGAGATGCAGATTACTCTCCGGCAGCAGCGCAAGAGTCTGGAGGCAAACCTTAATTTCCTTCTCTATCGTCCTGCCAGCAGTCCGGTTGGCACGATCGCTGATTTCACTCTTCCGCAGGTTCCACTCACAACAGATCAATTGAACGCAACCGCCTTTGAAAAGCGCCCGCAGATCAAGAGTCTGACAAGTCTTACCAACAAAGGACAGGCTTCTCGCCGGCTGGCCCAAAAGGAATTCTATCCCGATTTCAATCTTTCCTTTGAATATATGTTCCGGCAGGAAGCAATGGGCGACCCCGGTTACAACATGTTTACCCTGGGAGTTACCTTCAATCTGCCGTTTCAGCAGGAACGCCGTCAGGCAATGCTGAGTGAGTCAACGTCTGAAACAAGCATGGCGACAGAGGAATTGAACGGATTGAAGAACACCATCTCCTATACCATCAACGACACCCTTGCCCAACTGGAGCGCCGCAGGAAACTGGTGGAGCTGTACAAAGGGGGCATTATCCCCCAGGCGGAGCAATCACTGGAATCTGCGGTCATCAGCTATCGGGTCAACAAGGTGGATTTCCTGACACTTCTTGACGGGAGAATGAGCCTGTTTACCTACGAGCGGGAACTGTATGAGTCGCAGGCAGAATACATGATGAAGCTGGCTCAACTTGAAGCGGTAGTAGGTATTGATCTCGCAGCAACGCCGTCGGCGCACATGTCTGCTCCGCCGGCGTCACTGCCGGAGCAGACGCAACCTTCGGCTCCAGTACCTGCTGCCGAACATTCTCAACATCATTAAATTTCACCATATCGAGGTACAACCATGGCCCTGAACAAGAAAATCGCATTTCCGCTGATAGCAATCGTCCTGGCTTCCGTAGCAGGTGGTGGCTGGTACCAGTGGCAAAAGAAACATACCGTCGCGGCAACAGAGCAGAAGGCAAGCCAGGGTAAGCAGCTCTACACCTGCTCCATGCACCCCTTCATTATCAAGGATAAACCGGGCACCTGTCCGATTTGCGGCATGGAACTGATCAAGAAAATCGACAATGCACCTGCCGATGGCGGAGCTCAGACCGCAGAACAGAAACAACAGGCCGACATGCTTGGTCATGTCTCGCTTTCGCCAACCCAGCGGGTTATGGCCAATGTTGCCACCGTGGCGGTAAAACAGGCTGCCCTGAACAAGGAGATAAACGCCGTCGGCATCGTCCAGTATGACCAATCCCGGCAGGCCAAGGTCACAGCCTGGATCGCCGGACGCATCGATCAGCTGCACGTCAGTACGGTCGGCTCATTCGTAACCAAGGATAAACCGGTAGCAGAGGTGTATTCACCCGATCTTCTGGCAACGCAGCAGGAGTACCTGCTGGCGGTCAAGAGTCGCGAGCAGCTGAAAAATTCTCCCATTCCCTCCATCTCCGGAAATGGCAATGGCCTGGTGGAGTCTGCCAAACAGCGTCTAATGTTATTCGGGGTGAAAGAAAATCAAATTGCTGAATTGGAAAAGTCGGGTAAGCCGAATATTCGTCTTCCCATCTACACCCCGCTCTCCGGCATTGTGATCGAAAAAATGGTGCAGCAGGGACAATACGTTAATACGGGTGATGCCCTGTTCAATATCGCTGATCTCTCCACCGTCTGGGTTGAGGTGGAGGTCTATGAGAACGAGTTCCCCAATATCCATGTTGGGCAATCGGTCGAGATCCGCTCGCAGTCCTTCCCCGGCAAGCCGTTTACCGGTCGGATTGCATTCATCTACCCGTTCCTTGATCCAAAGACCAGAACCGTCAAAGCCAGAGTGGAAATGCCGAACCCCGGCATGAAACTGAAGCCGGACATGTTTGTCAATGCCATCATCAAAGTGCCGCTCGGCTCAGCAATCGTGGTACCGGTTACTGCCGTGATTGATACCGGCAAGCGGCAGGTGGTCTGGGTTGAAACATCAACTGGGATGTTTGAGCCTCGTGATGTCCAGGTCGGACAGACCAGTAATGACAAAATACAGATACTTTCCGGCCTCAAACAGGGCGACAAGGTGGCGGTATCCGGCGGCTATCTGATTGACTCCGAATCGCAGCTAAAGGGTGGCGGTGGCGTGGATCATAGTCAGCATACCGGAGGGGCCAAGCCAGAGGCTAAGGGACAGGCACCTGCAACAGGACAGCCGCAACCACAGGGAGGCCATGAAGGTCATGGCACACCTCCGGCGCAACAGCCCCCGACAAAGAAGTCTCTGAAAATGGACGACATGAAGATGTAGTTTTACCCGGCAAGGACTTCCAGCCCAACAAGGATTTCTTTTATGATCGAAAAAATTATCGAATATTCCGCCCGGAACCGGGTCATTGTCCTGATGATGTTTGCGTTGATCATCGCCTGGGGCACCTGGTCAGTCTACAAAACTCCGGTGGATGCTATCCCCGATTTATCAGACAACCAGGTAATTGTCTTTACCGACTATCCGGGCCGCTCTCCGCAGGTGGTGGAGGATCAAGTCACCTATCCGCTGGCGGTCAACCTGCAGGGCCTGCCTCAGGTTCGTGCGGTACGGGCATCCTCCGCCTTCGGCTTTTCGATGATCTATGTCATCTTCGAAGACAAGGCCGACATCTACTGGGCCAGAACTCGTGTACTGGAGCGACTGAACTATGCCGCTTCACTGCTCCCCCCCGGTGTTGTCCCGACACTTGGCCCCGACGGCACCGGTGTCGGCCATGTGTTCTGGTACACCATCGAGGGGAAGGGGTATGACCTGGAGCAGTTGCGTACTTTGCAGGACTGGTTCGTGCGCTATCAGCTCAATACTGTTCAGGGGGTAGCCGAGGTTGCTTCAATCGGCGGCCTGGTACGGGAATATCAGATCGATCTCGACCCATCAAAGTTGTTTGCCTACAACATCAAGGTCTCCAAGGTCATGGATGCGGTCAAGGCGTCCAACAAGGATGTGGGTGGGCGTCTGATCGAACAGGCCGATGCCGAGTACCTGATCCGCGGTCGCGGCTATGTAAAATCCACGGCCGATCTTGAGAACGTCGTCGTCGGTGCCGATATGCGCGGCACCCCGATCTATGTCAAAAATCTGGGCACTGTGCAGATGGGAGGAGCCATTCGGCGCGGCCTGTTGGAGATGAACGGTGAAGGTGAAGCGGTCGGCGGCATAGTCGTCATGCGTTACGGCGAAAATGCCAAGGATGTCATCGACCGGGTCAAGGTCAAGATCAAGGATCTAGAGAAAGGTCTGCCGCCAGGTATGAAGATCATGGTCTCCTATGACCGTTCCGACTTGATTCAACGGGCCATCGATACCCTGAAGAAAAATCTGCTGGAGGAATCAGTCGTTGTTTCGCTGGTTATCCTGATCTTCTTACTCCACTTCCAGAGCGCTCTGGTGATCGTGCTGACATTGCCGATCTCCGTCCTTATCGCCTTCATTACTATGAAGCTGATGGGGGTCAGCTCCAATATTATGTCCTTGGGTGGTATAGCCATCGCCATCGGTGTCCTCGTTGACGCAGGAGTAATCATGGTGGAGAACTGCTATCGACACCTATCCGAAATGCCGCCCGAAGATCGGGCAGGCAAACGGCTGGAGGTCGTCATTACCTCGGCCAAGCAGGTCGGCCGGGCGATCTTCTTCTCCCTGGCGATCATTGTGCTTTCCTTTGTGCCGGTCTTTCTGCTGGAGGGACAGGAAGGCAAGCTGTTTCACCCGCTGGCCTTCACCAAAACCTTCTCCATGATGGGCTCCGCCCTGATTGCCATCACGCTGGTGCCGGTGCTCATGTACTACTTCATGCGGGGCAAAATGCCGCCGGAAAGTTCCAACCCGGTTTCGACCTTTTTCATCAGGTTGTATTCGCCGGTTATCCGCTGGGTGCTGGTCTGGAAAAAGACCACCATCGCTCTGAACCTCGTGGCCCTGCTGGTTGCCGTGCCGATGTTCATGAGTCTCGGTTCCGAATTCATGCCCCCCCTGGACGAAGGCTCGCTGCTTTACATGCCGGTCACGCTCCCCAATGTTTCGATAACGGAAGCCAAACGTCTTATCCAGGTGCAGGATACGATAATCAAGAGCGTGCCCGAAGTTGAGCATGTCCTCGGCAAGGTGGGCCGGGCCGAGACTTCTACCGATCCGGCACCGGTTTCCATGTTTGAGAGTATTATCATCCTGAAACCCAAAGACAAATGGCGACCGGGAGTGAAGAAGGCCGACATTGTCGCTGAACTGGACACTAAACTTCGGCAAATCGGTGTCAGAAACGGCTGGACCCAGCCGATCATCAACCGTATCAACATGCTCTCTACCGGGGTCAGGACCGACCTGGGGGTCAAAATATTTGGTAACGACCTGAATGTGCTCAAGGATCTGGCGATTCAGACCGAAGCTATCCTCAAGCCGATCAACGGAGCCGCCGACGTGGTGGCTGAACGGGTCACCGGCGGCAATTACATCGATATCGATATCGACCGTGAAGCGGCGGCTCGTTACGGCGTGAACGTCGGGGATATCCAGGATGTTATTGAGACCGCCTTGGGCGGTGAGATGCTTTCCACTACGGTTGAAGGACGTAACCGCTTTCCAATCCGCCTGCGCTACCAGAGAGATTACCGCGACAATATTCCGGCCATCCGCCGTATTCTGGTTGCCGGTATGGAGGGGGCTCAGGTGCCGCTCTCTCTGGTAACGAAACTTAACATCTCTACCGGTGCACCGGAGATCAACAGCGAGGGAGGCTTGTTGCGTTCGCTGGTCTTCCTCAATGTGCGTGGCCGCGATATGGGCGGCTTTGTCACCGAAGCCAAGCAGATTCTGGAAAAGAACCTCAAGCTTCCTCCTGGTTATTACGTGGCCTGGTCGGGGCAGTGGGAAAATCAGATTCGCGCCAAGGCCCGCCTGCAGATGTTGGTACCGATCGGCATAGTGATCATTTTCATCCTGCTCTACTTCACCTTCCATTCGGCCCTGGAGGCGAGCATGGTCATGCTCTCAGTGCCATTCGCCCTGGTGGGGGGAGTCTACCTGGTCTATGCCCTGGGCTATAATCTTTCGGTTGCGGTTTGGGTCGGCTTCATTGCCCTCTATGGCATTGCCGTGGAGACTGGGGTGGTCATGGTCATCTATCTGCATGAGGCTCTGGACAAGAAACTGATCAACGGCCCCTGCACGGAGCAGGATATTTATGACGCGACCTTCGAAGGAGCGGTACTTCGCTTGCGGCCCAAACTGATGACCGTGGCAGTGGCCCTGCTTGGCCTGTTGCCAATCATGTGGTCAACAGGCACCGGTGCTGACGTGATGAAACCGATTGCCGCGCCGATGATAGGGGGGATGATTTCCTCGGCGGTTCATGTTCTGATCATGACACCGGTGATATTTGTACTGATGAAGAAGCGGGATCTAAAAAAAGGGCGTCTACATTATTCGGGGATGAAACATTAACACATCAAACGAAAGGAGCAGTTTTGTATGAAAAAAATATCGTTACTTGTTGGTCTGGTGGTAGTCGTGGCTATGTTATCTGGGTGTATGGCCTTTAATCACAATTCTGATAGTTCCGAAAACGACAACAGATACAACAGCCATAGCGGCCATTCTCATCATTAGCTAAGTGGATTGTCCGTAGTTTTATCGGAATGCTCATCAAGTTTATCGGTGAACGATTTCGCAAGCGCGACCAACGCTGACGCCATATTGCAGTGATATAATGAATCGTATGAAAGACATGGTCGTAAAATTGGGAAATGCTTAAAAAAAAGAATCAGAAATGATTGCTGAACGCTGCAACGGCGGTGTCCGGTGTACTTGTGGTGGCAGAAGGAGATTGATATGACTACCCACGGTGCTGACAAAAATATAGTTCACGACAATCAACAGTACCTTGACCCTGTCTGCGGCATGGAGGTGGATACTTCGGCACCGGCCGCCACCCTGCAGCATGAAGGCACGACATACCTCTTCTGCAGTACCCATTGCCTCGAAAAGTTCAAAGAGGCTCCCGGCAGTTTTACTGGAACCAACATCACGAAAGCAGAGCATACCATTCCACCTGTCAGTGAAAATGGCCTCAATACCAATATCTTCACCTGTCCGATGCATCCGGAAATCGAGCAGGAAGGACCCGGGATCTGTCCGAAATGCGGCATGGCTCTGGAGCCTCTGACTGCACTTACTCCGGCTGAACGGATTGAATTCACCTGCCCCATGCATCCGGAAATAATTCAGGACACGCCCGGTTCCTGTCCAAAGTGCGGCATGGCACTCGAGCCCCGAACAGTGCCGGTGGAGGAGGGTGAAAATCCGGAACTGGTGGATATGCGCCGCCGTTTCTACCTGAGTCTCATTCTGACTATTCCTGAGGTCATTATCGCCATGGGTCACATGCTTCCCGGCCATCCGCTGGCGGCACTGGCCTCTCCACGCACCTATGGCTGGATCGAGCTGCTGCTGACGTCGCCGGTTGTGCTCTGGGCGGGGTGGCCATTCTTCGTACGAGGCTGGCAATCCCTGGTCAATCGCAGCCTCAATATGTTCACCCTGATTTCATTGGGAGTCGGCGTTGCCTACAGCTACAGCATTGTGGCTACTCTCTTTCCTGACCTATTTCCGCCCTCGTTCCGTGGCGGTGCCGGAGAGGTGGCCGTCTACTTCGAAGCCGCTGCCGCAATCATTACCCTAGTGCTCCTTGGCCAGGTGCTGGAATTGAAGGCCCGCAGCCAAACAGGCGCTGCCATCAAGGCACTGCTGGGGCTTGCCCCCAAGACAGCCCGGCTGATTCGGGATGACGGCACGGAAGTTGATGTCCCGCTCGGCCAGGTCCACCCCGGTGACCATCTCCGGATCCGATCCGGCGAGAAGGTCCCAGTGGACGGCGAGGTGATCGAAGGCACAAGCAGCGTTGATGAAGCTATGATCTGCGGCGAAGCGATTCCGGTGGAGAAAGAGGTCGGCAGCCGGGTTATAGGTGCCACGGTTAACGGCACCGGCAGCCTGGTAATGCGTGCCGAAAAAGTTGGTGCTGAAACAGTACTGGCGCAGATTGTCAAGATGGTTTCAGAAGCCCAGCGGAGCCGCGCCCCGATCCAGAAACTGGCTGATGTGGTCGCTGGCTGGTTCGTGCCGGCGGTAATGTTGTCAGCCATAGCCACCTTCGTAGTCTGGGGGCTTTTCGGACCGGACCCGCGCATGGCTCACGCCTTGATCAACGCCGTAGCGGTGCTAATCATCGCCTGCCCCTGTGCCCTTGGTCTGGCCACTCCAATGTCAATCATGGTCGCTACCGGCAAGGGGGCGACTATGGGGATCCTGTTCAAGAATGCCGAGGCGATTGAGCTGCTTCGTAAGGTAGACACCCTGGTCGTGGACAAGACCGGCACGCTCACCGAAGGGAAGCCGAAACTGGTCGCAGTTGAAACCATTGATGGATTCGATCAGCAGAAACTTCTCCGTCTGGCGGCAAGCCTGGAACGGGGGAGCGAGCATCCTCTCGCTGCCGCGATTGTTGGCGGAGCGGAAGAACGCGGCATCGAGACAGCCGCCGTTGAGGAATTCCAGTCGATTACCGGCAAAGGTGTCACAGGACGTATCGACGGCATTGTGGTGGCACTGGGGAACCGTAAGCTGCTTGAAAATATGGGAATGGATGCTCCGGCGCTTCTGGACAAGGCGGAGTCGATGCAGGCTAAAGGGCAAACCGTTATGTTCGTTGCCGCTGATGGTAAACCGGTCGGACTGCTCGGTGTTGCGGACCCCGTTAAGAAGACCACAGCCGAAGCGCTAAGGCAGCTGCACGAGGAAGGAATCCGCATCGTCATGATGACTGGTGACAACCGGGCCACGGCCGAGGCAGTGGCTAAGGATCTCGGTATAGACGAAATCCTGGCGGAAGTTCTCCCGGAAGAAAAGGCCGCCAAGGTTAAACAGCTCCAGGCCGAAGGTCGATTCGTCGCCATGGCCGGGGACGGTATCAACGATGCCCCTGCACTTGCACAGGCCCAGGTGGGCATCGCCATGGGTACCGGAACGGATGTCGCCATGGAGAGTGCCGGAGTCACTCTGGTCAAGGGAGATCTGCGCGGCATTGTGCGTGCAAGGCTTCTAAGCAGGGCGACCATGGCCAACATCAGGCAAAACCTGTTTTTTGCGTTCTTCTATAACGCCCTCGGCATCCCCCTGGCAGCCGGTGTCTTGTATCCCTTCTTCGGAATCCTGTTAAGCCCGATGATCGCCGCAGCGGCCATGAGTTTCAGTTCCGTCTCGGTAATAGGCAATGCGCTCCGCCTGCGTCGGACTAAAATCTGAATGCTGATGATGGGATACTTCGGAACCTAAATCCACAACTAGAGAAAATACTACACCTGCTGTTGAATAATCTTCAACAGCACAACAATCACAAACATAATATACAACCATGTCAGCATGTTGCATTTTGGCATAATGAATGCTGTTACCGGAAGGTAGATACACACAAACAAAAAAGGAGACATACACAATGAAAAAAATGACTTTACTGATTGCAGCTGTATTTGCACTTTCAGCCCCGTTGGCCACCCGTGCCATGGATCACAGTTCCATGAAAATGGACCATGGTGCCCATAATGCTGACGTTGCCCATGAGGAGGTTGTGGATGGTGTAAAGGCAACCTTCAGGGTTATGAGCATGAAAGAGCACATGAAGGCCATGGATATGGCAATGCCGAAGGAAATGAATGAAACTCATCACATTGCCGTTGAGTTCAAGGATGCCAAGAGCGGCAAAGCCCTTACCGAGGGTGAGGTGAAAGTCAAAGTGCAGAACCCGAACAAGAGCGATCAGTCCAAGGATTTGATGGGAATGCAGGGACATTTTGGGGCCGACTTCGACTTTTCCAAAAAAGGGAAATATGGCGTGATGTGCAAGTTCCAGTTGAAAGATGGCAAAGTCCGCAGTGCCAAGTTTTGGTACACTGTAAAATAGAAACTCTTAGGTACAACTAACCGAGGCGGGTCGCCAGGCCCGCCTCAACTTTCCAGCCAGGTTACCATGAAAAAAATAATCTCCATTATTGCAGCGATAGTATTAACCGGATTCTTCATATACGCCCTTACCTTTCACAAAAAGGAAATTCCCGTCGAGAAGCCGGGAAAGGTGACAGCAACCGCCGCTTATGAGAAATATTTCGGAGCGGCGCCATCAGTTGACAAGGGCACGGCATACGCTTTTGTGATCTATTTTCCATCAAAAGCAGAACCCGGCAAAGTTGTGCCATTCCCATTTTTCACCTTTGATGAGGGGAGCATCAAAAAGGTTGCGGTAGAGCGTCTGCTTGGCAGCATGGACATCGGTAGTTATCTGGGAAAGTTTATTCACCTTCCGATAGGTACTCACTTGATCGCACTTGACGATGACAACGGAACGATAACGGCAAATTTCAGCAAGGAGTTGGACACGGCAACTGAAACAGGGATCGCACCTGCGCTTGTCATGACCTTACATCAGTTCAAGGGAGTCAAGGATGTCAGGCTTCACGTCGAGGGCAAGGAAAGCCGGTTACGCAATTTGTCTAAAAACAATGAAGACAGTGCGGTTCAACAGCTCTCTCCTCCACGACTATTGAGTGTAACCGGAATGCGGGAGAAAGGGGCCAAAGAGATTGAAGATGTGAATGCCTTTTTCGACCGTCCAGTGGACGTCAAAGAGTTGAAACTGTTTTCTGTGGATGGTCAGCAGTATGCCGGGGACTTGTTTCACTTGGTTTTCGACATGGCTGCCGTTCTCAAGCCTAATGACCCATCACAGTTCAAGGAACGCATGCAGATCAAGGTGCGCTGGAATGTGATTGATAAATTGGGCAGGCAGGCGGAAGGTGATAGTGTCTGGTTGCTTGAGGTTAAGCAGCATGAACAATGATAGAAATTTGAAAATATTCCATCAAGGAGATGGCATGTGGAAATTGGTGTCAGTCGTCGCAGTACTGTCTACAGGGATTCTCTTCAGTAATCCCATCAAAGCATCTGCTCATGGTAAAGACACTCATGGCGGAACAGTAGATGCACAAATGAAAAAGCTTCACGCCATGATGCCCGTTTTCTCAGTTGCTTTAGCAGAACTTGAATCAGCACTTGAAAAAGGGGTAACCCCAACATCCACACCACCAGGGATCAAATTTCAAAAATAAATACAAATAGCCCCAGATTAAGTTTTGTGCAGCGAGGTTTTCAGGACTTATGTCTCAAATATCGATAAATTGTTTCGCGGTTACATTTGTATTCTTTGGCAATCTTGGTCTTCGGTATGCCAGCAGCAACCTTTAACTTAACCTCCTCTATCTGGTCGTAGGTGAGCGAAGCTTTTCGACCCTTGTACACCCCTTTGGTTTTCGCTATCTTTATACCCTCTGCCTGGCGCTCCCGGATAATTGAACGCTCAAACTCAGCAACAGCTCCCATGATTGAAAGCATGAGGATACTCATTGCTCCTTCGTCTCCCGTGAAAGTCAAACCTTCCTTCACAAACTGAACCTTTACTCCTCGTGCCGTTAAATCTTGAACCAGTTGTCTGAGATCCATTAAATTTCTGGCCAACCGGTCCATGGAATGAACGAACAGGTGATCGCCCTTTCTAAGGTGCCGAAGTAATTCTTGAAGCTGAGGCCGATCAGTTGATTTACCAGAAACTTTGTCAGTAAAAATATTATCGAGCTCTATTCCATCGAGCTGACGATCTGTATTTTGATCTGCGCTTGAAACTCGAACGTACACACTCCAATCCTCTGCGGTTGAATCAAGTTGATAAGCCACATACTGGACGGCCGATGAAGGAATTTCTTTTGGTGATGCGGGAAAACGGCCTTCAAGCTGGAAATATTTGAGAAGGATTGAAAACCCGACATGGGTTGTTCTGCTTTTATTAGCAAGCAGACAACGTTCGGCAGGAAGCAGAAACCAGTCTGTAGCCAAGTCATCATCGGTCAATGATCGTTTCGACATTTAGCACCATCCAGTTGGAGTAGATCATAAATGATACAACTTTGCGGCAGCGTCAACACTGCGTTTGCGATGGGATCAAAGCTGAGAGATATCAATTTGTACAGCGAGCGGGAATATGCAGTCGGAAACGGCAGCCTTTGTAATTGGGGATATCCCAACATTCGCACTAAAAAGCGCAAAGTAGCATCTGGCTAAAGGCGTAACGTACTATTATATTATGATTATTATGTGAGTTGTTTGAGCTGACTTGGTATCTGGATGCGTATTCCGGTGAATTCGACCGAAGGAACTGACGTGATGGCGACCGGTGTTCCGCTGTGAATCCGACCAGCATTCCGGCGAAAGCGACCAAGGTTCGGTAGTCGCAAGGTTGGGTCTATTATGGTGTAGATTATGTCTTCTCAGTCTTTTTTGCTTGTGAAACAAAATACCCGTTTATCCAGTTAATTGCTCCATCGACCGTCTTGAATACATTAAATTCAACAACAGCTCCTGCTACCTCAGCGAGTGCAGTATATTTGCAGAACATGTTGTGCTCTGTAGTATTACTTGTAACAAAAACAGTTTTACCTCTTTGTCGTGCCCTATTTGCGGATGTTTCTTTGCTGGTCTTGGCTATTGCTGCAAATCCTTCCATGGATATGGATTGCATCGTACCATTTGTTAAATCCCAGATGACATCCCTGATTGTCCCCGTTGGATAGTATTTATTTATGACAGCAATGACTTCATTAGCAGTCAAGTTTCCTGTGACAGATGCTATAAGCAGAGAGCCTTCAATTTTAATGTCAATAGTTGCCATTGTTTACCGCCCAGAATATATAGAACTAAGAACTATCACAGATGCTAAAAAATAAAAAGCAGCACAATAGTTTTTTCGGCAGGGGAAGTTTAATCTTCTTTGCCGCAATTGTTGCACCCGCATGACACATTCTCTGTTTTCTGTAAGTGGTTACGCTCTTCCTTACCGTCGAGCAACCGCAACGCATTGAATATTACTATAAGTGATGCACCCATATCTGCCGCAATTGCCAGCCAAAGCGTAGCGAGCTGGGCAAGAGCCAAGACCATGAAAATTGCCTTAACGCTCAGTGCAAAAGCGATATTCTGACGTATTACCAGCAGTGTTCTTTTGGCATGTCTAATTAACCAAGGGATTTTAGTAATATCATCGGACATGAGGGCAATATCCGCTGTTTCGATGGCTGCATCGGTTCCGATTCCACCCATAGCAATGCCAAGCGTCGCCGTTGCCAATGCAGGAGCGTCGTTGATTCCATCTCCGACCATTGCGGTGGCACCATATTGCCTGATAAGGTCTTCTACAGCTTTCATTTTGTCTTCCGGCAACAATTCAGCAAAGACTTCATCTATTCCGACTTCCTGTAGAGCAAATTAGCAGGTCATCCAGCCGATACCTGCAGCGATCTTATCACCCCTTCAAACTCATGATATAACTTCCAATGCCCTTTAAAATTCCATCCGCCGTTGTCTCTTGGTAGAGCTGATCTGACAGTCGGGCCTCTTCCATCTCGTTGCTCAGGAAGGCTGTTTCCACGAGAATGCTCGGCATGGTGGCCCCCACAAGAACAAAAAATGGCCCCTGCTTCACACCAAGATTCTTGGACCCTTGATATTTACTGGTGACTTTCTTGTAAAGCGCCCTCTGGACTTCATCAGCCAGGTGGGCTGAGTCGTTGAGTTTGTAATTGGCCATCAAATCGAACAGGATCGCCTGGAGTGTGCTAACCTTCTCAAGCGAAGTTCCATTCTCATGTGCAGCAAGCTGAGCAACCTTATCAGTCTTCGCCAGATTGAGATAGTACGATTCGATCCCCGCCGTACTTTTATTCGGGGATGCGTTGGCATGTATCGAAATAAACATGTCTGCTTCAACTTTGTTCGCAATGGAAGTTCTCTCCTGCAAGGGTATGAATACGTCGGTCGTTCTGGTCATTACTACTTCTATGCCAAGTTCTCTTTTTATTTTCTCCGCGAGTTTTGTTCCTATAGCCAGCGCCACCTCTTTCTCCATGGTCCCATTGGCACCGACCGCGCCGGGATCTTTGCCGCCGTGGCCCGGATCGATGACTATCCTCCTGATCTTGCCCTGCTTCGTCCGTTCCCTCTTCGGTTCGAGCTTCTTCTCCTCTACAGCGGAAGGCCGATCATGGATATTGTCCTCGTTCTTGGCAATCCCGGCGCGCCCTTCACCGTGTATATCCAAAATGATGCGATACGGATCATAAAAAGGGAATATTTCGTATTTTTTGAGAATCTCGACATTAACCACGAGCCGGACCCAATCAGCATTTAGCTTACTAAGCCTCGCAGATTTTAAGAGTCCGTCGCCAACAGAAATATCGGTTGCCCCTGCAACCAGCGCTGCATTTCTTATATCGATATAGATCTGATTGGATGCTTTTGCATCCGGCATTCTGTGTTTGTAACTGGTTTCCTGGTTAAGGGTGATGGACAGTCGAGTATAGGACGGATTGGACCAATGGCGTATTTCAGTCACATGCGCCGGTACCAAGGCCTGACTATTTCCGTCCTCATTTTTATTGTTTTTTTTTGAACTCTTAGAGGCAAAAGCAATACTTGGGACCATCAAGGACGCCAAAAGCATGCTGATGTTTTTGACAAATGCCCGACGCGCCAATAACAGCTTACTTATATCATTTTGCATGCACAGACCTCTTCACATAAATTGCTTCAGCCATATCTCTGTCTACGGCGTACTGACTATAGCCGACGGTAAACGCGAACGATGGAAAGGCATGAGTCAGAGTAATAGGGTTGCCCGGCAGAATCCCCATGGCCATAAGTTTCTGGAGCTTTTTCGAGTCTCCCGCCTTGATATAGGCGATTATGCCTTTCTCGCCTCTTTTCAATGAAGCAAGAGAAGCCACAAACTTGTCACCGCTGAGCCGCGCTTTTTGACAACAAGAACCGGGAGGGATCGGTTTTCCATGCGGGCAGGTTTCAGGGTGTCCAAGCAATCGGCAAATCTCTTCCTCAATCTCCTTCTTGACTACATGTTCGAACTGGCAGGCGGCTTCTTCCATGTCGTCCTGATTCGTTTCGATGATGTCGTGAAAAAGTCGTTCCGAAAGGCGGTGCCTTCTAATTGCCAGACGTGCTTCCTCGCGTCCTGTCTCGGTAAACCTGATGCCTCCCTGGATTTTTTCAATAAGCCCCTTTTCCTCAAGTGTTTCCAGAGAGGCGTTTTGTTCCGGATCGAGTATTTCTGACAACATGTTGCCGCCGGAATTTTCCTCCAACTGTTCCCAAAGCTTTTCCAGGGATTCTTCAATACGCTCGTTCGTTTTCATAGTAGCTCCATGTCTTATTTATCGTTGCTTTTGACTATCAAAGTTGAATGCCGGTCACGTTCAGAAGGACATTCACCAGTCCCCCGACCAGAAATGCGAAAGGAAAGATGAATAGCGCCATCATGCACGCCATCTTGAGCCCGCGCTCTTTCTTCATCATCAGAAACTGAGCGATACAGGGCACAAAGAGGGTTAGGGTGATGACCGCCACTGCCAGCTGATTCCCGCTGAGGGCACCGGCCTTCTGAAGGTCGTAGAGCCCCGCTGCACCGTAATCCCTGCGGAAGAATCCGAACAGAAAGGCCACCGCTGCTTCTTTGGGCAGCCCGATCAAGCCCATGACCGGCGACAGCCAGGAGACGACCACCTTGAAGGTGTCAGTAATGTTGCCGAGCCAGATCATGACACTTGCCAGGATGAACATAGGCAGGATCTCCATGAAATACCACTGCATACGGGTGTAGGTTTTGATGAAGACCGCTCCGGGACGCGGCATCCTGAGAGGCGGAACTTCCATGTAAAAATTCGGACGGTCGCCAGGCATGAGCCGGGCGGTGAGAAAACCGACCAGCAGGAATATCCCGATCATGAAAACAGCCCACACAGCCATGGCTGCCCGGTTGTTTGCCACCATGCCAAGAACGACGCCCAGCTGTGCGCTGCAAGGGATGGCCAAGGCAAGTAACAGAGTAGCGATGATCCGTTCGCGCTTTGTCTCCAGGGTGCGCGTCACCATCGTCGCCATGGTGTCGCAACCAAATCCGAGGGTCATGGGGATAACCGCTCGCCCGTTGAGACCGATCTTCTTGAAAATTCTATCGACCATCATGGCCAGTCGGGGCAGATAGCCGGTATCCTCGATTATTGAGAAGGCGATGAAGAAGGTGCCGACAATGGGCAAAATGATGGCAATTGCGTAACGGATACCGAGGGTGACGATGCCGTACTGCATGCCGATCAGCTCCCGTAGTGGTCCCCAGGGTACATAAGCCATGAGCATCTCGTTAATCCACGGGCTGAGATATTTCCCGAAGATATCCTCCTCCAGAAAACCGACGATGGTACCAGCACCGAAACTACCGACAAACTTGTACAGGCCATAGTAGAGCACAATCATGAGTATCGGAATACCGGTCAGAGGCTCCATGGTCCAGTCGCTGAGACGCTGGGCAAAGGAAGGCTCCCTGTCGGCAGGAGGGTTAAAAGCCTCATTGCAGATGTCTTCAGCTGTACTGTGTTGCATCATCGGGACGGTATACCCGACCGGCTCGACCAGATTCTTCTCCAACTCGGCAATAGTGCTATCCAGGAACTCCGGTGAATGTCCTTCCACTGAACGGACCAGCTCAGAGATGTGTGGATCATTCTGAATCAGCAGCAGGGCCAGTGCTCTTTGGGACAATCCGGTTTCTGCGGGCATGACCGGAGCCAAGGCATTGATTGCCCCTTCGAGGGTGTCGCCATAGAAGACCTCGGCAGTGCTCTCCTGGCGGCAGTAGGAATGTATCCGGCTTTTCAGGACATCCACACCTTTGCCGGAAAGGGCGGAAATACCAACCACAGGAACTCCCAGTTTTTTCTCCAATCCGCCTTCATCAATCAGGATATCCAAACGGTTGGCCTCATCCATCATATTGAGAACAAGTATGACCGGCAGGGATGCCTCCACCAGCTGCAAAGCCAGCGAAAGCATCCGTTTCAGATTTTTGGCGTCAACCACACACAGGACAACATCACTTTTGCCATTCAGCAGAATGTCCCGGCTCACCCGTTCTTCTTCGGTGATCGGCAGGAGTGAGTACATACCCGGGGTGTCTTCGACGAAATACTCGTCACTATCGATCTTGCATTTCCCCTGGGAGACTTCGACCGTGGTTCCGGGATAGTTAGACACGGTCACATAGGAGCCGGTCAAGCGGTTGAACAGAGCACTTTTCCCCACATTGGGGTTGCCAACCATGACAATCTTTTTGAGACCGGTTTCCTCACACGTTTTTCCGCCATGGCAGCTACAGCTACTTTGTTCACTCATTACTTCCTCCGAAAATCTGTTTTTTGTGATCAGTTTACCTGGTATAGATATTGATTGTCGCTTTCATTTGTATGACAAAAAAAAGGATGGTTTAAACGATCGAGTTCGAGAGTTTTGCGGGTGCCCGTAGCCAATATAGCCCCCATTCTATTACGACAGCAGCGGTATTGTTCTGCGAGGGCAAGACTTCGTGCCGGGTTGCCATAAATCTTCCAGAGGCGTTGACAGGTGAACGGCAGCCTGACTAAGCCCATGAAGGCGGCCACATCTTTTGTGGGATAGCCGATAAAAAGGCCGATCTCATGGGGAAAGGAGTTGTTCTCGCCAATCCGGCTGCGCAATTCAAGCAGCAAGTCATCGCAGGCGGCATCGTCTTTGTACCCTGCCTTATGTAACAAGACCCGAATACCAGAATGGGACAAATGATGTTCAAGCAGGCCACGGTCATAGCATAACAGCAGCAATGATTGCGGTCTGCTCTGTAGTACCATGAAGTTGAGATTGTGAAGCCGCTGGGCAAGATCCGTGTGATGTTGCTGCCAGAGCAAATAGAGATTTCTGCCGCACGGGCGGGTACGATTAACAATGGAAATCAAATTGGCCGGTTTCACTCCCGCCAAGACCTCGGAGCATTCCAGCATAAGGTGTGCGGTCAGACAATCAAGTGCATCGGTAAAATTTTCGAGCACCTGATCAGAAATGTTTCGCCGAGAATAAATATTTCCCAGGGTTGAATGGTTTGTTGAGGGCATATCCGACCGATTGCTATGAAATTGATTTTTAATATCAATAAGGCAAAACAAACTATCTGTCAATAGATACTTGCGATGACATTCAGGTTTAGAGAGATTTACTTACGCAACAGCCGCAAACCATTGAATACGACCAGCAGGCTCGCCCCCATGTCGGCAAAAACCGCCATCCACATGGTGGCATGTCCCATAAGCGTGAGCACGAGAAACACGGATTTGATTCCCAGCGCCAGAGTGATGTTCTGTTTGAGTATTGTTGCGGTTGTGCGTGAGAGCTGCACAAAAACCGCCACCTTGCGCAAGTCGTCATCCATCAGGGCAACATCGGCGGTTTCGATGGCGGTGTCCGTACCAGCTGCACCCATGGCAAAACCGATGTCGGCGCGTGCCAGGGCTGGGGCGTCATTAATGCCATCCCCCACCATGCCGACTGTGCCGCCATTTCCTTGCAATGACTCAATGGCCTTCAGTTTATCCTCCGGCAGCAGTTCACCCTTGAACTCGTCAATTCCAACCTCGCGGGCGATTGCTTCGGCGGTGTGCTGATTGTCTCCGGTGAGCATCATGGTGCGCACACCGAGCCGGTGTAGATCAGCTATTGCTTCACGGCTTGAGCCCTTAATGGTGTCGGCAACGCCGAACAAGGCTAAAGGCTGGTTGTCGTCAGTCAACAGGACAACACTTTTGCCCTGGCGCTCCAACGCATCGATAGAGCTGATCAGATCAGGCTTGCCGAAGCCGTTTTCTTTAGCAAGCCGGAAATTGCCTAAGCGATACAATTTGCCGCCAATAAGTCCTGAGACTCCCCGACCCGCAATAGCAGAAAAATTAGCAACTTCCCGCAGCATGACGCCGTCTGCTTCCGCCGCCACGGCAATTGAGTGCGAAATAGGATGATCGGAGCGGTTGGCCAGACTGGCGGAAAGACATCGGACTTCCTTAGGATCGAAGTTTCCAAACACCTTGAAATCGGTCTGTAACGGTTTGCCGTGGGTGATAGTGCCGGTCTTGTCCAACGCCAGCCAGGCAAGCTTATGTCCTCCCTCCAGATAAACCCCACCCTTGATCAGGATACCCCGCCGGGCAGCAGCGGCAAGACCACTGACGATAGTGACCGGCGTCGATATTACCAAAGCGCAGGGACAAGCAATGACAAGCATTACCAGCGCTTTATATACCCATTCCAGCCATACACCGCCGAAGGCCAGGGGTGGAATAACAGCTACCGCCAAGGCCACGGCGAAGACCGCCGGGGTGTAGATGCGGGCGAACTGGTCAACGAAGCGCTGGGTCGGTGCGCGGCTCCCCTGCGCGGCCTCGACCGCATGGATGATGCGACTGAGCGTTGAGTTGGTGGCAAGGGCGGTAACCCGAAATTGAAACGATCCAGCCTGATTGATCGTGCCGGCAAAGACCGGTTCTCCGGGGCTCTTGTCAACCGGCAGGCTCTCCCCGGTAATAGGAGCTTGGTCAACCGTCGAATTTCCTTCGACCACCACCCCGTCCAGGGCGATTCTCTCGCCGGGACGAACCCGAACGATGCTGTCCAGCGCGACGCTTTTGGCGGACACCTCACCCCATGTACCATCCGGAAGCTGCACGGTGGCATTCTCCGGAGACATGGCCAACAGGCCGCGTATGGCGTTGCGGGCGCGGTCGAGAGATTTTGCTTCGATCACTTCCGCCAGGGCAAACAGGACCATGACCATGGCCGCTTCCGGCCACTGGCCGATAAGCAGTGCGCCAGTCACCGCAAAAGACATGAGGGCGTTCATGTTCAGGTTGCGGTTACGCAGTGCAATCCACCCTTTTTTGTAGGTCTTCAACCCTCCAGTGAGAATGGCGACCAGCGCCAGGAGCAGCGTCAGCCAGTGGTGGCCCGTGCTCATCACTTCGATGATTTCCGCAGCCAGGGCAGCGGCCCCCGAGACGATCAACGGCCGCCAGTTGGTCTTCTCCACTTCAGGTATTTCGTCATGGGTCTCGACCGTTCCGGCCTCCATGCCGATGGCTTTCAGGGCGTCTTCGACCGGTTCGAGCGCCGGCAGAGTATGGTATATGGTAAGGACGCGCTGCACGAGGTTGAATTCGAGGCCCGTAATTCCGGGAAAGCCTTTGAGCTTGTTGCGAATCAGCGCCTCTTCGGTCGGGCAATCCATGTTTTCAATGCGCATTTGGACTCGACGGCCTGCCGGATTGTCCAGTCCTGGCGGTTCACGGTCGCTTTCCGGCTCGACCGGTTTATCATCACCCGCGGCAATGATGGCATAGCCTGCAGTTTCAATGCCTTGGCGGATTTCATCCGGCGTTGTTTTGGCGGGATCGTACAGCACCACTACCTTGCGGTCGGCTAATACAGCCGTTGCCTTGGCCACTCCAACAAGCCCCGTCACAATGACCTCAATTTTCCTGGCGCAGCCGGAGCAATCCATGCCGCGGATATTTAATTCAAGTGTTGCGTGTTGTGGGGTCATGATAACTCTCTCTTTTCAATAAAATCTCGGGTATCTATTTGCCATCGCTTCCTGCAAGGGAAAGGTCTGTAAGCTGTGCTGGCTTGCAATGTCAGCACGACTTTATTTCGCAGCCGCATTTATCCATTCGCTTGAGCCACCACCAGCCGAGACTGGCTGAAATAACAGTTACAAATGCCATAACCCATTTTGGGACCTCAAATCCCTGGATGCCAATGATGCTGGCATACACAATGAGCATCGGCGAGCCGCAGCAACCGGTAAGGAAACATCCGGCTGCAGCGACACCGGCAACAGCTGCTGTTCCGCTGACTGCGCCGGCAGCCGCGGCTTTTGATCGTGTGTAGAATAAACGGTGCAAACAGCAATAGGTGAATAGTGCGCCAACGGCCAGCGAGAACCCCAAAAAGACGTCACCGCTTGTAATGTATGAAAGAACCGTGGTTTGCGGACCACAACCGGAACCTCTCGGGTTGACGGAATAGATCAGATGGAGCGCAATTGTCCCCACAAACACGGCAATCTGAAAGACTCGCTGCATAGCCTTGCCAGTGCTCATGCTTTTTTTGAAGAGCAGCCCGTAATGCCGCTGTCACGAACCTTCATAGGATCTCCTCATGACAAGGCAGCCAACACCCGCTCCATCTTTTCCGCGACCTTTTTCGCGAACTCGACCATCTCCGGGTTGCCGATCATGGAAAGAGCGGCAACCGGGTCCATCACCATGACCGCCGTTTTACCGTCATCCCGGACATAGACCACTACATTACAGGGTAGCAGTGTCCCGAGATCGACTTCCCGGTTAAGTGCTTCGTAGGCAAGAGGCGGATTGCAAGCGCCGAGGATGATGTAATCACGAAAGTCCTTCTGGAGCTTCTCGGCAAACTTCTTTTTGACGTCAATCTCGGTGAGCACTCCGAAACCTTCCTTTGCCAGCTCTACACGCACTTTTTGCTCCGCTTCGGCATACGTCATGTTTACTGTTCTTCCAAAGGCATACGGCGTTTTCAGGTCCATTTGTAATCCTCCTTCCACATGGGTGAATTTCTTTTTCAACGCGACTACATTCTACTAATATTTCTGGTATGGCGGCATATTCACCCGCTTCGCCATCTCACGAATCGGATTGTAATCGCTATCGAGTAACTCCTCGTAACCGTCGATCCACGCCGCTTTCATCACCTTGAGTTCTTCGCCATCTACCTCGGCAAGATCCGACGGTTTCAGCGACAAAAGCGCATCCCTCACTTTTTTTACCAGAGCGGGATCAGTTCCTTTGGCTACACCAAAAGTACAGTAAGGAATTGGTTTGCTCTGGGCCAGGATGACAAAATCGTCTGAAGCGATTTTCCCCTCCCTGGTCATGACTTCCAGGTCAAGAAGCGGGGCTGCCGCAACATCATACGTGCCATAGAGAACACCATAAATCAGCTTCTCATGTTTGTCGGTGCCACTTGGTATCCCATAAGAGCCAAGATCTTTTTCAGGATCGATGCCGGCCGTAAGTAACAAGTCATATTCAGCCAGATAGCCTGTCGGAGCAAGCATCGGCCCAAAGCCCATTCGTTTACCGCGAATATCGGTAAGCCTCGTAATGCCGCTCCCCCTGCGGGCGATGATGGCTCCTGCAGAGCGCGACCCCAAATTGCCCCTTTTCTCCGTGGCGATCAGTTGCAATTCGTGTTTCTCTCGAAGCACGATGTAGATCAGGGAGTTGGTATGGGTGAAGGTGAATTCACCGTTCTTGAATCGGTTCTCGAAATCGGTGGTGTGTACGGGCACGGCAACAAAATCGACGCCAACCTTGTCCGACAGGTAACGGGTCATGGGGAGAAAGCGCTGCATAGTTTCTTGCTCGCTGTTACAGAGCATATAGCCGATCTTCACTACTTGGCGTTTCCCATTCCCCTTGCATCCGGTTATGGCCACAAGTGATAATGTGAACATTACCAATATCAATAATCTTCGATTCACTATAATTCCCCTCGCTCTATTGCATTTTATTTTGAAATTTTCCGCGTTATGCATGCAGTGATGTATCAATATTATAAACCGATGCTCTTAGCATCTCGGGATACAAAGGTCTTTGAGTTGATGAAATTCGCGAACACAATGAGTACCACGCCCACGAAGATCGCCGAATCAGCAACATTAAAAGCAGGCCAGTGGTGACCGTACCAGTGAGCGTCCAGAAAATCCACAACTTCGCCGTGCCGTACCCTGTCCATAAGGTTGCCGGCAGCGCCAGCCAGTATGAACGACATCCCAGCTGCCATTCGCTTCTCTTCTGGCCTGATGTTTCTAAAATAAACTGTGATGGCAAAAATGGCTATTACTGATACCAGAATCAAAAAAGGAAGCCGGAAGCTGCTTTGAGCAAAGATGCTAAAAGCGGCTCCCTTGTTGCGCAGATAGGTGAAGTTAAAGAAATTTTTAACCACGGGGATCGAATAGTAAAGTTCCATGTTTCGGGTGACATAGGACTTTGTTATCTGGTCGAGTAAAAGCAGGCAAGGAAACAGGGTAAACAGAATTTTGTACTTGGAACTCAGCATATCCAACCCTCGTTTTCTGTGGTGAACTTGTGGTTAATTCAATCTGCCAGACGATTCTCTGTGTGCAGCGTGTTGAAAATCTAATTCACCATTTCTTAATAAGGCAACATCTTCACTTATGACTGTTGTTGTCTCTTTTCACTGTTGGACAACTCGCAATTTGTCGCACACCACATTCCGTCACTTGGAATGCCGTTCTTCCTGGCAGCAACTTCAAGTTCGTGCTGGAGGTCAGCAATTTCCCACTGGAGCGCTTCATTGCGATTTTCATCTCGAACATCCTTACCGTTCTCTTGTCGCAGCATGATCTGCTTGACCATGAGGTCGTCGCGCATACTCTGGGTATCCTTCAGAAACTTTTTTGCAGACTCTGCATTCACCTTTTTTGCGAAGACAATACTGCAACTCTTGACTCCAACATCCGCATATGCAGCTGAACTAAGAACTACCCCCAGCAATAATGCAATGCCAGCTATAACGTGCTTGTTCATCACCATGTATCTCCTTATATTAGTTAGTTTTCTTTCGATAGAGACGTCGTCTGTTCGCATCAATGCCTCGGTTACTTTATTTGCATCAACTTATGGTTCAGCATTGCCAAATCTCTTATCCAACAACACCATGAGATCCAGAAGCATATTGTCGTTGATCATATAGAAGACCTTCGTCCCCTCACGACGGGCCTCCAGCGCCCCACTGTCCTTTAGAATTTTGAGATGCTGTGAAGTTGACGACTGAGGAAGCAGAAGACTGCCCATAACTTCTCCAACACAACACTTTTTTTCTGCCAGCCTCAGCATGATCCTGAGGCGGATCGGATGCCCCATTGCTTTCAGGGCATTTGCGACCATAGTCATTTCATCGCTATTATTGATAGGTCTCATTGCAATCTCATTGTATGGACCTGATGCGTCCACTCTGTTTATGGATAATTACTTTATCTAACAGCCTCTTGCTTTTATCAAGAATCTCAGCTTCATAATAGCTTGATTTTTCGACAACTTTTCCAATGATTCGGTTGCTGCCAGCATATTGTTTCTTAAGTTCTCTCCGGGCATCTTCGATTGATGTAACACTTTTGCGTGCCCCGTACACCCCCAAACGCTGGTTGTTGCAATCCATGCAATAATATTCCTCGTCACCGCACCAAGGGCATGCCTGGACTTCGCCGTATAATGTGCCGGCAACCAGCAGCGACAATCCAGCGATGAATATGGTTTTCCCATTCATGTTTATCACCATTTAAGAGGGGGGACTTGTGTCCCCCGTCAGATCATGCTACCAACCACACCCGCAACCGTTGTTCATCATTTGACGATTTCCGTATCCGCTACCCATACCCCAGTCACTCATACCATACTTGTCGCCTGCCGATTGCAGTTGACTCTGCAGGCTAATGATTTCTTTCCTGAGCGCCGCGACTTTTTTACCGTCGGGAACATCCATGCTGAGCTCGTCCTGAAGGTCAAGTTGTTTTTCCATCAGGTTTTCTCTGAGCTTCAACGTGTCCTTCTGGAAGCTTCTCATCTTCTGTGTGCTCACATTCTGGTTGGTGCCGGTCATACACCAGCCGCCGCCCCAACCCCACCCCGCGTAGACGACCGAACTTGCCAACAATGCCCCAACAACCGCGATAACTGCTACCATTCCCATTCTCATGATCTCTCTCCTTTGCCTGTGAAGTGTCACTGCTGATGGTGACAGGATAGCAAGGGAGTATGGGGGAATTATGTAGCAGTTGTGGAGAATTGTGGAGTTTTCGACGGATCGGGAAACCTGAGCGTGAAGGTTGTCCCTGCTCCCTGGTTGCTTGCGACTTCAATGGTCCCACCGTGCGCATCCACCAACTCCCTGACAATGGCCAGTCCGAGCCCAAGCCCACCGTCTTTGCCTCGATAGAATCGCTCGAATATCAGTGGCAGCTCTTCTGTCGCAATGCCGCAGCCGGTGTCGATGACGCTGACGGTGCAGCCGCCGGGATATCTCTTGCTCTCAAGGGTAATGGTTCCGCCTGGTGCTGTTGCCTTCAGGGCATTGCTGATCAGGTTGATGAGAATCTGGGAGAGACGTTCAGGATCGGCATAAACAATGGACTCCGGTTCGGCTTCGATTATGATGTCAACACCCTTAGCTCGTGCGACCACCTCGAAATTTATGGCCAGATTGTCGAACATCTGTCGGACCGGCAGTTCGAGAGGAGATAGGCTAAGGGCACTTGCCTGGGCCTGGAAGAAATCCTCCATTGAGGCAACCACATTGGTGAGCCGATGGTTTTCCTCCAGCAGCAGCTTCATGCGCGACTCGTCATTGGCAATGACACCGTCCAGAATCCCTTCAAGCTGTCCGCGCATGATCGTCAACGGGGTGCGCAGTTCGTGGGCAAGGTTGGCGCAGATCTGTTTGCGTAATTTGTTCTGCACCTGGAGAGTATGGGCCATCTGGTTGAACGACTGGCCAAGGGTGGTCAGTTCATCGTTGCCTGGTATCTCGACCCGTTCTGTCAGGTTGCCTTGACTGATATTCTGCGCTGCCTGGGATAACCGCACAATGGGACGGCTCAACCTGCGGGCAAGCATAACACTCAATATGCAGGCTATCGAGCCGAGAATTACGGCAGCGTATGCGAGCAGGCGGTTGGTCCGGCTGATGAAGAAGCTGTTGCGCCTGTCGGGAAGAAACCGGACTTCCAGTTGACCGATCTCTTCCCCATGCAGAAACAGTGGGTACGTATGGTAGTCGCCATTCCCAACTTCTTGACCGATAGCCGAACCGGATTTGAGACGGGATCGTTTCTCAGGGGACAGTGAAGCAAGGGCTTCGTTCGTCTCCATAACGATCTTGCCGTCCCGGTCCCGCACCCTGGTATCCAAGCCGAGATGAAGCGCCCAAACGGCGTCCTCGATTGCCATCTCACGGTTCCAGGACTTTTCTTTCGAGAACGACGATTCCAGGTCGGTTACCACCCAGGAGGCCCGGTCTTCCTGCTCAGCTTCGGTCAGGCGGCTGAAGTCACGCACGACCAGCTCCCTGAGCAGAAGTGCCGAAGAAGTGCCAAGGGCTGCCATGAACAACAGTATGAAGAGTAACTTCCTAAACATCCCGTACACCGCCGAAACGGTAGCCGAGGCCATATACCGTAATGAGAAACGTCGGAGCCTTAGGGCTGTCTTCCAGCTTATGCCGGATGTTCTTGATGTGGGAGTCGATGTTCCGATCATACCCGTCGAAGTGAGACCCCATCGCCTTAACAACCAGTTCCTCGCGGGTAAAGGTTTTGTGCGGCACTGCGGCAAGGGCAAAAAGGATCTTGAACTCCACAGCCGTCAACCGGATGTCGGTACCTTGGCAAACCACAGAGTAGTTACGATCATCAATAACCAGTTGCCCTCCATTGAAGCTGAGCCGAGCGCCATTTTCCGTAGCACCGGTACGCTTAAGCACCGCCTGGACCCGTGCCACCAGTTCGCGGGGGCTGAACGGTTTCACGATATAGTCGTCGGCTCCCAGTGCAAAGCCTGCCAGTCGCTCTTCCTCCGAGGACTTTGCCGTTAAAATGATGACTGGAATATCGCATTCCTTTAATTCTCGACAAATCGACTCACCGCTCAGGTCTGGAAGCATGAGGTCAAGAACAACCAACGCGGGTTGCTCGGTCGAGATAAGAGTCATAGCCACCCGGCCTGTGAGAGTGTGCAGAACCTTGAATCCGGCTCGCTCCAGATAAGCTATTACGACTTCTGCAATTCTGGCATCATCTTCAACAAGGAGAATCGTGCTGGTCATTTTTCTCCATACCTCACGAACTGATACTTACTTCATCTAATAGTCCCATGTCAGGAAGTTCCGTTCTTGAACCATGCTGACGCCACCATCCCGTAGATGCAGTTCAAACCTATGACTACAACCGGAGTGGCAGCCCCGAAGCCAAGCCCCAGCATCCCTTTGCCCATCCCCGGCAAAACCATGAAAAGCATCATGGACGACGGCAGGAGACTGAAGAGACAACCGCGCAAGAATACCTTTCTTCTTAGCAGCGGCAGCAGAAGCAACAACATCCAGATACCACCCCAGACCATCCGCTGATAAAGCCAGGGAGCGGTGAACTCTGGCTTCATGGACAATCCGATCAGGTCGCTGACGCCAATCTTTCCCATGAACCAGATATTGAAGCTGTCCACAAAAGCACCCAATGCACCGCCCGTAAAGGCGGCGCTGAACTTCCGGATCATGGTGACACTCCTTGTGACATGATGTGACTGAGGCCTTCACAGAGCAGGTTGCCCACATGACTATCATCCAAAGAATAGTAGACGATCCGGCCATCCTTGCGGAATTTGACTACCCGCAGGGAGCGGAGCAGCCGTAACTGGTGGGATATGGCCGACTTGGTTGTGCTCAGAAGGCTGGCAATATCGCACACGCAGAGCTCTTCTTGGGAAAGCGCATGAAGTATTCGGACACGGGTGGGGTCGCCGAGAATCTTGAATGTTTCGGCCAAGCGGAGCAGAATCTCCTCCGGAAGGGTGGCATTCCTTACTGCTTTAACCTTTGCCTCGTTAATCAGATTAATAGAGCAGACTGTGCGTTCAGACATAATAACCTCGATAGTTGAGCAACAATTCAACTGTCACAGTATAGTTACTCAACATTTCTCCTGTCAATGTCTAATTCACCTCCCAGCTTCAGGGTCTGTTAGTACTTTGCCGGGCAACAGCAGCATGCCAACTAAGCCTAAACCTAACATTCATGCAAAAAGTGTAAACTGAAAACATTTTATTCACTCAACCTGCTGCTAATATTGGTTTATTTGCGTTTGCCAGCCAACAGTTTATTCCCGTCACCACGTAGACTTCCATCGGGCGCAACATGTCGGTATAGCGTTTGACGTGTTATTCCCAACTCATTACAGAGGTCCCCCACTTTGGTCTCTGACTGACCCATCGCCGCCATAGCAAGTCGAAGTTTTGCCGCAGTCATTTTATAAGGTGCCCCACCAGTCCTGCCACGAGCACGAGCTGATGCCAGTCCTGCTCTGGTGCGTTCGGAGATAAGTTCTCTCTCAAACTCTGCGAGTGCGGCAAATATTCCGAAAACCAACTTACCGGCAGGTGTAGTGGTATCTATAGAAGCTCCATGTCCGGAGAGGACTTTAAACCCTACTCCACGCTTAGCCAGGTCATGGACCGTATTGACCAAGTGTCTGAGATCCCGGCCAAGCCGGTCTAACTTCCAGACAACCAGTGTATCACCTTCCCGTAAAGCTTTCAGGGCTGCATCCAACCCAGGTCGGGCATCAAGCTTGCCCGACGCTTTGTCTTCATAAATATGGTTTACAGTAACACTTGCAGCGATAAGCGCATCGTGCTGAAGGTCTGTTGTCTGGGAACCATCTGCTTTTGAAACCCGCATATACCCAATGAGCATGTGTCACCTAAACGTTCGATTATATGACATCCCGATTGTTATCTATCTTTTTCGCTTTTGATGTCATTTTAGTAGTATTTTAAACTATGTCTTGTAGGGGTAACCCCAACATCCACACTACCAGGGATCAAATTTCCAAGCGGGCTTTCTCAGTTACTTTTGCCAATGGTGTCTCCTCCTGGTTGCTGATCCCCTCGCAGGTATCTATAAAGTGTTTCTCTGTTGCATTTGTATTCCCGGGCGATTTTCGCCTTTGGCACGCCGGCTGCGACTTTTGACTTCACCTCTTCCAGCTGGTCATAGTTGAGGGATGCCTTACGGCCTCTATACACACCTTTCGTTTTGGCAATCTTAATCCCTTCTGCCTGCCGTTCCCGGATGATCGACCTTTCAAATTCCGCCACTGCACCCATGATCGAAAGCATTAGCATGCTCATTGCAGCATCGTCACCAGTAAAAGTAAGCCCTTCCTTCATGAATTGAACCTTCACTCCTTTTGCTGTTAGATCTGCTACCATCTGGCGGAGATCCATTAAGTTACGAGCGAGGCGGTCCATAGAATGGACAAATAAATGATCCCCTTTCCGGAGGTGCCGTAACATTTCTTGAAGGGCAGGGCGATCAGTTGATTTTCCAGAAATTTTATCCGTGAATAAATTATCCAGCTCCAGACCTTCAAGTTGCCGATCTGTGTTTTGGTCCTCAGAACTCACTCGAACATATCCAACCCGTTCGCCTGCCATTTTAAGTTCCTTTCTGCCACTTATGGTCATGTGTGCGGCGGTACCGCCACAAATTTACTAAAACATGCCCTAAAGTGGCAGTATATGTGTATCCTGTCAATAATAATCTGAGGTGTACCTCAAAGTGGTACAAAATATAAACGATAATTCAGAAGTTTTCCCTGCTTTAAAAGTTCGCAACCGCTGATGAAGTCTCTCGGTATTGGGAGCTGTCAGGTTCAACTTCAAAATTGACATAATCATGGACACAATTTGCATCCTGATTATCCTTTAAAAACAATAGTGGTGCCCAGCTATGTCTTCGGGAAAGACTGCTCATGTAGCTGTTATTTCCAAGGTCTTTACCCCGGCAGTAAAATTCTGGCCTTTGTATGGTCGAAGTGACCTCTTATTATAAACCGGTGTCACGGTGATCGTGTTTGTGCCGGCGTGCAATTCTACATTTTGTTTCACAATCACATCATCAAACGGGAGTGCAACCGTCAGGTTATGCTTGCCCGGTGTAAGAGCAATCCGCTTACTGAACTGATATTTCCAGCCGGTTCCACTTTCAGGGATGGATGCATCGATTGGTGACTTGGCTTCCAGCACCGGCTCCGACTCTAGAGCCATAGTTTGACCATCGATTTTCACGGTAACACGATACGGGGGATTGCTGTGTCTGTTATATACTCCAAAAAAGTATGACGAATTACTTTTGACAGAAAAGTTGATATCCGCTATTGCCTTCTCACGCTCAGGTGGGGCATCAGAATTCGCTATTTCAACAAATACATCGCTTCGAGTAGCATGTGAAGCCTTTGCGATCAATTCCCTGTTGTTAGCACAACCGCTGAAGACAAAACCTGCCATCAACACTATTCCACAAAACATATACTTTCTTTGCATGGTTTACCTCTCATATATTTATTATTTTCGGCTTCAATAGCGTATCAAACGTAGTCATTTTACCACCACAATCACGCTAGACAGAGCCCAATCGGCATTATTCCCAGTGGCATAGCATTTTTATACCTGATCGACACAAACAACAATGACTGAACTGGTGTTACCCACCGTAACTGTGAAGCCCCGACAGAAGCAGATTCACCCCAAGATAGCAGAAGATGGTGGCGGCAAAGCCGATGATCGAAAGCCAGGCGGCACGCCGTCCAACCCATCCTTTGGTAATGCGGGCATGAAGAAATGCCGCGTAAACAAACCAGACAATCAGCGACCAGGTTTCCTTCGGGTCCCAGCTCCAGTAAGTTCCCCAGGCATAATTTGCCCAGGCGGCACCGGTGATTATCCCCAAGGTCAGCAAAGGAAAGCCGATCATGATAGATTTGTAGTTCAGATCGTCAAGAATTCTGCTCGTCGGAAACGTGGCTACAACGCTCTCTTCTTTGGCATCTGCCGACCGTTCATGACTTTCCCGTATCAAATACATGATTGAAATACCGCAAGCAACGGCAAAGGCGGCATACCCCAGGAAACAAGTGATGACGTGATAGAGAAGCCAGTTGCTCTGCAAGGCTGGCACCAGCGGTTCGATCCCGCTTTTCATCCCCAACTGCGCCCAGGCCATTCCTAACAGGGCAAAGGGCATGACGAAAGCACCTATGACCCGATATCTGTACTTCAGATCAAGCAGACCGTAGATGAGGACGAT
>Ga0209212_1000773_pt1 | contig 59082 bp, 108 predicted proteins | sample RifGroC2_FD_183996 | JGI IMG/M metagenome (GOLD analysis project Ga0209212, IMG submission 183996) | Groundwater microbial communities from Rifle, Colorado, USA - Groundwater C2 (SPAdes) (version 2) | ecosystem: Environmental > Aquatic > Deep subsurface > Groundwater | place: Rifle, Colorado...
TTTATATTTTCGTATAGGCTTGAGAAGTGGCTTTAATCATTGCTTCATAATAACCAGTAAATTTGCCGACATCTTCCAAAGTTAAATCAGGTTGATGTCTCAATAGTCCTGCAAGTATCAATATTTCAATTTCTTCTTCGCTTAATTTAGCTGTGATAAATTTATTATAAAATTCGTATCTTCCAAGTTCTGTTTGTTTGGTAATAAATTTAATAGCATTATTATCAAACTCAACAAGCATTTCCTTGCCATTGGTTTGAATTTTTAACGGTTCGTTGAATAAATCGTCTAATTCTGACATTTTTAACTCCTATAAATTTCTAACATCGGTTTTATCGATGCAAATTAAGCTATTACTGATTTATTAATTTTTCTATCCTGAAGCTCTGCTTTATTCACGAAAGCAACAATTTTTCTTTCGGAATAATCTTGTAATTCTTTTTTACGTTGCTCAAAAGTCCAACCAAGTTCAATAAAAGCAGTATTTAGAATCTGCAATTTGTCTATCAATTTTATTTGAGCAGGGGTTAAATTATCCCTAATGTTCTCCACTAAGTATTTTTCTCTATATTGTTTTGCTGTATAGCCTGTAACAATGCGATTAATTAAATCTGCTTCATTCGAGTAATGATAAAATTTAGCTGGGTCATGTGCAGATTGTATTGCATCTGTCAAAGGTCTATAATTAATGCCTGTTTGAAATCTTATTGTTTTATAATCTTCGAGATTGTGAAATAAATCTAAAAGCTTATTTAAAAGTTTTTTACCAAGTTCTGTATTAGCTTTCAGTAAAATAAGTTCAGCAGTCCTTTTGCTAATAAAATAATCTGTCCTAGCCCTGCCTTTCGTTTGATTGATGACCTTTATATAATCTTTGTTTTCTTCAAAATATAAATTTCCAGAATCTTCACATTTTAAACTTATTAAATTTCTTTCAGACCATCTTTGATAATTCCCTTCAAGATTTTTTTTGTTCTTTTCTTCCGCTCGGAAGAAAACTTTTTCATAAACATTTTTTAAATTAATAAGTTCATCTTTTCTTACTTCAATTCCTGTTTCTTTTCTGAAATCCATTAAAATAATTTTACTCATAAATTTTCATCCTTATTTCTTCATCCTGATAATAAAACCACCCCCTCGATGCAGGATGAAAACACCGAGAGGGCTTTTATTTAAATTTTTAATTAGATTAAATTGGCTTTTCTGACTTTATTGTCATGATTACAGGATTTGCATTTAAATCCGCCGACATCAAAGTTAAGATTGCCTGAAATATCGTTTTTTGTTTTACATTTTGTACAAATAAACGATAATCCGTTGGGTTTCTCTTTTTTAGCCATTACTCACCACCTTTTATGTAGTAATAGCGGTAATAGCGGTATCTGCTGCATAAAATTTAGTGTCTTGCATTAAGCCTGCGGTTTTTGCATCGGGCAAGCCTGTATTTCTTGTGAATTGCTTAACTGTAAAGAATGTCTTTCCTGAAACCTTGATTGTATCAAAGGCATCTTCGCTTGCTCCTGATGTAATTGATTCAACTTTGCATTTCATTAAATGTAAAGCAGCTGAACCGTTAGGTATTTCAATGCCCTCTGGCTTAATTGCCATCTGGAAAGGTTTTGGGTTATCCCCTTTTTGGAGAGAAAACGTTGCCGCTGTAGTATTTGTTCTATACCTACCACCAAGTAAAACAACTAAAAGTGGAAAATCAGTTTTAGCGCATTCAAAACTAAATACTCCGTTAATGGTTTTTGCGAATGAGTCCATTACCACTCCATCGCCTGTTAAATCTGTGCTTTTAAGTTCTGGATTACTTGAAAAGTTTTTGATGCCAGGAATATCAACAGCAGTGCCTACCGTATAAGCGGATAGGGTATCTGCTGTTATTTCAAACAGTTTTGCATCTGCTGCGCCGAAACTCCATGATTGAGTTGCTACATCTACCATTGTTTTTTCTCCTATAAATTACCTGTGTTATACACTCCTGTGAACTGATATTTTATTCCTGCCCCTCTGACGAGAAGCCTATTTTTGTCAACTACAATTTCTTCTATTTCTACAAGTTCAACTTTTTTAATAGCAGTATTACTCAAGATATATGTACTTTTGTCTATTGAATTCACAATTAATGCAGTAAATTCAAGGAATTTTTCCAAGCTTTCCTGCTTTGTTTCCTGTGTATAGTCAATAAGAAGTATCAAATCGCAACTAAAGCGTCTTGCCGCCTCTGTTTTTGATATAAAATTTGTTTCTAAAATTTTGAATACATCTGGTTCTATAGTTATTGAATTTTTAGAAACATTTTGCTCGTTTGTAGGTATACCCTTATAAATATCTTTTTTAGGGGTTACAAACTTATTCAAACTCGAATCACTAATAAGAGTCTGATAAACAGACTCTATAATGCTGTATTCTATTGACATTCTTTATTAATCCCTGTTATTGAATAAATGTATTTGAAAAAGCCTTATAATTTTCCCTGTCGCTTCTTCTGATAAATCACGCATAAAAGGACGAGCAGGAAGTTTTCTTTTTTTATCTCCGTAGTTATGAGCTGCTGCATATTCAACATTTGTTTTAACTTCCGCACCAAAAGCATTTGAATATGGTCTTATACTGTTTTTTAGTCTTCCAGTATCTTGCAATATTTTTAAAGAAGTTCTCCCTTTTTTAACCGTACCTCTTTTAGTAAGCATTTTTCTGCGTTTCATTGTTTGCTTTGTCAGCATTATAGGTCGCCAATGAGTTCCTTTTTCGTCAGATTCTCCCTCAAACCTTTTCATCACATCAGCATGCATAATCAAAGAAGCCTTCTTAAAAGGAGTTGCCATATTTAATGCTTTTTTCTTCATCAAATTAATGAGGTTTAAAAGCCCTTTATCGTCAATTTTTACTGTAATATCAGACATATTAATTAACCTGAATAATTTTCAAACATTATTACTGGTTCATTTGCTTCAACAACCGTTTCAGAAGAAGAATATGAAATAATTTTGTCCGTTTTTGTTAATCCGAAGATAACTTTTTTACCTTTAGAAATATCTTCAAGTTCTGAAATAGCTTGTTCGTACCGCACTCTTTGAGGGGATTTTGTAGTACCACCTTCAGTAGTTTCAAGATTTGAATGTAAATTGTAAGCAGCAATAACAGCCGAGTAGCTTTTAATTTGAGAGGGAGTCGAAGTAAACGGGAGTGTATATTCTCCAAGGTACGAATTAATCTGATCATCTGCAATTTCAATTACTCCTATCAAATCTTCATCGTCAATGCCTGAAGTTGAACCAATATGACCCATTAAGGCTCTGACATCATCAGGAGTGCAATATCCTGTATAATCAAAGCCAAAATTTAATGAACTTATAGAGGGTGTGGCGGTTCCGTTAGAATTTAAAAAGATTCTGATTTTCACTCTGGTTCTTTCAGTCGTGAAAGTTGATAAATTTGCCTGAATCTCTGCAAGGGTATTGCTTTGCGAATAACTGCCATTAGATACAACCCAACCAGAATGATAATAATAATCCTGTCCGTCTTTTATTAGAGTATATTGAACGGCTGTTCCGGTCGGCTCTGTTACTATGGGAACAAAAGAGTTTATTGCAGTAAGCGGAATACTCTTTTTAGTTGCAATTGACGGATTTAGATTACAATAATCATAAGCGGTAGAATACGCATCAGATAAACGTAAAACACCGCTTGCGGATTCAATCAAGTTTTCATCAAATGTAAAATTATCAGAATATTTGAAAAGATATTGCTTTAAGCTCTTAGGCATTTCCTTCGGCTTCCTTTATTTTTTTTACAAGAGTCGCATCTTTCATATTTGAAATATTGCCTTTTACACCTGCTTCTTTTGCTTGAAGCTCTAATGCAATTCTTTCTTCAAGAATTTTTTCAGGATTTATAGCTTCAAGACCAAGTTCGTTTAAATCATCATCTGAATCACTATCAAGATCCACTACGCTTTCTTCGGGATTTATAGCTTTTATAATTTCATCAAGCCTTTTTTGTGAAACATTAATAACGAATTTACCGGAAGTTAATTTATAAAGACCTTCTCTTAATTGCTTAACTTCAATTTCATAGTGCAAGGCTTCTGATTTTGGGAGTTTTACACCTTCTTTTGATATTAATTGCATAATTTTTTGTATCCTCTTTTTTAAAAAGTTTTAAAGGGGCTATTTTTCAAACCCCTTTAATAAAACTTTTTATTACTTATAAATAACTTAAATTAAACTATGAATTTGTTACCATTACGGCTTTCCACCATGCGCCATAACCGAAACCGCCTCTATAGTTAGCACCATATTTAAGAAGTCCTTCTTCTGTGTATGATTCGCTTTGAAGATTTGGTGTTGTGAATTCAAGAGCTTTTTCTTCTTGAAAAAGAATTGGACGCATATCGTCAGAAACATCAACTACATAGTAATCGTCACCATCAGTAAACGGCCATACATGAATTTCTCCGATATATCCTTTAGCTTCGTTGGTAACTGAGGTTGAAATATTATCCTGAGCTTTTAATGATCTAAAAATCGGAGCTAAGAGAGGAGCGCAATAGATATCTATTTTAGTAACTCTTGGATTTAACAATCTTTTCGCATCGTCAGAGCCAGTCCAATAGAAGCCTTCTATTTTTCCGATAGCAGTCATAACATCAGCGTGTACTAAAGCTAAAGTTTCACCACCGCCGGAAACTGTATTATCTTGAGTACCAGCTGCATTCCCATAATCGTGTGTTGTATCGAAAAGATTTTGCCCGTCAATACAAACACCGTAAGTATTAGCATCACCATTTTCAAGCAAAACCATTGCTTTTTCTATTGGATGATCTACTGCTCTTGTCTGAAAACTATCAATCTGATCTTGATAGATATTAAGCCCAGAAAGAGGATTTTTCATTGCTGCTGCTGCTGCTCTTTCAAATTTTACTCTTTCAAGAACCATGCCATCATCGTACTCTACGTTAGGAATAGCCATATTGTACGCTTGGTTTGGAGTTTGATATTTTCTTGCTCCAAGTTTTTCTTTCATTCCGCCCATAAATTTAGAAAAAGGGTAATTGTTTGATTCAGAAGGGGTAACATTGTATTTTTTTAGAATAGAACCAAGACCTGAACCTGTTAGGCTTTCCAATACTTTTTTAATTCCGCCTGCTGTTACAACCTTGTTAAAAGCTGTAACTAAACCGTCAACTGTGTAACCTGCTGCTTGAGGCATTTTTATTTCTCCTTATAAATTTTTACTTACGAAAAATCCCTCCCGAAAAACTGGAGGGAAACTATATATAAAATGTCTTATTGGTTGAAAATGTTTTTAGATTTGAACTTCTGCTAGAGTAGTTGTTATAAATTTTCTGATAGTACCGACTTGAATATCATTAGTAGTAGTAGCTGCTAATTCTACTTGATCGTCAGATTTTCCATAAACTGCAACGCCTACATCTGTTGCTGCTATAGTTCCAGTTTTCATTTCAACTAACGCGCCTGAACCAACAGGAATTACCAGAACAGTATTGTCACCATCAGTTCCACCGGCTGCTTGATTGAGTTCTTCAAGAGCTACACCGCAAAATTTTTCTCCTGGGGTATCAGCTGTTAATTTCGCAAAACCGTCTGTGCCGTAGTTAAGCAAAGCACCTGCATAAATATGAACTGCTCCTGCTCCTACCGGAACTCTTTTTCTTGTTTCTTTTTCTACATAAACAGTAGATTTGTTTGCACTTAATGCCATGAGCTTTATCTCCTTGTTTAATTTTTTGTACTACTATTAGTCCACTATTAAAGAGGTGAGCTGTTCTCTTATTTTTTAAAAGGCTAAAAACCTTATGCCATTGCTTTTATTTCTTCATCTGAAAGACCGCTTGCTTTCAGGATTTCATTAGCTTGTTTCTCTGCTTCAGAGAGGTTTTTATTAGCTTCTTCTTTTTCTTTTTGTGAATAAGTAGCTGTTAAATCAATTTTTGGACGATTAGAGAATAAATCTTCAAAAGCATTTGAAATATTAAGTTCCTGTTCTTTGTCGTCTTTACTGAAAGTGATTTTTTCTTCGCTATCTTCAAGTTTTTCAAGAACAGCTGTAAGGGCTTTTTTCTGATAAGGATAAATAGAACCTTTTGCTATCAAGTCATTAACCTTGATTTCAACTTTTTCTTTTTTAGCTGCTGCTTTGAATTCAGCAAGTTCTTTTTCTGCTGCTGCTGCTTTGTCAGATTCTTCTTTTGCTTTGGTTTCTGCTGTTGCTTTGTCGGCTTCGGCTTTAACTTTAGCCGCTTGTTCTACTGCTAATTGTGCTTCGAGTTCTTTTGTCATTTTTTCTTCCTCATTGTCTATTGTATCTTTTTCTTTAGTGAATAAATCAGGGATTTCAGGTTGAGTAGCACCCAGAAGGGCTATAGAATCCAACACTAAACCCAATTCTTTATTTTGTATTTTATATTTTGTCCATATTTCCGGTGATCTTTTGCAAAATAATTGTTTATCTATCAAATTGAAAATCGGCTCTGGGATATTAACTAAATCGCCAACCGCTGATTCTCCGACTTTGCGGATATTTTCAATACTTCCAAATGCCGGCATCGAATCACTTTTTAACCATTTTTTAAAGTCTTCGGAAAGCATTTCTAGCATTGTCTTGGAATCGTCATGACCGAGTTTAATCGGCACTTGGTAAGAATAATCTTTCATTAATAAATTAGTATTATTTACAAGGTTTTCAATATCTTTTTCGGTATATGTCTTGTCTTTGTGTGTTCCTGCCTTAAAAAGTTCCTTGTCCTTGATTGAATAAAGCTTCATTTCTTTGTTTTCAGAAAGTTGCTTGACTGATTCCTTGACGGCTTCCTCAAATTGAGTTTTCTTGAAGAGCGTAACCTCGTAATCAACAGCCATATTGTCGATAATTTCATCAGCTATTCCGTAAGCAACGGCCTGTTCAGGTGTAAGGATTTTATCCCTTGTTAATTCTTCTCGTAGAACTTCTTTATCTTTTTTCAAGTTTACGCTGAGAATATCAAGCATTTTCTCATTTATTCTTTTCGCTTCATCAATGCCGATTTCCATATCTTGAATGTCACCGTGACAACCGCCTGAAACTTGATGAAGAAGAACTCTTGCGTTTTTTGTTATATATCTTTTTTTACCCATACTGAGAAGCCAAGCTCCACAGCTTGCAGTTTGCCCTATACAAACAGTTTCAAGATTGATATTCATTAAGTTTATTGCATCAATAATAGCTAAAAGGCTTGTTACGCTGCCGCCTGCGGAATTAATTATTAACCTGATATCTTTAGTAAATTTTGCTTTTACTGCTATTTCTTTAATAAGTCTTTCCGCTGCTCCATCATAGAAATAATCAAAGAAAAATATTGTTTCAGCCATTTTATATGCTCCTTTATGTGTGTTAAATTATTGCTTCCTGTTTATATGAACGACCTTTCATTATTTGAAAAATGCATCCGCTATTGACATTAAACATTTTTGCTATTCTTCCATAGGAATATTGACCTGATTTGTACAAGCCTACTATTTGTTTAATATCATCAGCGTTTAGTTTTCTTACGCTTTTAGGCCCTAAACTCATGTTTTTCTTTTTATTTTTATCATAGGTGTTTAACCCAGTGCGCCATGCGTGTTGCATATTTTCAAGATTAGTAACCCATTCAAGATTTTCTATTAAATTATTTTGTTTATTTCCATCAATATGATTAACAAAAGGCTTGTTTCCCAAATTCTGAATGAAGGTTTCAGCTATTAATCTATGAATGAATTCTGTTTTGCTTTTTCCGTTTTGCCTTAAAGACAAAGCCTTATAGCCTTTAGGAGTTATGTGTGAAAGCATAACCCTATTATATTTATTACTCCAAATTTGACCATTTTTATTAACCAAATAAGCCCCGTTGTATCTTTCAATGGGATAAAATTTTTCCATAATAACCTCTTATCTTATAAGTAAACCGCTATAACCTTGAAGATTTGGTAATTGAGTTAATATATTTGGCGGCTCTCCTTCGACTGTAGCGTTAACATAGACTGCCACTCCCCTATCTTGGTAATGAAGTGGATAATTCAGTATTTTATCTAGGTCACTTCCAACTTTTACCGCTTTACCATGAATAAATGCACTAAAAGGGTGACTTCTACCATCTAAAATTTCAGAAAAAACCTTGTAATAAGTATCTTTAGTTTCTTCGTTGATTTTAATTACTTCGTTATGCCTTGCTTTGTTGAAAGCAGCGTTAATATTTGTCCTTACTATTGTTCCAACTCTATTTTGAGTTATTGCAGGAGTTTGAATACTTCCTGCTGATTTAGCTAATTTATATGCTTCATCTAATTGCTGAATAATTTTCTTTTCAGAAGTTCCGCCCTGAATACCCATTAATAAGATTTGTTTAGTTTCAGCAAGATATTCTCCTGCGAGTTCTCCGGCTATTTCTTTAGATAAAGTTTGTATCCAAAGAAAATATTCAGGCTCAGGAAGTTCAGAAGCACTTATAGCAAAACTTTTCTTGATGTTTAATTCATCAAGTATGCTTGATTTACCTTCTTTGTATGCCTGTCCAAGTGTGAATTGAAGCAGCTTTTTGATATCGCCAACTAAAGAGCCTTGAATAGTTAATTTTTCTATTTCATCAAATCTTTTTTCAGTAATAATTTTTTTATTTACAATTTTATTGCTTATATCAATAAAGATTTTATAGGCTATGTCTGAGAATTCAGCAATTGCTTTATCTTCTTTGTCCATGAAAAAACTATCTATTTTAGAAAAATTAACTTTTTTCTCTGCCGGGCTTAATTCTTCACCGTTGTATTTAGTTTTTGAAAAGACTTTTTTTTTAGGCTTTTCTTCGGGATTATTTGGATCGGGATTAGGCAAGTTATTATCGGGCTGTGGCTTTGTTTCCAAAATTTCATCTTCATTTACAGCAGGATATTTTAACAAATCAAGAGTTTTAGCCTCACCTGATTTTGTAGGTCTTACCGCTCCTGCCTTTAATGCTTCGTTATAAAGTTTGATAATTTGCTCTATATCGTCATCATTAACCGGATTGAGTTTAAATTTTGGGTATTCATCTTGTAGACCATAATTGTAAATCACATAACGCTTGATTAATTGCTCGTTGACTGCTTCTTCAAGTTCTATATTGTCCTGATTAACCACCCATAAGAAAACATCAAACTGTGTACTTGCTTTTGCGTTGCTTCCGACTTTTGTATTTAAAAAACCAAGTTCAGAAGGTACTTTCATAGCTTTTGATATAGCGAAATCATATCTATCAAGAGCATTTTCAAACGCTTGCGCTCCACCTGTATCAAGTTGAACAATGTCATGAGCGAAATAATCAGGAATCATTATCACGCCACCCTGATGTGTTTTTTTAGTCGTGAGAGCTATACCTTCAAGCTTCTTTCTCGTTTGCTCTTCTGTTAATCCAATGAATGCTTGAGCCGATGGATCATATTTCATAATAATCGGCGGTATTCCAAATCTTTCAAGTAATAGATTATACAAAGACATTAATTTCTTTTTGTAAACCCAAGAAACATAGCCGGATTTTAAGTCAGAAACTCCAAAATAATTAGAATTTTCCATATTATTGATATGCAAAATCATTTTTTCTTCAGGAAGATTTATTTCTTGTCCGTCAACTTCCTGCCTGATGCCCTCTTCAAGTAAATTGCCGTATTTATCAGGATAGAATTTTATTAACCTGCTATTTCTTGTTTTAATTCCTGCTATTTTAAGTTTTCCTTTTTCATTTTGCCAAAGAATTTCAGACAAAGAAAAACCGAAAACCTTTTTTTGTAGCTCGATTTGCTTTAAAGTTTGATAAAAACTGCCTTTGAGATTATTAAAATTAGCTTCAATTTCTTTTGCAATATCTTCTTTGCCTTCTACTGGCTGAATGGTCCAACCTTTTGCAAGCATAGCCTGAACTCTTACTTCAAGACATACATTGACCTGTTCGTCATAACGCATAGAATCATAATCTGTTAACTTTGCTTCATCAGGATTTATACCCTGCATTAACGAATCGCCTGTTAAAAAAGCTACAGAAACCTCTTGGCTTTTGTCTTCTATGGTTGAATTATTATTGCTTTTAGCAAAAAAGTTTTTAATTTGGTTTATCAAGGTTTTTTCCTTTTTGGAATTTTTATTTGTTATTGTGTAAAATTTAAATGTAAAACTTATCAAATAGGTTGAAATTGTATGGAAAATGAGAAAGATACAAAAACTGTCGTTATTAGGTACGAAACATGGGAACGCATAAACAAAATTTGCAATAAATATAAAATGGAAGAAGATGCTGTTGTTGCTGTTGCAATTAGTGATTTATATCTTGAACTTATAGCCAAAATGGATGATTAAAAATTAGGCACAAAAAAGGCACTTAACGAAAAAACAGGGCATTACTGCTCTGCAAGATCATCAAGTGCCTAATTCTTGATTGTGCCTTTATGTATTTTAACCAGTCAGGCGATAAGGCGGTCGCTTTTCGGGAGCTAACCTAGACTGGTTTTTAAATTATCCTAAATATTTACTGGGGATGCCATGTAAAATCCTGTCAGCATAATTATTTTCCATTTGTAAGCGTCTTTTTTCTCTTGTTTCTTCTCTTCTTTGTTTATTTTTTACATTATGACGATTAGTTTGCTCTGATTGCCATTTGTAATACTCGGCAACATCAATAAATATTTTTCTACGGACCCTCTTAATGCATTTATCGAAGCCGGTGATGTCAGAATAAAATATCAAACTTCTAACGCCACCAATGTTTCCATATATTTTTTCTGCAAACTCTTTAACCGTCATTTGTTTTTTGTCTTCCATAATAATTACCGCCTTTCGTAATTTGTCTTATTTTTTATAATTTACCAATTGCCTTATATGGTAAAAAACTTAATAACAATGATTCATCAGGGTTGCATCTGTATATATCAGCGTAGTTTCTTAACTGTTTTATGTTTTGTCTTAATTCAAGTAAATCTTCTTGTCTTTTTTCATGCTTCAAAGGGCTGTAATAATGACCTTGATTCCAGTTAAAATCAACGCCGATAAGATAAATTTCTTTTGCTCCCTGTAAAATAGCGTAATTTATAGCAGGAATAGCTGAACTTTTGTGTCCGTATAATTTACCGCATTCTTCAAGGATAATCGTTGTTGAATGTTCAAATAAATAATGGGTTTCTAGCTCAAAGAAGGGCTCTTTTTTGAGTAATGATTCACCTTGAAGAAAATTAACCGACTTTGCGTTAAGTATAAGTTTTTCAGAACAATTATTATTTTTTATCCACCGAATTGTATCGGAGTCAAAAGCGCATCTATGTGTTGTTTTGCCTTTATCAAACCTGTTAATTGAAATACTCAAATCATAATTATAAATAAAAGAAAAATCTTCTATTTCATTGATAAAAGGGCTACACCCTAAAATCAAGCATTTTTTTAATTTCAATTAAGCACCAACAATATAATTCTCCGGATTTTCAATCTGAACTCCTTTAGCTGCAATCTCCGCAAAAGCCCTACTTGAAGCATCAACCATATCTTTTTTCGCGATTACAGGAAATCCTTCAAGTTGCGAAAAATACATTTCGTTCCAAGGCGCTCTTAAGACCTCAATATTTCCAGCTTGCCATTGTGCAGCAAAAGGTTCTGCTCTTGTTACCTTATCGCCTGACTCTAAGCTTGTTTTTACACTAAATCCCAAAAGAAGTTTTACATAAGATTGCGCCTGTTCTTTTCCTGCTTGTCCGGGATCCTGAGGAATACTTATTTTCACATAGGCGCTATCATTTTTAGCTGTATTTAGTATGGTTTCTCTGACTTTAGCCGCCTTATATTGCTCATTAATAACGTCCATAATGACAATATTGCCATTCTTACGTCTTCCCATTTTTATGCCTGCCGTATAATCAGGATTTGGGTTTGCTTCATTTGGTTCTGATGCCGCTAAATCCCATGCTCTTACTGTAAAATCTATATCTTTTGGTAAAAAATCAATCAGCTCTACTTCATGGCGTTTAAAGTACATGCCGGAGCTTGGTTTTACTTTCCAGTTGCCTTTTTCAAGTCTTTCATTTTCAACTCTCGAAAGAGCTTTTAAGTTAGACAAATAACCTGGATCTGATTCAAGAAGAATTTTATTATCAAAAATTGAAGCAGATATAAAAGTAAAACTTTTTATCTCATCAGGATTAATTTTTAATCTTTCTGAAAGTTCTTCTCTGGAATCGCTCCATATTATTTGGTCTTCTTGTCTGGTAAAATATCTTATTACACCGCTACGCTCTGGTATTGCATAGCCAGTGTCTTGATCTATCCACCAAGATATTAATTCAGCCACCCAGCTTTCAGCATCAGGGTTTGTTGTTGCTCTAACATAAGGTTTAATCCCGCAAGTTGAACGATTTCGAGAAAGCATATAAAAGAACTGAGTTTTAGTAAAATGGGTAAGTTCATCAAACGCTATCAGCGGAATTTGTGAACCTTGCCATCCCAGAACATCTCTGTCAAGCTGCAAATGAGAGAATGTAATCTTTGCGCCTGATTCAAATATCATTTGCATTTTAGGCTGATTTCTTGGCTTTGCGCCTAACAATGGATAAATACCCATTGCTGTATCCCAAAGACCGCCTTCATTAGTAATTTGAACTGACTCACGCCTAAATACCACAGAACCAAACGCAGGATTATTAATATGTCTTAGGTTTTCAAGCAGTAAAGCGTATGTTTTACCGCCCCCTGCTGCGCCTCCGTATATTGCGATATCCGCCGATGTCGACAAGAAAACTTCTTGCGGTCCGGCTTGCGGTCTTATATTCATACATTTTTAGCATCTCTATTATTATCTGGGATATAAATATTAATATGGCTTATTTCGTGGTCAACTTTGCCCGATTGTTTACTGTTTTCAGTACTTAAGCCTTCATTAAGTCGTGAAGTAGTATTGGCAGATTTAACGCTCTCAACACCTTGCCTTACTTTTTCTATTTGGATCAAGGGAACTTCTGCGACTTCAACAGTTTTACACATAATAGGCTTGCCCTTTTCATCAAAAATAACCTTTCCTTCTGTATCAAGGTAAGGTTTTGTTGTTTCAACTAAGCAACGTTTATAATCTCCATTCTCGAAATATTCTTTTACGGCTTTTAAAGAAAGGTCATTTATTTCAAGAATTTGTTGATTTCTACTTGCTATTTGTTCGGCGTTTTTTTCGGCTAATTGTTCAATTTTTTCTTCAACTTTTTTCTCTGTTTTTTCAGCAAGTTTTCCGCAAAAATCCCGTCGTTTTTCCACCCATTTATTTTCGCTTGAATACTTTTCTAACGTACGTTCGGGAACTTTATATTTCACCGCTAATTTTGCAATTGATATTTTTTTTACAGAAGTAATGTAATCTCTTTCAATTTTTTTGAAATCTACTTCTTTTTTAGCCATAATAAACCTTTTTAATATTTCATTATCTCGAGATATTTTTATATCCACTCGGCGAGAGAATAGCATTTTATTCAAATATAGCTTGAAAGTTATTTTTGTTTGTTTTTATAATTATAACCCTGTGTGATCTTGTCTTTGAGATTTACGTCTGCTTTGTAATTCAATTATTTTAAGCCTGTAAAGTTCTGCAAAATCCCTATAATTCTTGTAAAGACATTCGTTTATACTGTAAATGTTGCTTAAGTTTTCAACTTCTTTTTGTATTTCTGGGGTTTTTAATAATAATTGGATTTTATTTTCAAAACTTGCTGAGGATTTATCAATATATTGAGCCATTAAAATAGTTAATCTTGCTCTCGCTCTCCCAAACTCTTCTCTGTATTGAGCTTTTAAAACAATATTTTCTGCCATTGTTTCAAGAAAACTGTCAATATCCTTTTCAAAATTAGGCAAGATAAACAACCTCTTTTAAGTCAATCTTCTTAAACATCCACCCCTTATAAGAATTTGCCTTCTTCTTATTCAGGGCATAATTGACAGAACAAGAAATTTCGGTCACTTATGTTTCCTTGTCTGTATAAACCACTTCTTCAAGTGCTATGCCCCAGCGCTTTTTAAAATTTAATGTTCTTGAATTAATATCGTAATTCATATCAGCTGGCATTAATATTAGTTTTTGGAGTTTTATAAGTCCTTCTCTTTTTTCAGGATGCTTTTTAAGATATTTCTTCTCAATAAAATGATGAAACTGCCATTGAGTACCGGGGAAATTTAAAATCGTATCTTTTTTTATAGGATCAATCTTTTTTGATTCAGGATTATAGAAAAATAGCGGAAATTTATCTGTATCGTTCATAAAATTTCTGGCAAAATCATTAAAAATAAGCAAAAAAGATAAAAAGAACTTATGAATATTTCCATTTTTAAATCGCTTCCCTTATTTTTTTGAATATTAATTCTGAATAATGTTTTTTAAAGCCACGCATTGCTTTTAAATATGCTTTTAGTTTGATTCTTCTGAATTTTGGTTTTAGCCAGTCTTTTAAATCACTATCAGCTTTTTCATTATTACAAGGAGCGCAAGCACAAACTATATTAGATAAAGCTCCTTTGCCTCCTTTTGATTTTGGTTTTAAATGATCAATTGTTTTTTGTTCATAATAAAAAAATGGATGTCCGCAATAAGCACAAAATTGAGAATATTTTTTCAACTCTCTGCTTAATTTCAAAACAAGCTCTCCTTTAATAAACGCAGGGGCAATTTTAGCATCGTTGATAGGCTCGCCCCTGACTATTTAGACTAAAGTTTCGCGACTTTAAATTATTCAACAAATAAATTACATCTTATAAGTTTTATGCTGTAAAATTCAATTTAAATTAAGGTTTAGATTAAAACATTCATTTTGATTTGTTTTAATATCGATAATTTCGCTGTGAGTATCCTTTATACAATCAAAAATAAACTTTCCAATCTCAGGAACTACACAATTTCTTAAAATTTGTCTTTTATCGGATATTTTAAATTCAGACAAATCAAAACCTAAATATTCCTGCAAGTCTGTTATTTGTGCTGACCTTAGTTTTGATTGTTTAAAATCTTTATCTATTATTTCAAAATTAGCCCAGAATAAATGTCTTTGTAGTTCCTTAGTGGACTCTATGAGTGGCTTATAATAGGGCTTTACGTTCTCAACTACCCACTTGCCTTTAAAATTGTGCTGCAGAAATATTATTTCTTGATAAAGCCTCATATCCGCGTATTTTGGCTGTTGCCCTCTGCATTGCACTTGCAAAAATTGCCTCATGCGACTATGCGTTTGACAAGGCGGTGAAGCCCATATAAAATCAAATTCCTTGAAATGATTTAATAAATAATCGTGTGCGTCTGCGATTATTAAATTATCATCAGGAAAATTATGCCTATAGATATTAGCAATATCAGGATTGTATTCAACTGCTGTCACTTCGCAATTTTCCCAGTTTTTTCTATTCCCGCCTATTCCAGAATATAAATTTAAAACTTTCAAATTTTTAACCTTTAATTAATGTGATAAAATATTTTTAGAAATTTTTTCAAGAGTTTGCTTTATGCTTGAAATACATCTTTCGCAAAGATCAAGTTTTACAATATTATTGTCACCGCTTCCGGCAGCATCAGTGAATCTTTCAGAAGAAAATTTATAAGTATCTGAATTACTTGTTATTTCTTTTCCGCAGCCATCGCAAACTAATATATTTTTTAACACCACTGAACCTCACCTTGTTTTATGAAAAAATGACTTTTGCAGCCATTCAGTTGCAATATTGAAGGACTAAAACTAATTAAATTGTTTTCTATTGAGGTATTCCAACTTGGAAATACTTTATGGTCATCAATACGCAAAACAATGTCAGCTCCACATCCACATGGACATTTAAACCAAGCAAATTGCTCTTTTAGTACATAGATTATTCCTGGCTTAATTAATGTTTTATCTTTAGGTAAAATAAAATCATCGTCAAGAAAATCTGAAACATATTCAAAAGTATAATTATCTATTTTCAATTTTTAACCCTTTTTAAAAACTATATCTTTTAGAAACAGTCCGATAATGTTTCTTTTGTACTTTTTAACGATTTTTGGATTTCAGGATGTAATACCTTTCAAGAAAAATTAACTTGACCTTCCTGAGTCTTCTGCAAAATATATTTTTATAGATTTTTGTATTTTTCAAAAGCTTGAGTATATCCTCATAAAAATTTATTTCTGATATTGCAAAAATTTATTTTAGAGAAAATTCAGGCACAAAATTACTAAGAAAATTATTAAGAAAATGAAATTTATAGATAGAAACACATTAAAAGAAGTTTTTGTCATCTTATTCCCATAACCTCTTTATTTTTAACGATAATATTCTCATTAATGCTAGAGCTTCGGTATTTTTATTGTCTTTTAGCAAAGAAAAAATAAGGGAAAGAGTCTCTTTGTGTTCTTCTCTGTTTTTTTGTGGGATAAATTCTAAAATACTGTTCTTTTTGGGTTCGCGATGTATATATTTCTTTCCCGCCCTTAGTTTTTTAGATAAAATTATCATTTTAATGTATTTTCTTGAAACTTGACGATTCCCATTCTTGCTTTATCGAAAGTAAATCGTTGTATCTTTCCTTGTCCGATTACTGCAAAGGGGGATTATTTATAACTTTAAAGGTAAGTCTGTCAAATTCTTCTGCTTGTTTTAAATTTAATTTTTCACACATATTGTTTCCAATCAAATCAAAAAATAAAATATAGGTTGCCGAAATATTACCGACAACCTATAGACATAGGGAGAGAGTTCCCATTAGGGGAGGAGTAAAAGAAAACCCTGATTTCTCAGGGGGTATGTGTCAAGTGTATTATATATTGCCGAACGGAAATTTTAAGCTATTCTTATAAACTCAGGTTTGTATCTTTTTTCTTCTGGTCTTGTTTCTGGTTTAAAATCTGTTTCAAAATCATCAACTTTATGATGGTTAGATAATCTTCTTATTGGGCAGGTTTGGTGATTATCTTTTGTTATTGCCTCTTTTCCGTCTATACAAGTATAGCCAAGTGCATTATCTGGCTTCTGTTGCCTATAATTTTTTACTTTTACTTTTTCCTGCTCAACAAATTCTTTCTCTCTTTTTACTTCTTTTGTTTTTTCTATATATTGAATAACAGGCTCATCGTTTCTATTAGTATTTATTTTTACTGCCTTCATGCTCTTACATTTAGGATTAACGCATGAAAAAATATAAACTTCACGCTCTTTCCAGATAGAAGTTGATGTCAAAGTTTCTTTTTCGATGACCCTATCTTTATTACAACATTTTTTGAAATTATCAGGTAATCCATCAAATAATTTTCGTTGCACAGGCGACCTCCCTTTATCTTCAGCGACACCTTTTGCAACTCGTGATGTTATCTCAGCGGCTACTCGGACAACTAATAGATTTTACAATTCCCTATTAAAGAAAAACTCAAGGACAAGTGCTGAATTGGAATCAGTCTTGATTTACGCAAACTTGTCCCTAAAGCTAAGAAAGGATTAAACTATTAACATTATTTATTATAAAGCAAGTTTCACTAAAAGGGCGGCTACACTTTTACGGGGGCGGCTACGCTTTTAAAAAATCAAAATAATTATGAATATTTTCAATAGTTTTTTCCTCTATTGCCAGCTTTTCATAGATTTTTCTGAGATATTTTTTAACCAACGACTCAGAACAATTTAATTTTTCCGCTATTTCTTTTCTTGTAACCCTTTTTTGTTGAAAAATCACTTTAATTATATTTTTTTCTTCAAGTTTAAGTTGACTTAATCCCTGTTCGCCCATAATTACACTCCCATATCGACTAAAAACACTATATAAATTTACTGTTTATGAGTTTTATATTGCTTAATCTATGCAATTCATCAATGAATTTGTACTTATCAGTAACATAAAATTCGTTATTCATTGTTATTATGAAGCTTCTAAGGGTATAATATCGAGCTATCCATCCCTTTAAGCTATTTTCAAGAACTGATGCTTTTTGAAGGTTATCATTTTCACTAGTCAAACCTATGGCTATTTCATAAAGATACTCACCTTTAGCCTTGATATTTAAGTTTGTTTTCATAATTTATTACCCTTTAACTTAATAAACTTAGCTGCTGTGTTGATTCTTTTATTCTTTGTTCTGCAATTTTGATATAGTTAGTGTTAAGCTCTATACCAATATAATTCCTATTATTTTTAGCTGCTGCTACTGCTGTTGTGCCTGAGCCGAGAAAAGGATCAAGTACTATTTCCCCTTCTTTAGAAGAATTTTTTATTAGAGTTTCAATAATATGTAGGGGTTTTATTGTCGGGTGTCCGTATTTTGCTTTGTCAGATTTGTTGCTTTGAGTTAAAAAATAAGTTCTTTTTGTTTCAAAACTACCGCCTAAATATACTCCTGATTCTCTAAAAAACAAACAATATTCAGTATCTGGAAGGTATTTATTATTAACTGTTGGTACAGGATTAGTTTTATGCCAAGAAAGTATATTAAAATAGCATTTTCTTTGTGTTACAAAATAATCAAGAAGCGCAGGAATTTGTTTTTGGCTACAAAAAATATAAATATTAATTTTTTTCAAAACTCTGCAAAATTCATCAAGTATTGCCAAATCAAAACCTTTGCAAATATTTTCTATTTGAGTAAAAGTAATTTTTTTATTTACTCCAAATGCACCCGCACCATGATCAACACTCATTTCATAATCAGGATCTGTGACAATTAAATCAACAGAATTATCTAACAAGGTTTTTATTATTTCTGAATTATCGCCATGATATATTTTATTCTTACCTTCTGATGCGTACATATAGTTATATTCTCCTGCATTAGTTGCCATTATTTAACGTCCTTTTGCTTGTATTGACTAAATTTCGTTACCATGTTGACATAGTATTGCCTTGAAAACATTTTACAATTCCCACCTTCAGGCTCTATTAAGCATTCGATAACGACTTTTTGGAAGTCAGCCATCATCTCGTCATATAATTGGTTTAAAGTCTCGTCTTTTTGAATTTGATTCAATAATTCATCATAATCATAGCCACCGGTAAGCCCTAAAATTTTCTTACTATAAGCACTGATTTTTCCCATTATTCAAAAACCTTTCTTACTTCTTCTTTAGTTAAAATATTAGCTTCTATCAGCTTTAAAATAAGTTCTAGGAGTGCTTCCTGTCTAGTTTCATATCTTATATTCCATGCTTGATTCTCTGTAAATATGCTTATATAGGCATAACCTTGAAAACCATCATCTGAATAATCAAAATAAAGTATTATTTTACCTTTGCCTAATACTCTTAAAATCAACTCCTCAAGCTTCAGGATGTGGTCTGATGTTATGGTGGGGTAAACCTCTTCAATGCCTGTTAAATACTTACTATCAGTATAAGGATGCCCTTTTATGATTTCCATAGGGGCATCTTTCGCAAATCTTTGTTTAACTTCAGGTTCAGCCTCTATCGCCTTAAAAAATTTATTTGTCATCTGTTATCCTTTCAAATTCAGCCATGAGGCAATTAATACAGCTATTTTCATCTGGACAAGCTGTACTATTACAAAAATTATCATCCCAAAAATTATCCAAGACCTGTTTTATCTGCTCTAAACTTAGCTTTTTAACTACTGGCATTGGTTAGTCCTCCAAAAGTTCATTTACTGCTTTGTAAAGTTTAGGAACTTTATACAAAAACGCTAATGTCCTAGCCCTGTCATTTAATGAGGATTTTAGTAAATTTTGTTTTAATTCCTCTGGAGTTTTTTCTAAACTTTCTGCGAAAAATTCTAGTATTTTTAGCTCTTTAGGACTAAAGTCGTTGATATCTACACTCATCATTTATTCGTTCCCTTCCTTTTGTGCTTCAATTTTACCTAATCGCCGTTCTTCTTTTATAAATAGACGTTTATACCAAGGCTTAAAGATTTCATCTTTCCAATGTTTTTTAAATAATGGCTTTTGTTTCTTCATCTTATTTAGCCCCTTCCTTTTGTTCGTTGAGTACCCATCCAAGAGCCCACAAGGAGCCCTCGCATTGAAACATTATTGATTTACATCCTAATTCTACGGCAGTTTTCATCCTATTTCTTTCCCACTCGATTTGTTTTTTTATTTCTTCTTCTGAACGCATTATTTGCCCTCCAAAATTGGTCTATGATATTTATCTTCGGCTGTTATTCTTGCTACTTTTGCACTCTCAAAATCATTAAAAGTACCTAAATAATATGTTTTATTGCGAACTCTTATGTTGGCTGTATATGTACCTTCTGTTTTGCCAAAATAAACTCCTTTTTGCCCTGTTTTATTATTTTTATATTTGTTAGTATTTATACAATTCAAAGTATTATCTGCTATTCTTAAGTTATTTACTCTATTATCAAGAGGGTTTCTATTTATATGGTCTACTAAATGCTTGTCATTTTCCTGTACGTTTAATAAAAATCTATGCAATAATATATATTTTGATATTGGCTTTTTATTTTTTCTGCCAAGTTGAATACAGGAACTTGCATAACCAGAATTATTTATATACCAAGTAAACCCTGAAACTTTTTCTATATCTTTTAAATCTATAATGATGTTACCCTTCTTTGTGATTATTTCCGCATGGGATTCATGACTAACAATCTCATTTGGTTTTTTCTGTAAACTATATCTACATTCATTAGTGCAACAAATATTTTTAACTACGAGCCTCATCCTATGAGCCGGTATTTCAAATATTTTATTACAATATGCACACTTTACCTCAGTCCTCAATGGTGTTTCCTCCTGTTAAAACGACTGTGCCGGTAAAGTATTTTTTATTTTCTTCCACGACCTTGTTATGTTCATCTTGAATAAATGTTGGATTTTCGTATACATTCCCAACAACTTTAACTTTTAAAGATTTTATTCTGTCATTATCGGTGTAATAAGACATAGGGCAGCAACCCTCACCACCTTGTTTGTTGTCATCCCATTTTGAACTTGCTAAGAACCACATATTCCACTTCGTATTCCATACAACGAAATGATAAAGATAATATATTTTTCTCCCTTGTTTTCCGCCTCCGAAATGGTAAGACTGTAAAATATCGCCTTCTTTTATTTCTTGCTTCTTAAAATCTCTGAATCCTGTATTTTTTCCTTGAATCACCGCTCTATACCTCCTGTTATGATTTTTGTAAACTCATTTAAATTGCCATATCTGCTTATCGTAAATGAGTCATGTGCTGCAAAAGCTACATTAAGAAGGTTTTCTTTTACAGAATCTTTAAAGTACATTGAGTTTATAACCCATAACAATGATCCGTCTTTATCATGACAAGCTGTGTACACCTATTCACCTCCAAGCAAATCTGTATAATTTAAATTTTGAGAACATCCTTGTATAATGGTCGAAGTAAAATGACTTAAAAATAAAACCGCATTAGGCTTTTGAGATAAATAATATTTTGCAACTCCGATTGCTTCATTCCTATCATTAGAGGTGTAAATAAAATTTCCTTGATTTTCAACACCTTCGTGTAAAACATATTCAGATTTATGATTGTCAAAAAATTCTCTAATTACTTTATATTTTTCTATTCCAGTAATTTTATGCTGCATTACCTATTCACCTCCAAGTGCTTTGCGTGCTATGTCTAAGACCCTGCGAATAAACCCAAGACTAACTTTCATCCCTCTTGTGGTTGCCATCTCATTAATTTCACATCCTTTAATTATCTCCCTCAAAGCCTTCTCGTATTGATCGTTTGTTGTTTTCAGGGTTTCATATTTTCTATCCTGCTTGCAAACGTAATCCTCTAAATGGTCAACTACTTTATTTAGTTGAGAAAGTTTATATTCATAATCTTTTATTATTTGACAACTTAAGCAAATACCTATTTCTTTTTCGCTTTTTGTCTTTAAAATGCTATCGCTACAAGATGGACATTTGTTTTCACTCATTATTTACCGTCTTTCTTTAGAGTTTTATTAACAAAATTTTTCATAAAATCCTCAAATTCTTGTTTTCCTTCTTTTGTCCAATGTTTATGAGGTTTTCCATAATTTTGGCTTACTTTGCTGTAAAATAGTATGTACCTAGTAGGGGTAGGAATATTACTATTTTCAGGAGGATTATTTTTCTCATATTCCTCAAATAATATCCATAAAGGCTGTTTGTTTATCATTATTTACCGCCTTTCAGGGTTTGTAATAATTGTTTTGGGATACATCCTTCACATGCACAAGGTTTTTCGCAAGTATCGCAATTAATTAACATCTCGCCATATCCTATTGCCTCCGCTAACTGATCTTTTAATGCGGTGTTTTCGGCTTTTATCTTCCTGTATTTTCTATTTAACTCATCTGCGAAAAATACAAATAATTCATATTCTGTAGATATTTCCTGTAAATTTTCGCCAAACTCTGCTTCAAGTTTTCCTTCTTCATTTAAAAAAGCATATACAGAAACATCTTTGCCAATTTCACAAACAGGAACTACAAAACTAAAACTTTTTGTTTTTATTCCTGCTCTAAATTTAAATCTATCTTGCATTTAATCCTCCTTTTATCTTTAAAATAGCTGTTCTAATCCAACTATCATAAACAACAATTGTTATATTCATTTTATCAAGTTGGTTTCCAGCTTTTGTTATAATCCCCTTTAAATATTTTTGGTCATCTTTAGGGTATTTTTTTACAAAAGTATCTATCTGGTTAGGAGTTAGCTTCTTTTTTATTTCACTCAGTCCGAAAGACGGTTTTTTATTCCAGATAATTACCGGCTGTTTATCTTTTGGCGGTATTCCGTTAGGTATGTTTATTAATGGTTGAATATTCATGATATTTTTCCTTTTTCTTTTAGATAACAGAGTGCTTCAAACTCTGATTCTGGGAAATCCCATCTTTTTTGTATATTTTTAATAATTTCTATGTCTTTTTCTTTGGTGTTATGACGATGATAGCCATTTAATATAATTCTACATTGTTGCTCATCTTCTAAATACTTGCCTGATTTAGTTTTTGGAATATTTTTAGGTGTATTTTTTTTAATTAAAGTTTCAAGTTCTTTTTTGTTTACTTTTTGTTCAATAGCGTCAAATACCCATCTGCGAAGCGTTAAATTATCACTTGTAGTCTTGTAATTTTTTTCTGCTTTATAAAGTGATAAATATTCTATGGCTTCGTTAGTTTTAGGCTCTCCAAATTCCTCAAAAAGTTTTGTTTTTTCTATGGCTGTTAATTCAATATTTTTTTGCTGTCCGTATTTTTCTTTTTCCGTTTCTTGTTCTTTATCTTTATCTTTATCTTTATCTTGTTCTTTATCCATAAGGGTATCTAAACCCTTCAAGTACCCTTTAATTTCTTTATAATATTTTTTTAAAATTTTTATAATCGGAATATGAGGATTACATTTTTCAGATAAAGTACCATATTGAAAATCTATAAAATCAATTAAAAAATAACTTCCGTTACTCAATTTGATTAATCTTTTTTTGTCTTTATTTAAAATTTCAATATCTTTTTCAGAGATATCTTCACCAATAACAAAAGTCGCCTGTCTAAAATTTGTATCCCAAATTCCTGCAGCATTGCAATTGGAAAATAAATACTGAAAAAAACATTTATGCTTGCAACTCAAAAGCTGAAACCACTCTTTACTCCATAATTCGGTATCAGTGAATCTCTTAGCCATGCTCTTGACCCTCGTATTCTTTGTCCAAATTGTTCATAATTTTACGCTCCAACTTTTAATTCTTTTTGTACAAGAAAATAGAAATTGTATTTTTTCCCCGGCTTTCTTCGAACCGCTATATCATGTCCTTCTTTTCTTAAATCCCTGATTATGCTTGACAAATACATAGTGCTAAAAGGAGGTCTTGCCGCTTCTAATGGCGTAATCTCAAACCCTTTTTTTAAATGTTCTAAAATTAAATCGCTTTGTGTTTTTTTCATCTCACATATCCTTATTTTTTATATATTTTTCGATTAATTCAGTTTCAATATCGCCTTTTCTGCAATATACTTCTTCTTCGCAGTGGTAAAAATCTTTTATTTGCTCTGTCAGAAATTCTACATTTGCCAGTTTCCTTACAAGATAAGCAAAAGACCTTTTGTTATTTGAATATTTAACCTGCACTGCGGCTTTTTCAAGTTTTTTACAGGCTTCTTCAAGTCTTTCAAGCTGCTCTTTTTCTCCAAAAAAACTATAAATGTTTTCCTTGCTCATTATTTACTCTTTCGATTAACTTTTTCTTTTGAATAATCTGTCACTTAGACAGATGCTTGCTGTGTTGAAAGTAGGACATTCTCTTGTTTGTTTTATCGAACAAAGAAAGGTTAATTTACCTTTTGGAACTTCTGAATATCCTTCGCAGTTTTCACAATTAACACCGTCGTAGTTATACCTTGTCATTGCTTTTTCTGCCTCTTCTTGAGAGTTTTATTTTGTTTTCTGCTTGTGCTTCTGGAGAGATATAAGCAGCTGCCACATCTTCAATTAATTGTTTAATTCCTATCTCTAATAAGACTTCTTGGGAATTTAACGTAATTAACTCATATAATCCTAATATAGCCTTGATTCCCGCAAGATTTATACCTAATTCCCTAGTTAAATACTGAACAAACTTGCCTCTTTCGATATCGTTCATAGAATAAAGCCGTCTATTTTTTGGAGATCTTCCAGGAACAAGAATTTTTTCATCATCGTAAATCCTCAAAGTTCTTTGATGGACCTGTAATAAATCAGCTACAACACTGATTGGAAACATTGGCTTAGATGAATCAAGTTGGTTTTCTGTAGTTTTCATAATTTTTCCTTTCGTTTTTTAGTAAATACAGTTTTTTATTTAAACTGTTATGTCATCCGGCATTAAAGCTAAATAGAAAAAGTAAAAAATATTTTAGTAATAATGGTAAATGTCGGATGACTAAGAGTTCGGAATAAATCAATTTATTAGCTCATAATTACACCGCCTTTTCGATAAACTACATTCAGTTATAATTTTTTGTTTTTACACCTTTAAAACCCAACGAGTCGGGCTGAAAAGGTTATTTGGTTTTAAAAAATTAAGTTACAAGTTGAAGCTTGCCTTGCATATTTTTTCTTTTGCCTTCCATAAAAAGCTTTGCTTCTCCTTCCACCTTTTTAATCATTAATTCAGTTCTTTTTGGAAGTCCAATAATCCCCTCTTTACAGTTAGCTTCAAATTCTAAATATGGAGTATTAAGACATAAAGCCTTATTACCTAAATCAGGAAATTTTTTAACTGCTGTTATAACGGCTCCTTGTCCAAGTGAAATTCCTCTTGTGTTCATATTTCCCGCATATTCGTCCGGAAGTTCTAACAAAAATAAAAGTTCAGGAGTTAAATCTTCAAGAGCATTTATAAAATCCGAATGCGGCATATCTAAAGATTTAAAAACAGTTTCTTTTGTGTCTATGCCTGTTTCTCCAGACCATTCAATGTAATGGACCTCTGTTTCTTTTCCGTCATACTTGATTTTAGATATACGAATGTTCGTATCTGATGTTTGTTTTTCTGTTTCTTCTTTTTCATTTAAAATTGCTTGATTTTTCAATTTTGTATCTCCTTTTAATTAATGTCATTAAGGCTAAAAACTATTCCTTTGCAGGAAACTTCATCGTCCTCTACGATGTCGAATGTTTCATGTGGGACAGGATTGTTAAATTTAAACATCCAACCGTTCGGCATTTCAGGGAACCCGCAATATTCTGAATGAATATAATTAGCGGATTCTATTAATTCTTGATAATAAGGGCAATCTTCGTCATCGCATTTATTTTCAATAAGTCCATTTTTGTTTAGATAAATACGATCTATCCCAAATTCTTCATCAATAGCACCTTTTAACTCTACTCCATCATCGGAGTAACCAAAAACAACAACCAAATTGTTTTCTTTCGCCTGTTTAGCTTCTTCTTTGGTAATTTCAGAACCGTATTGCCTGCCATTTAATAATTTTGCTAATTCTTTTGAATGCATAATGCTTTAAACCTCCTTTATTGTTACTTCTATACGAGCATTATCCTTATCTACAGAGAATTTATCTTCAAAACTTTCTACATTTTCCCAACCATCGTTTTCAATTACTCCTGCTTGCTGCATGCCGTCAAAAATATATTTTTTAGCTGAAGCAATATTGTCTTTATCACGTTTTTTGTTTGGCTCAATCCAATGAAAAATTACATGAATTTTTTTATATTTTTTCTTGCAATATCTACGAAAATACATTTCACAAATAGTTGTCATTTCTTGTTTTAAAGCATTTCCTGCTTTATGATGTTTGTTTGTTTCGTGTATTAGCTCGTTAAGCCCTACTAAACGTCCTTGAATTGTTATTATTTCGCTCTTCATCTATAACAACTCCCAAGCTCTTTGTAATTTTTCAACATCTTCTTTCTTTGCCATTTTTGGGGCATTATTTGCTGTATAATCTATATTTTCAGTGCTTATGTTTTTTTCAACTAAAATATCGATAGCTTCTTTAACAACAACTATCGCAGTACTAGTAGAACAGTTTTTATCTATTGACTGTACAAGAGCATCTCTACAGTCTGTCATGACTACCAACTCGCCTCTTTTCAAGGAAAGTTCTGCTCGTAATTTCATGTTTCTAATAAAAAGAGCTATAAACGCATAAAGACAAAATGCTTCTATTGCTATAATTGCGTGCCACATATTTTCATATCCCATATCTAAAATTTACTAACCGTTTTTGTTTAATATCTGTAATTAGCCTCGTTTAAAGCTAAATTTGCATTATATAAGTTCAAACAAGCTTCAAATCTATTTTCGTGAAGTTCAATATCTTGAACCTGAATAACTTCAAAATCTTCCTCCTCTTTGCTTCTACCAATACGAATTATTTTGTAATCATCAACCTCATATTCGTTATGTCTTAATAGCATTGCACCTGCTACAACCTGCGTATGAGCTTCTAAAAAACACTTTTTTGATGTTTTGATATCAATAATTGTCTTTTTTCCGTTAAGCTCACAATAAAGGTCGAGAGTGCCGCAAAACCAATCAGAAGTTAATCTTATTTCTGATTCAATTATTTTAAAATCTTGTGTTTTAACCCAATTGAAGAAATGTTGGGCTTTATTCTTGCAATAAGCAATTTGTTGAGGTGTATAAATATTTTTCAAATATTCAAAGTCAATTTTGCCTATTTTTAAGAATTGCTCTATCATTTTATGAATAAGTTTTCCTGCTTCGGCTTCTTTACTACGGTATTCAGAATATTTATGACCTTCTAAGCCGATTTGGTTAGCCCAATAAACAAGACTGGGCTTTGACATTACATCGATAATTGTTGTGATACCGGGAACTTTTTTATATTCTGTTTTTGCCGTATTTGCTGTTGTCATTTTGAATGCCTTTTTTAACTATTTTTAAATTCTTCAATTGATTGACTAACTTCTCTTTTAAAAACCTGAAAAGAGTCTTCGCAGTAAGCTATGGTTTGATCGTTTGCAGTTCGATATTGGTTTTCAGCAATCATTCCTGCTAAATCAATTTGAAATTCAAGCATTTTTGCTTTAAACAACTCGAGTTTTATTTGTTTTTCCATAATGCCGTTCCTTATTTTTTAAAAAGTTCTAAATTGCTTGTCCATCCTGTTATTTTTTCGTTTTCGATTAAAACAAAATCTAAAACTCTATCCTTGTGTTTTAACAAAGATTTTTCTTCGTATTCCTCAGTTTCTTCAATATAAACATCAAAAATGCACTGAACACCGTCATCTACGCTTGTATTCTTAAATACAAAATACGGATATTTTTCTGCATCTATATTTTTTATAATCTGTGCAATTTCTTTGAATCTATTGAAAATATGTTGTTCATATTCCCCTTTGCTATAAGCAGGACTTGATAAAAACAATAATATTGATTTATGAATAAAATCTTTATCTTTGCTGAAAAATGCTTGTTGATTGCATAATTCCCATACAACCCTATCTGGTTCACTATCTGAATTATTCAGAATTTCATTTAGTCTGCCAAAAAGAGTAGTATCAAACATGGATTCACTTAAAAAATTTCTTGTTTCTTCCTGTTTTAAGGGAAAACTTTGTCGTCTTTCCGGTTGATATTTATTTAATAAAATATTCCAAACAATTGGACTAAAAAGCCAAGAATTTTGAAATTCATATAATTCATGACCTTTGAGGTCTATATCTATTAAAAATAAACTGCTATAACTCACTTATTTCTCCTTATTTTTAACTCATTCCCCCAAGGGGATCCGGTTTTTATCTCTTAAAAAATGGATAACCGGCAACCGTTTTTGTTGATATATCTGGGAGCTAACTATCAACTCAGGACTGCTTTTCATATAGCGTAAATGTCCCCTTGCTCTATCGGGCATTTCCCTTATGTCCGCCTCTCTTGTTTAAGCTGCCTGAGAGGTTTATTAAGCAGCATTGCCCATTGCCATAATGGCAAGCATATAGCTTGCCTGCTCGGCGGGGGTTAGCTTGCCATTAAGTCGTAATAAGTATTTAGACTTACCTGATTGTTATTTTCTTTAAGCAGCTTTAAGAAAGCTTCTTTACCAATTTTCTTTTCAAGTGCTTCAAGTTCTATTTCGCTTGCAAATTCACTTTCAGGATCTGAAAGTTGAGATGAATCAGCTAAAAAAGGGTCGTCGTTTGTTTCAGGGATTGGAGTGCTTTTTGCTGCTCTTGGTTTTATATCGATGATTTTCTCGTCTGTTTTATCAAAATCAATATCACTGCCCTCAATATAAGCTTTTTGCTGCTCTTGGTTATCAAAATCAATCTCAATGTTTTTACAGAGCCTTCTTTGTACAGTTTTTTTGTACATTTCCCCTGTTGTATTAACCCAAGCTTTGCTATTTTTAGCCTTTGAAAAATTTTCTCTAATGCCTTCAATTTCCTCTTTACCCATAGATTCATAAGCTAATGAACCGTCCATATAAAGTACAACAGCAAAAGCTCCCTTTATAGGTGCATTATTAAAAGGAATTGGAGTAAAATTAATTGTTTGCACTCCATCAATAACTTTTTCCTCGAAAAAATCGCCTTCCCTGACCAATTTTGGATAAATGTCTTTTATCGGGGTTATACTATATTTTTTAGCGATTTTTTTATCACCTTTATAATCAGTCTGAAACTGTAATTCATTTCCATAAGGGATGGCATAACATTCTCTTCTGAAGAAATCTAAGCCTAAAAAAGCCCCTTTGAGCATAGTTCTTGCAACGCTAAGAGGTTGCATATTTTCAATACCTTTGGTATCATTTAAAACAGTCATACAGTTTTGCAAGAAACGTGTTTGATTGAAATCTTTCGGTAGAGCTGCCGCTTTTTCGTCAAGTAAAGTATTTAAATTGCTATGAATTTTTTCTAATGGTGTCATAGGTCTTTGTTGTTGTTTTGTTAAGGTATTTTGTACTAACATCAATTTTCTCCTTATTTTTTAATGTATTTATCTACTAACTCATAATGTTTTTTAGTTGCTTCTGCTGAATCGTCGCATCTGTAGCCATCTATAGAACTCCAGTTTTTGACTTCTCCGTTTTTATCCTCTCTAAAAACCATTGTTTCTATAAGAGATTCGCTGTTTATCTTCTCAAAAGGGTTTGCTTTATCATTGCCCGAATATGTTCTCATCATTCCAACCGTGCTAATCCTGAACCGTTTGCCTTTTCGGGAAAGAATGTGGTGATGAAGCCTAAGCAAGCATTTTTCATGACAGATAAAATGACCTGCAAAACAGTCTGCTCGATGAGTACCATTTTCTGTAGGATATATTGTTTCAAACTGTTCTTGGGTTAATGACAAGTTATTCTCCTTCTAAATTTCTAATTTCACCGTATTTAGAGATTCTTTCGCCTTCAAGTTCGTGTATTTTAATCAAGGCTCTTTCTTTATAACCTTCGGCTTCTTTTATATTATTGATAATTCTGACTACAGCACATGCGGTTTCGTTTATTTTGTTGTTTAAACAATCTATATCAGCCTGTAATAGTTTTCTTTTTGACTCGGTTATTGAATCCATCTACTTAACGCTCCCAAATTTTATGCCATTATTAAGCAGAAATTGTTTTAAGTCGTCGAATTGTTCCTGTGTACCTTCAACCCAAAATTTAACTATTCTGGTTTCAGGTTTTTCAAGAATTGCAACTGGTGATTGTTCCGGCATTGGTTGAACTGGTAAAATTTCCTTACTTGTTGGCTGAACTGCCTGAGCTAAAACCGTTGAAATTGTTTGCTGCTTTGCCTGTGCTTCCTGTATTGCTTTTTCTTCTAAAGATGCTTTTCTTTCTTCAAGCCTTGTTTTTTCTCTTAAAGCAGAAGAAATATCAAAAGTTTTTAAATATGTATCTTTGATATTTAATTCAAATTCACTTTTTAAATCGTTTATAGTAGCCAAATCGAATTGAACTTTAGCAAGAAATTCGCTTATTTCAGTTTCGATATTTTTCATAGAAACAGTTACGTTAAGCCATTTCTGGTTAAAAATCTTCTCAAGAGGTACTAAATTTGCTAAATCGCCAACATTATTCAGGTAAAAACTTGTTATTTCTTCACGTTTTTCAGTCTGTTTTTTTGTTTCGTAAGCTTTTACCTGTGTGTCAATCTCTAAAGCGACATTATCAACAAGGCATACAAGCTCTTTCATCTGTGCTTCAAATTGCTCAACAGGTTTTAAACACACTGCTTTAACTTTTTTACGTTCGGAATCAAAAGCAGCTTTTACTTTGTTAAGGGTTGCTCTGTCTTTTTTAGCTTCTTGTATTGCATCATCTGTATATTTCAACCCTTTGAATTTTTCGGTACTTTCCTGAAGCCAAGTTTTTATTTCTTCAAAATTAAAAGCGATGGGCTTATATTCTTGCTCTTGTAATGCCGGCAAATATTTGATTTCCATTTGTACTTTTGCTCCTTTTTTGTTTACCCCAAAATAGGGTGTCTGCATTCGTATTTGTTTTTTAATAAATTTATTGTTTCGGTATCGTTGAAATATCCTGAGCAATAACCAATATTTGAATTTACTATTCTTGTCGCTTCCTCACTGCTTTTGCCTGTATCTTTAATCACTTCGTTTATATATGCCTTTTTAGCCATTTTGTGATGATTAGATTTAGCGGCTCTAACAAGAAAATCAATCATTTCGCCCATATTTTTCTTTTTCATTTGTTTTGTCCTTATATTGATGGAAGCTTAAGAGGTGGCATTTGGTCGTTTTTCACATATTCCCAGAACTTAATTTCTTCGTTTTCAACAAGTTCTATGTCTAATAGTCTTTCTGAGCGTTCAAAATGGTAAACGTCTTCCCATATTTTCTTTTTTCCATCTCGTTTAGAGATAAACCTTGCGTTTAATATTGCAAATTCATATCCTGTAGCTAAAAGCCCCTGTATTACTTGTATGTAATAATGTTGTGGCACTTGGTTATCCCATTTTTGTCTTTGAACAGATGAATCTAAATGAACTGTTTTTGATTCATAAACTCCTTTTCTGCCTGTTGATTTTTCGGTAAGTTCCCCATCAAGCGAAGAAAAGATAAAATTGTGTTTTGGATGTGTTCTTAGGTCAAATGGTTTATGTATTAGCTCATATTCAGGATAGTCAAGCTTAAAAAGCTCTATAATATGAATTTCTGCTTTATTACCATAGTCAACACGTGGGTTTTCGGAAATATCTTTCTGCTTTTTTCTACCTGTTTTTATTTCCCAAAGGTCAACATTAGTCATGTATGGGCTGTAACCTAATATAGCTGCAACATCTGATCCGCCTATGCCTTTATTTCTTTTTTTTAGCCATTCTTCTCTGGTTGTCATTGTTTTTCCTTCATAACTTTTAAGGGGGATGGGAATACAGTATGTTGGTAGGGATTACTGCATTCCCTGTTCACTTTTAACTTTATTTAGCAAAACAGTTATGTTTAATGCTATTAAATCTAATTGACCTTCGTTATAGTTATCTTTGTTTTGTTTTAGTGCTTTATGCGCTAATGTTGACATTTCTTCCAATATTGTTTTCATTTTTACCTCTCTTAAAAAGGGACTTCATCTTCTAACCTTGCTTTTGACTTAAAAATATCTTTAATTAGCTTGAATCTATAAGTAAAAAAGAGTTCTATTTTCCATAATTTCAGTTTAATTTTTTGCTTTAAGGTTTTATTAGTGTAATAACGCTTTGTTGTGAATGTTTCGTTTAATCCAGTATCTATATTGTCGGAATAATCTTGATGCTCTGCTTCCCAAAATGCTTCATATCCACTGCGTTCGGCATCTGCCTCTAACCAATCATCAAACATTAAGACACCTCAAGATATTCTCTTTGTTCGCAATCAATAGAGCACAACTTGTTTGAAAATGAGCCTGTTCTCTCATACAATTCACCGCATGAATAACATTCATAGAGTTCATATTCTTCAAGAATCCTTCTTTTTGTGTCTTTTAGCGTATTAACGGCAATGGCTATTTTGTATTGAGGAATTCCGCATTTAGTCCAACTGCCGGAAATTGATATAATCTGTTTGTTGATGATTTCTATAGTTTTTGCTACATCTTGGTACATAATTTTCTCCGTATTTGTTATACAAATAGATGATTCTACTGTTTTACTTTGTGATGTATAATTGTTTATCAGGTACGAAACCTTTAGAAATATAATCGAGCAATAACTCTGTAAGATTGTTAAAACCTTTCTTGGCGGCAATAATACGAAGTTCTTGTTTATTTATATTTTCTGGAAGCCTTAAACCTACTTGTTGATTCATTTTGTATCCTTTCGTTTATCTGTTATACAGTTTAACATATTTAGTTATTATGTTCAACTGTTTTACTGTTTATTATTACGAGGTTTTAACATTTATGTCTAAAAAATCTACCAGTATGGGTTTTAGATGCAGTGAAGATTTAAAACGTATACTAGAAATCATTTCAGCACTTGAAGGTATCAATACTACTGAATTTATTGTTGATTGTCTTAATTCCAAGGTTAAAAATTATTTAAAGGAAAATCCTGATGTTATTGAGATTCTTAATAAAAAAGGAGTTAAAGTTTAAATTCTAAAATGCAAAGATTATCGCTAAAATTAAAAACTATTCGTAAAACACTCGGCATGACAGCCACTGCTTTTGCTGAAAAATTAGATTTACAACAAAGAACTTATGCCAGTTACGAAACAGGGCAATCAATGCCACCAATTATAGTTTTATCACTTATCGTGGAAAAATTTAATGTTAATCCTTCATTTCTTTTAACTGGAAAGGGCGAACCTTTTTTAACTGAATCTGCTGATATTCTCGAAGGGATTATGAAAGTTAAAGTTCCTAAAGGAACAAAGCTTTTAATTGAATACGAAGAGTAGACTATAGACACCTCGCACCTCATAACCACGAGATGTCATAAAATTTTTTGCATATATTTAATTTTCAAGGTGCATCGAGTCTAGTGAAATTTAAAACCCGCCGATATAAACTGGGGTCACGTTTTGCATAGCTCCTGCGCTACAAAGTAAAGCGATTAAAGAAATTACAAGAATTTCTAAAACAAATTTTTTGAATCTAAACATTGCCCAGTGATGTTTCATTTTATATTTTCCTTCTGATTGTTCTAAGAAAAGCCGTTTCCGGCGAGGTGAAAAGTTGTTTTAGGAGTTTTGGTTCAGATTCCTACGAAGAATCTATGCGAGGCTATTTATAAGCCCCGATTAGATTGTTCAGGCTATCAAGCAGCCTTATAATGCAAAGGCAAATATTTTCTATAAAGTTTTTCTTGTTTTCCGTTTTTAGTTGTTACGAAAAAATGAATAGCGTCATTTTGTATTACATTGCTTCTCAACAATTTTATAAATTTACAGTTTTTTATCATTGATTTTAGATTGCCTTTAAACCATTTATCCCAAGATTCAGCAGTGTTAGAAAACTCATAATTGCTAAAAGGGTAAGGATTTTTACTCAAATCGTATAAATGATAATGTGTTTCGTATTTTCTGCCACCACAACCCATTCGCAAAGAAATTGTGAGTTCATAGCTACTATAATCAGAGGTGAGTAAAAATGTTTTTGAACGTAAATTCATAATTTTTCTCCTTTTTGTAAGCCTCGCCATCCCTAAGCCTTTTGACTTTTTAGCCTCTGATGCTTAGGAATGACTTATTATATTAATCTGTTGAGTTCTATTTTTTTGAAACGTGTTTTATAATGTTTTTGTAAATTAAGTTACGAGGTTCAATTTTTCCTTTATGAAAGATTCAAAACGTTTACTGTTAAGATTCCCTTTTAGAAACTGGCATACAAATGTCTTTGTACAACCATATTCTTCTGCAAGTTTCACTTGCGTAATCCCTTGTGCAAATAGTTGAACTTTTAAATCTTTTCGTGTCATAATTAGCCTTAACTTTAAATAATTAACTTTATGTAATTAAATATAGAGGAAATTTACTCCAAAGTCAAGGGGGTTTTCCACTAAATTTTATTTATTTTTGTAACGAATTTTCAATAAACGTGTAAATAGTTGTTATTCGCGAGTAAAGGAATTTTAAAAGAATGAAAAAATTATTATTATCAATATTGTTAGTATGTTGCGTAATGGGGCTATCGGCTTGTTCTTCTCAAAAAGTTGTAAAAGTTGAAAATGCAAAAGCTGAAGAAATAAGTAATCTTATTCAGGATTTTGCTACAATGAACGGTTTTAAATTAGTGTCAGTAGACAAAGAAAGGCAAATTTATAAAGTTGAAACAATAACAGAGAGTATGTATCAGCCTTTAACTAATAAGCCCATGCTAACGCTTGATGCGGGATTCGGAATAAAATTGAAACAGGTAAATAATGATGTGTTGATAAATGCTCGTTCTTACGGTTATAGCTATATGGGATATGTCTATAACAAAACAGGCAGATTTTTAAAATCCTTAAAACAAGAGGGCTATACAGTAAGTAATATTAAAGAAAAGCTTTAGGATATAAAGCCAGTAATAATAAGGAAAACGGAATATTGTCTATTGTTTCCGACAATAAAGAACATTTTGTATTAATGGAAGATATTAACGAGATTATCATAGATAAAGGACTTTTAACCTGAAATAGTAAAATAATTTTCTATTTTAAACTCCCATTCAGAAAGATTAAGATGATGTAAAACCAATAGTTTATGTATATCATTTCTAAATGCATCAAGGCTTGTTTTTAATGGGATTTTAACTTCAATTTCTTTTTTATCACTCATAATAAACACCTCGTAAATTAACTAATAACAATATAATGGAGAGAAAAAATGAAGCAATTACTGATAGAAATAATCAATGATACCGAAGAAAAAGAGATTAAAATAATTTTAATTAGTAAAGAAATTCCAATAACAAAAGACGAAATTCATTTAAAGGAAAATTATTTAGTAATAAAACAAGGAAATAAGGAAGCCTACTATCTTTATTCGTCAATATTAGGAGTGGAAACAATAAATAAAACTAAAGGCATTGGTGTTATTACAGGTGCTTAAATAGATGTAATGGTAATAGAGCCGTGAAAATCTTCTACTTTTAACTCCCAAGTGTTGAAGCCGAGATTATGTTTTTTTAATAATTCAGCCTGTTCCTCCCTGAATTTTCTTACAGCATCTGTTAAAGGACTTTCAAGAACATCACTCATAAAAAACCTCCAATTTATTAACTTATTTATTATAACATGAAAGTGTAAATTTCCACCAATGAAGCCAAGGGAAAAAATAAAAGAATTAAGAAAAAATCCTAAAATTAGTCAACAGGGATTGGCTAATAAATTAAATGTGCCGGTGGACCATATTAAAAGTTTCGAATCGGGGAAGCAAAAAGTAATTTCTGACGAACTCGCCCTTGCTCTTGAAAAAGAGTACAAAATCCCTTTCAAGTGGTGGAAAACAGGCGAAGGCGATATGTACCTCAACGAACTATCTCCTGAAGAAAAAGAAATAACTATTGATCCAGATACTAAGGAAATTATAGATTTATATGAAAAATTTAAAATAACAAGGGATGAAGAGCTAGGAGAGCTAATTAAACAAAAAATTAGCTGGATGCAAGCAATCAATAAAAAAACAAAACAGAAAGATTAGCCGAATGGCTAAAAATAAAGGGTTTAACTCTTTTTTAAAAAAGGTTATAATAAAATAATTAAAGTTTTTTAAAAAATATGCGATAATTCTAATAATAACAAAAGGAGCATAAAATGGCTGTAGAATTCTCAAGACGAGCTAAACATATAGAAGCACAATATAATTTTGATATCCCACCTTTTGTTGTAGACTTTAACCACATGTTAAAAACAATAAAAAACATTGAAACAGTTGAAAGCGTTTATTTAAGCACTTCTAAATTTACTAAAAAATTAGAAATCTATGTTTTTTATCAAACTGAAAATTTAGACATTGAAGAAAAAATTATGGCTATTTTTACAAACTGGGAAGAAGATTACCAATATTTTCCAGAAATATATATTTATCCTATGGATAAAATAGATGACAAACATTTCTGTCTTCCAAGCGGTGCAAGCGAATATTGAAATGAATAAAGAAAAAATTGTTAATAGATATATTGAAAAATCAGAAGAAAATTATAAACTATACGAGCATTTAAATAGTATTGATTCTTTTATAGAATGGCAAATTGTTGCTCTTTTTTATAGTGCGTTATGCCACGTAAAAGCTTATTTGTATAATAAAAATAGCCTTGATCTTAATTCTATTAATTCGCATGATGACATAAGATTTTATTTAATTAATGAGAGCCAAGCAAAGCGCATTGGTGTTTTTCGGTATTATGATATTTTGTACAAAGAAGGAAGAGATGCCAGATATAATTGCATAAAAACAACCAAAGAAAGACTTTTTGCCACTCTGAAAAATTATCAAAAAGTTAAAGAATTAATAAAAATAAATTAATTATCAGGACTTTAAAAAGCTCTTTTTGGGGTGTATAATATAATTACTGGAGTATTCAACTGGCTTTGTTCCATAAAGTTGAATAAGATTGTCAAGCTAGCAATGATAATCTGGTAAAAGCCTTATGGCATCCTCCGGTTCCTGTTCCAACTCAAAACAGGTTAGGTAACCAAGACCGCCCTGAAATATGGGTGGTTTTTGTTTTATAAAATTCATCAGAAAACCTTTCTATCTATTTCTTGAACATTACTATTTTTTATTTATGTCATTTAATATTTTTTTAAACAAGACTCCTTTAGCTTTTTCTTCTCCAACTTTTTTAATCAATTTCTCATAAAAATTCCGCACGTCAATTTTCGCAATAGATTTTTCCATTCCTTGACACCTTCCAGCTTAAATGCTATCTTTTTAAAATATTCAAATTAAAAGGGATAAGACTTGTTTACAACCCACGTCTTATCTTCTTTTTTGTTTATTCGCAAGCAAATTAATCACCAACCTTTCTCAAAACATTAAAAATAAAGAGAAAATACACTTGATTTTCTCTAAAACCCTTATAAAACATGAAAAAGAGTATCAAAACATAAATCTATCTGCAAGGTTTTGATTAAATTAATTTATAATTTTTGTGTATAATATTGTTTACGATTCATGTATAACAATGATTTATACCTATTTTTACACTTTGTAATATAATAAACTCCATAAATAGTACATTTTGAATTATTTCAATCTGTTTATAAGAGAATTTATATAATCTTTGTCTTTATCAGATAAACCGTGGAAACTGCCGAACATTTCACCAGTTCCAGAATACAGCCAATCCAAAGATACATTATATTCTTTTGCAAGGATTACAGCTGTTTCAGGTACGATCATTAACCTACCTTTTTCTATATCCTTAATTTTGCTTTGAGAACATCCTAAAACCTCACCAAGCTCTTGTTGAGTCAGTTTTAAATATTTTCTGGCAATCTTAAAACGATCACCAACTTTTTTTCTGAATTCTTCACTCATAAATTCAGATACTTGTTTTTTAGTACAATTTGCATTAAAATATTATTTACAATTTAAATATAATCAATGTTGAAAGCATAACATACAAAATGCTATGCTTTCAATTTCTTTTTACTGTTTAATAAAAACCGAAAATATGATAGGTTCAAAATTCAATATTAAGAGCATGATTTATTTATTAAGGGAACGCTATATTGGATTTAATTTTAAACATTGCCGGAATATGGTTTTTAGTAATGGTAATTATATTGCCATTTACTTTGTCATTTTTGAAATCAGGAAAAATTGCAGATAAATACAATAAACTTTCAGAAAAAGAGGAAAATAAATGAATTTTAATGATTTTATTTATATTAGTATTATTTTAACTTCTTTGGTATTTAATATTTTTTTACTCTATGAAAACAAATCTTTAAGAAATGGGAAATAATGAAAAGATTTTTAATAACAATTTTAACTATTTTGTTGATGTCAACAATACAGTGCAATATGGCATCAGCAAAACATCTTAATCCTGAATCCTACTATCAGGATAAACTTTGTGGACAACTTAGCGGACAATTGGAATATCTATTACCTGATAATACTCGTGTTGATTGCTTAACTTCTGAATACGCAATAGAAATAGGCTTTATTGACCATAAATACGAAGATGTAGGGCAAAGCCTTTACTATTCATTAATAACTGGTAAAAAACCGGCTATTGCTACAATAATTGAAAATCCAAAAATTGCTGAAGAACATTTACATATTTTGCAAAAATTAGCTGAGAAATACGATATAAAAATTTTTATATTACAGCCGTAATTTATGCTATAATTTGTGTGGGATAGCCCGACGGGGCGACAAGTTAAGTAATCCTTGCTTAACTTCCCACCATTAATCAAGGAATTGCTAAAGGAGGCAACGTTTTTATGTCAAAATTATGCTTATGTTGTTTTGTCGAAAAAGATTTTTCAGAATTCTATAAAATGAAGCAAGCAAAGGATGGCTACCATAATAAATGCAAGGAGTGTACCAAAAAGGGATTAAAAATAAGAACTATTGCATTAAAACAAGAATTTAAACTTTGCTCAAAATGTAAAAATACTTATAAAAGAACTAATGAAAATTTTTACAAAAGCATAAAGAACCCTGACGGTTTATCACGCTATTGCATTAAATGCGATAAAGAAGTTAAAAACAAATATAAACAAGAAAATAAAGACAAAGTTATTGAAAGTTATAAAAAAACATATAGGAATACACTGGAAACACGTAAAGAATACCAAGAAAAGAACAAAGAAGAATTAAAAGAATATCATAAAAATTATGCACAAAAAAATAAAGAAGAATTAAAATCAAAATCTCAAATATATAGAGAGAAAAATAAAGAAAAAATAGCAGCAAGAAGAAGAAAATACTATTTGGAAAATAAAGAACATATAATAGATAGAGTTAAAATTTATTATAGAAACAATAAAGAATCTGTACAAAAGTACAAAAGATTATACTTAATAAAAAACAATGATAAACAAAAAGCCAAAAATAAAAAGTTTAGAATATTGTTTCCCGAAAGGTATAGGGCATATGCTAATAACTATACTTTAAGAAAGAAAAATGCTATGGGGAATTTTAGCAATAATGACATTAAAAATAAATTAATAAAACAAAACAACAAATGTTATTGGTGTAATTGCAAACTTGATAATAAATACCAAATTGATCATATTGTGCCACTTTCCAAAGGTGGAACGAATTATCTTGAAAATATTGCTATTACTTGCATTTCTTGTAATGCTTCAAAATCTGATAAAATGCCAGATGAATGGGAACGTTATTTAAAAAATGTTGTCATTCGTTAATATGGACAAGCTACAGGAAAACAAGCTAAATCTGTTTTGATAGTTGAGAGTCCTGAAGAACAAAAATTTATTGATCGAGTTTTACAGGTTGTTAAATTTTATAATTTACCGGTTATTATAGAAGTTTATAAAGCCTATTAAAGATTAAACCCTTAACTCTTAATGAATTATTTTCTATTAAAGTTTACTCGAGTTATCTTTAATCTCTATAGTATCACTTTCGACTCATATTCGTATCATTTTTAGTATCAGGTAGTTTTTATTATCGAATCATCAAAACTTTAATTTACGGGCTTTGTACGCTCGGAAAATAAGGTTTTAAACATATCTTTTGGTGGTGGTGATACTAAAAACTTATCAACTTTCGATTTTTCCTGAAATTCCCTAATTTTTTTCATACGAGCATTATAATAAATATCAATTTTTTCTTGCTTATAGTAAGGTTCTTTAGTGTTTATAACCTGTATTTCTGAATCATTGAGCATAATAAATTTTTCAAGATTTTCTTTCTGGAAATTTGTTAAAGATGTTCTATTAAGCTTAATCTTGCATAAATGCTCTTTATCTGATTCTGAAAGTTTTGAAACTTCTTCAGAATACAAAACCGTATTTGTTTTGCTCAGATCCATTAAATTTTTAAAAGAAAAATTGTTATTTTGTTTAATTATTTGTTTAGTTTCTTGTTCAGGTACAAAATTTCTGCCTGTATTATACTTTATATCAGTGTTTATACCTGATGCATTTAATGAAGATACTTCATATTTTTGTGCAGATATTTCATTTTTTAATGAAGATTCTTCATTCTGATTGCAAAAATTTTTGAGATCCAGTAGTTCATAAAATTTCTTAGTAAAATAAATCTTTTTATCTGTTCGCATAATTAAACCAGAAGAAACAGAAAGTTGTTTTATTCCGTCCTTGATCTGTCTGATTGAATAACCTGTACAAGCAGCAAGTTTTTCTTCACCCGGGAAAGAATAACCTAATTTTGGATTATACATACTGGATAAAGTTAAAAGAATCATTCTCGATACTGGTTTTAAACCAATTTTTGAAAATAAATCTGTTTTAATAATTGCGTTTGATAACTCATAGCTTTTAACGTTGACTTGCAACGCTTCTGTTGATGCCGTTTTGTGCATTTTCCTTAAATTCCTCCAAAAATATTTGCATACGAAACTCTTGCACTTTTCCGGGAAGGCTGTATAATAATAATTGAAAGTTTTTAATGGTACTTTTTCCTTCCCGGAATCAGTACCTTATTTATTTGTTTAATAATTATCATGAATTATAACTTGTGGTAAAATTATGTCAATAGTATGTTTTATAACCTGTTCAAAAGTTTTAAACTAAGTTTTGGAAGAGTTGGGGAATGAGTGTAAAAGCTCGCTACAAAAGAGTTTTAACAATTCTTATTAATTTTATTAAAAACTTAATTCCAGAATAAAAAACAAAACGAAAAGAGGAAGTTTCAGAATGAATTTAGTACCAGTTCCACAACTTGAAAAAGAAGGGAAAATTCGCACATCAGCAGAATATTTAAGGCGAATATGCAAAGAAGTTGATGAGTCAGAGCATGGAAAACATGGAGTAAAAAAGAGTTCTGTAAGAAAAGAACCAGTTTCGGAAGGTTCTAAAAAAACACATTGGCTTGTAGATATTAATGATCCAGGGATTAAAGATCTTTTAATTTCGGAACAAATAAAAGAAGTTTTGGAAGAAGAAATTCATGATGTGGAATTTTTTGAGGAACAAAATGTTAAAGTTCCGCAACAAAAACAAAACAAAGATGCTTTAATTCTGGAACTAAATGATAGATGTATTAATTTAGCAGGACAAGCAGGGCAAGTTAAGCTCTTAACTGATTCAGAACAAAGAACAAGGGAAGAGTATTTTAAGTTAGTGCAAGAAAATGCTGTTTTAAAAGCAAAAGAACCAGTTCTGAAATCCTACATAATATCTATAGTTGCATTAGCAATAATTTCAACTATAAGCGTTCCCGCAGCAATAGTTTTTTATAACAAACCACCTAAAGAAATAATCAAAACTGAAACTATTGAAAAACCAGTTGAAAAGATTGTTTACAAAGATAAACAGCCAGTTAATAATAAACCGGCTGTTAAAAAGGATAAATAATAAAAAATTTTAAACTTTTTCTTTTTTCTTAACTTTTTCCTCTTTTTCTTTAAACTCTTTTTCTCTTAAAGCAGCATGAAATAGTTCTAATAGCCTACGTTCGTTAAAATCTATAATGTCAGCTCTTTTTATAGGTTTATTTAAATTATTTGTTTCTCTATCCAATTTCTCTTTAAGAGCTTCAATCACAACACTATTCATGTTTGTTTCGTGATCTTGAACATAAATAAAAGCAGCTCTATGTAGTTCTTCAGGGATTCTTACATTGAAACCACCCTTAAAGGACTTTTCTGGTTCGACCCCTTTTATTCTGCAATATTCAAGATGTTCGTCTACAGCTTCATGAAAATCCTGCTTTAATTCTTGGATGGTTTGCCCTTCGTAAGAAAGCAAGCCTCTTATGCCCTGTACTTTACCAAAAAGGCAATCGTCTTCTTCACTATATTCTACTGATCCTAGATAACCCTTGTATTCCATTAAATTTTTCATAGTAGGTTTTCTCCTTCTAATATTTCAATGACCTGTTTGATGTAGCAAGGTTTAACTATACCCGGATTGTGTGGCTCGTGTAATGTTATTGGAACTCCGTTTTTATTTATAAACCTTCTTCTTGAGCCTCCTGTTATGCCTGTTTTTTCTGATTCAAATCCAAAGATAGATAAAAATACAACTAATTCATCCCAAGTTAAATCTTTTGGAATACTTAAAAACCTTTTTATTAGCTTATCTCGCTTAGTCATTTATTAAACCTTTGTAACTAACTTTAGTTATATCTTACCATATTATTATATAAATCGCAACTATTTTTAGTTATATTTTTAAGAAATTTTTAAAATACGGCTTTGTAGAGTGGCTGAAATTGATTTTATTTTATGTCCATTAGGTAGGCATCTGTTTTGCAAACCGGACAAGCATCCATAAAATCGTTGGTTTTTTTGTCAATCATTTTCTCCAAATCGTCCTCATTGTATGCGTTATAACAGTTATTACATCTAATGCTGTATGAAGACATATCCATTTCTTTCAGTGCTTCTTTACGTAAATCTATCAAAATACTTCTCCTTTTCGCTTAAGTAACTCTTTTCTGCTTTGCAAAGATTTTAATTCTATTGCTAAATATTTCTTATTCTTTTGATTCAGGGATTCTCTGTAATAGTCAGCATTAACAAACAATTCAGTTTCTTCTGCCAAGTCAAAACAAGCCTGAATTAAAACATTTTTTGGTAATTCCATGTATTCTTGGCATATTTCACAACCCCCTGAAAAACCGCCATTTTTATTCATAAAATTTCTTCCTTCTTTGTTTTCTGCTTCAACTTCGAATTCATACGAAATAGTGCTTTCAATTTCAACTTTAAATTTTTTATTTTTCATGTTTATAACCTTTCGTTTGAGATAATTTACAACCTTATTTACGAGCTTTTTAATATTTTATATAGTTTGATGTGTTTCTGTCCTTAAAATTTGATTTCAGCCTTTGTGTCCATTCTGGAATTGATTTATTTTCTTTAGTTATTTAATTCTTTATCCAGTTTTTTAAATGTTGTTCCATAGCAATTTCATTTAATTTTTTAATTTCTTTATCCTGATGCTGATTTTCTATTTTTGTAATTTCCTTGATCTCTAATTCATTGAACCATTCATAAACTTTATAATCGGGAAGCCTTTCCTTAGCTTCTTTTTTTGTTTTGAAAGATTCGTTTATTCTATTTCCTCTCGCAATTACATAAAACGGTTCTACGAGTTCAAGGGAATATTCCTCTTTTAAGGTGCAATCAGCTTCATACTTCCAACCCTCATATTTAGATGCGGTCATAACGTGGTTAAAATCCTTGTCATTATAGTATTGACAGTAATATCGATTGTTCTCAACACATTTGAAAATATGTAAGCTGTTGTATTCAGTTAGAAATTTAACCGAAATTTTATTCATCTTAGAAATTTTAAAAAATTCTGTATCTACTTCACCGATTGCCTTAAAAGCAACTTTGCATTTTTCAAAATGAGAATATTCGAAATTTGCGTTGCAAATAATTTTTATCGCTTGCTCTTCGGTTATTTTTCTTGACTCATTAGTTTCTTTGTCTGTATATAAATAACTTTTCAAAAATATTCTCCTTCTCTGCTTTCAAAGCTCAACTACAAGCTTTGAAGTCAAAGAAGCTAAGAAGCTTCTTTTTCGACTAATTTATGACCTTGATGTTTTATATTTGTAAGCCATTGATTAAGAAATGAATTTAATTCTTTTTTGAGTTTTGGATAAACTTTGCCCGGCTCTGGATAAACAACTTGATAAACACCCATATAATCGTTTTGAAAAGTAAGCGCTTCAATCATTTTCATTTCTCTATGAATCCTTATTTCCATATCGGGATCAGCCATACAATCACCGTTTTGTTTCCCATAATGAGATAAAGCAAGTTTGCAATCACCGATTTTTTCGATGTTCAGATCCATATAACCTTCAGCTTTTAACTTGTAAGAAGTTACCGGGCCGGAAAGAAAATTTTCAATTCCCCCAGGAATGATTTTGTCTAATTTTTTATAATTTGATTCGTAAATGCTCATATAAGTTCCTTTCTTGTTATTAATTAACCTTTTAATTCCTGATAAACTTTTTCACAAAGTTGTTTTCTTATAATTTGGCTTCTGCGTGTATTACCTTCTCTTATTTCTGTTAAAAAAGATTGTTCTTGGTTGTAAGCCATTGTAACTGCTACTTCAAAATCAAAACCTTGTTTTAATAACTCAGGAACTCTACTTAAAAAAGAGTTTTTTATAAGTTTTTTTATATCTTTCATTTTGTCTTAAACCTTTACTATTACTAACTTTATGGTGTTTGTTTGTTTTAATAATCTTATCTTAACTTATTACTAGCGTTTGTCAAGGGTTAAACCCAATAATATTGCAGAAAGTTCATAATTAAGGATGTTCAAAACTAATATATATCTATAATGTAAGCAATAAAAAACCCCTAATAATTTAATACTAGGGGTTGTGAAGAGTTAGAAAGGAGGTTCATTTTTACCAGTTTTGAAATCTTTGGTAATTATCTACTGCTACGAACATTAAATTAGCTTTTAGTTTCGATACTCCGCAAGATAAAAGCAATTCCTTTAATACAAGACTCGATAAATACCTGTTATTGTCGATAAGTTTTTTATTATTACAAAGCAAATCATGAACCATTGAGGCTAAAAGAAAATGATTGTCTTCTTTTGAGCCTATAAGCATCCAGAAAAGCGAGGGAATCGAAGTGCCATCCCATTTAAATCCTGCCTCAAAATTGAGAGTATAAAGCCTTTTTTTGTAATAAACATTAATCCTGACTTTATTATCAAGTTTAAAAGGAAAATCCTCTTTATCCGTTTTAAGTGCTGGAGGGTCTTCCGGCATTATCATCCTTGCTCGTGTTTTTGGAGTGTCAGAGCAATAAATCTGCAAATCTTTTGTATTAACTAAAAACATCTTATGCCGCCTTTAATTTTTCTAACGGAAAATATTTGCCCGGACACGCAGTTGCGAATTTTTCTCTATGTCCTACTGTTTTAGTATTTTTAAATCCTTCTCTGATCAGCTTTATAAGTTTTTTACCTGCTTCGAATTGGACCAAAGGCATTATCATCTCTCTGTCATAATTACCCTCAAAACAAATCCCGATACTTATAGAGTTGAAATCAGGACAATGAGCGCCGATCATATTTATAGGTCTGCCTCTATAAATAGAACCGTCTTTTTTGACATAAAAATGGTATCCACAGCCAGCCCATTTTCGGTTTAAGTGTTCTTGATGAATCGAATTAATATCACCATCGCCAGCTCTATGATGTAAAATTATATATTCAGTTTTTTTTCTTGGGGTTAAGGCTTTGAATTTTAGTTTTATATCAATAATATTCATTTTTAACCACCTTTTATTTATTTGAGGCTTTAGCTTTTAGCCAAATAATATCACCAGTATTTTGAACGATCTGCTTACCCTGTTCTATAAGACCATATTTATTTTCTTTAATATCGTCTTTCATATAGGCAAGATCATTTCTAATGACTGTTACGCTTATAATCGCTGTACACAATCCACATATTGCACCCGAAACAATAATTGAAATTATTTGTTTATAGATTTCATTCATAATTAAAGCCCCCATTCGGAGGCTGATTGTATTTTATTCAACTTCAAACCCTCTTATAAACTAATATTGGCTTTTATTGCATCAGCGATGCCATCAGCCTGCAATTCTATAATATAGGGAGAGGCATGCACCCCATCTCCAGTAGCCCAATTAGCCGTGCCGTTTACTTTCCATTTTCCTGAATTTATCGAACTTTCTGAAACAAGTCTGTTGTCAACAACAAAATCATAATCAGCATAAGTCCCTGCTATTAACTCGTTATTTCTTTGTGCAACAACAGCTGCATAAGCAATAGGTGTTTGGTTTTCTAACGTTGCAAAGCTATCTGTCGAAGTAGACCCAGGTTCGGTTGTTGATGTAAATACATATTTAACCCCGCAACCTCTTATTTGTGCTATAAATTGCTGTTCTCTTGTTTTAACTGTTGCATATGGAGATGCCGTACCTATATCATTATAGTTCAGGTTTAAGTAAACTGCTGTCGGTTTAATTATAGACAGTAGTTCAAACAAATGCTGCCCTCCATATCTGTTGCTAGTAATACCATTATTAAAATAATGGTCTAAAGCAACTCCACCTCTGGAAAAGTTAGCCCAAGGATAGATGCATTTGTCCATACTTTCAGACAATGCTCTTTCAAATGGACCGCAAGCACCGTCATCAGAAACCTTATCACAACCTGAAATTGAATCAATACCACTGGCGTTACCGATTGTTCTGCTGTCACCTATAGCTACAATTGAAGGCATTTTAATTTTTGGTATACCCATTATTGCCGCTGGTTGTAAAATATAAAACGCAGTTCCTGCGGTTATAGTAGTCTGATAGCTTTCATCATACCACGAGTTACCGTTATATGCTTCTTCTATTGTGGTGGTTGCACCGTAAGTAGTACCTATTGGACGTCTACCTGTATAGACATTTGCTCCCCAGCCAAAACAAGCGCGTAGTCCAATTGCTCCACCAACAGGAATATCGCAAGGCATCAAATCAGACTCATATATTCCGCCTGAAGGGACTAAAACACTCCAATTTATAGTTCCATCTGGTCTTATCCCATTTCTCACAACTTGAATAGCTTTTTGCCCAGTAAATGCTTGGTTGTTCCATTCTGGGTCAACCCCAACGTGTCCGCCATATGCATAAGCTTTCCAATCAAATGTGAAAATTGCACCAGATCCAGAGCCAGTTGTAGACGCCTGAGAAACTCCACTACCGAGAGGAACATTATAAATCCCTCCTGCTATAACTTGTCCTAGTGTTGGAACTCCTGCATTTACTGCTGTTATCATTACTTTAACTGGCTCTAGTGCGGTTGTAGTCGTTGTTGCAAAAGTTAAAATTTCACCAGCTGCATACCCAACACCTCCGGAAAAAGTAACATTAGATGCAGAAAAAATACTGGGCGTTATAGGTTTACACCCTGGTACTCCATTCAATATTCTCATACCTGAGTATATTAATTTTATCGCTGTTGCCCCACAAGGTATTAGATGTTTAGAGTGATTATTTAGCTGTGTATTTGCACCAAAAGCACTTCCAAATCCACTTAAACCACATCTTTGACCGACCAATTGGAGTTGAGGAGTATAATCATCCTCTCTGAGTAAACCGCCTGTTTTTTTATTTAAAATATCAACTTTATTCATTTTATCAATTCCTTATATTATGAGTATGTTACGGTTGTTGCTCTATCATCCCATTTATAGGCATAGGTATTATTACCGCCAGAGTTAGTGATTGTGATATTTCCGCTAACATCTGTTACTATTTTTTGAATCCTCCAAGATACAGCACTTGTAACCGTTCCTGCTATAGCATAACCAATATAAGTGGCATTAGCAGTAGTAGTTTTGTCAGTAAGCATAATGTCTGTTTTGTCTCTTGCTAAAACCACGAGAGAGCTTAAAATAGCCCCTATATCTACAACAAGCTTTTTTACATATGAAAACAAGCTGTCTGTCGTGTTCGGTGTTCCGTTGTTGGCGGTGTCTGATGATGTGCCAAAACTTTTAATAATTACTGGCTGTGCTAAATCGAATTGATCCATTTATATTTCTCCTTCTGGTTTTATCGGATATACTACGTTATTTATATCAATACTTTTACAAATCTGAATAATCTATAATAATTGCTTCAATTTCTTCCTGCGATGTAGCGAAATCGATAGCATTTTTTATAATTCTTACTTTGGCATCAAAAGCCATATATTTTTGCAAAACTTCGCCATAAAGTGATTTAAAAGTCGCATTATCTAAATTTTGGATAGGCAAACCGTCATAAGTATAAAAATTACCAGAATAATCAGGAAAATCAGCGGCGATTAATCCTGTCATGGCAGTTGCTAAACTACCTGCAATCGTATTAAGCCCCAATTTCCCGATAGAAGTTATAAAGTATTTCTTTTCGTTGATAGCAGTGTCATTTTCAGCAAGTTTTTTGAATTTTAAAATATCAACATCCATATATTTTTCAATAACGGGAAGTTGTACCCAATCAGAATTAAGCTTTTTAAGATATTTATTAGCTTGTAATTCTGTCAAAACTTCAATGTTTAATTCTTCATTGGTTTTTTTATTTAAAAATCTTAATTTCATCATTGTTTAAAAACCCTTATATTAGGTTGTTTTATGGTATAATTAAATAAATTTAATTAGGAGATATTTTTATGAACAAATTCTTAGAAAATATTAGCAAAATTGAATCCATTACAAATGGAAATATAATGTATCAACCTACGATGATTTTAGAAAATGGACAAGAAGCAACTTTAGGCAAACCTTGTAGCAATAAAATAGACGCTCAACAAACTTTAGATAAAGTAAAAGAGCAAGCAGAAAAACAGAATCCTGACCGATTTCCTAATCTTGCTTTCTATATTGCAGAAAATAAGCAATAAAATAGACACCACGGTTTTTTACCTTGTAAAATAAGTATTTGCAACGGTAGGCAAAACAACTGAAGGGTAAGGAAATAATTTAAATGTGCCACTTCCTGCATCTGTTATAGCAATTAAACCTGTCGCTCCACCTGCTATAGCATGTTCGACTGTATCATACAGAGTGCATTTGTTAGCGTCAGCACCTTCTCTAAGTCCATAAGTTGTATTTTCCGCTAATCCTGTCGGTGCTGTTTTTCCTGCCTCAACACCTATTCTTACCGCTGTTCCTGTTGTTTGTCCGTGTGTGCATTTAATTACAGAAAGGTCTAAACTAAAAACACCATAATCTCCAATCAAAGGCCTAAAAGAACCCAAACTATCCATAGAATAATATCTAGCGCCATCAGCAGGAACTCTATTTATTGCGTTTAATGAAACGGTTTGACCTGCTGAAAAGCCATTATATTGATACACCGTATCATCAACCCAATCACCGCCTACTTTAATTTGTGCTTTATAATATAATGGCATATAGGTAGGGTAAGTTGTCGAAGATCTAACTGTATGTTTTGTTACTATCTTAGGTGATGGAAAATCTAATTGTAAATAATAGTCAAGACCTCCAACATCTCCTGAATCCCAATAATCAGCAGGGTTGTCATCCATACCAAGATATGCTGTTGCATTTCCATGATTAGAACTAGCTGTATAACCACCATCAGAGTTAGCTGCCATAGTTTTTAAACGTATTGCAGAATCATAGAAACCCCCGTCTTTAGCCCCTAAAAATCCTGCTTCTTTCCACGCTGTATATAAAGCAGAATCGCTTAAATCTAATGTTGCGCCATTGAGAAGTTGTACTCCTGTTGATCGGCTTAAAGACCCATTGTCATAAAAAGGGATACCTATTGGCATAACAATAGAATTATCAACAGCATATTTTAAATACATTAAATTTTCGTTTAAAATATCGGGATTGCAATTTGCTACATCTTTTAAAGTTGCATTATCCGTGAAAGTATAAGGGTTTGTCATTTTTTAAGCTCCAAATTTGTCAATAATTTCTTGTTTAAGCCACATCAAACATTCATTTAAAATATCTGGGTCAGCTTCTGCTATCCCTGCTTCTGTAGGGTTATCAGTCCAAGTGTAAGGATTGGCCATAATTTAATATCCTTTCTGTGTTATAAATTAGTACCCTGCAACTTGTATATTCACAAAGCCTGTTGTTAAACTTCCAGAATTGTTGTAAAGCTTAATTGTGCAACTTGTTGAACTACTTGCAGTAACTACGGCATAGGAAGAATTGCTTTTTGAGGTTGCTAAAATTTGTGGTTCTGTAATTATAAAATTCTCGGCAATTTTGCTTTCCAAATCTGTTGAAAAAGTTATAGTGATTCCATCATTTGCAACTGTTATTTCACGATTTGTGTAACGTTCCGACCTATCTGGCACATCCACATTCATTACAAAATTGCTGACCATTACAGGAGTTCCGTTGGGGCTACTTATTGTGATTCTTGCCTGATAATATCTAAATTGATAAGAACCTGTATTAATAAGCGCATAATCGCTCCAAGTGATATTGTCCTCACTGTATCGCCACTCAGTAACAGCAGAGCTTAAAGAATCGACTTTATAAACATTGTAATTACTACTTATAATAGAATTAAGATTAGCTCCGATGTCATAAACCTGTGATTCATACACTCCAGAAGTTGCAACAGCAGGATTCCACTTATTGTTAAAATCCGCATAATATCTACTGCCTGAATTAGTCCATTTAACAGGAGTTAAATCCTGCCATAAACCTACTGGATTTAATTTTAAACGATTTTTGTAAATGTAAGTATTTGTATGCGTTCCTATTGGATTTTCAAATATACTTTGCTCAACAACTATATTAAGGTTAGGTATTGCATCAATTTGAATAACATCAAAAATAGCGTTTGCGGAATACTCTAATCCGGTCCATGCTTTAATCCAATACTTTAAAGTACCTTTTTTATTGAGATTAAGTGTATAAGTATTCCCTTTGATTTCTGAAGCAACGAGTGTTGAATTAATCCAACTTTCTCCCTCTCTTATTTCGTAACTAATATTAGTGCCCGTTATTTCCTGCCACGTGAATTGTAAAAGCCTTAAATTTTGTACTATATTGAAATTTGTAATATCGGCAGGAATAGCATAAGGATCATTAAGAGTAGTTATAATAACTAAAGGCTCTCCGCTTGCCATTTCATCATTATATAAATTAACATCGTAAGGTGTGCCATGCACATCAAAAACACCGCTTCTGTCATCTACAAGCTTTGTAATCTTTAAATTATAAGTTTGTCCCATTAATAAAGACGGTACAGTTATGATATCACCAATTTCACGCTCTGATATTCTATAATCAGTTGAAAATTTATAAATAAAAGGACATAGAATTTTTCTATTTAAATAATACCAAGCAAGCAAAGAGGCTTGTTGATGATTAGTTATGCTATAAACATCTACTTGATGAGCTATAGCAGGTTCATTTATGTATGTAAAAAGCTCAGCCTGTGCTACGACTTTAGCCCATTCATAAAGAGGGCTTATGTACTCAATTCTTAAAATATCATAATGATCTTCTAGGGGAATCGGGGTGTAGACTTCTGATCCTTGAATAATATCATTTTCAGTAAGAACTTGAACGACATCTCCGGGCATATCAATTTTAAACTGTATTTTTTCACCTTTGGTAACTAAAGCCCCTCTACAATTCTTTTTAAATTCTTCAATAGCGTCTCTTACGGAATAAACTGAATCGAATACCATATTGAAGGTAAATCTAGGGGTAGCTGTTCCTCCAGTTAAGAATGTTTTTGATAAAACTGTTACTATCCCAGTTCCATCGTTCAAATCAGCATTATTGACCTTTACAAGTGCCGAAGCGGTGACTGAATTATTAATTAAAGAAATAATATCACTTGCTGTTGAAGTAACTACAGAACTTGAATTTGTTGCAAGCTGTATATTAATGTCTTTTCCTGTCACTGTAATAACTAAAGGTTTGCTTGCTCCTGCATTAGTATAAGCAATTGACACAGTCGAATCATTAGCCTTGCGAGCTTTGAATATTAAATCATTGTTATTTCCTGTTAGAGCGGTAGTTAATTCATAGTAGGTGAGTGTTTGATTGCAATAAGTAGCGGCATCAATGAAGCTTTGAATATCTAAATGTTTGGCTATTGTTGCATTATCAATTAAACCTGTGTTTAATAAAGCCATTCCTGCGCCGTTATAAGATATAAGCATGTCCAGCAAACACCATGCAGGATTATTACTGTAAACAGTAGTGTAAGCGGTCGGAGTTGTATAAACTCTTACTAATCTGCCTTTAACGACAGCAGTAAGATTGTAATTTTCGTTTATTTTGTCGGATTTCGGGCAAGAAATAGCCAAATAAGCAAGATTTTTAAGCCCCCCTACAAGCTCCGCTCTTGCGGCATTATTAGCACCCGAAACAAGTGTTGAAATTTGTTGTGTCGGCGTGCCGTAGAATTTTTCTATCGTGCAGCCAGAAATTTCTGTATAAGGAATATCGTTTAATCTTATATCTGTAAAATCTTCAATTTCTCCGTCACCAAAAGCGATAATCCTTTTTATTGTTGATTCGCCAGATTCATTTTGCCAGATTCTATTGCCCGCAAGTTTAACCTCGCCATAAGGCATTGCAATAGGCAATTTATTGTTTGTTTGTGTTTGCAAAACAGGGTTTGAGTAAGAGGGGCTTGACTCCATGCCCATACTCATATTTTTACCAATAGAACCAGATTTTGTTAAAGCAATACCACCATAAATCAAAGCACCTACAGTTATAGTTGCAGTAGCATAGCCAAGTAGAGCAGCAGCCGTTAAACCAATAGCCCCAGCCGTAGCGGTAAAGACAGCTGCAACTATAGCAGTAAAAACAAAACCGCCCTTTTTGCGGCGGCATATTCTTTTAAAAGCAACGTCTAATTTATAGTAAATTCTATAAAGCATTAATTCTATACCATTTCACTAAATGTTTATCAAAATAATCAACTTTGCTTATTCTCAAAGTATGTTCACGGAAAACGTGTATTATTCTTTGTTCTCCGATATATAAAGCAACATGAAGTTCTTTCCTAAATTTCGTTACGAGCATATCGCCCGCCTGGATTTCTTCTTTTGTAATTTCTGTACAATGTTTTTGGATTAAATCAATTCCGTAATCCCAGTTATCCGCAGGGTCGGCAGTTGGAAGAGGAAATAGTGGAATGTTCTGGAAAACTTTGTAAATTGGATAAAAACAACCTTGATAAAGGTTTTCTGTATTTTCCCAAAACATTTGGTAAGGACGACCAATTTCTTTTTTTAATTCATTAATTTTGTTTATCATTTTGCCTCTATTCGTGTTATAATTTACTTACGGAGGTTTAAATTATGAATATAATTTATAATATTGTTTTTTTAGGACATACAGATGTTGAACACTCTTGTACGCTTTTTTCTACATTTGATAAAAAAATTGCTATTGAAAAATTGAAAGAATTTCAAAATAAATATACTAATAAAGGCGACGGAATTAGACTTTTTGCAAGCAAATTAAACGCTGAAAAAAGAACGAAATTTTTGAAACTATATTTAAAAATTAAGCCTTAATAACTTGCTCTGACGGTAAATTGGGATATCCGGAGTACTGTTCTAAATTCCCATATCTCTTGCATGTTTGCAGAGTGCGATCGCATGAAAGCTGTGAGCCGGAATAATTACAGCGTGAATCCTTGAATTTTCTTAAATTACAATTAACTCCATAGCTCATAAACGGCATAGACTTGTCAAATCCACCTAAATGACAAACTACATCAAGACTTGCAGTAGTATCATTCAAGACAAGGTTATTAGCCTGACCTATAAATAGAATTTGTTCTGTGTTCGGGATAAGCGCAAAAGTTTCAGTATTTAAAAACACCTGTGTTAATTTACAATCACAACCTGTAATATTATCGCCATGAGTCCCTATTATTCCAGAAATTGCTTGACCCACATTAGATATAGATGCTTTCATCCTCGCAACTTCTGTGTTGTCTTCCCTTGCAGGAACTTGAACATCTAAAGGTGCACCTAAATAAATTTGACCATCAAAAGTAAGGCTTGCCATTGTTTCGTTATCAAGAATCCTAACTGCGCCTGTAGGTACGTTAATTTCAAGAAGTTTTCTTGGGATTATTTCATCTCTTTCAAGAATTTCATCGGGCAATAAAGCAGGCTGCCAGACTTCTTTTATAGGTATACTTCTTTTTGCCCACCCTAAGAATGAATCAGCGGTTAATTTATCCGTATCGAATCTTACCCAGTAAGTAACACCATCACCGCCTTTTGAAGTTTCCCAAGTCCATTGAAAAGCTTTAAATTTCCCTCTTTTAGAGATAAAGAAATCTTCTATTTGTCTGCCTACAATCGGATCTTTCTCAAAAGTTAATTCCCATGATTTTTTTGGAGAAGTCCATAAAGCGCGCCTATTATTTTGTGCTGTTAAAACTTTGTCCATTAAAGTATTAAAATCTAAAGAGAATTTATATTGAGTGTCGTAATAAAAATCAAAGTCTGTGACAGGTGTTATGGCATTGGTATCAATAGTGATAAATTTAAGTTCTGTTTCTGTAAATCCCATGTGGTGAAGGTTTTCTTTCAGGGTGTCATTATCAAGATAGCAAGTATAAGTTACATCGGTAGCGTTTCCGCTTTCTTCTTTCTTCCAAGTCCAAGTGAAAGGCAAAGCACCGCCTTTAATTGATATAAAAAACGCTTCAACGCTCGCTCTTAAAGTAGGGTCTTTGTCGAATTTAAGCGTAAAAGTTCTTTTTGGATAGATAAATTTAGGGTATCTTTGCTCTCTGCCCTGCTGTTTATCATTTACCTGTGTATCAAACTCGATTTCAGAGGTATAAGCTTCTTTATATGTGATTGTAAATGAAGGTGTTGGCATGTATGTTATAATCCTATTTGTTACTTATAAATAAGGGGGTTTAAAAAATGCAAAATTCAAAAACATCTGCCAAATTATTGATGTTAAAATCAGTTTTGGCAGAAAAACAAAAAATTACTTTAATCACCAATTTTGGAATTATATCTGGTGATTCTTGCAAAGAAGAAGCGATAAAACTTTCAGAAAAATGCAATCAATTAAAACAATCATCAGAAGATTTCAAAAATGACGTTTTTAATGAGGACGCTGATTTTATTTATTTAAAAAATGTTGAATTAATCACAAATAATGTTAGTTATAAATATGAATCTTTGATTGTATTTATTGATGAAATAAAGGCAATCAATTATTAACTAGACTGTTTAATAATAGTTCTAGCACCATTAACATTGTCTTTTATATTACTATTCTGAATATTCGCAATATCTTTAGCGTGAGCATACAGATATTGTTTAACATCTTGCGAATCCCAGGCTTTAATATTGTAATTGTTTATAATTGCAACCGTTCCCGACTGTTGCTGACCGCCCGTATTAAATCCATCTGTATTTGGTCTTATATATCCGTTTTGATTTGGTACAAAAATTTCTTGTCTTTTTTCTCCGACAATATATGGTGTTCCTGCTGTTACTGGTCCGCCATTTTCTCTACGTGCAAAACTTGCTATTAATGCTGCTGTTCCAACTGCTGCTCCAACTGCCAAAGCAGGACCAACAATAGGTATTCCGACTACTGCTTTTATTGCCGAAACAATAGCTGATTTTGAATTAATAGCAATTTCTTTTAAAGCTGTACTTTCCGTAATAGCTTGCATTGTAAGATGTTCTTTAAGCCATGTTTTTGTCATATCCATAGCAAGGTTAGCAAAAGCGTTTCTTATAACGCTTGTAGTTGATGTAAAAGCATCTTGAAAAGTCAAAGTTCCGTTAATAAGCTGTCCGACTTGATTACTCCAACCGCTTGCTAAATCATCAGTAAAATTAAGCATACGAGCTTGTTTTTTCTGATCTGCTTCAGCTTCAATCTGTTCTCTGGTTAAAGTATGTCTTTTTATAATATCTGATTTATTTTGTTCTATTTTTTCAAGTTCTGCCGGATCGTTAGCATACCTTGTTTTCATCCTTTCAATTTCTTGAAGCTCTAAATCTTTCTTAAAGTTATCAAATTCAATTAAAATTTCTTTTTCTTTTTCAATAGAAGGGGAATTAAGCAATTTTGCATCGACTGAAAGCTGTTCTTTACCTATGGAATATTCATTAGAGGAACTTGCTTTCTGGTCTGCTATTTGTAAACGAGCTTCTTGTAATTGCAAAGACCTTTGTTCTGCAAGTTCAGATTTTTTAGCAGTAGTGAGATAGTCATTTTGAGTTATTAATTGTTTCTTTTTAGTTTCGGTTATTTTCTCAATGGCTTTAACTTGTTTATCAGCTTCAGACTCAATAGCGGATATAGCTTCTGGTTTATTCGTAGCGTTTCCGCTAGAAATATTGATAATATCATCTCTTTTCTTCTTTTTTATTTGGTCTATTGCATCTTGAGATTCTTTTGTTAATTGCTGTTCAATATCAGATTGTCTTTTAAAATGGTCAATTTCTAAGGTCAATTCTTCATTAAATACTCTATCAGTATCTTTTAAGCCTAGTTTTCTTAATTCAGCTTTTACTTGATAGGATTTATATAAAAGATTTTTTTCTTCATCAATATTTTTTGATTCTTCTTGAAGCCTTTGGCTGAATTTAGTTGTATAATCGCCATAACCTATGGTTTCTTTGTCTATTTTGACAGTAGTTGCCTTTTTTGTACTGCTTGTTTTTGTAGAATCTGTATTAGTGCCATTATCTCCTCCCTTTTTATCCAGATAATCACCAAGAGGATTATTTAATAGTTTTATGTTTTCATTTGATTTTTTTATACTTGCTTCAAGTTTTTTAATCTGCGATTCTGTCTGAATCATCCCCTTTAATGCTTGTTTTTGGGGTTCATTCATTTTTGTTTGTGTAGGAATTCCTTCCGCTCCACCCTCATAAACAAATTGTTGAGATGATGCGCTTATATTTTCTTTTTTAATGTTAGCAAGTTCTTTTTGGGCTTGGGAAAGCTGCTTTTTTGTTTCTGCAATATTAGCTTTTTCGGCTTCAAGAGCTTCTTGTCTATTTGCTTTAGCTAACAATTCAGTTATTTTAAGTAATGAAGTTTTTTTATCTATTAATTCTTGGATTTTATCAGCATATTTGGGATATATAGAGATCAATTTCTCTTTAGACTCTTTTAATTGTAATTCGTCAGAAACTTGTTTATTTTGTTTTTTATTTAACTCTTCAATTTTTGACAGCAGATCAGCAGTGGCTTTTTCTTGGTTCACATAAGCCGTCTTAATTTTATCTGATTGAGTTTCAGTACCAGTCATAATTTTTACATTTTGACTTAATATGCCTATAGCATCTTTTGCAGCGGTTGTTATAGAAATTAATAAGTCCACCGTTCCTTTTGCTATAGGCATAAAAATATCGCCTATATTTTTAGAAACCAAAGTCCATGCATCACCAAGAGTAGATAAACGACCTGTTAAAGATCCGCTTTGTTTGTCCATCATTCCAAAAAATCTGCCACCTTCTGATGTAGCAGCTTTAAAGGCATCTCTAACCATGCTTGATGATATTGCGCCCTTTTCCATTTGGTCTTTTAGCTCACCCATACTTTTGCCAGTTTTTTTGCTTATTTCTTGCAAAGGGTTAAATCCTGCATTAACCATTTGCAGTAAATCTTGCCCCATCAAACGACCTGTTGCTGACATTTGCGCAAAAGCTAAAGTTAAACTATCTAATTTTTGTTGATCTCCTCCTGATACATCACCAAGCATTTGAAGAGTTGGCAATATTTCATTAGCAGAAGCACCAAAAGATAATAGCAGTTTCGTGTTTTGTAAAAGCCCCTCTGTATTGAATGGAGTAACATTGGCAAAATTTTGCAAGTCTCCTAATAATGATTTAGCTCTATCAGCACTGCCAAGCATTACTTCAAGGGATATACTATATTGCTCAAACCTTGCCGCTGTACCTAATGCTGCCTTTCCTCCTGCAATAATTGCAGCAGTAACAGCAGCCAGTCCTAATGCTTTTGGATCTATACCTATAGAAGACAAAGCTGATTTAGCTTTATCTCCAAATGAATTAGTTTGACTTTCAGCTTTATTTAAGGCTGAAAGGTATTTATCAACTTCAGCTGATATTATTAATTTTAATTCGTTATTTTGAGGCATTTAAAAATTTCCTATAAATTTCGTGTTAAACTTTATAGTTAAAAATGGAGGTATTTATGGACGCTTTTTTTGGTTTATTACTTATATGCTTACTTATTTATATTTACTTTATTCCAACAGTTGTAGCTTCAAATAGAAGCCACAACAATAAAACACCGATATTATTAGTTAATTTGTTTTTCGGATGGACTTTTGTTGGATGGGTAACAGCTCTTATATGGTCCTGTACCGATAATGTAAATAAATAGTTAAACTTTTATAGTTTTAAAAAGAGGATTTATGTTTATAAAAATAATTCTTATATTAATTGCGATAGGTTCTGGATTTACCGCATTGCGTGGACTAATTCCAGAAAATTCAATAGTACAAATTTATTACACTCTGAATAGTTTAATATTTGTTATATGTTTGGGCTTTATCGGAATTTTGCCTGTCAAAAGCAAGGAAAGAAAAACAGACAAAACAGAATCAATATTTACAAGAAACTTTGATGTGCCAAGCAGGGACGATAGGTATTAACCCTTTCCTGCCCGCGCTCTCAATCTATCAACACTTTCCTGAGTTTTTTTATTTTTTTCAGCTTCTTCCTTGTCTTTTTCAGACTGAACTTGCTGTTTTGTCTTTAAACAACCTTCATTGACAAGATGTTGATAATAAAAAGCGTAAAATTTTCGAGGATTAGATTCCCAAAATTCTTCTTCTGACCAGTGCAGAATTGCAAGAGCAAAAGTTAATTCTCTTGTCCAATAAGTTCTGTCTGGCTCTCGTTCTTTTTTTCAGCTTCTTTATCCTCTTCAGGAAAATATATTTGATTATAAATTTCAGGTTGAAGAAATATTTTCGTATAGGCTTGAGAAGTGGCTTTAATCATTGCTTCATAATAACCAGTAAATTTGCCGACATCTTCCAAAGTTAAATCAGGTTGATGTCTCAATAGTCCTGCAAGTATCAATATTTCAA
>Ga0209212_1000777_pt1 | contig 58999 bp, 59 predicted proteins | sample RifGroC2_FD_183996 | JGI IMG/M metagenome (GOLD analysis project Ga0209212, IMG submission 183996) | Groundwater microbial communities from Rifle, Colorado, USA - Groundwater C2 (SPAdes) (version 2) | ecosystem: Environmental > Aquatic > Deep subsurface > Groundwater | place: Rifle, Colorado...
GGAACAATATAAGCCGTTACATAAAAAGCCAATGCGTTGACGATTAGGTTAATTAACATACTTCATCATATTCATATATCTTTCCTCTTGTCAAATCGGATAGTTCCGTCATAATTGTTTCCGTATGACGGAAAAACTCAAAGGTATCTCTGGCTCCATGTTTGCTGGAAAAACCGAAGAACTCATTAGCGAAATCAACCGAGCGGAAATAGCCAAGAAACACGTCTTAGTATTTAAACCTCGTCTTGACGACCGGTGGGGAAAGATGGATAAAATTAGAGCACACTCCGGAGCCGAACATGACGCCTATCCCGTTACCAATCCCCAAGAGATACTCACCCTCGTCTATCAGTTTCTGGAAACCACTAATAGGTTGGACCTGGTTGCCATCGATGAGATCCAGTTTATGCCCGAAGAAATTATCGAGGTTGTCAAGATCCTCTTAGATGCAGACATCAAAGTCACCTTTTCCGGACTTGCTACTGATTTTCGAGGTGAACCATTTGGTCCCATGCCCACATTACTGGCACTATCAGATGAAATTTACAAACCGACCGCTATTTGCACCCACGAAGAAGACGGTGAATGTTGCGGACAGCCAGCCACCAAAACCCAAAGAATCATTAATGGTAAACCTGCCAATTATTCAGATCCAATTGTCTTGATCGGTGCCTCACAGGAATACCAAGCCCGTTGTCCCAACCACCACCAAGTCCCCGGCAAACCAAAACCAACAATAAAATAGCTATTACTCCAAATAATCCTGCAGCTTCCGCCTGCGGGAAGGATGGCGGAGTTTCCTTAGTGCCTTACTCTCTATTTGTCTGATTCTTTCCCGAGTCACTCCAAACACCTTACCCACTTCTTCCAGTGTCAAAGGCTTACTTCCATCAAGTCCGAATCTCATCCTGAGAACTTTACTTTCTCGTTCGGTCAAGGAACCAAGTGCTTCTTCGAGATTCTCATGCATCAGTTGTCTGGAGGTAGCCTCATATGGGGTCGCTTGTCTTTCATCCGGGATAAAGTCTCCCAAGAGCGAGTCTTCATCGTCACCGATTGGGGTCTCAAGCGAGGTTGTCTTCTGAGCAATCTTCAATATTTCTCTAACTTTCTCGGGCGTCGTCTCCAGCTCTTCTGCCACCTCTTCATCGGTAGGCTCACGCCCCAAGTCTTGCATTAGTTTTCTTTGTGTTCGAATTAGTTTGTTTATCGTCTCCACCATGTGTACCGGAATACGAATAGTTCTGGCTTGATCAGCTATAGCTCGAGTAATTGCTTGACGGATCCACCATGTGGCATAGGTCGAGAATTTAAATCCTTTGGTCCAGTCATATTTCTCCACTGCCCGAATCAATCCCTTGTTGCCTTCTTGGATCAAATCCAGGAAGCTCATTCCCCTGCCCATATATTTCTTGGCGATCGAGACCACCAGCCTTAGGTTTGATTTGGTCAGCATATCCTTGGCTCTTTTGTCTCCTCTTTCCACCTTCTGAGCTAGAGCAATCTCTTCATCTCGCTTCAATAGTGGAATTCTTCCAATTTCCTTAAGATACATTCGGACCGGGTCATTTACCTCGGTTTCTTCCAGCTTGGATAGAGACTCTAGTTCTTTTTCTAGGTCACTTGAAGCCGCCGCAATCTCTGCGTCTTGTCCGGCCAGCACGCTTTCAAACACATCAATATCTGCCTTAAAAAGTTGCTCGTAAAGATAATCCAGATCATTTACCTGTGTTTCTGGACGAGGAAAATACTCCAGGATATCATCCTGAGTCACAAACCCTTGCTCTTTACCTAGAGCCAAAATATCTCTTATTTTCAGTTGAATGGATGAATCGCTCTTTTTATCGGCCATAATATTCTCTCCCATTTTAACACAATAGAGCCCGAAATTACCCCAAAAGCATCATTATTTTGTTCTCCTCTCTATCCAACAGACTCAGTTCTCTCGAAAATTCCTCTTCTTTTGACTCGTTCCCGACGTCTCTGGCCTTCTTCATCTCTTCAATTAGTCCTTTACGTCTCTCACGGATGATCTCTCGCAGTAGCTGTGTCGCCAAGCTCAAAACATCCTTTTCTTCGGTTTCTCCCTCTCCCTCTGCCATATAAGCATCTTCGATTAGGTCCCTAAGTTCAGCCGGAGCTTGTTCGGAGATTTTTGCAGGGTTTGTTTCTTCACTACTAAGGATCCAAGACAGAGCTTTCCCGGAAGCTCCTGGCAGGTTCACTTTATTCATCCAGAGTTTAACTTTCCGCTTTGTCTCTGGACAAATAAGCAACCCTCCTACCAATCTTCTGGAAAGCTTGTCCGTCTTACTGTCCACTATTACCGTCTCGCCATTGTGTAGATCGGAGTATCTTCCAATGGGGTTCTTCCCCGATTTTATTCTTTCCATCTCAGACCTTACCACAGATGTCTCTACTCCCAGTTTCTCAGACAGTTTTTTTGTCCAAACTTCTTTAACCACACTATTTTCGATTTTAGAAATAAAGGGAACAACTTCTTCAGTAATTTTTTTTATTCCGGAAACTGTTCCCGAATTATTTTTTTCCAAAGACTTCATCAATACAAATTCGTAAACATCAACAGCTCCCTCGACCATCTCTTTCCACCTATTCGGATATTTTCTTGCAATTTCATCCGGGTCCTTCCCTCCATCTATCTGAACTACTTTTATTTCCAACCCCCTCTTTTCAGCAAGCTCTACCGCTCTCTTAATTGCCAGCGTACCCGCCTCATCGGCATCCAAAGATAAATAAATTGTTGTGGCCAACCTCGCCAGGAGTTCAACTTGATCAGTGGTCAGCGCTGTTCCCCCTACCGCCACCGTTTCGGTAACCCCGGCCCCAAAGGAACTAATCATGTCCATCTGTCCCTCCACCAAAATAGCTCTTTTTTGTCCCCTAATGGCTTGACGTGCTTGATAAAATCCGTAAAGCATCCGTCCTTTATGATAAATCTCCGTTTCCGGTGAATTTAGGTATTTTGGCTCACCCTCTTTGGCAAGGCTCGGTAAGATTCTACCCGTAAATCCGACCACCTTCCCTCCTGAGTCTTGTAGTGGAAACATTATTCTTCCTCGGAATTTATCGTAATAACCCCCGCCATTTCTTTTGCTAACCAAACCCGCCTTTTCCAAAATCTCTTCAGAATATCCTTTTTTCTTTACTAAATAGTTAATCAAGTTATCCCATCCGGAAATAGAATAGCCCAGATTAAATGTTTCAATCAGTTTACTGTTAATTTTTCTATCTTCCAAATACTTTCTAGCTTCTTCTCCTGATTTTCCGTCGGTCAACAACCAATGAAAATATCGGGCCGCCAAATCCATAACTTCGAACAATTTCTGTTTATCCCCACCTGTATCAAACTTTCTAACAACCAGTTTTACCCCAACTTTTTCAGCTAATCTTTCGAGGGCATCACGAAAATCAACCCCTTCGATCTCCATCAAAAACTTAATCACATCACCACCGGCTCCACAACCGAAGCACTTATAAAGCCCCATCTCTTCATTTACCATAAAAGAGGGAGTTTTCTCCGAGTGAAATGGACAAAGACCCTTGTGATGCCTTCCTAACTTTTTCAAGCTGACATACTGTCCAATCATACCCACTACATCCGTTTTCCTTTTTATTTCCTCAACTTGATCTTCCATCTTTGGGTTTTATTAGTATCAATCCCTTTCGATTGTACCAAATCCACCCTTATTTTAGGCGGGCATATATTTTTTCACAATCATCGGAATATCCTTTATGTCGATATTGGCCTTGACAATGTAATCTTTGGCGCCGAGTCTCATCCCTTCATCTACACTTGTCTCCTGTTCGAAGTTGGTTAAAATCACCACCGAAATATCTTTAGTTTCTGAGTTTCCCCTAACCACTTTCAAAACTTCAAAGCCACTCTTTATTGGTAGCAAAAGATCCAATAAAATCAAGTCCGGAACTTCTTTTAGGATCATTCTTTCTGCCTCTTCTCCGTCTGTCGCTACCGAAATATCGTATCCCTCATCCTCCAGCGCCAGAGTTAAAGCGTTTACTAACACCGCATCGTCTTCGACGATCATCACCTTTTTCTTGTTATCCATCTTTTTTTTGTTTAATTGGTAATTTTACAAAAAACGTAGTTCCTTTCCCTTCCTTAGACTCAAACCAAATTTTTCCTCGATATCCTTCAATTATACTTTTAGCTAAATACAAACCCAAACCAGACCCGGGAATATTCTTAGCCACATTATCGGCTCTAAAAAATTTCTGAAAAACTCTTGGTTTCTGTGATTCGGGAATTCCCAAACCTCTATCTTTTACCGAAAATATGTAGTTTCCACCTTTTTTCTCTACACGGATATCGATTTTTGATCCGGTGGCAGAATATCTGCCGGCATTATTCAGCAGATTTCCAAGCACCTGAATCATCTGAATTTTGTCCGTCTCAATCTCATACTTTTCGGGAATTTGATCCATCCCCTCCACTTGAATATTCTTCTCGGCAAACAATCTACCTTGCAACACCAATGCTTCTTGACAAATATCTTTGATCGAATAAACATTCAAGTCTTTGACGCTCAGGAAACCTTCATCATTTTTACTGACAACCAATAAATCATTTACCAGGTCAATCAATCGCTGATTGCTTTCACCGATGCTATTTACATATTTTACGATGCTTTTCCCGGTAGTTTTTGTGACTTCTCCTTTTAATAGCTCTACAAACCATTTTATTCCCGTCAGAGGTGTTCTCATCTGATGACTGGCCAAAGAGATAAAATCGGTCCTCATTTTTTCCAATTCGCGTTGTTTGGTCACGTCCCGAAGAATCCAAACCGTTCCTACCAATTTTTCATTTTGATCCATTACGGGAGAGGCTACCCCATCAACCGATATTTTCGTTCCGTACTTATTTTTTAATATCAAAGTTTCTGTCGGCCAAGTCAATTTCTTTTTATTAAATACGGCATCTATCAAATCTTCGGGCTCTCTCCCTGAGGATTCATAAGACAATTTAATCACTTCCTTGATTTTTTTACCCGTCATTTCTTTTTCCGGTAGGCCGAATAATTTTTCCATAGCAATATTTGCCAACACAATTCTTTTTTTTGAATCCGTAACAAACACAGCATCTCCAATATCTCTCAAAATACTTTCCATTTTTTGTTTCTCCGTCAGATTCAAACTATACAATGAGGCTAGCTCTTCTTGTACTTTTCTTCTTTCACTTATGTTTTGAATTGTTCCTATCATCCTAATTGGTTCCCCCTGAAAGTCAAAATCTAACTTACCCATCCCATGTACCCACAGCTCCTCTCCGGTCATTCTATTTAATATCTTGTATTCTTTATCAAATGGCTTTTTTGCTTCCAATACTTCATGGATAAAATAATTCTTCATCATCTGTCTCTGGTCAGGATGAACCAAATTCAGCCAACCTTCCACATCTGTTTTATAGCTATTATCAATTCCCATCATTTCCAACAATACATCCGATCCCTCCCAATAACCGGATCTGATATCCAGCACATAGTACCCCAATTTAGCCACCCTCTGAGTCTTTTTTAGTAAAGATAGTAAGGTTTCAAGCTTATCAAATGATCGTGAGGTCCACAAGAAAAGTAATAAGGCCGTAACGATCACAAACACCCACCCCTTGACTATCGATATCTTCGCAAAAAGCGCAGGGTCAGCTACTAAGTAACTTAAGATACTGTCGGAAAATAAAATCCAAATCACGCCAAGAAACAAATACCAAAATGCTGGTTTTGCGGTTTCCCAAACCCCACCCCACTGAATTATTTTCCCGGAAGACTTCTGAACGAATACCCACAAGTAATTAACCAACATCAACACTATCATTATCAGGATTATCCAAGCGAATTCAAAAAGTCGAACTTTCCCCAAAATGGAACTAACCCATCCCCCAGAAGGCAAGCTTCCCATTTCCCAATAATTATCACCAAATCTAATTCTGAGCAGAGCTGGATCTTTGGCAAAAACCATTTTATCTCCCGCAAATACCACTTTATTTTCATCTCTCAAAGCCCACATAGTCTTTTGGGACACTTTATCCAAACCCGAGTAATTGATGGCTGTTGGAACATCTATTACCACCGAAATAAATCCCCAAAGGTTATTGTTCTTAAAAATTGCTTTTCTTGCCGCCACCCCCAAACCTCCTTGTCTTAGCTCAAAGGGGGTACTAACCACCAGCTCCTTCGATGCGATAGCTTTAGCAATATCCGATTTCACACTAGGTGTCTCATCGGCCATCAGATTATAGTTTATCGCTCCTTCATTTCCTTTTATTGGATAGATTAGGGACAAGACTCCTCCTTTAGCCACACCTACATTTCTTACACCTTCAAATTCATTTTGCAGTCCAGAAGCAAATAACGGAAAATCTCTAATTATTTCCGTATCACTCCTACTCACCACAAACTTCTCAAGCCCCACAGCTAGATCCAAGCGACGGTGCATTATCATCTCCAACGCATTTTGGAAAAAAGACATATCTTCACCCATCTGTTGTCTATTAGCGGATATCAGCCACGCAGTATATTGTTTGGTTTCAAAATACCCGAATAGGACCAACCCTAACGCCAACAACCAAATGGTTATCTTCCTGTCCAAAAAACCCCCTCTCACCATGTTCATTTATCTAATCATATCTACATCCACACCCAGCGTCAATGGTAATGTAAGATTATTTACTTTTTGTAGCCATATCTGTTTTTGGCGGAGGAGGCGGGATTCGGACCCGCGTATGCCGAAGCACACTTGCTTTCCAAGCAAGCGCCATAGACCACTAGGCGACTCCTCCATTCAAAGGATATTTTACTCTAACCTATCCAAAGCCGCGAGTAGCTCAAATATCTCACTTATCACTACCGTTTTTCCTGGTACTTCACCATGTCTATAAACAGACCAAGGACTAGGTAGATATATAGTTCTGGCGCCCAATTCATCCCCTGGCCTTACATCTCCCCCCAAGCTATCACCCACCACCAAGCATTTTTCTGGCTCAACTTCCATTCTCTCCATTCCTCTCTCCCAATCATCAGCTTTTTTGTGTCCGTTTTCGTCGACGATAATCACCTGATCAAAATAATCCCAAAGCCCCAAACGGTTCAATTTGAACTCCGTCCACTCCACGTTGGCATGAGTCACCAAACCAAGCTTTATGCCGCTCTCCTTTAATATTTCCAACATCGTCCGAACACCTGTCCGCATTCTTGGCTCTACCGCGTAAATGGTCTTCAAAATATCCAGATTTTCCAAGATCTCTTTTTTTCCATGGCTAAATTTGACCACAAGTTTTTCAACTACAGCCTCCCATCTTTTTGGGTTAACACCCATTGTCTTGTATTCTTCATCATTAATTGCTTGCAAAGCCAGCATCATTTCCATGGCTCCAACTCCAATTTTCTCCCCCACCACACGTGAGTATTTCTCCATAAATAAAATAAAAATCTCACTTGTGTAGATCAAAGTATCGTCCAAATCGAACAAAATCGCTTCAATATTTAGCCTCTTAAGCTTCTCTTTGACCTCACCAAAGGCAGGGTCTCTATCCATTTCTATCATGCCCCATATTCTACACCCTCTATATTTTGAGTTCTTGAGTTCTTGAGTTCTTGAGTTCTTGAGTTCTTGAGTTCTTGAGTTCTTGAGTTCTTGAGTTCTTGAGTTCTTGAGTTCTTGAGTTCTTGAGTTCTTGAGTTCTTGAGTTCTTGAGTTCTTGAGTTCTTGAGTTCTTGAGTTCTTGAGTTCTTGAGTTCTTGAAATATTGTGTACCCGGTGCGACTCGAACCCACAACCACTTCCTGAGGGGCTCTTCGTCAATTCCCGGTTTTCTGCAATATCCCTTGAGGAGATTGGAGAAAACAAATAATGGAACTGATGAAGAGTGCCGGAATCGATCTCGTAACGAGCTCGATGAGGCAGGGTAAAGACATCGAGGGTGATATTACTTCATTAACAATGTGTACCCGGTGGGATTCGAACCCACAACCACTTCCTTCGGAGGGAAGTACTCTATCCAGTTGAGCTACGGATACAAAACAACGTAATTTTACCTCAAGAGTCTATAGGAATACGGCACTGCATACTAACCCATAAATCAAAACACTGGAGGTGTCCTGAATAACAGTGGCAATCGGGCCTGCCCCCACTGCTGGATCTGAATGTTCTAGTTCCAAAATTTCGGCCACTACCATGGAAATTACAGGGGCAGAAGCTACTGCACCAAACATCCCGAGGAACACAGCCATTGACACCTGCCCGGATCTCAACCATAAATAAACCGCGCCTCCGGCGATAACACTAAACAAAAGGCCAAAAATCAATCCTATGAAAGTCTCCTTAACCAAATATCTCTTAAAACTTGCCTTACCTGTCACCAAGTCCCTGGTATAGATGCTCTGTGTCTGAGTCCCCACCGCATCGGCCATATATACAACGAAAGGGATAAAAAAAGCTATCTGAACATTTCTTGCCAAAACTTCCTCAAATTCTGAAGTTATAAAAGAAAGAAATAGTCCGAGAAAAAGACCTAAGAACAAGGACGGTGCTCTCATCAAAAGTAACCGCCCTAAAGGAGTTACATCATCATCAGCATACCTCAATTTATTTAGAATCTTCACTAATTCAGTTTACACCCAGCTGTCTTACTCTCCTTTTTTATTCCACACTCTCTGTTTGTTTATTTCCTCTTTTTCCCAAAAAGACTTCTCCAAATCAATATCAAACCTGTTCGCTATGTCCAATAAATAACTCAAAACATCCGCCATCTCATGCGCCAACTCAAACTTTTCAGAGGCACTATCGGTATGCATTTTTGTCGCCTGCCTCGCGGCCTTGGCCATTTCCCCCACCTCTTCCGACAGATACATAAACAGTTCCGGAATCGTAGTATCCTCAAACCCCCTTTCCTTATTCATTTTTGCTATGTATTCTTGTAGTTTTTTCATATATTAATTATCTTCCATCATTGCCTTTTTCCACCTTCTATCTTTCTCTATCGGAGATGGTGTTTCCTCATCATACATAGCCTCACAAAGTAACTCGTATAGGTCGTGACTCTTTTCGAATTTACTTAGTTGCTGTTCAAAGTCTGTTCTTGCTGTCCCAATATCACCATTTTCCAAAGATTGGACTACCCATCCCAAATAATCATCACCAATCGTGATCTCCTCTCTTGTACATATATCTCTAATTTGTTTCGATAGCTCCTGAAGTGTATTCCTACAATATTTTTCTCTTATACCAATCTCCACTCTCAAATCGGTATAATTTCTCTTTATCTCACAGTCCAAAACAGGTACTTTTTCTCCCTTCTTAAATCTCTTCACCAAATACTCCTTATCGCTGTCCCACCGATAACCCATTTTTCCCTCCTCTCCAAATATACTTTGCCACTTGGTCCTATTGTACAAAAGGATATTCAGCTCCCTCTGATATGTAGCAATGTCCCCATCTCCTGCAACTTTTTCGTCTAATTCATCCAATCTATTATTGATTCTCTTTGAATTATTATCTTCCGTCATGTCGTCAATATCACCAATCTTATTCGCCAACTCCTGTAATGTACGATCATGTACGGACAACAAACAGCTACCAATACCCATCCCTCCATCCAAAACAGCGATATCCATACCAGACACTTGAACTAGGCCCCCAATGTCTGGTTTCAATCCAAGTGCGGAAAATCCTACAATTTTTCCATCTATTTTTGCCAGCATAAACCATAAATCGGAGTATAAGAAATCAGGACTATTTACATTATCAACCTTATATTTTTGAACCAAAAGCTCTTTTCCATTTTTCAAAGAGAAGATAAAGGTTTCTTCTCCGGTTATCGCATTATCTTCCCACTCCCCGTCTTCCCCAAAGCGATCGGACCATTCATTATATCTTTCCTTAAAAACCTCGCAATCAAAATTGTTTTCTTGATTTTCCATATATAGCTTTGGCGGACCATCTCGCCAATAGGCGGAGGATACAGGAGTCGAACCTGTTAGCCCAAAAGGGCATTGGTTTTCGAAACCAACGCGTTACCGTCCCGCCCATCCTCCCAGATCTCTATATTTTACCCTAATTCAGCCTCCTCAAATCAGCGCCTAAAAATATGCAGCTTGATACCTCTCTTTACGGCTTCGTAATTGTCTTCATTATCCGGGATTTTATCAATCATTTTTTCAATCGCCTTATCGCCTTCCAAATAATCAAAAGCCTCTCCCAGGGTTTCTGCCAGATCAATACCATACCGAATATTATCTCCAAAAACCTTAAATCTATGGCCAATCGCAAAAATTGCTTTGGGATTCATGAAAGGAAGAATATCTTTCATATATTCATGAGTTTGATCGGTTTCCAAACCTTTTTGCAAATAACAGTCTGTCTTTTTAAAAACATTTTTCCATTTGGTATTAAGAAATTTATCAAGAGTACCTGTCAAATATAAAATCTTTCTTTGTTTTGCTCTTTCCCCAGGATATGTCCAATCAAAGGTTATTTCGGTGGCTGAACAGGAAATAGGTTGAACAACAATAGTTCTTCTATCTACCCCCATTTTTTTCAGTTCCAGGAACAGGAGTCTATCAATATCCCAATGATTCAGAGCTCCCATGTCCCAATATCCCCGGCGCCATCTATCCGCCCGATGGGCATAAAATAGTTTCCATTCTTCTTTAGAGGGTTCGAGTTTTTCGGGAGTTATCCGATCATATCCAAAAGCTCCAGCCCTATATATCGGTTTACTATCCACAAAATCCCAAAGAAAATCTGCATATTGCCAAGAATATTCATTAAAAAAACCCTTTTCGTCTACCGCAACTATTTCTAATGCATTGGTAAGAAAAAGATTGCTACTAATATTCGGACCCATGGCATTATCTACCACCTTACTTTGGTCACCTATTTGTTCATGCCTGGACATGTAATATTTAGCCTGTTCCTTACGCATTAGGCGCTCTTCCACGGCAGTGATATGTTCCACGTTTGGTCTTCGCTCAATAGAACTCATGCCTCGAATTATACCTCCACTCATGAGGACTTAAGAAGAAAGTGCGCTCGGGAGGACTCGAACCTCCGACCCCCAGATCCGCAATCTGGTGCTCTATCCAACTGAGCTACGAACGCATATACCAACCCGTCTCTTGCAGACAGGGGCACAAACTCATCTCACGAACAAGGATATTTTACCATCTACGGGGCATTTTTCCTCACTCCAAAGGCATCTTCTCCCCCACCCACTTCAAGGCCTTATCCACCCATGTCACGGGAGGTTCCTGGAATATTACCCTTTCCAGCAACAAGTTCTTCAGTTCTTCTTCGTTCTGTAGATTAATCACCACCACCAAATGCCACGGTACAGTGGCCAAGTTTATCCTTAATAGTCGAGTGCTCCACTTAGTTTCAAACCAAAAAGAGGTCATTTCTTCATAGCGGTACGTCTTATCAAGAGATTTCAATCCCCATGAGGTTAGGGTCGTTTTTATCATGCTCGGCTTTGTTTTGGCCATAGCCCAAAGCATAAACACCAGCGCCCAGATAACCACCACCGGCATAATTCCCTCAATAAAATAAAAAATTATCGACACCAAAAAAGCTATCACAATCACCGAACTGTAAAACTCCTTACTCCAAACTTTGTGAGGTCGATCATAGGCTTCAAACTCTAATAAAACTTTTTCACTTAAGTCTCTTATTTCTGTTTGATCTGTAGCCACATTTCATATTAACATAATCGCTACTTGTTCCCCATTTTCTTACACCTTGATACCCCGGACAAAAATAGTCCCAAAGAAATAGGCAGTAGTGTCCAACCAACATAAACCATAAAACTTGATTCAAATAACTTAATAAAGGTTACTCCTACAATCACCAAGGTCAACGATGTTCGCAAATACGCCAAGACCGTTCTGTCCGAGGCCATCTGTGTTCGTTCAAGTGCCAAACCATCGCGATATGTTTTTTGTGCATGCATATTCCCAATATATACTATTCTCATGCTCACTCCGCTTCTGGTGATAAAGAAGGCTATCACTCCAACCACTGTTTTAATTATCCTCAGCTTTTTTCTTCAACTCTTTTATCTCGGCAAAACACCTTACAACACCAGAACCTATGATGTCCTGGAGGGGGGTGGACATCTAGATTACATTGCCTACGTTTACCAAAATCATACCGTTCCTCCGGCCGAAAAAGGCTGGCAGTACCATCACCCGCCCTTATATTACTTCCTCTCATCTCTCCCCTGGTCACTATCAAATTTCTTCCCATTTGAAAAAATCTATCTTCTTCTTCAATTTATTTCTGTTTGTTATTACACCGGATTCCTCTTTATATCTATCCTCATCTTCAAAGAGCTCCTTCCTCGCGGAAAAACAATTATTCTTGCCTCTGCCCTACTTTGCTTCTGGCCCTCAGGTATTATTCATAGTGTTCGTATCGGAAACGACACCCTCTATTATCTTCTCTTTTCCGTTTCTCTCTTTTTTCTTATTCGCTGGTGGGAAAATCCTTCTCAAAACCTCAACCTCCTTCTTTCCTCGGTCTTCGCTTCTTTGACAATCCTCACCAAAAGTAATGGCATCGTGCTTATTATCCTTTTAACCATCTCAGCTTTAACAAAGCTAACGAACCTGAAAAGTGGAGTCAAATATTTAGCTATCGTCTTCGTGACTCTGGTGATTACCTTCATTAGCTTCCTACCAAGGTTTCAATCAAAACTTAACGACTCTTCGATTGATTGGTTAAACAGCTCAGTTCATTTATTAAACAAGGATCTGGCAGTCACAAATACCGCTAATAATCTTCTTTTTTTAGATATCAATAGCTACCTCACCCATCCCTTTACGAGCACCTGGTCTGACGATTCGGGCCGCCAATCCTTCTGGAACTTTCTTCTAAAAAGTAGTCTCTTCGGAGAATTTTCCTTCGAAAAACCAATTAGTATATTGCTGGCTCATTCATTGAGCTTAATGTTGCTAGTTTTCTTGACAATTTCTATAACTAATATATTTTTTGGTTTCTCGAGAGCAATCTTTTTGAACCCTATTATTGTTGGTAATCTTCTCATCAATCTTGCCGCACTATACTATTTCCGCCTTAAACTACCATTCGCACCTCACGCAGACTTCAGATACATATACCCCATTCTTGTTTCTTTCATTTTCTTTCTCCTTCCATCCTCCTTCCAAATATTAAATAACAAATTCCTCAGAAATTTCACCTTTTCCATTCTCTGGGCTTTTCCAATAATAAGTATCATTTTCTTTCTTACTATCTGATATTGGCGGAGGGGGCGGGATTCGAACCCGCGGTATCTTGCGATACGGAGGTTTAGTAAACCTCTACACTAGACCACTATGTGACCCCTCCAAGTGAGCAAATGAAGATTACGAATCTTCATGTGCGAGCGCGGAGAGGTTACATACGAAGTATGCTGACCCCTCCTTGGCGGAGAGCACAGGGGTCGAACCTGTTAGAGCTTACGCTCATCAGTTTTCAAGACTGACGCATTACCGTCCTGCCCGCTCTCCACAGGCTATATTTTATCATTCGCGAAGCTAGTTAAACGAGAATAACTGTTAAAATAGGGTTTGTTGGAGGCGTCCGATAGCGGTTATTCGAGCGGGTTGCTAACCCGCGGCCTAACAAGGCCTCGTGGGTTCGAATCCCACCGCCTCCGCAATAGAAAATTCTCGCTTTATGTGAGAATTTTTTGTTGCCATGTGGGATTCGAACATGCCGGAAGCAGTTTCGTAACGAACCTGCTGAGGCCGGTCCTGAGGCACCACAGGTGACCATGCGGAATCTATCCCCCCGCCTCCGCAAATATTGGAAATCAAAATCTGATAATTTCTGCTTTATCTGTTTGGGTGTTATAAATAGCGACACTAGCCTCTTCAGTAATTTCACTCTCACACGCAAAGCTGGTTGAACCAGGGTTAATAATCAGCGTTTTTCCAACCACTTCATTTCTAACTCTATGCAAATGCCCAGTGAAAATTATGTCGTATTTTTGACAGTCGATTAACGCGTTTAATATATCAAAATCATCACCGTGATAAATAATTGTTTTTTTATTGTCAATGTCAAGTTTCAGAGTGACCGTCTTTGGCCATTCAATTGGATTCTTCATTCGATGATTACTCACGATTATCCTTTTGATGTCTCCATGGTTATTTCCAATAACACTCTTCACCGGAATGTTAAATCCCTCCATTTCTCTATCAAAAAATTCTAAAGTAAAGGGGGAACACCAATCGCCGCAATGAATAAGCATTTCAACTTTATTTTCTTTAAAAATTTGAATAGCCTTTTTTAATCCCTGAAGATTATCGTGGGTGTCAGAAATAATTCCTATCAACATTTCTTTATTATATCTCCTTCATTTTTTTAAATTCACGTACCTTAATAAAATTTCTGGCTGCGTCCTAAGCTCCCCGCAGACTTATCTTCTTCTCAACAAAAGAGATACCACAAAAACGACTAGAGAAATTAACACTATTGTTCCTCCGGTCGAAAGATTTAGATAAAACGAGACGAATATCCCCGCCACCACCGAAAATATGGATATCAATTCCGCAATTACAATCGTCTTCATAAAACTCCTCCGGAACTGTAAAGCCGTCACCACCGGTATCACCATCAGTGCCGATATCAATAGTACTCCCACGATCGGGATCGACAGCGACACCGTTAATGCCGACAGTATGATCAGCAGGGTATTGATCATTCTGGTGGGAATGCCGCTCACCTGAGCCGACTCCTCGTCAAAAGAAATGTAAACCAGCTCTTTATAGAATAAATACAATACACCGGCTACCACTGCCCCCAAACCTCCAATGATATAGAGATCCATTTGCTTAACTGTCACGATCGATCCAAATAAATAATTTAGTAGTCCCACGTTAAAGCCGTGTGCCAAACTGATAAGAACTACCGCCAAGGCAAGACTCCCGGACAGGAATATTGCCAACGCCGACTCGCCATAAACTTTCTTGGAGCTTCTTAACCTTTCGATCACGACAGAAGACAAAACTGTGGAGACCATCGCGGTCACTATTGGATTGATTTGAAATAAAAATCCGACAGCTATTCCGGCCAAAGACACATGAGCCAAAGTATCGGCGATCAAAGAATACCGCCTCAGTACCAAAAACATGCCGATCAGAGGAGCAATCATTCCGATAATGATTCCGGCTTCCAATCCTCGTATAGCAAAGCCATATTGAAATATATCAAGCATGTTCGTGGTGATGATGAATAAACTTCTTGTCTCCATAAAGCCTTTCCAGATCCCCTTTTACAAAATTCTTGGGATCATCGTCGTAACTCAAGCTTCTATTTACAAAAGCAATTTCTGTCACCTCATTTACTACGGCCTCAATATCGTGAGAAATGAAAACTAGAGTAATTTCTAGTTCGTGATTAAGTCTTTTAAGAAGCTGGTAAAACTGATCCTGTGCCAGGACGTCCACTCCCGCCATTGGTTCATCCAAAAATATCACTTCGGGTTGCCCGGCCAAAGCTCTCGCAATAAACACTCTTTGTTGTTGTCCTCCCGAAAGGTCACCAATTATTCTATCCCTAAACTCATACATCTCTACTTGCTTTAGAGATTCGTTGACAATTTTTTTATCATCTTTGCCCAATGACTTAAATAATCCTCGTTTGCCGTATCTTCCCATGGCCACCACCTCATATACGGTCGCCGGAAAGTTTACATCGAAGTTGATCACTTTCTGAGGCACATATCCAATCTTAGATCGATCTTTAAAATCGCGGATCTCCTGGCCAAACATCCTTACAGATCCGGCAGAGGGTTCCAGAAGCCCCAGCATTATTTTTATCAAAGTAGTTTTACCGCCGCCATTTGGACCGATCACCCCCAGATAATCTCCTTTGTGAATGTTAAGATTCACTTTCTCCAACACCAAATCTTCGTTATAGGCAAACGACACCCCTTCAACTTCAATAATATTTTTTGTATGGTCTACCGGCATTCTAATGCGGTTCTCAAATTTGCTAAATTATCTTCCATGATCGTTAGGTAATTTTTACCTACAGCAATATCATTATTATCGATTCCTTCGATCGGGTCCAATACCAAAGTTTTTGCCCCTACTTCTTCAGCAATTGTTTCGGCCAATTTTGGACTAATCAGTCTTTCAAAGAAAATGTATTTTACATTATTCTTCCTAGCAAACTGTGCCACTTCAGTCAGTTGTTTCATTGAAGGTTCCTCATCGGGAGAAATGCCCGATATTGCTACCTGTTTTAAACCAAATTCTCGGGCTAGATACCCAAATGCCCCATGAGAGACAATGATCTCCTGATGAGTACAGTTGGACAGACCATTTCGAAAGTCCACCGTCATCTTTTCCAGCTTATTCTCCAATAATTTTTCGTTTTCCATATAGTAATCACGGTTAAGTGGGTCGATTTGGACCAAACCGGACAATATCACCCTGGCCTCTTGTTTGGCCAGCTCCGGCGATAACCATACATGAACGTCATTCTCTATCATTAGATCTTTTGCCGCCTCGACCACCAATACATTCTTCAATTCGCTTTTCACTTTTTTTACCCATCCTTCAAAGTTTTCTCCATTAAGAATCAGCAGTTTTGCTTGTTGTATCTCCACCATATCTCTGGCTGTAGGTTCGTATTCGTGTGGCTCAACTCCCACCGGCGTCAAATTTTTCACCGCAATCTTCTCTTTTCCGATTTCATCAGCCAGAAAAGCCAAAGGATAAAACGAAGCTACCACTGAAACCCTTGTTGTCCCCACTTCCGTACCTCGCTCGGAAACTATTTGCCACATCCCCATACCCATAATCAAAAAAACACAAACCAAGATTAGACCCAAAATAAAATCACGCTTCACACTAAATATTGTAGACGATTAATGAGCAAGTGCCAGCCCCCACACCACCTCCGCTCCAGCTTTTTTCAGCATTTTTGAACACTCCCGCATATCGGCACCGCTGGTGAAGACATCATCGACGAGTAACAATTTCTTTTTTCTGAGTTTTCCCTTCCACTCATTCCCAACCACAAAAGCACCCGATATATTGTTCTCTCGCTCCTCTCTGGTTTTCATCATCACCTGTTGCTTCGTATTCCTCTTTCTTTCTAAGATATTCTCCACCGGAACCAATAACTTTGAACCAACAACTTCGCCCAACTCCCTGGCCTGATTAAACCCTCGCCAATTCTCTCTATAGAAATAAAGAGGAACCGGAATTAAAAAATCAAAGCATTCTCCGGTTTCAAATCTGAAGTCTTTCAACGCAATACTAATCAGCTCTCGGTTAAACCCATACTTTATTCCATCTACCACCGCTCGAGCTATTGGTTCTTGGTATTCATAAATCGCAATAAGTCCGTCCATACCATATCGGTCCTTACACCTTGAGTGGGTCCATCCCATGAGAGATCCCTCTCCGCACATCGGGCAAATTTGGTCCACAAAATCTAGTCTGTTTTTACACTCCTTGCACAAAAAACTTCCACCAATTCCACACCCCACACACACCTTTGGAAAAACAAAATCTATTATCGCCTCCCAGATCATACTCAATCTTACCCATCAAACAACCAATTACCAAGAACCAAGAACTTATCCGTATAATAGAGCTATGTTGGCTCAGAATAAAAAGGCATTTTTTGATTACGAGGTAATTGAGTCATTTGAGGCTGGAATTGAATTATCCGGATCTGAAGTAAAAAGTATCCGAGGAGGGGGAGCAAACTTTGCGGGTGCCAGGATCCTTATTAAAGAAGACGGTACCTATCTCATTGGCCTCAACATTCAGAAGTATAAGTTCACTACTTCCGAGAGCTACGACCCGGCACGGACCAGAAAACTCCTTCTTCACAAGAAGGAACTCGTGGCTATGCAGTCGAAAATGAGATCGGCCGGTTTGACTTTGGTGCCTATGAAGCTGTATAATAAGGGTAGTCTCGTAAAGGTGCAGGTAGCTCTAGTTCGAGGCAAAAAGAAGTTTGAAAAACGTGAGTTGATTAAAAAAAGAGTCTCAAACTTGAGCCTGGCGAGACGTTTAAAAAACCAATAGATGAAAGGACAAAAAATGGACCTGTTCTGGACAAAAATCATGCCTGAGTGTGTTTCCAAGTATCCTTGGGGTGGTGAATTTACGGCCAAAATGAGCTTAAAAAAGTATCAAGAGGGCATCAAGGCGAAGATTAAAGTCATGGATGAAAATGAATTTGACCTTTTTTTGGCCGCGGTTGTAATGCAAGCCAGCAGGGACCAAATGATGGGTGTCAATTTAACCGAAAAAGTTGGTTTCCTCAGAGGTCTTCGTGCCTAAACATTCGTCTCTGTTAAACCATTTTGCATCGTGCGAGCCTACCAAAATAGTTGTCATTTACGCTCATTCGTGGTATATTATAGGTATTGGGGACGACAGGAATCGATGGAATAGTACGTTTACAGTCGCAAGCCTCCTTTGGTAATAGGAGTCAAAAAGACCAAAATACAACTGTCAATAAAGAAGACAAGTTACTTGGTTTCGTTGCTAGTGGAGTAAAATCCCTCGCTAATGAGATCAAATCTTTCGCTCCCGTTTACGCTTTTGCCTAAACTGTAGCTTAAAGACGTCTGAGAGAATAGTGGATCCCGGGCTCTCACTCAGGCGAAAAAACACCGGATTGAATGCTTCAAGTTTGATTTAGGCTTGAGGACTAACTTATTCTAAGTCGACCATAAAGTGTTCTTGTTTGCCTGAAGCTTTATGGAAAATCGGCAATCTAAGCTTGTAGACTCTGTATCCATATTATTTCAGACGAGGGCTCAATTCCCTCCGTCTCCACAAATATCAAAAATCCTTCCTTTATGGAGGGATTTTTGATATTTAGGGAGGGAATTGAGTGGCGGAAGCGCGACGGCGCTGAGCCGGGTCCTGAGAAACTTTCAGCAGAAAGTTATCGCAGGAATTCTCTCCGTCTCCACAAACAAAAAGTCCACCCTTGCGGTGGATTTTTTGGGTTATTTCAACACCCCCACAGTTCCACCTATCAATACCATCAGTGCACCCTGTCTGTCAAACTCAATATCCGAAGCCTCAACCAATCTACTTGATTTTAGAATCTGGTCACAAACTCCTGTATCCTTGCTACAAAGAATCACCACACCATTACTACTACTCAAAAGTGCCAATCTAGAACCTTCCTGTTCCACCGCAATGCGGGTGATTTTTATATCCACAGGAACGCCGCTTAATGAAAATGGCTCTCTTGATCCTCTTCTAAATCTTTCCACTTGTCCTTTTTCGGAAACGACCCAAATATCACTGTCCATCGCCATATCCACCGGCTCGAAACCAATCAACTGATCCTGTTTCAACCATCTGGTTCGATCACCAAATTCTTCTCCAACTGCCGAATATTTATAAATTTCTTTATTACCTTGATCAAGAATATAAAGATTCCCTCCAAAATCACCCATAGTCACCGGTTTGGATACCGCCGAATCGAACTTAATCAAATCTACCCCCGTCATCGCATTTCTAACACCTCCATTATTTAAAACCATTATTTTACTTCCCACTCCAACGACACCGATCCACCCCAAACCCTCCCCTTTTCCAGCCACCACTTTAATATCTTTTGTTTTTACCTCTGCCGTCATAATTACCCCCATTGAAGAGTCAAGAACCAAAAGCCTATTGTCATTACCAAACCCCAATCTATTCCCTTTAAATCCCTGCCGTACCAAATCGATTTTTAAAATTTCTTCGATTAGGCTTTCTTTTTCCCCAGAGGCTACAGTCCAACCATCATTAATCTTTTTATCCAAATCCAGCAATTCTATTTTGAATCTACTGTCAGAAAATTGACTTTTTTTCAAATCGAAACTTGTTCTTATATCTTCAATCAGCTTCTTTGCCCCCGTAGGGTTAATCGACACCAAACTACTTGCCTCCAAAAGGCTTTTTTCGATTGGCTCGGAAAAATTTTTCCATTCCTTTAACTCAGCCGCCCTCTTCATTTTTACCGAACCGGTAATCAAGCTCAGCGCTAGCACCAACAAAAACAAAATACCCAACCACATAGACCATTTTTTCCTTTTACTGACCACGCTTCTATCCTCAAGCATCTTTTGTTTTATCGGATAAAATTTCATCCACCAATTGATCAGTTTTTCTTTTAATCCTAAAGGTCCAACAATTCTATCTTCGGCCAAGTCCGGGGTGCTACTTTGTCTACTATCCACCACGGGCATTCTTTCCTCGATTTTTGACTTTTCTACTGCTTCCACCGTATCTAATGAGCTTTTCTCGGCAACCTTACCAAAGTCGAAAATCATCCCGGCAAAGGCGCTATCATCCTCTCTCAATTCCTTATTCCACTTTGAGATCATATCTTCGGTAGCTCTAGACATTTCATCAGAAATTTCTTTTTTGAGTCCTCCGGTAAAAATCACCAATTTATCACCTTCTTCAATATTCCCTTTGAGCACTTTTCCCGGTAGTAAATTGGCAGATAAATTAAAGTCTTTCTGACTACGTGTAAGTACTACCTCGGCCACTCCCCATTTAACAATTTTCAACAGCCGTTTTTCTCCTTCTGAGTTTATCCACACCCAAACACCAGATAAGTCAGAATAATTTTTCCTCCAATTTTCTCCAAAATCGGACAATTTACCTACAGAATCCAATCTATTAAAATAGGCTTCCACCCACGCCATCAGCTCTGAGTCTCTTTCCGCCCAATTATCCTTATTTTCTCCGAAAACAACTCCAAACAAAGCACCTTTATTATTAAGTTCTGAATCGTCAAATGGAATTCGCGCATAAATTTGGGCCCAACCATTTGCCCCTTCTTCGTTAACAATTCTCCAAAAAGACAGTCCTAAACCGGTATTCATTGTTGGGCAGATGTTCCTTTCCTAAGATAATAGTACAATAACAGTCACAAAAAGCGAGAATAAAAAGTATCCCCAGGTTAAAATTTTTAAGCTTTTTCCTATGGGGAGATTAACCACCCTATCCATTAAACTCTCTTGCCTGACCATGATAAGGGAAAGTATCAAAAAAAGTACCATCGATATCTTCACCATAAAACTCACAATCATACTGAGGCTTATTGTTATTCCGGGAATTATTTCCATGGTTTTTCTGCCTCTTCTGTTAATTGAGAAATTATGCCAGCCACCTTATCTGGAAAAGCCACTGCCTCAAAAGTAAAGGCCGACATCTCGCCTGCTGTGTCCGGTGTTCTTTGTTCCGATGCGGTCTGAATAATCACGTCCCCATAATTAAAAAAACTCGCCAATATCCCTTTCTGGGTGTAATTGACATCTTCAATTCTGGAAATCTGAGCCACGTTTACAGTTTTACTCAAGAGACCTACAAAGTCTACATCCACCAACCTCTCATTGGTAATGATGTAGACGTTATAAAACCACATAAGGAAACTTTGTATTCCAAAGAAAATTAGCCCCATATACCATAGCATTGAGAAGCTTATCAGAGTGTTGCCATCCAAGGCCTGTAAAAAGGGGAACTCCCCCCAAACAAACGGAATGACCGAGGCAAAACACAACATGGCTATCCATCCCAAATTGGTTACAAGGTGTCTTCTTCCCAACACCAAAACAGTTTCATCATCTTGCTGAGATTCGAATCTAAACCGGTGGGGACGAGGCACACAAGATCCGAAGGAGCTTCTCGAAAAACTCTCTCTCAATAGTTTTTTTATCTCCTCTGATTCTCCTTTTACGTTTTCCGCTTTAAAAACTTCCGGCATACCTAATTGTACCAAAACTTATCACGATTAATTGGTGCAGGGGCGCAAGCCAACAACCGCACGCAGGCGGGACCCGGTACTCCAGGGAGATCCGAGTACGGTTTTGGCGCGGCCCGAACCAACAACCTATTTTTTTTCAATATTAAACAGTCCACTCTTAAGAGAGATCCACCCGGGAGCTCTCACGTTGAACACCTTCAAAAAATCAGAACCGGATAACTCTACCGAACCTTTATTGGTCTCAAAACGAACATTGGTGGTATATCCCCCATCTGAATAAGTTACGTTTACCCCACTAACGCTTTCATATCCTCCCCCTAATCCATCAGATTTATTTCTCATCTCGCTAATACTATAAGGATTATCCCCTCCGCATCCACCCAGAGGTAACACTCTTGAATCCGGTCCATTTTTCAAAACTTTCCAAGCATTCAAAATATCCGCCATCTCTTCTGAAGTTAACCATGGATGGTTCTTGCCACAACTAGCACCACTGCTTCCTTTATACCAAGCTTTATAAAACCAAGGACTTCCGGCTATTTTTTCATAGGCTTGAGAAGTCCATCCGGCTCGACCGGAAGATGTATCCCAAAAACCGGGAGTATTATAACTACTTCCATTCTGTAAATAAGCTAGGGCATTGTATGGTTCTTGATATCCTCCTGAAGTTGAGGCATACCAAGCACTTACTATTTTTCCATCTTTGTAGAGAACCCAACCTTTGGTAGCATTCACAGCCTCTTCCCACTTTCCTCCTTTGTTGCTGTTTTTGTAAACTTGACAGGCTTGTGTAGTACATATATTTCCTCCGGTTCCTTCTCTGGTCCAAGCCAAAGCATAACTTCTGGCCGCTACTGCTTGTGCTTTTAAGGCTTCAAACCCTCCCTCGTCTCCCCAAGAATTGGGCACTTCATAAACTCTTTTTACATAGGTTTCAATGTCCATTCGTCCGTATCCGGCGACTCCGATCTGTTTCCCGGTGTCATAATCTTTTTTAATCTCTACTCCACCATAATAAGCACGTAAAATATCCTCAGAGTTCTGTCCTGATTTTGCCCGTCCATAAGCTCCATATTGGCTCATCCCCTTGAAATGCGGTGCCCCAAAAGAAAAGGCGGCAAAGGCCGGAGAAAATCCGGGGTTGTAGTCGGGACGGCTATTGGGATCATCGGCCAATGGGACGTCTCCCACACTGGTTGAAAACGTTCCTTGTTTCTCTGCCATGATTGCCGCTTGTTTTGCCGAAAGTTGGGCTATCTTTCCCGACAGGTCGGCTTGATAGGCTTTGGCTTTTTTAACTTCTCCTAAGAAAAAGGTATTTTGTTTGTCTAGCTCGGCCTGAAGTTTTGATAGTTGCGTCTTTTGTAGTTCCAATTGTTTCTTATCTGCCTCCAACTGTCCTATCTCCTGTACCAGATTTACAATTATTTGCTTGTCCAAGTCACTTGTCTCTTGTCTAAGTGCCATCTCCAATCTTGTTTCCCCCATGCCGGAACTAGATAACAAACTTACCCACAATGGCTGTGATCTTAGACGTATATACATTTCCCGGATCTTCACCGCCAACACCAAATATTGAGTCGAAACCTGATCTTCTCTTTTCTCTATTTCCCCTTCGGTAATTCTTAATTTTGATGTTGCCACGTTTATTTGTAATTGAATTGACTTCAAACGGGCACTTAATTTGTTTATTTCGACTTCAAGCGGCTTCGTCGCCGACCGGCTCATCTCCAAAGATTTATTTAGCTCGCTTATTTGAACTCCAAGACAATCAACCAAGGCTTGATCACTCTTACCATCGCAATTCGTATCCGCCCTCACCAAACCCGCCTGTCGTGATAGACCAGCGAAAACACTCAATAATGTCACCAATACCAATAAATATCTCCACTTCATCTCCTTTAGTTTAACCTATGGATAGTCGCTTCATGTTAAAATTATCTTGCATGAACAATCTCTTCCGGCTTTTCGCCATTATTTTTCTATCATTGATTCTTTTACCTTCAAAGTCCGCAAATGCGGCTTTTATTACCCCTCAAGGATCTTGTGGATCTGACGAGGTGGAAACAGCAATCGGCTGTATTTCTACCTCAGCCGATACCGGAGGAACTTCATTTTTCACTTCTGTCATCAAAATAGCGGTTGGTTTAGGAGGTGGACTCGCTCTTGTCCTCATGCTCTTTGGCGTCTTTATCATCACCACCTCAGCCGGCATTCCAGACAAGCTAAAGCAGGGCCAGGAAATCATCACCTCCGCCATCTCCGGACTAATATTTATCATCCTTTCCGTCTTTTTATTAAGACTCATTGGGGTCGACATTCTTGGTCTCCCCGGACTAAAATAAATTATGTCACTAATAAATCTGGTTCTGGCAGCTGACGAAGTAGATATCTCCGGCCTCGAGAGAAGTACCACCACCGCACTTAACATGAAATCTTTTACCGATTTGGGTAGTTTGTTCTCTCGAGATCTTCTAAACCTAGTCTTCATTCTCGTCGGACTTCTCTTCTTCGCCAGTCTGGTTATGGCCGGTTGGGAATACATGATGAGTTCCGGAGATCCGAAGAAGGTGGCCGGAGCCACAACTAGGTTTATGAACAGCCTGCTTGGTTTGATTATGTCCTTTGTAGCCTATCTAGTTGTCAAGATAGTTCTTTCTTTCTTAGGTATCGGCAGTCTAATTTAATCTACTTTGGTATAATTTCCCAGATGGATACCCCAATCAAACATATTGCGATTATGATGGACGGTAACCGTCGCTGGGCCAGAAGCAAGGGGATGGACCCCGTCAAAGGCCACGAATACGCCGCCAACCATACCATAGAGCCTTTAATAGAAAAGTGTGTCGATCTTGGTATCCCTTATGTTACTTTCTGGGCTTTCTCTACCGAAAATTGGAAAAGAGATGAAAATGAAGTAAAGGGAATCCTTGATATTTTCCGGATCGCCTTTGGATCACTTGCTTTCCGTTTTATCGCTAGAGGGGCCAAGCTACAAATATTGGGCGATATGACAAGATTCCCGGAAGATATCGCCAAAAAGACACTCGAGGTTATTTCCAAATCTGCACACAACAACAAAATAACTGTTTCTTTCGCCTTAAATTATGGAGGAAGAGACGAAATTGTAAGAGCAATCAAAAAAATTGTAGATGAAAAAATTCCCTCCAATCAGATAACGGATGAGACCGTTTCGAGTCATCTGGACACTGCCGGCATGCCCGATCCGGACCTGATAATCCGTACCGGCGGAGAACGCCGTACCTCAGGATACCTCCCTTGGCAATCTGTTTATTCGGAGCTATATTTTACCCCCACTCTATTCCCCGACTTCACTCCCGACAAGTTCATGGAAGCGATCGACGACTTCACCCAAAGAGATCGTCGCTTCGGCGGGGATTCCACCCCAAAGACGAAATAGAATCTCGTCAGTCGCCTCTTGGGTAAAACCTTTTCTTTCAAAGTCATGACGGATCTGTTCATAGTTTCCCCTTAATGGTATCGATCCTCCTGGGTATTTATAAACATTCATATTCGACCCCTTCAATACTTTTTCTTTTCCATCAAATCTCATTCTCGAAGGTTGTTCTCTCCAATGTCTTGGTATTTCCATAAAATAAATACTAAAACCCTCTTTCTCCCAAACACTCTCACATTTCCCTCTCCACCATATACCTCGCAATTCCCTCCAAATAATCTATTGCCCCACTATTCAGCCCTCTTCCTCGTAATTTAGTCGCAGTTTCGGCCGCCTTCTCGGCATAATTTTTAGCCACCTCTATCGAATATTCATATGCCCCGCTTTCGAGGATCGCCTTCTTTGCTCCGTCAATTGCCTTTTTATTCGCCCTTAATTTTCCCCAAACTTCTCTCAAGCTATTCTTCTGATCTTCTGTTCCCATTTCCATGGCTTTTACCACTAGCAAAGTTACTTTTCCCTGTAACAAGTCAGAGTTGGCCGACTTTCCCGTTTTCTCCTCATCACCATAAACACCAAGGACATCATCTTGTAATTGAAAAGCAATTCCCCCGTCTACCGCATACTCTCGTAATACATTCAAAACTTCCGGTGAAAGCCCGGACAGTGATCCTCCGATAATTAGTGGATTTTCAAAAGTATATATAGCCGTCTTGGCTCGGTGTAAGCTCATCACTTTCTCTTCCGTCATCTCCCCTAATTTTGAAAGGCTTGCGTCATACGCCTGCCCAAAAGCAGTATTGGTAATTCCTCGAAGAAATTGTTTCATTACTCTGCTGGTTGTTATTTCATCAAAACCACAATCCAGCAACCTTTCGAAACCCAAACACAAAACCGCATCCCCAAGACAAACAGCCATAGACTCTCCATGGTGATCATCTCCATCACCAAAAAATATTTGCGTAGTTGGGCCACCTCTTCTGACCAAATCTCTATCCATAAAATCGTCGTGCATAAGTAAAGCCGTATGAACCAACTCTACCGCCTCTGCCGCCCTCCACACTTTCTCCGTTTCTGTCTCGAGTTCTTGATTTCTTGATTCCTTGGGTTCTTGCCCCAGTTGATATCCATAAATCACAAAGCCTGCTCTTGCCCTCTTTGCCGATCTAAGGTTATGTTCCTTTGCGTGCAGTAGCATTTTTTTAATTAAGTCTTTTTGGGTATCATTGAAACCAAAATTACTCCGTATTTCCTCAATCCAATATTTTCCTAGTCTCGAATCCGCTTCCTTAGCCACCTCTGCCAATCTTTTTCTTGCCCATTGTCCAAGCTTGTTTGTTTCCATGTCTCTGATTTTACTGTAAAATGGCACTAGTATATGCTTTTCAATACCGCCATTGCTGCCGAATCATTAGAGAACATTTATGCTCCGGCCAAGGTAATGGGCGGAAGCGGTGCCACTCTATCCAATCTCATCAATCCATTGATATACAACATTCTCATTATCTCTGGGGTTATGGCTTTTATTGTTATTATTCTTGCCGGTTTTAATTACATCACGGCTAGCGGAGACAAAGGCAAACTAGAGCAATCTCAGAACATGCTAAACTATGGCATACTCGGATTAATCCTTGTCGTCACAGCTTTCCTAATCACCCGAGTTATGGGTGCCGTCATCGGTTTTAAATTCTTTTAACCATGATCAATATAATAAATAAGCTCATCGTCAAATCAGCCCAAGCCGCAGATGTAGTTGGTACCATCGATCTTCCCGCCGGAATTCCCAAAGAAACTACTCAAACCACGGATATTATTTCAGCTCTGGTTCGTTTTATAGTCGTCATCGCCGGAATTTTTGCTCTTTGGAATCTCTTAACAGGCGGACTCGCCTTTATTTCCTCCGGAGGAGACAAGGGCAAATTGACCGAGGCTCAAAACAAAATTCAAATGAGTCTTGTGGGATTGGTCATCATTGCCGCTAGTTTCCTGATCATTGCCATTGTCAGCAAAGTCCTATTTGGAGACTTTGGAGCGATTTTGGCTCCCAAATTAAAATCTATCTAATTTATGATGAAAATAATTACTTCAGCTCTCGCCTCCACCGATATCCCCCTAGGCAGTGAAGTTGGAGGGGTTGGTCCTTTTCAAACAGCCATCAGTGGTGGAGTCCAAAGTGGTCTCGGAACATTTCTTTCGAATTTAGTCACTACCATTACCGTTGTCGGCAGTATCGCTTTTGTCATTTATTTCTTTATCGGAGCCCTAAAATGGATTACTGCCGGTGGTGACAAAGGTAAGGTTTCCGAAGCCCAGGCTCAAATGACTCAAGCCGCCATTGGCTTGATCGCTATTGTTGCTTCCTTCTTCATTATCGGCATCGTCGGAGCCGTCCTCGGTCTTGACATTCTTAATCCATTTAACGCTCTAAAACTCTAAATATTATGGCCTATCAAGTAATACCCACAGCTTATGCCGCGAACGAAATAGTCAACAAGGCTCTATCGCCCAAAATACCTCAGGACCCAGGAGGTGGTCTCGCTTTTTATATTGCCACTCTTTGGCAAACAGTTATCACCGTTGGTGGAGTCGCCTTCATTATTTATCTTGTTTGGGGAGGAATTGAGTATCTCACTTCCGGAGGTGACAAAGCCAAGATCGATGACGCCCAGAAAAAAATTACCAGTTCGGTTATCGGTGTCGGCATTCTGGTCGCCTCGTACGCCATCACCTATTTTATTCAGGCTGTTTTCAAAATTAATATTCTCAAACCAGTCTTCCCCAGCGCTTTATGATATTTTCAAAAATTTCTCAAATTTTTGCCGCAGATATCGAGTTGCCAATCGGCGAAATGGCAACCAAAAACAATTTCTTTGGCTACACTTGCATTGGACATTTGGTAAGCAATCTCGTCGCCGCCGCTTTTATCATCTCCGGTATTGCTTTCTTCGTTTACCTTGTCATGGGAGGTGTACAGTGGCTCACCTCAGGAGGAGACAAGGGTAAGATCGAATCCTCTCAAAAGATGATCTCAGCTGCCCTCATTGGCCTCGCCATTGTCGCCTCCAGTTATGCGGTCTATATGATCGTGCTTGAGTTTTTCGGTATAAATCTGGATGCTCTATGTACCGAGAATCCTCTCGGCAATTGACAATCACAAAATCATATATAATACTTATAAATACGAATAGAAATTATTAAAAACTAAAAAAAATATGTCTCTAATATCCCAAGCACTAGCAGCAGGCGGCACCATCGGAGTTCCCCAGCCTACCGGTATGAAGATCACCGACATCGGTGTCCTTATCAGTAGAGTCATCTCCGTCGCCTTCATAGTCGCCGGTATTCTCACTTTTGCCTTTCTCGTCATGGGTGGTATAGAGTGGCTCACCTCCGGTGGAGACAAAGGTAAAACCGAAACCGCCAGAAATCGCATCACCGCCGCAGTGGTCGGACTTGCTATCGTCGCCGCCTCATGGGCTCTGATGAAACTCATTGCTTACTTCTTTGGCGTGGACGTCTTCGAAGGAAACATCAACATCCCCAAACCTTACTAATTGAAATACCTAGGGGTTTGATTCATCAAACCCTCATTTTAAAAATCCCGGACTTCCGGGATTTTTTGGTTTAGTATTCCGAACCATCAAACAAAAAATATACAATCTGAAATATACAATGTAAAATAACCTCATGTCCTTCCAATTTGTTCCCCAAGCATATGCTGCAACCAAATGGACCGGCGAATGTATCGGCATCGTTGCATCTCAAGGTAGCGGAGGGAACATGGAGGTCGCCACGATTCAAGGCATCACCTGCCTCCTCAAAAACGTACTTCAACCCCTCCCCGCCCTATTGGCACTTGTGGCTGTCGGAATCATCATCATGGCCGGAATTCGACTCACAACAGCAGGGTCGGACCCCAAAGCAGTCGCCAGCGCCTGGTCTATGTTTACCTGGGCGGTTATCGGCCTAATACTCCTCGCCGTTGTCTGGCTGGCCTTAGTTCTCATTGAGAACTTTACCGGCGCCAAAGTCACTCAGTTTGGTATCTAAACTCTTACCTGATACGAAGTATAATTATTTCAGTGAAGAAATTTGTTTTAATTATCCCCATCTTTATTTTTCTGAATTTCTTTTTTTTCAAGGTCATTTTTGCCGCATCTTTTTCACCCACACCCTCCCTCTCACCCTCACCCTCCTCGTCAGAGCCCAATCCCGGCCCTCCCGTCGGCATTACTTGCGGCAACACCATGTGCCTTGCGGGAGAAGTGTGTATCAAATACCCCATGGATCTAGATCTTCACTGCGTCCCCCAATCCATCATTGACGACCCCATTACTCCTATCGGAGACAACCCCGATGTTCCCGAAGATTGCTGGAAACAGTTGGGGTCTCAAAACGGCATTTTTCCGCCGAACAGCAGCTGTTGGAATCACTTTCAAAATGCACAGGTAGATATCATGCAATACGAAAGGACTTGTATCTATGAACCTATCGCCCATTACAGTTCCAAGAGATACTTAAATTCTGATACTCCGGACATTGACCAGCCTTTTTCCAAATGTGGTATCGGCGATTCTGGCCCGGGTGGACCACCGGCCCCTGGCGGAGCAGATCCAGAGTGTCTCATTGCCATGCTCGTCTACACCGACGTTCGCGAAGCCGAAACCGGCAGTTATGGTCCCAGTCCGGACACCGAAGCTAATTACTCAGCCGATTTTATTGCTCAAAATTATCTCTACACTTCACTTTTTGGTCGCCCCATGGATCTTTCGGACAGCTACGATCCACAAAACAATGCCGGCAACGATGGTCGCCCGACCAGAGAGGCTTACCGCACTTATTGGCGCCTATTACCGGCCTCCAACCAAGCCAATCTTCGTTCATTTGTCTTAAACATGGCCAACAAAGATCAAATCGACAATATTAACTTCGACTTCGTCGATCGTAATGGTCTCAAGAAAAAAACCGACTTCAAAAAACTCTACAATGCTCTAAGTAAACAGGTCATTCTCTTTTGGCATTGGCCATTTATCCGTGTTGGCTGTCTTACAGATTATCCCGTCTGTCCCGAATACGCCCAGGCCACCGAATCCCTGAAGCCCATGTTTCAGGAACTCAGAGAGCTGGCCCTTGATTTAGACTTAGGTTTTCTCGCCGACGCAGCTATCTTGACATACGAAGCCGCCATCAGCGCCTTTGGTAACGATCTTGACGGACCATACGCCGCTTTTGTACCTTTCGACTTCAACAGTACTAGAAGTTACATCGTCAAAAAGAAAGACGAAAAAGAAGAGTCATATTACGGAGACTATCCTTGGGCACCATATCTGATTGACGCGGATAATGCCGGTCGTTATGGCACAAACAAACCCGGTCTTACTAATGTTTCTAGAGAAAGCGTTCCCTATGTCGGGGCTATCTATCAGGGGCTTCTCTCCCCCAAGTTTGGCATGTTTCCCGCTCTTCAACCACAATGGATCGTTGACAAATATGCTAGCCCAAGTGGCATATCGGACTACAGGATCGGAAACACCCTCCAAACTTTACCTGAAGTAAAACTTGCTCAAAAAGGATATTTGGAGCGGGTTAAAGAAGAGACTATTGCCATCGTCACCAACCCCTTTGGCTGGCTATGGAACAAAATCACCGATTTTTTTACCAACGACGAATTGAAAAAGGTTGGCTATACCGAAAATGAAATCGACAACTTAAATGAAAAAGTAAAAGATGGCTATGCCAACATCACCTGTCCCCTCCCTGTCAGTTATCATCTTATTGCCCCGAAGACCGCCGCTGGCGATCGAGGAGATCCGAATCAAAGACCTGCCGACGACCATCACCAAGTACTTTCAATTCGGGGTGACAAACTTTCCTGGAACTACGATCCTCAGTGTCATCCACCAACCGAAAAAGAAAAATGTGATGCCACTCACTGTTGGATTGAGTATGACTCTTGTCCTATCAATGAGGTAGAAGGAAGATACAAAGACCCTGGAACAGGTATGTGTTGCCGTCGTAGGTGGACTGTAGAAGGAATTTCACACGGTAAAACCTTAAATGTTCTTAACAATCCCAAACATACCGACATAAAGGAAACAGTTGTCAACAACGATCAATACTCCTTTTACAAAATGATCCTTCCGGATGGTGTCGACAAAACCGTCAATGCCAGTATCGACGCTCCCATCGCCAGACACTTTGTCTCCTACCGTGTTGATGGTGTCGACGCAGGTGCCACCGCCACTGGGCCAAACGGCAACTCCGACATCCTCAATCCGGCCGAACCAATCAATCGAGTCAACAACCTTGCTCAGGACTCGATGCATCTACTTCAAAACTGCTGGACCGTTCCCAAGTCACTCCAAAACTCCCCCCGCTGTATGCCCCTACTTACTCCCACTCCTACTCCAGCCTGTGGTACCGATCTCTCTTTCCTCAAAGGCGGATCCTGCAAACTATGTAATACCGACAAAATTACACAGTTCACTCGTTACGTTCACGAAAGCCAGGTTCCCGAAAACATTCCCAAGACTCTACAAGATATTTTGGAAACTGTAGGAAGTACTTTTAGCGTTCCTCCATCTAGTGTTTTGGCTGTTATGCTTCACGAAGGGGCCTTTAATCGTTCATTCCTTACATGGACCGATGCCAACGCCAAGGAATGGGCTGTTTGTGGTGGTGCCATGCCGATAGCCGATGGACAAATGTGTGACCCGGCTATGTATAGTGCCGAGGCCTGCAGCAGTTCTGGATCATGTGACATTTCCATTGCTGGTTTTGGTTGGAGACCATACTATTTTTGGGAGGGTGAAGGAGAGACGGCAAATTGGACGGCTGTACAAGAAATAGATCCTTCCAGAACAAAAGAAACTATCTCTCCATGCAATTTATTAGACGCAGCGGCGGCTACGGCAAAAGCGCTTTCCAGAGGTGCCGCCTACGTACCACCCACAGTTACCAGCGATACGTGTTTTGAACTTCCTATGACCAATACTTCTATCCCTGGTTCTTGTAGTTCATGGACCGATGCCACAGTGCTCCAAAGTCATGTAAGCTATGCCGGCTATTGTCCGGAAACGGGTAAAAATGGGATATATCCCCCATTAGATACTTACAAAGAAGACGTTCTCGATCCGTATCATACTTTCTCCTGCGGACAGTAGAGATCTATTTCTTCGCTTCTTTATTCCATTTTTCCTGTATAATTTTTTTAGCTATGTCCCGCCTTCAAAAATCTCTCAGCTTACTTTTTCTATCCGTATTCATAACGATTTCCGTCTTCATTGTTCCTCAAGCACAGGCAGTAGGTGGCCCTCCACTTCTCTTCAATATGGCGGTTCAGCCAAAAACTATCTTTGATTATGGCAAAGAATATTGTGATAAACGCTCCGGAGATCTCATGAATCTGGAAACCTGGTATTCTGGCAAGTGTGCACCGGGAGTAGACACCATCAGTGGTGACGGAGTTGGCTTTTCCGACATAGTCTTCTTGCAAGGTATCGAATACCTTATCGGTCCACAGTACGGCAGTTTTATAGACATGATAACCAACATCATTAAAGGTCTTGAGGCAGCCTCGAATCTAAAGCAATCCAATGCTTCTCCTGCAGAAATTCAAAACCGGCTTTCCTCAGGTTTCGATCAAGGCATTATTCCACAACTCGCGAAAATAACCACCGGACTGGTAAACACCAAACCCGCTAGTTCTATCGATTATCTTGCCTATGTCTCGTCAAACCTAAAGAATCATCACGTTATCAAAGAAGCTTTTGCCGCTGGTCCCGGTTACGGCTTCTCCTCTCTCGCCCCGATTTTACCTGTATGGCAGGCTTTTAGAAACGTTTCCTATCTTTTGTTCGCATTGGGTTTTGTTCTCTATGGTGTTATGATCATGTTTCGCGTAAAGATAGATTCCAAAACTGCCGCCACTATCCAGCTCGCTATCCCCAAACTCATCGCCACTCTCCTTATGATTACCTTCTCCTATGCCATCGTTGGTTTCCTTATCGATTTATCAACCATAGCTACTGCCATGGCCATTAACGTTCTCAAGGTTGGAGGACTTATTGTAGATGATAAACACTTCCTTATTCAAACTGCCGGTGGAAACTCTTGGCTCGGTGCAGTTGGATCGATGCTCTTAAATGGATTTACTGCCTTTGTCGCCTCTCCTTTTATAGTTTTCAATCTCCTTATTGGAGGAGCCACCGGCATGGCGGTTGCCGCCTTTATCGGCACAATTAGTCTAGCCGCTACTGCAGGTTTCTTTGGAGTTATTATGATTATCATTGTTATGATCGCTGTCATAATTTCTTACTTCAAATTGATCATGAAACTCTTCCAAGCATTCTTTAGTGTGATTATCAATCTCATTTTTTCACCAATCATTCTGCTAGGAAACTTGATGCCCGGCTCTACCTCTTTCGGAGATTGGTTGAGAAGTATTTATGGCAATCTTGCTGTCTTCCCCGTTGCCGTATTTTTCCTAACATTTTCCTATATTCTTATGTGTCAGCCTCTACTTTCGTTCATTGGAGCTTTTACCGGTCTTGGAGGAGCCGGCTGGTTGGAGGGCTTTCTTGGAGTAAAACAACTGTCCACCTTAAGTAATATCTGGACTCCTCCGATGACCATCCCGACAGGTGCCACCACCGGCACCGCCATGGGTTCTTCCGGAAGCCTAATGTTGGCAACCATTGGTTTTGGATTACTCATGATGGCCAGCAAGTACTGTGAGATGGTCGAGAAGGCCCTCAAGGTACCTCCATTCCCCTATGGCGCCGCCATCGGCGAAGCCCTCAAAGCAGGTCGAGCTGGAGAAAAGTCATGGGCTGATTCAGGCATGTGGGGAGTACCAGCCGTCGGTCGCCTGAGAACCGGCCTTGGTAAGAGTGAAAAGGTAGTAACGAGTATCGACGATACCATCAAGACATTAGGCAAACCCTAAATTTCCACTATTTCCTCCACCATCTATTTTCTTCAACAAAAAGACTCTTTGCACCGTATAAAAGCGCCTCCGTATCAACACCTTGCAACATATCATTTGCAGCATCCTTCTTTTTTCTTTCCGCAGACACCGTATTTCCGTACTTTTTTCCGTCCTTTCCCTTAACCCGTTTATACACCAGGGCATTTACATTCGCTCCTTGAATAGTTTTGTTAAACCACTTAATAAATTGTATTGCCATCTCGTTCGATTGGTTTCTCGGAAGGCCAAAGCCTAATATTCCTCCATATCCGGCTGGTTTTCCAACAACCTGAGCACTCAATCGACATTCGCCATCGGAAAGGAAATTGTTTAGGATTTCAAGAAATAACTCGTTTTGGGTGGCCACAGGCATTACCAATCTCTCCTTGGATGCATTTGAAGGATTTGCCCAGCTCCCTTGCCACATCACACTCTTCGCCCATTCGAATAGGACGGGGCCCAATTTTTTTCTGGCAATTACAAATCGATCAGCAATTTTATAACTCCACGGCTCGTGACGCTGGGTAGCGTCTGCCATGGCGTCTCTAAAAGCCGTCAATAGTTCAGGGGCGGCTTTTGTTGGGTCTGCTTTCCCGAGTTCTTCCATAGCAGTCCATGCAGTAGCTCCTTTTCCGATTTGATTCATCAGCTCTGTCTGCGGTAGATAGGTATCTTCGAACGCTCTTCCTGGGATTTCCACACCACCTTCGATTGTCAAACGCCCACCAACGAAGGGGTGGTGAATGACCTCAAGAAAGGACTTCAAATAATTTCCGCGCATTGCCGCCTCTCGACCTCCTCTGTTTGTCCACAGATCGAAACCAGGCTTAGTCCAAGATACCGGCGTTTCTACAGTAAAAACATTCACACCGCTTGGTGGCATAAGACCATCATGTAGTTGTCTATATTCAACCAACAGTCTTGTCCCTCCCGGAACAGGTCTGGTACCATCCCTCGCGATAAAATCTCTTTGAGTGTCTGGATGAACAAGTTTAAACACAGGATGGCTAATAAAGCCAAAGCCTCTATCTGCCCCCCAACACTCCGCAACCGCCAACTGCCAAGCCATTATTGCCGCATCTTTTGATATTCTGGGGTTCTCATCTACAATCTTCTGAATTTCTTCATTAAGAGTGGCCGCAGTAGAAATATCCCACAAATTCAATGCACCACTACTCAAATGTATCTTATCGTATATTATCTTCAAAGAATTGTCGATCTGATTACTATATTCTTTTTCAATTTTTATACCATTTTCACCTGTGGTCATATCTATTCCTACAACACTTCCACTCGCGTCCCTTTTTCTAAACTTTAGTTCGTTTTGTGTCGCTAGCCACTCATAGGTTGATCTAGAAAGTTTCCTACATCGGTCAACGCTCTTTGTTGACGCTTCCTCAAGGGCTTTCTTTTGTTGGGAGGCGGCTAATTCAAACCAGAAACCACTTGCCATTTGTAATTCGGCTCGTGCAACAAACTCTTTTTTCCAAAGCTCCTCCACATTTTCCGAAAATTTTCCATTTACTCTACCCATTCTCGAAATTTGCGATTTTAAGAAAATATCAAACTGTGTATCAATATTACTTTCAGGACTCAGTTTTACCACTTCAGCGATCATTCTTTCGCGCATATCAACCTCAGACATCTCATCCAATTCAATCTCAGAGCCAATTGTTTCCAGACTGTTTTTAAATCTCGCCGCTTCTTGCAATAGAGCTTCGCCTGCATTTTTACCATGTGTTCTAATCCAATTACCTAAAAGGGTTTTTTTAAAGCTAGCATCTACTTGCATTTCAACTATTTCACGTAAAGCTTCTCCGGGAGAGGCAGATCTCTCATTAATAGATAAAGCAGCCAAGGCTTCCTTGCGAAGTGTTGAAGAAACCTTATCCCCATTTTTTTTCATAAAGGCTTGCACCAGATCACTTTTAGTTTTTCCGTCAGGCATGTCCAGATAATCTCTCAACGCAGCATCTAATTCGGCGACCGCACCGCCTGGCCCCGGTTTAACCTTAGGTTTTTCGGCAGATGGTTCATTCTTTTTTGTTTCTTCACCGTCATCCGCTACGTCACCCCCAAAATCCACCCCCAAACTTTCAAGATATGAGACAGCCTTTTCCTCATTTTCCCAACCAACGTTACCACCTCCTGGTTGTCTAGTTTTGGGAGTAAAAGTACCGTCTACGTAGCCCACCGCCTCTCTCAACCTCCATCGCTCCCATGCCCCGTTAGGAGAATCTTCGTTAATATTATCCGGAAGTGAAACACCCTCTTCTTTCAATTTCCTTACCAATCCATCTCTCTCGACGGGATTCATCCTATTTCCAATTGTTTTTAAGTCATCCAATACCTGCTGTCTAGTCCTCCCCTTTTCGTGGACCGCCTCTGTCATGTCACCTACAAGCTCCCCCTCAATCGGTTTATTCGGATTTTCAGCTTTCACGACTGGAGCTTCAGGCACACCACCAACCCGAGCCAATTCAGCTCGTGATCTCGGATCACCCGGAAAAAATCCTTGTTCTGACATTTATTTTAATTCTGTTACTAGGTACATTATACTATTCCATCCGTCTTTATTCCTAGTTTATTCAGTATAGGGGCAAACGTGTCCAGCCATAGATTTCGGCCCCCTTTTGTTGTTTTGATCTTCTCCGGATCTTTGTACCACTCATAGGCCACCTTCAGGTACCCAAAGCCATAATCTCTATCCACCGCGCCTAGACCTTTCAAAATACCTATCATTTCATTCCATTTTTTCGGATCTGCCATCTCCATCAGTCCCACAAAATATTCCTCCTTTGATCTTTCGTCATCAATTGTAAGCTTATTTTCAACAGTTTCCCCACCCCTCCCCACCCCCAAATTCTTTTCCAGGAACTTCAAAGCCGCTTCTTTACTTACCCACATGTCGTTAGTCTTTCCATCCAAAAAATCAGTCGCAGATTCAATTCTCATCCTTTCCCAATTTCCAAAATCACCCTTAATGGTTGATATCTTTGGGAATTTTACCTTGTGAAGCCTTAAATTCTCAATCGCCCTCCTCCAAACTTCGTCCGAAGAAGCAATGTTTGTTGCATCTTTCAAATCCTTGACGATTCCTTCATACCAGATCGGACCTTCAATCTTTTCCTCCTTTTTCTCGACCCCATATTTACCCTTGTTCGCTCTTGCCACTATGAGGTCTTGAACCGATATTCCCATCGTGTAGTCCAATATTGGCCAAACATCTCTCCAACCATCGGGGAAAAAGGTCTCTTCATCCGATTCAAAAAATTTCTCCAACACCCCAGCCATTTTTGATCCTGTTTTCCCATCTTTTCTTGTTTGTTTTTTTCCATCAACCCAGGTAATTTCTTTAATCTTGTTCTCCTCCAATCTTCTTGTGGCTTCCCTTTTGTCCACCTCACTTCCCCCATAGAATATTCTTAGATCGTTCACCAATCCTGTCGCCAAATATTTTAATCTTTCCTCTCTCAGACCATTTTCGCTCTTCTCTACAGGTATTTTTTTTATCACTTCTCGAGATGGTACTGCTTCTTCTTTAGGAGCCTTTGATTCAAACTCTTGACTAGGTACTGTAAGAGGAACATCAATCCCCTCTTCCTTTGCTGTTCTTGCCTTTTCAAAATCTTTCCTCCTTCTCCCTCTAAGATCGGCTGAACCTTGTTCCTCATTATCACCTGTGTGTAAATCACTGATCACAGGAATTTTCCAATCCCCAATCCCTCCTCCCGAAACTACCTCCGCTTGAGGCTCAACTCCACCAGTTACAGGCTCCTTTCCTAGCTCGGCTGTAATAGATTCCAGATCAAAGTTTGCTTGAGAGTTTGGCTGGATTTGGTTCATAACTGTCTCTATGGCTACTTCATCCAGCTCCCTGATTGCTCTCATTGCTTCAACAAACCTTTCAAAATCATCTTGTCCACCATCAGCCACCACAATCTTATAAACACCCCTCTTTAGGGAAATTCTTTTTAGACCTATTCTATCTAATAATATATTTTGGCCACTCAAATTATTAAAAGAGAGAACTCTCTCAAGGTCAAGTGGAAACAACACCGAATCATCTTTAGACGATTCAGCTAAATTTGCCAATTTTCTGAAATCAACAAAGTTCTTCATTGCTTGTGATGTCTCAACTTCAATTGCTTCCCCCGCACTTTTTCCACCCCCAGCCTCCTCAATCAAAAAAATTCTTCTGGTAAATATCTCAAATCGATTTGACAACATTATTCTCATACCACTCTCATCTTATCATTCCCAGCTAGCTTCTTTAATATTCCAATTTTCCCAAATCCCAATGGACACGATATACTTAATTGAGGAATCTCTAATCCTTCTGAGATCTGACATCTGAGACCTGAAATCTAAATCACATGGCCATCCAACAACACCCATTACCGCAAGACATCAGCTCCTACCGCTTCCGCTTGATCGGTGACATGACTATCAAGCAGTTTGCTTCACTTGGGGTGTCCATCGTCTTGGCTATTATTGTTTACAGTCTTCCCTTGCCTTTCTTCTTCAAATACCCTCTCTCTTTTCTCTTTATTGTTCTCGGAGTCGGCATGGCTTTTGTACCGGTTCAGGGTCGATCTCTCGATATCTGGATTCTCGCTTTCATCCGATCAATCTACTCACCTACTCAATACATCTGGAAACGATCCGAAAAAATATCCGAAGACATGGCCCTTCCCACCGGACCAATCGTTGGCACTCAAGCCGTCTCCAACGCTCGTATCGAACTCTCCACCGGCGCCACAGCTACTTCCCCCCAACCATCAACTAATAACCAACAACCCATAACTCCCATTGTTCCCATCACCCCGGCATCCATCATCGAAACCAACGGTCTTCCTCAACTTGTCGAACACCAAGCCACGCCCATCCCCCCTGTTTCTCCTTCAACCTCCCCTCTACCGGTCGCCACGCCCATCCCAATAACGAGTTCAGAACAAACAGCTAACATCTCCGCACCAGCCACACTTGGAGTTTCATCTATTACTACCTCAGATACCAAACCAATCGAAAAATCAATTAGTTCCAATCTGACATCTGAGATCAGAGACCTGCCCGTCCGGCAGGCGGGTCTGAAATCCACTGAATCAATCACTCCCCCCGTCTCCCACCTTCCCATCCCCTTCACCCCCACCTCCCCCAACACTCTTGTTGGTCTTACCCTCACCCCTGAAGGAAAAATTCTCGAAGGGGTCTTGGTCGAAATTCAAAAAAACGGAATTACTTCTCGTGCTACCAAAAGTAATAAGTTGGGTCAATTCATGTTTGCCAGACCACTCGAAAATGGTCTTTACCAAATACTTGCCGAGAAAGAAGACTTTTCTTTCTCACCATACTCCCTCGACCTTACCGGTGCCATTATCCGACCTCTCAAAATCCAAGCAATCTAACCATGTCTGACAAAATAAAATCCTCTACACAAGAAAGCTTAGATATCTATACCATCAAAAATCATCTGATCTTCTTAAAAGATGGCTCCTGCTCTCTTGTCCTGAAAACCACCGCCATAAACTTTAATCTTCTATCCGAAGAGGAACAAGATGCCACCATATATGCCTACGCAGGTCTTCTAAATTCACTCTCCTTCTCCATTCAGATTCTCATTCGTTCTCAACGTAAAAATATTTCGGACTACATTAATCTCTTGGACAATCGGATTCAGGGAACACCATCCCAAAAGGTAAAAGAACAGCTTCTTTCTTACCGCCAATTCGTCAAGTCCCTTGTCAAAGAAAATAGAGTGCTCGAAAAAAAATTCTACGTCATTGTTTCATTTTCGGCAATTGAACTAGGTATTTCCAAATCCACTTTCAATCCTCTGTCCAAAAGCCCACAAAAACCACCTTTTGACCTGCAATATATCGAAGAAAAGGCCTCTATGGCCCTGTATCCGCGACGTGATCACATCATCCGACAGTTTGCCAGAATCGGTCTTAAAGCAAGTCAACTTTCCACCAGCGAATTGGTCACCCTTTTTTACACCATTTACAACCAAGGGAGTGTCACTCAAGCTATCACCCCAGGAAGATCCAACGCCTCCTAAAACCAGATCTTCAGTTATACTTAAATCATGGCTTTGAACCTTTTTACGTTGGGCAAAAAAAACAGTCCTCCTCAACAAAATTCTGCTGCCCCAGCAGTACAAGTTTCTACACCTCTTCAACCAGCAACTAATAACCAACAACCAAAAACTCCTTCGTTTGACAGTCAAAAATCCGCCACTTCCAGTCAATCAATCCAAGACATCATCGCCCCCTCGGCCATCGAAGTAGATTTTTCTCACATCAAAATCGACGATATTTATATTCGTACTCTTTTTGTTACCGGTTACCCTCGTTATGTCTCCGCCAACTGGCTTTCACCTCTGATTAACTTCAATCATTCTTTGGATATTTCCATGTTTATTTACCCAAGTGATTCCAAAGATACTCTCGACAGTCTCCGTCGGCGTATCGCCGAGATGGAGGCCGAGATAAACACCGACATCGAAAGAGGTCGCATTCCCCGTGCCGCCACCGAGGCTGGGCTGGAAGATGCCAAAGTTTTACAGTCCCAACTTGTCAAGGGTGCCGAAAAATTTTTCCAATTTTCTCTCTATATCAGTATCTCCGCCGAATCGGAAAAAGAATTGGATACTTCTACCGCCCAAATCCAATCCATGCTTGCGTCTCTCTTGATCATAAGTAAGATTGCCTCCTTATCTATGGAGGATGCTTTCAAGACCACCCTTCCCTACTGCAAAGACAAACTCATGCTCACGAGAAACATGGACACCACTGCCCTGTCCACCACTTTTCCGTTTACCAGTTCCGAGCTCTCCGACAATCAAGGAATTCTTTATGGTGTCAATGCACACAATGATTCTCTCGTTATTTTTGACCGGTTTTCACTCGAGAATGCCAACATGCTTATACTCGCCACCAGTGGCGCTGGTAAGTCCGTGTCCTATAATGAGACAGTCCTTATAAAAAATTCTGCTAATGAGGTTAAGAGAACCAAAATAGGACCCCTTGTCGAAAACATAATCCGACAAAAAGGCTCGGTCAAATTAGATGCTGAAATGATCGGCAATATTAATCCAGGAATTAAAGTATATTCTTTTAATCCTCGCACCCTCAAGGGTGAGTGGTCTTCAGTCACGGTAGCAGCCAAAAAAGATGCTCCTTCTTATCTTTACCGATTCGCCACCAAGTCGGGAAGAATGATTACCACCACAGCCGACCATAATATGTTGACGTTAAATAATGCTCAGATCCAGGTCGTCAAGAGCGATACTATAAAAACAGGTGATTATATTCCACTCCCTCGGCTTATCCAGGAATCGACTTCCAGCACCGCCAAACACTCATCTCTCTATTACGAACTCATCGGCTATTACACAGCAGAAGGATGCAGTACCGAATACTCTGTTTTTATAAGCAACATGGAACAAGAAGTCATCGACCGGGTCAACTATCTTTGTGACAAACTTAAATTCCGAACCGTTCCTCTAATGAATCACAATGTCGTCAAAGGAGTTTCTATCAATTCGAAACCACTCATCAGAAAACTCAAGCTGGATAAATGCTACGGAAAAGCCGGTACAAAAAAGGTCCCCACCACACTTTTCTCTCAACCAAATGATTCAAAATCTGCTTTCCTCAGAGCATATTTCGATGGTGATGGATGTGTTGAAGAACACGAAGTTACTTGTACCACCAAATCCAAACAGCTCGTTTCGGATCTCAGCTATTTACTCTTTAACTTCGGCATCATCGCTCGAATCCATCCAAAATTCAAAAGAACCACTAACACCAATCACAAAGGTGATACTTACTACCAAATCACAATCTCCGGTCAAAAGGACCTCTCCTATTTTGCTCAGCATATAAGTTTCAACCTAAGTCGCAAAAAAGAAAAGCTGCAAACCCTCCTTGGTAAAACAACCAACCCTAACGACGATATTATTCCCAACCTTGAACAGCCACTGACGGAAATTTATCAATATCTCTACCCAGGGAAAGTCGGTGCCCCACAAAAACTTATAGATATAAAAAATAAAGCCTTCAGACCAACAATTTCAGAGCTCCAAAAATTGATAGTAAAAATTAAATCGCGTCTGCTAACTATCAAAGATCAAGAAAAAACTATTTTTGAGCTCATTGCCCTACCTCAATGGCAAGATCTCGCTGAAATAGGGTCTAAGAGTAAAAAGTTAAACAAGCAACTATGGAAAGAGCTCGGACATACTTGGCAAACTATGCGAGCCGGAACAGTTATTCCTAGTATTACTACCGTTCTTCATGTTTACCAAACCACTTCAGGACAACAAATTACCAAAGAATATCTATTTAATTGTCTGTATTCAACTTCCAAGAATCTTGGTTTTACCTTTCAAGATTTTGATCCTACCCTACAAACCACTCTTGCCACCACCAAAGCCAATACTGCCTACGACAGAATATATAAAGGCAGTCAATATTTATTGAAAAAATATATTGAAATACAGGATAACGTCAAAAAGGCAAATGAGATTATTCATCGCCTAGAAGTACTCGCACACTCGGAACTATATTGGGATCCAATTGTAAAAATCTCAAAACTAAAAAGTAAACATCCTTTTGTTTATGACCTAACCGTCAACAACGAAGTCTTTTTTGCTGGTTTTGGTGGCATGTTCGTTCACAATTCCTACGCCGTCAAGCTCGAAATTCTCCGTTCTTTAATGTTTGACTGTCAAGTCATTATCCTGGACCCGGAAAATGAATACGAGATGGTCACCAAGTCTGTCGGGGGCAACTATCTTTCCTTCTCCGCCAGTGCCTCTCACAAAATTAATCCATTCCAGATCGCTCGCCCCAAAGAAAGCACCGAAGACGAAATGGGCTACAAGTACCTCTTCCTCATGTCTCTTCTGAAAATTATGATTGGGCAGATGGATCCTATCGAAGAAGCTACTATGAACAGGGCTCTTGTCCTTACTTATCGACAAAAAGGTATCACCGAAGATCCTTCTACTCACACTCTTGAACCACCTCGGATGGAAGATCTCTATCGTTCTCTTATCGGTATGGAAGAAGCCGTCAGCAAGACTCTGGCCGCCAGACTCGAACGTTTCGTCATGGGTGCGGTTAAAGGGATTTTTGACCAGCAAAGTAATATCGACATCAATGCTCCCATTACTGTGTTTACTCTTAGAGATACCGCCGACGAAATCCGACCCATCGTGATGTTCATGATTCTGGACTTTGTCTGGAATGAAGTTCGAAAAAATCTTCGGAAAAGGATACTCGTCGTTGACGAGGCCTGGTATCTTATGCGCTATGAAGATTCCGCCAAAATTCTACAAGGTTTTGTCAAACGCGCACGTAAGTATTACTTCGGTGTGTCCATCATTTCACAAAACGTTGACGACTTTCTTGGTTCAGCCTATGGCAAAGCCATCATCACCAACTCAGCCCTCAAACTCTTACTCAAACAATCCTCTGCCGCCATTAACCAGATCTCCGAAACCTTCTATCTTTCTCAGGGAGAAAAACAACTACTACTTTCCGCCGGAGTCGGAGAAGGTATTTTCTTTGCCGGCATGAACCATGTGGCCATCAAAATTATCTCCTCGGCAGACGAGCATGCTCTAGCTACTAGCAAACCAGCCGAAATCCTTGAGCTCCAAAAACAGGCCAAACTTCAAGCCGCCGCCGAGGCCGCGTCCCAGAACAATCCCCAAGATGTCGCCAAGCCAGCTAACCCCTAACCATGGCCAACTACGAAAAAGAAATCTACGAGCTCGGACAAGCAAATAATGCCAAGGCTAAAAAAAGTTTTTCGGATCTCACACCCAATGAAGTAAGCGATTTATCAAAGGGTTTGAAACTGTATCTTTTGTATTGTCAACAACCCTTTACTCTCTTTCAGCTTGACCCTAGAGTTAGTGAGGAAAAAGATCCTCGAGCACAACTAGAAGCTTTCTTTGAAGAAAAGCTGGCACCTAGACGAGCACTACAAGACATCATTGATTATCTTTCTAAGTCTCCTGAAAAAGAATCTTCTCAAAAAAAAGAGGAGCCCAAAAAAGAGGAAAAGGACGAAGTAGATGAGTCACATACTGAAGATGATGAAACCGAAGCAGAAGTAAATAAAAGGCGGTTTGAGAAAAAATTTGAGGATGATGAGAAAAAAAAACGAGAATTACAAGCAAGAACTGAAGTATCCGAGACAACAGCACCTTTACCCCAAAAAGAAATCTCCACCGTCCCGGCCGAACTCGAAACTTTAGTTGCTATATATAAAGAATCTCAAGCCGACAAACTTGAAGCCGACACCACCCATACCGTCGCCGACGCTGTCAAGCGTGCCAGAAAAACGTGGGAAGCACGAAATCGAACGGAAATTATCCTTAAGAATCGCTCAGACAAACAAAAAGAGGCTGAAGATCTCTACTTTATCAACACTGTAGACCCCAAAAGTGAAAGTCGGCAAGCCATATATCGAAATGTTGAAAGTGTTGCCCGACAGGCGGTTATTGCTCAAGCCGCCAATCTCGGTATAGGACTAACCCCTGCTCAAATCAAACAAGCAACCGCAGACTTAACCTATCTTGGCCTATCGGGTTCTGTAGATATTACCAACTTCAACGACCTCAATACTATTTCTCAGCTAGCTTTCATTGTCCAAGGAATCAAATTTACCTCACCAATAAATAATGTCAATGAAGTAGTTCAAGCTTGGCAAAAGGCAGAAGAGATCGAGCCATTTTCCGATAAGGTTGACGAACTAGAAAAACAAATAATTTTAGCCGATCAAGAAGCAGAAAAAGTTCTCCGAGAAAAAGCTGAAACTGATAGATTAAATAAGTTCGAGAGAGAACTCAACAAAAATCTTGATCTTGACAACGACATGACAGCCGCGGCTATCGAAGCTCGTAATGTCCAGAATGCCCTCCTTAGGGCTCTTCCTAATGCAAAACTTCCTCCACTTCCACCCACGCCACTTCAACTTCACGAAAAAGAACTCGAGACACTTCTTCGCAAAGCCGATCCGTCAGTACAAATAAATCCGGAAGGGCTGGGTGCCAGAACTATCTCCGTACTACAAACAACCAATAGTAGTAATAGAAATATTAGTCCGGAAGCTCTCAAACTCTACAGTCTTGGAATAGATGTTGCACAGTTAGACAGTGCTATTGCAAAGAATCCGGAGCTAAGAGCCTACTTTGAAACCGAACAAGGTAAATCTGTTTACCAACAAGTACACTATCAACTAGGCAAAATCCAAAATTCAAAACTCGGTCAGGAAATTTCTGCAAATTTAAACATCAAACCTCTTTCAGGAATTTCCAAAAGTATTACTAGTTTTTATAATAGCCAGCCCCCTATTGTCCAATCTGCCACCAAATTTATTCTTAATCCGAAGGGAACCGTCTATGCCTGGGTAAACAAAAAAATCGGCCAACGCGTAGGCAATCTAATTATTAAAAATTTTGGCAGTGCATCCGCTCAAAAATTAGGTAGTTTTATTCTAAAAGAGGGATTAAAACAGGGGGTCAAACAATTTGCCGAGGCCGCAGCCAAACAGTTAGTCATCGCTGCAGCCAAACAAGCTGGAATTCAGGGAGCCAAAATGGCAGGTATGGTTGCTGCCGAGTCCGCTATCGCCGCCGCCGCGGCGGCCCTTGGAATACCAACTATGGGATTAAGTTTGATAATCGGAGCCATACTCATGGTCGCCACGGTTATTATCGATGCCACCGTTGGACTAGTTAAAAGGGGTTTGGACAGAGTGTGGCAAGAAGCTGGTTGGGGAGACAAATTCCGCTCCAGAGATCTGATTATTCCCATCATAGCCGTAGGAGCTGCAGTTGCTACTGCCGGAGCCAGTCTTTTTGCCGGTCTAGTTATCATTAGAAGATCTATTCTTATTGCCATCGTTTCCGCCATCGGTATCGTAGTTGGGTCCCTTATCGTTACAGGACTATATTTAGCTATGGCTTATTTAATTGCCCCCATTCTCTCCACCTTAGTCCAATTCGACAGTCTCAGTCAGGTCGATTATGCAGAATATGGCGGAGGAGGCGGTCCGGGTGGAGGTCCTGGACCGGGAACAGAACCAGGAGGAGGTGTTTACAATCTCGACTGTGGTGAGGATGCCGGATCCGAAATAATGATACAGGCCGGGTCTTACCCCGTGGTCAAAAAATTATTAACAGGTCCGGGTCGAACCGGATATTGCATATTTCCCACAAAAATTGTCATCCATTGGAGCGGTGGTTGGACCAATAATGATGTCACTTACAATGTCCTTGTGGAAAGAGGTTTGTCTTGTCAAATAGGTACTGACCAAGACGGCTCAGTTCAGCAATGGCAACAGATGTGGGAAAAGAAAGCTGAGCTCGCTTACTGCGTCGGTGGCAATGAAAACAATTACTCTCTAAACAATGAAATGGTTGGAGCGTATTTTATTCCACCCGGAACGTTTTCTCTAAAACCGGAAGAGAAAGCACCAAGCACGGATGAGATAAAATCATCCGTAAATTCCACCTGTTTTATGATGAAACAGTATCACATACCATATACACAAATATTCGGACACTACCAACTGCATCCCGGAAAAACAGATCCTGGTGTAGAGTTTTTAAATTATTTTATAAATGAAGTAAAAAAACAATGTCCATAAAAAATATCCTTAATAAAAAGTCCTTATTTATTATCATAATTGGCATCACTCTCGCCGTACTTCTTTTTATCTCTCAATACTCCTATACCAAACGCCCCAAACCATTTTCATCACCACCACAGGTTCAAGAACCTACAAAAACGCCATTTGCCATCCAAGCAACAACACAAACAGAATCTGATTTTCAAAATTTCATTAAGCAATATCAATTTATGTTTTGGAATTTACCCAATTCTATGAAAAGTATCTCACTGGGGTGGATGGGCGATACCCCAATTGTTATTAAGGACCAACAAATTTTTAATCCCTACAAAAACACCACAATAAGAAAACTCACAAGCACAGAAATTGCTATTTTGAACAACAACGGTGAGGCTATAGTTATCTCACCGGAAAAACAAAAAAATTTAAACCTGAGTACACTAGCCGAAAAAGACATCACCCAAAAAGAGAGAGAGTACTTTAGCTATATTTGGTATGAAAAACCAAATTCAATTATTGCTCTGTCAGAGGACAAGAAATCACTGTACATAGTCAACCTTCTCACCAACCAAAAATCAGAGATAGCCAAATCACCCACTGAGTTCAACCCTGTATCCATCACTTCAAATAATAAAGCGGCTGCAGCTACAGACAGCGAATACTTGTATTTATATATCGACGGGCTAAACAAAATCAAGCTTGACGATACCACCAAAGAATCTATCACTTTTTGGGTCAAAGACGAATTGTACCTCGTCGAAAAAGTCACAAAACCAAGAATTCTCGACTTTATTATGCTGGTAGATATAGAAAAACAACAATTCAAACAAATTATAACCAGCTCCTCACAAATCAATCGGCTAAATCTAAAGATAAGACCGTCATTGAATCAAAAAAACGATATGGTACTTTTCTCAGAAAACAACGGTTTGGTTTGGATACTTTCAAAAGATCAAGCCATCACTAGGATCTACCCCGAGTTAAAGTTACCACCGGAAGCGTGGTCTAATTCTGCACCCTAACCGGCATCACTACTTGTATCCAACCATCATCGTCTTCTCTTCTAAAAACACTTGGCTTAAGTTCTCCTTCTGTTTCCCATACTACTCTCTCAGCATTGTTCACTCCTAGATAATCCAAGAGATATCTGGCGTTAAAAGCCACGGTCAGACCCTCTCCTTCAACTTCCGTTTCTATCTCGGTCGAATTACTTCCCAACTGACTGCTTTCTGCCTTGACAATTAATTTTTCTCCTTCAATTGACATTTTAACAATGTTTGCATTATCTCTTGCAAACAAATTGGCTCTCTTGACCGCCTCCAATAGTCCTTCTCGACTAAATACAGCCTTTGTTGAGTAGGTATTCGGCATGATCTGCTGATAAGGAGGAAAATCCCCTGCAATCAAGCGAGAAGATATTTCCATATCGGCAATAGTAAAGATCACCTGTTGATTTTCTTTGTCAAATTCAATTCCAAAGTTGTCCTCTCCTGTCTCTGCCAATACCTTAGAAATCTCTTGAAGTGATCTGGCCGGTAAGATAAATCGAGTATTCTTTTCTATGCTGGTTTTTACAACATCTAATTTGTCGACAGTTAATCTGTATCCATCTGTCGCCGCCAATATAGTTTTACTTTCCTCGAGTTCCCACAAAACACCCGTCAAAACAGGTCTAGTATCATCCCGAGCCGCAGAAATACACACTCTGTCCATTTTTTGCCGAAATTCACCGCTCTTCAAAGTGATTTGAGTTTTTTTGGCCCTAGGAATACTCGGATAGTCTTCAACCCCCTGTCCCATCACCTCAGCATTGATTCCTTTCGATGATACTGTCAGGATATTCTTTTCAATCGAAAGATGTACATTGCCTATAGGTAAACTTGCCACCAATTCTCCAAAGAGTTTTGCCGGCACTATCATTTCCCCTTCTTCATCGATCTTTGCCGGAAGTTTAACCCAAAAACTCACTTCCAAATCAGTCGAAACCAAATTGACCTCATCTTTGGTAACTTTCAAAAGAACTCCTGAAAGAATTGGAAGTTGGGGTCTTACCCCAATGCCCCTATTTACAATTCCCAAATATTTTTTTAAGTCTGTAGCCTGTACCGTTATCTTCATATTCAAGCATTATAACGAAGTTGTAAGCGAATATAAGAGGAAGCACAGTCTGGATATTTCAATAACAAGGTTATTGAAAAGAAGACGAGCAAGCTCTTATCAGTTCTATATTGTATATGTATTTTTATTCTATAACCTCATTCATCTCGATTCTCGAACCAAAGGATTCTCCTTGTATGTAGTCATGCGAGGTGAATCCTTACCGGCCACCATTATCACCTCTCTTTGTTATTAATAATATATTTATCTTAAATAAAAATAGTAGTGAATAGTAATAGAAGCGGTGGACAAGTGGACAATAGCCTTACTCTCTGCCTACCACCTCTGTTGTTAATCCTTTTTCGACTCCTACATCCACCCTTTTGGAACAAAAACTACCAACTCCCCTCTTAACTAACAACTAATAACTCTCCTTGCGTGTGGATTCTTTTCTGAATAACTTGGAAACTTATCCCCCATTAAATTGAAAATCAAATATTTCTTCACAGTTTTTGAAGATATCCACAGAGCGTGGATAAGATGTGGATATTTAAGTGTATAACGCTTGCTTCAAAGCCATCACCTTTCGCCGTATATCCATGTTTTTCTCAATTTCCATTTCCATTTTTTCGCACGCATGCATGACAGTAGTGTGATCCCGACCTCCCATCAATTCCGCCACCTCCGTCAGATTTAGTTTGAGTGTTTCTCTCAGAATGTACATGGCAATATGTCTCGCCACCACAAGGTCGGCCTTTCGGCTCTCTCCCAAAAGATCTTTGTTTCTGAAATCAAAATACTTAGCCACCGTCGAGATTACTTTGATAGGCCGCACTTTAATATCTTTAACTGTATTGGCCGGAAGCCCCATCGTTTGTTGTACCATCTCTCTGGTCAAGACTCCCCCATCAATACTGGCTACAGTTGCCAATCTGACAAAAGTTCCCTCTAGTTCACGGGCGTTGGTTGGATAACTATTGGCGATCAGTTCAAAGGCACTATCTTCGACCTCAGCTTTTATGTCCACTGCCCGCTGGCGCAAAATAGCTAGTCTCATCTCGTAATCCGGTAATCCAATGTCCACCATCATTCCTCCAAGAAATCTACTCCTCAGTCTATCCTCAAGTCCAACAATCTCTTGTGGTTTTCGGTCACTAGTCATAATAATCTGTGCTTGTTTATTCGTCAGTTCATTAAAGGTATGGAAGAACTCTTCTTGGGTAGAGTCTTTACCTCCAAAAAACTGAACATCATCAACTAGCAGTACCCCCACTTGTCTATATTTCTTTTTAAAAGCATCCGTCATCTTCGATTTAAAAGAACCAACCAAATCATTAGTAAACTGCTCACTAGTTACACAGACCACTTTTCCGACTCCTTTTTTCACTAATTCATGTCCGATCGCGTGCATCAAGTGTGTCTTTCCCACCCCGACTCCTCCATATATAAACAGTGGGTTATGTCTGGTACCCGGGTAATCTACTACCGCTTTCGCGGCTGCAAAAGCTAAACGATTTGAACTCCCCACCATATATGATTCAAAGATATAACGCGGGTTCAGATTGGTGCCTGTTTGTCTGTTCTCCTCCGGGGGCGTAAATAGTCCGAAATTTGCCTCTCTGATTTCCGAGGTTTTAAATTCTTTTTTGCTTTCTTTAATTTCTTTTGTTGGCTCCACCACTATCAAGGCTATGTCACATTTTTTGCCGGTAATTTTTTCTGCTGCCTGTTTGATAAGGCTGTAGTACTTAGTCTCGATAGTGTGACTAAAAAAGGCTGACGAAGTGGCCAATTCCAAAAGTAAATGTTGATCATCAATCGGAGTTACCGATCGCAAGAAACAAGGCTTGATAAAGCCCGCAAAACTGGCGGGAGACATTGAAACTCCTAACTCACCGCAAATGCTGTGCCACAACTTCTCACTGTCCATACGGTCATTCTCACCACTTATCCACATTTTTACAACCCCCAAATTACCCAAAAAGAATAATACTATCCACATCACCTCCCCGCATGTTAAAATGACCTATGCCCAAAAGAGTCTACCAACCCAAAAAAGTCAAACGCATCAGAAAACACGGTTTCCGTATCAAGATGTCTACTGCCGCCGGCCGCAACGTCATCCGCAAGCGTCGTGCAAAGGGCCGAACCAAGTTAGCGCTCTAAAAAATGCCACTCCCGGCTGCCAACCGGCTTCCCCTGCGTAAAGAAAGAGACCGCCTTACCCATGAAGGTAAATCCTTCCACACCCGTCACTTCACCCTCGTCACTGCCCCCACTCCAATCGTCATTGCGAGCGAAGCGCGGCAATCCATTTCCCATCCTGTAGGGGCGATTCACGAATCGCCCGCCCCTCGTTTCTCCATCCTCCTCTCCAAAAAAACCGCTCGTCTAGCCGTCGACCGCAACCGCATCAAGCGAATCACTTCTGCTCTCCTGTCCGACCTTCTCCCTTCCTTTCCCCCCGCCGACTACATGGTCATCCCCAAACGCTCCGTCCTCAACACCCCCCACCCCGACCTTCTCGCCGACCTCTCCTCCCTCCTCCCCAAACTAAAATAGCCACCGCCCTATTTGCTTTTCCATACCCTTATCCCTATAATACGCTCAAGACAAACTCGTACACTAACCAGGAGTAAGCATGAAATCTGTCAGACTTATGATTTGGGCTAGAAGTCTTTTCTGGATTGGGATTATAGCCGTGATCGTCGTCTCGGCTCTAATTTTAAATATTCCCTCCCCTTTCTTCTTGATATTTTACCTGGTGGGAATAGCCTTAATTTTCATCTCCATCTGTCTGAAAGAGAAAGCCAACCGTATCACCGGTGAATAAACTACCTACAGGGCTCACCACCCTGTTTTTTTATTGGATCTTACCCGACCATCTCGTCAATCTCCTCCATCACCTGTTCCCCACTCTCATACTTCACTCCCTTAATTCCCAAAGATTCCGCCACTTCCAAATTCTCTATTGAGTTATCGATATAAATACAATCCTTTCCTTCCAAATTATTTTCTTCTAGTAATCTTGAGTATGATCTGACATCAGGCTTCACCAATCCAGTCTCCCAAGAAAAATAAGTCTTGTTCGCCACCTCGAACAACATCGGAAAGTTTTTACGGTAATACTCGGTTCTCTCCCTAAAGTTATTGGAAAGAATAAAAATACTCACCCCTTTCTTTTTCAGAGACCTAGCAAACTCCAACATCTCGACGTCTATTGACTCCCCCGAAAAATAAAAATTTAAAAAATCAATTAAGTCCATTCCTACTAAGTCCAGCAAAGGTTGCCAAACCTCTTCTCCTCTTCTCTCCAGATTCCTGACTTCCTTCAAAATCGGTTTCATCACAGCCAAAATCTCGTCTACCGCTTTCCCGGATTTTTCCGATAGCCTTTCACTCAGATTTTTACTCAGCAGGAAAACCCCATTCAAATCAAAAATAACCGCCTTTATTCTGTTCATGGGCTAATTTTATCAGTACAAAAAAGCAGGGTTTCCCCTGCTTAATTCAACTTATTCTGCCTCTCTTGGTAATTCCGTCTCTGTCCAAAATCTTCGTCAACTCCACATTTTTAATCAGTTCTGATCTAGCCGAATTCAACTCGTCATTTAATCTGGCCACTTTCAGGATCTCATCAAATGTTGTTTGAGAAATCTCGACTTGTCCAAACAAATCAAATTCTTGTTCAGAAATGACAAAACCAAAGAAAGCATATATTTGATCTTCCACGATATTTACACAGATCCCTTGATCGGGAAGGACCATACGTTTCACATAAGCTCCCCCACCATGGATAAAGTCATTAATATTAGCAGATACTCTCTGACCAATGATCAATGCTTTCATAAATTCTCCTTTCAGTGTACGTTTTGAAGAGATTTTAGCAGAAAAATTTAATATAGAAAAAATTTATACGTTCAAGATATAATTCTCTTGCATGCTTTCCTTTTACCAAAAATATCTCTCTCCCTACTACCACGCCATTGGCCACTCCCTGTTTGGCTCTTCTTTCGCTTGTCGCTTCTCTCCTACCTGCTCCGAGTACGCCAAAGAATCCTACCGCCTTCATGGTATCATTATCGGGACAAAACTCACTGTTAGTCGCTTTCTCCGCTGTCAACCATTTAGTAAGGGAGGCTTCGATCCCGTTCCGGAAAATTTAAGTTAAAATATCTAATCAAAGAACCAACAACCAATAACTTTGAACTAATATGCTCGCACCAATCAACTACGTCCTCTATCAAATCCTAGTCTTCTTTTATAGTCTTTTTGGCGGCAATCTCGGTTTGCCTATTATTGCCATCACTCTTATCACCAAATTCCTTTTAATCCCCTTCGTTCTTCCTTCCATGAAGTCGGCCAAAAAAATGCAGGAACTCAAGCCGGCCCTGGACAGGCTCAAAGAAAAACACAAGGACAAAAAAGAACTTCAAGTGGCTCAAATGGCCCTTTACAAAGAGCAAGGTATCAATCCTGCTGCAGGCTGCCTTCCTCAGATAGTACAAATAATTATTCTCATTTCCCTCTACCAGGTCTTCATGGAGTTCATCAAACAGCCTTCCATCGGAGGACTTCTGGTCAACCCCCATTTCTTTTACCTGGACCTTACCAAGCCGGACCACACTTACATCATGCCCGTGCTGGCAGGAGTCACTCAATTTATCTTTTCCCTTATGATGCAGTCCGGCGTCGAGTCCCATATTCAGAACCCCAAACAGAAAGACGAAAAGAAAAAAGAAGAAAACAGTCTGGAAATGGCTACTAGTATGCAGCAACAGATGCTCTACATGATGCCTATCATGACGGTTATCATCTCCCTGAACTTCCAGTCTGGGCTTATCCTCTACTGGGTCGTCTCCACCATTTTCTCGATTGTTCAACAATACTATTTCTCCGGCTTGGGAGGTGTAAAACCCTTCCTTCTTAAATTAAGGATTATCAAACAGTAATTAACATGGACCAATCAAAGGTTACCGAAATACTTTCCAACGTCTTAACTCAGCTGGAGCTGAATGAAGATCAAATCAAAATAGAAGTCGCAGATGAGGACAATATTAATATTCTTCTTACTCCATCTGAGGATGCCGCCGGTATTTTTGTCGGACATCATGGCGAGGGTCTGGCCTCTCTCCGTATGATTTTCTCTCTTATGATTTACCAACGCTTTGGAGTTTGGCCCAAGCTTCATCTAAACGTCAACGACTATCAGGAGCGTCGCGAAGACTCTCTCAAAGAACTTGCCCAAAACGCCGCCGACCGCGCGGTTTCGCTTCAAAAAGAAATTATCCTTCCCAATCTCAGTTCTTTTGAACGCCGAATCATTCACCTCTTTCTGGAGGAGTACAAGGGAGTCCGGACCGAATCCCGCGGCGAAGCCCCCTACCGCCAAATGGTCGTCATCCCCACCGCAGAATAAAGGGTAAAATCTCCTTAGTGTTTTCTAACATCTTTCTCCAACTAATTGTTTTCTTCCTCCCTACCCAGCTTGGCCTTCATTTTTGGCCAGACTTTGCTCGCGCTGCCGGCATCAAAGTTGACTATCTCTCCCCCACCCTCTACTTCACCGACATTCTTCTGATTGTTTATATATTTCTGAATCTAAAAGAAATTACTAAATGGTCAAAAGAACACCTCTCTCCGCTAATCATATTTTTGGCCTTTATCCTTCTAAACTCTGTCTTTGGTATCTCGCCGGCGAACTCGATTTTTTGGTGGTTACGGCTTCTCATCTATCTTCTCTTCTTTCTTACTCTTCGACTTAGAAAAGTCACCTGGTCGCAAATAAAAACTTCCTTGTTGATCTCTACCATCTTGATGATCTTGCTTCAAGCTTTGGAAACCGCCGGACAGTCTTCCGTCGGAGGATTATTTTACTGGCTGGGCGAAAGAACATTCTCCACCTCCATCCCCGGGCTGGCGCATCTCTCTTTCTTTGGATACGACTTCGTTAGGGCTCCAGCCACCTTCTCCCACCCCAACTCCCTTGCCGGTTTTCTTCTCGTTGTCTACTACCTGTTTCATATCAAAAAGTCTCCTTTGTGGCAACGGCTGGTAGTTTTTCTCGGTCTGATCCTGACCTTCTCCAAAGCCGCGCTTCTTGCCTTCGTCTTGGTCATCTCCTTTCATCTCGGTTCCCTTGCTCTCATCGGTTGCTTCCTTTTGATTTCCGTATTTCAAATATTTCTTCCGAACCTACCCGGCTTGTTTCCCTTTGTCTCCGATCGTCTTTTCCTCCTCTCTCCCGTAAAAGATATTTTTTCCTCATCTCCGTTACTAGGCGTGGGACTTGGCGGGTTTATCCCCTCTCTGGTCGGCCATCTGCCCGGATCCTTTCTCCTACCGGCCAAGATTCAACCGGTTCACAACCTGCCACTTCTAATTTTCTTGGAAACCGGCCTTACGGGTTTGACCCTCCTTATAGTCCTGGTAAGAAAAAATCTGAAAAAAATCGTTAAACCGGAATTGCTGGCTTTGCTCGCGATCGTCATCATCACCGGGGCTTTTGACCATTATTGGTGGACTCTTCCACAGAACAAGTTGATTCTACTTCTCGCTGTAGCTATTTTACTGTAAACTATGCCTATGTCAGAAACGATCGAACTTCTTGAAATGAACACCGACGGCGGCTCCCGAGGTAATCCAGGACCGGCTGCCATAGGTGTCATCGCTAAAGCTAATGCTCACACAATATTCACTCTTTCCGAAAGAATCGGTGAAACTACCAACAACGTCGCCGAATACACGGCTGTTCTTAGAGCCTTGGAAAAAATAGATGAGGAAGGAATTTTTACCGATAAAATTCGCTTCATTCTTGACTCTGAGTTAATTGTCAAACAAATTACGGGTCTCTATAAAGTCAAACAACCGCATCTGCAAGAATTACGGAAAACTATCATTTCTTTGATAAAAAAACTAAGAGATAAGGGTCAAATAAAATTAATGTCCTTTGTTAATGTCCTCAGAGACAAAAACAAAGAAGCCGACCAATTGGTAAACGACGCTCTCGACAATTAACCCCCAATCTTTTCACGGATCCAAAAATAAAATATCGGATAGTTTATGCGCTCAGAAAATTATGTGGACAAGTCTAATTCGACCTAGGTACAAATTTTCACATGTAGAAAGTATGAACTAAAAAACCTGTAGACCACGCAAGAATATAAAAATAAACGAGGCCGAAAAAAGAAAGAAAAAGTGTACCAACAAGGAAACAAAAAAAAGGAGAAGTGCAAATCATCTATACTAAATTCATGACAGTTGGAAATACGAAAATTGCGGTATGGAGCAACAACTCTTTTCTGGAGGAGTCGTTTGTCGGCCAATTAACTTCTCCAGACATAAGTTTCAACCACTACAAAGATTCAACCTCCGCTCCCTACACCTTGATAATTATCGATCTCTTGAAGGATCTCAAGGATATCAGTCAAAAAGTTATAGATTTCTACGATCAAGCTCGGAAACAAGATCAAAAATTGACAGTAATTTTAATCCACGGGGAAATAATCGATACAGAGAAGAACATCTACTTCACTGACTTTCTTACCGATTTAGGATCAGACAAATCACTCCATCGTTTAGTTTTTGTAAAAGATCTTTTTCAGGCATCGCTGTTATACACCGAAACCTCATTGGAAAAATATGTTTTGGAAGCGATTGATTCACGCAAAATTATCATTTCTGAAAAAGGTGAAAATACTTACTACCCAATTTCGTTGTCTGATCTAATTACTAGTCTAAAAAAAATATTCTATCTTCAGGGAACTGCAGGAAAAAATTTTTGGATTTTGGGAGACCCTGTAACTGACCTAGAAATTGCCTATCTAATCAAGAAATACCTTGAAGATACGGAAGGACCGGAATTTGAGATCGAGGCCACTGCCTCTAACAACAAATCATCCCTTGATCTAAACTCATTAGGATATCAATCCAGGGTTCTGCTAAATTGGGACCCAAAAGAAGAATTTCCCGTAGTCCTAAAAGAAGCCGTCTATCGTCTAAAGGAAGATCGTAGTCTTTTACTTACCAAGCTACATCATAACCAAAAGGAAGCTCGATACCCAAGATTGAAAAAAATTGGAAAATATCTAAATTCACTAAAGAAAATAATTGATCATCTCAAATTCAAAAAGGGGACTAGAGAAAAAATTGAGACCGGTCCGGAGCTTCTTAAAAAAATCCTTGAATACTCGATAGCAACGATTTCCTTCGTTTATCTGATTCTGTCTCTCATCTTCGTTTCCTTTACCACTTTATCCTTAAAATATTTAGAAAATACTCTTTCTGATCTCAGAAGGGGGGACACCTCTCTCTCTGTATCTCATCTAAATCAATCAAAAATATTCTCAAAGATAGGTAAGGGTAGCTATTCTATAGTTTCTCCGGCAGTCTCAATATTTGCTGGCTCTATTCATGAAAAAAACTACAATCTCTTCGTATTTTTAGACTACTCACAGGCTAGTCTCGTAAGCCTTCAACAAACCTATCAGCTTGCAGAAAATATATATCAGACGATAGGGGGAGAATCTTCGGCACGTTTCTATGAAGATTCTAGTCTCGCACTTAGATCAAACTTAACTCAGATTTACGAAAATTTAAATCAAATTAGATTATTAAGTAACCGAGGAAAGCTCCCTCAAATTCTAGAGAAAAAATTAAACTCAAACAGCGAATTCAATAATATAGAGCTTATCGAGCAACAAATCACCGACCTTCTAAAAACTGTAGAGCTATTACCTGCTTTTTTGGCAGGAGACTCGGCAAAAAATATTATTGTCCTTTTTCAAAACAGTCAGGAGGTCAGAAGTACAGGTGGCACTATTGATTACGTATTAGCTTTGGTGATGGATCAGGGAAAAATTGTATCTAAAAACCTCTATAGAAATGACGAAATTGATTCATTAGGAATAGGCGTTGTCGCTGCTCCACCCATGGTAAGACAACTGACCGGAGAGGGAGAATGGAAGACGAGAGATTTAAACTACAACCCAGATTTTCCTCAGACGGCTGTTAATATTTCCTGGTTCCTAGATAAATTTCTAAAAATCAAACCAGATATAATTTTGGCGGTAAATGACAGGTTCATAAGTGATCTACTACAAGAAGACAAGGGAATACTCCTTAATGGGCGAAACGTAACTTCTGATATCTTCCACAAAGAAATTGCATCTGAATCAACGAGTGAGCTCTACCGAGATCTAATTTCGCACTACATAGATCGAATTTTAGGGCACCAGCTGTCATTGTCTTCGCTTGGCAGAATAATTGCTAAACAATCGGCAGAAAATCAAATATTGTTTTGGTCGGTAGATAGTAATATTGAAAAATCAATTGTCAGCCAGCGTTATTCTGGTGCAATATTCCCTCATGCTTGTCATGGGGGATTGTCCAATTCGGGATCCTGCGTTGTTCAAACGACTTATTACAACGAATCCAACTTTTCTCTAATTCCTCTGACGGAAAAACCACAGCGGAAGATTCTACATCGGGTTTGGATTGAAAAAAATCAAATTAAACATAGATATCAAGTGCAATACCAATTAAAGGAAGAAATAATTAATCAGATTCAACATCTATCCATGGTAGTCCAACTTTATGCTCCGGAAAATTCCATGCTAGATCGAATTACTTTGGACAACAGAGAAATTTTGCTCAACAACATTCTGCGACAAAAAGATAATCAAATGGAGAGGTTCCAGATTCCATTTTCGATGTCCTTAAACGGCACCCATGATTTTGCCATAGACTTTATTACCCCTCTAACCCCGTCAGACGACATGTCCTTGGCCTACACGTTTTCAGAGTACTTTCAACCAGGCATGATAGACCAAAATATTGAGCTGGAGGTCAATTTTCCAGAAGTATTCAGACCATCGATCATAACCGGCGCGGTAACCTCTGGAAAAAACAGCCTAAACTTAGTTTTGACTCCCAAAAATGCATCTTTTGGGGTAGGTTTCACCTCTGCCATTCACTAGAGGTGACTAGGTCACGATACATATGGCACTCTGGCCATATATCTAAATGAGATTAAGATGGACTCTTCCAATCCTTAAACATGAAGCGTATCGTCGCTTCATGAAAAC
>Ga0209212_1000778_pt1 | contig 58921 bp, 53 predicted proteins | sample RifGroC2_FD_183996 | JGI IMG/M metagenome (GOLD analysis project Ga0209212, IMG submission 183996) | Groundwater microbial communities from Rifle, Colorado, USA - Groundwater C2 (SPAdes) (version 2) | ecosystem: Environmental > Aquatic > Deep subsurface > Groundwater | place: Rifle, Colorado...
TGGGCGCCTGCACTGCCCTGTTCGACGACGCCACCGTAACCACCCTGAGCGCGGTGCCCGACACCAACTCCACCTTCGACGGCTGGAGCGGCGCCTGCATAAACAGCAGCGGCCCCTGCGACCTGACCCTGACCGGAGACAAAGACGTAAACGCCACCTTTACCGCCGCACCCAACGCCATGGTACTAACCACCGGCCACACGACCCTGACACAGGCCTATGCCGGAACCGGCAACGGAGCCACGATCAAGGCACGCGCAATCACCTTCATCGAGAACCTGGTGCTGAACGGCAACCGCCAGGTAACGCTGGAAGGGGGCTTCGACGCCGAGTACGACTGCAACAGCTGCGGCGGCAACACGATCCTGGAAGGAACCATGACCATAGAGCAGGGCAGCGTGATCATGGAGAATGTTACGATCAGGTAGGTGGGAAGCAAACAAAGAACGAGGAAGAGGGCGCCAGGCGAAAGCCGGGCGCCCTCTTTGTTGTCGTTGTAATTGGTAATCGGTTACCGGTAAGCGGGTGGAGTTGTCGGAGCATAAGTACTGGCTGTTGTGCAAATAGAATCCTGCGTGTCGTATGTCCGAGTTTATAACATAGGGGAATTACTCAAAAAAAGATTGACAATATCATTGATATTATTCAATTATTCATCTGTAATATATGCGGGAAACAGCAACGAAAGGGGAAAACAATGGTTGCAAAGATGAATAAAGAAGATTTCGTGCCCCATCTGAACAGTGCATTCGAGGTGCTGCCCGATGGTATGGAAAAGGTAACGATAGAACTGGTGGAAGTGACAGATAAAAGCTCCGGATCACTGGACTCCTTCTCACTTCTTTTTAAAAGTGAATCCACTGCTGCGTTCAGACACAGCACCCACATGGTGAGACATCCGCAGATGGGGGAATTGGAGTTGTTTCTGGGGCCGGTGCACACCGGGAAAACGGATGCGGTTTACTACCAGGCGATCTTCAGTGCTCCTCGGGAGGTGTAACCCATGGAGAATTATGAGCGGTGAAAACGCAGTGATGTGGCGCGTCATGTGTCGAGGTGGTAGTTGAATTTATTTTCCCACTAGGAGGAGGAAAGCTATGAGCGATTGTTACACAGGAGAAATACGGATGTTCGGAGGAACCTTCGCACCGATGGATTGGGCCTTCTGCGATGGCAGCGTCCTGGAGATCAATCAATACAGCGCCCTGTTTGCGCTGATCGGAACAACCTACGGCGGAGACGGGACTACCACCTTCAAACTGCCGGACCTGAGGGGGCGTCTGCCGCTCCACATGGGGCAGGGGGCCGGGTTGAGCAACCGGCCGCTTGCGACTGCGATCGGCACTGAGACGGAAACACTGGATCCAACCAATATTCCAGCCCACAATCACCTGATCAGCACGGGTGGAGACGGCACGACCGCTGCTCCGAACGGTAACTATCCGGGAAACAGTGTCGGTTTCAGCTTCTATTCGAACGCGACTCCCGACAGCGTCATGAACGCGTCCACGGTGGGGATGTCGTCCAGCACTGCCGCCCAACCCCATTCCAACGTGATGCCCGCCTTGTGCGTAAATTTTATCATCGCACTGTCCGGATATTTTCCAACCAGGGACTAAACTATAAAAGGAGGAGAATATGGCAGAACCTTTTCTCGGAGAAATACGGCTGTTCAGTTTTGGATATGCTCCCAGCGGTTGGGCCACCTGTGACGGCCAGACCCTGAATATCAGCCAGAACCAGGCGCTGTACAGCCTGCTGGGCGCTACCTATGGGGGCACAGCCACTACTTTTAACCTGCCGGATTTGAGGGGCCGAACGATGCTGCACAGAAGCAGCGCTTACCTGGAGGGTGTGAAGGGCGGAACGGAAAGTGTTGCATTGGCGGCGACTTCGCAATTGCCGCTCCATACCCATGCACTGGCTGCCAATTCCGGGACCGCGGGGACGAACATACCCAAAGACAATGTGCCGGCAACCGTGGCCGAAAGTACCAAATATGCATATGCAACCGCAAAATTACCGCCGAACACGCTTGCGGCCGGTACGCTCTCTCCATCCGGCGCTTCCGCGCCCCACAACAACATGCAGCCTTCATTGGTCATCAACTACTGCATTGCACTGACAGGATATTACCCTTCGAGATCCTGACCCTGTTAGACAGGATAAGTGGCTATCGAACATACTTACCCGCCATAAAAAGGCAAAATCATATTCTACTTACCAAGGGAGAATCATGTTATGGCAGATCCATTCATAGGAGAGATACGAGCCTTTGCATTTACTTTTGCACCGATGGGCTGGGCAACATGCGACGGGCAGATCCTGCAGATCGCGCAGAACCAGGCTCTTTATTCCATTTTAGGCATAACCTACGGAGGTGATGGCCGGTCCACCTTTGGCCTGCCGAATCTTCAGGGGCGTGCGCCGATGGATGTCGGCGCCGGTCCGCAACTGACCCCCAGAACTCTGGGCGGAGTTGTCGGAGACGCCACGGTGCCGTTGACGGCGAACAACTTTCCGCCTCATACCCATGCGCTGAATGTCGTATCGAATTCTGATTCGAACCAGACAACCGTTGCGAACCACTATCTGTCCAGGGTGCAGGCAACGGGAAGACCGCCTGTAACCACCAACACCTGTCTCCCTCCGCCTGTAAATGTCCAAATGGCCACGGATGCCGTGCAATTGGCCGGGTCGGCGACGGGTCCGATAGCGCATGACAATATGCAGCCCTATCTGCCGCTGTTGATGTGCATTGCGCTCAACGGTGAATACCCACAGAGGCCGTAAGCAGTAGTTTAAACATGTCGTGGGCGACCATGGGCCGCAAACACCATGCGGCGCATTAAGCATATGAGGCGCCATAAAACAGCTGGAGGAGACACAATGACTATCCTGCGAAAAGCCATAAACGTGATTTCGGTGTTTGCTGCGTTCTGCTTGTTCCTCTCCGTGCCTCCCGCCGAAGCCGCGTTGCCGAATGGCTTGCAGGATGTCTATACCATATTTACGACCGGCACCCCGCCACTCATCCAAAACAGCCCATATGATATATACGGCAGGGACGGAGGATCCTATGTGTCATGGTCCTCGACTGATTTCAAGCTGACCTATGATGGTGGACCTGTCGGTACCGATGCGTCACCGGGTATAATCAATGAACTTCCCGCCTACCCTCCCGTAGGTGCATTTATTACACATAGCTATACCAGCACTGGTTTTGATACGAACGAACACTGGATGAAGGTATCGGCCAATAATTCCACACTCGGTTCATTCCAGCTGAACCAATTGGTTGTCGAGGGGGCCGGCTCGACCGCAAGCGGCGGCTCATGCTCCTTTACGGTGAATATAATCGGAAACAAGCTTGCCGGTGGGACCGTTCAGACAGGGAACATCAACTATGTTATAGAGTTGGGAATTCCAAAAACGCTCACGTTGACGAATGTCAGCGGCGAACAGCTTACATCTTTCGAAATTCATTTTACAGCTACAAATAATTTTCCAAGTCCTGCCAACTTTACCTTTCAAAATTTTACTGTCTCAAATGCCATGGCGCCACTGCCTCCCCCAACCGTCACCGGTATCTTGCCAACAAGCGGTTCGACCGCCGGTGGCACATCCGTTACCATCACCGGTACAAACCTGTTATATGCCACCGCAGTTAAATTCGGCAGCGCCAATGCCACGAGTTACACAATCAACTCGGGAACCCAGATAACTGCCACCGCTCCGGCTAGCTCCGCCGGCACGGTTGACATAACCGTTACCACGGCCGGTGGCGCCAGCTCTACCAGTGCCAGCGATCAGTTTACCTACATATCCCCTCCCACTGTTGCCACCAATGCCGCCAGCAGTATCTCCGCCACCGGCGCGACCTGAACGGCACGGTCAACGCCAACGGATTCAGCAGCGTGGTTACCTTCGATTATGGCGCCACCACCGGATACGGCAGTTCGGCAACCGCTACCCAGAGTCCGGTAACCGGTTCTACCGATACGTCTGTCTCGGCGGCCATTTCAGGATTGACCTGCAACACTCTCTACCACTTCCGGGTCAATGCGGTAAACAGCGGCGGCACAACCAATGGTAGCGATCTGACATTCACCACTGCGTCATGCAACGCGGCCCCAATAATCACCAACCTGACCGGCGACAGCGTTTCATACACCGAAGGTGGCAGCGCGGTTCTGCTTGACCAGGGCGGCAATGCCACCGCCACCGAGGATGTAAACTGGACCGGCGGCAAGCTGCTTGCTTCATTTACATCCGGGCAGGAATTCGTAGCCGACCTCATCGGTATCAATAACCAGGGCAGCGAAGCCGGACAGATCGGCTTGGTCAGCAGTTCCGTCACCTATGGCGGCACGATCATTGGCACGGTGGGTGGAGGCAGCGGCAACCTGCCGCTGACCGTCACTTTCAACTCCAGCGCCACCGATGCGGCCGTCAGCGCCTTGCTGCAAAACCTGAATTTCAAAACCACTAACAACAGCGTTCCCTCCACAACCAGTCGTACCGTGCGGGTTACCCTGTCCGATTCCATAAGCAATGTTTCAACCAACAACGACATCACTGTTTCTGTAACGGCGGTCAATGATTCGCCGACATTCAGTGTCGGGACGGGCAAGGTTATTCTCGCAACTAGCTCCGGGGAGGAATTGGGCTATGCAGTAGCCATGCAGCCGGACGGAAAGCTCCTGGTGGCCGGAAATGTTTCAGAAGTCATAGATCCCGCAAACTGGATATACAGTGAAAACAACCTGCTTCTGGCCCGGTTCAATACAGACGGATCACTCGATACCTCCTTTGGTAGCAGCGGTTTTGCCAAAATAAACCTCTGGACTTCCGATTTTGCTTACGAGACTGGGATAGCTATCGCCGTCCTTCCAGACGGCAAAATTGTGGTCGGCGCCGGAGATCCGACTACGGGCAACAATCTGCACGAATTCGGGGTGGTCCGTTTCAATGCCGATGGTTCGGCCGACGCCAGCTTCGGCACCGCTGGTGCCGCATCCTTTAGCGTGGGCACTGAGAACGCGGCGACTGCCCACGGCATGAGCATGGATGCCAGGGGAAATATCTTGCTGGTTGGTGAATCCCAATGGAGGGTTAGCGGCACCGTCTATCAGTACACCACGGTTCTGCGGGTCAAGCCGGACGGCACCCTCGATACCACCTTCAACGGTACCGGCATCGTTACCACCAATGTCGGAGCAACAACCGATTACAACTATGCCTCGGGCATCACCGTGCAGCCTGACGGCAAGATCGTCGTGGTGGGCACACAGGCCGGAGCTTATCTGCTGACTGTACTGCGTTATAACGACGACGGTTCCCTCGACACTTCCTTTAACACCAGCGGTATTGCCTCGTTCAACGTTGCTTCCAGCTACGACGGAGGAATAGCCGTGGCGATCCAGAGCGACGGGAAAATTATAGTCGGCGGCAATGGTTACAACGGCTCAAATAACGACTTCCTGGTTTTGCGCCTCACCAGTACCGGCACCCTGGATACCGGATTCAACACTACCGGCAAAGTGATCCTTGATCTGGGTGCCGATGACACCGTCAAGGATGTAGCGGTCCAGAGCAGCGGAAAAATTCTGGCGAGCGGGGCATCCGGCGGCCAGACCACCTTTGTCCGGCTGAACAGCAATGGCTCCCTCGATACGACCTTCGACGGTGACGGCAAACTGGTCGTCGCAGGGAGCGAGACAGGTGAGGCGGCCATGCTTCAAGGGGATGGTCGAATAGTTGCCGTTGGCTCGCACCCCGATTCAACATGGGTATATTACGATCTTGCCGTTGACCGGTTCAACTCTGATGGCAGCAGGGACGTCTCTTTTGGGTCAAGTATTGCCAATACTCTCAACGGCACACCCTCGTATACCCAGGGTGATTCCCCCGTAGTACTGGACAATGATGTGGCAGTATTCGATGCCGAACTGTCCGTCGCCTCTTTCAACGGCGCCACCCTGACCCTGCTTAGGAGCGGAGGGGCCAACTCTAATGATCAGTTCAGCGCCAGCGGCACTCTTGCCGCCCTCACCGAAGGTGGTAACCTGACGGTAGGCGGAACCGTTATCGGCACGGTAACCACAAACTCAGGCGGCACACTGCTGCTCACATTCGGCAGCAACGCTACCGAAACTCTGATCAACTCCGCCATGCGCCAGATTGCCTACAGCAACAGCATCGGCTCACCGTCCTCGGTTCAGATCAACTGGACGTTCTCCGACGGTAACACCAGCAGCCAGGGTACCGGTGGCGCGCTAAACGCAAACGGTAGCATCACGGTCACTGTCAGCAGTCTAAACGTATCCCCCACCTTCGTGGGCGCCACCACCACCCTGACGGTCAACCAGAACTCGGGCGCCACCGATATCAAGAGTCTGCTGCACGTAAGCGACACCGACTCCAGCCAGACCGAGACCTGGAGCCAGAGCGTGGCCCCCAACCACGGCGGCACGCTCACCTTTTCCGGCGCCACCACCAGCTCCGGCAGCAGCGACATCACCCCCGGCGGCAGCATCACCTATCAGCCCTTAAACGGCTACAGCGGCAGCGAAACCTTCACCGTGCAGGTCAGCGACGGCACGGCCAGCGCCACCCGGCAGATAACCGTAACGGTTGTGCCGCTACCCGCAGTCTCTTCAGTTTCGGTTCCCTCGAATACTACTTACAAAGCAGGCGATGCGTTAAACTTTACAGTTACTTTCGATTCTAATGTCACAGTGACTGGAACTCCGACTTTGTCCCTGGCCCTGAACACAGGTGGCACTGTACAAGCTTCTTATGTGAGTGGATCTGATACACAGAATTTGCTCTTCCGCTATACGGTTGCCTCAGGCAACCAGGACAATGACGGAATTACGGTTGGAGCTTTGAGCTTGAATGGCGGCACAATCAAGAACGCAACCGGCGGAGATGCCAACCTGACCTTGTACAACGTTGCATCGACCACCGGCGTCCTGGTTGACGCAGTAGCACCCACAGCCAGCTCGGTCTCGGTCCCGCCTAACGCTACCTACATAGCCGGCCAGCACCTGGACTTCACCGTCAACTTTTCAGAAGCGGTCAATGTCAACACCAGCGGTGGCACGCCCCACATCCCGGTCACCCTGGATACCGGCGGCAGTGTCAACGCTTCCTACATTTCCGGCACCGGCACCAGCGCCATCGTCTTCCGTTACACGATTGCCACCGGCAACCTGGACAGCAACGGCATCGCCTTAGGCAGCTCCATCATTGCCAACGGCGGAACCATAAAAGATGCAGCCACCAATGACGCCACCCTGACCCTGAACTCGGTCGGCAGCACCGCCGCCATCCTGATTGACGCCGTAGCCCCCACCGTCACCTCTGTCACGGTCCCCGGCAACGCCACCTATGTGGCCGGCCAGCACCTGGACTTCACCGTCAGCTTCAGCGAGAATGTCACCATCACCGGCACGGATTCCACCCTGGGTCTGACCATCGGCGGCAGCAGCGTAAGCGCCGCCCAGCTCTCCACAAGCGCCACCGGCATCACCTATCGCTACACCGTGCAAAACAACGACAACGACAGTGACGGCATTACAGTCGGCAACCTGACCCTCAACAGCTCAACCATCAACGACGCCGCTACCAACAGCGCCAACATTGCGCTGAACTCGGTCGGCAGCACCACCGCCGTACTGGTAGACGCGTCGTTGATCACAGTCACCAGTGTAACCGTCCCCGGCAACGCCACCTACGCCGCCGGCCAGCAACTGGACTTCACGGTCAACTTCAGTGAGAACATTGCAGTAACCGGCACGGACTCCACCCTGGGACTGACCATCGGCGCCAGCAGTGTAACCGCCGCCCAGCTCTCCACCACAGCCAGCAGCGTAACCTACCGCTACACCATACAAAACGGCGACATCGACAACGACGGCATCGTGGTCGGCGCATTGACACTCAACATAACTACCATCCGTGACGGCGCCAACAACAACGCCACCCTCACGCTCAACTCGGTCGGCAGCACCACCTCTGTCCTGGTGGACACCCTGGTTCCCGTTGCCAGCGCCGCCGGCTCAGTCACCACCACCGGCTTCAGCGCCAACTGGGGCAGCGTCACCGGCGCCAGCGGCTACTACCTGGACGTGGCCACCGACAGCGGCTTTGGCAGCTTCGTTACCGGCTACAACAACCTGGACACCGGCAACGTCACCACATATGCAGTCAGCGGCCTCACCTCCAGCAGTACTTACTACTACCGCGTCCGCGCCTACAACAGCGGCGGCACCAGCGCCAACTCCAACAGCATCACCATCCTGCCGCGCTTTACCGTCACCCCCACCGCCGGAGCCCACGGCAGCATCGACCCGGCCACGGCCCAACCCGTACTTGAAAACGGCACCGCCACCTTCACACTGACCCCGGACAGCGGCTACCACATCGACACGGTCAGCGGCACCTGCAACGGCGCCCTCACCGGCAACAGCTACACCACCAACGCCATCACAACCGACTGCAGCGTAATCGCCTCCTTTGCCATCAACACCTACACCGTCACCACCAACGCCAGCGGCAACGGCACCATCACCTGCACAACACCAATCGACCACGGCGCCGCCTCCGCCTGCAGCATCAGCAGCGACCCCGGCTACCGCCTGACCGCGCTCACCTCCAACGGCAGCGACATCCTGAACAACGTCACCCTTGACCAGATAACCATCAACAACATCACCGAAGCACTCACCGTCAACGCCACCTTCAGCCCCGCCAACCACGGCGGCCTGGCCATCACCAGCGGCACAAGCGACACCGGTCCCCACGCCACCATCCACGCCGCCGACGGCACCCAGCACCTGGTCTACGAACGTGACGGCACCCTCTACTACAGAAGCTCCACAGGCATCAGCGGCAACTGGAGCGCCGAAGAAACCATAACCACCGGCCAGGACCCGAGCATAGCACTCAAGAGCGACGGCACCCCCGTCATCGCCTGGCTATCCGGCGGCCAGATCCGCACCGCCACCAGAACCAGCGGCGCCTGGAGCGCCCCGGAGGACACCGGCATCAGCGCTGCAAACACAATCGAAATCGCCCTTGACGGAAACGACAAAACCCACCTGGCCTACACAACACTGGGTAATGACGGCTACGACGACATCCTCTACACCAACAACACCGGCGGCGCCTATGCCGCACCAACCACCATCTGCGACGGCGCCTATGCCGGCGGCAACTGGACCTTCTGCCGCACCCCGCAGATCCAAGCCGACAACGACGGCAACTACCACATCGCCTACAACAAACAACAGATCAGCAGCGCCTTAAGCGCCCACGACCCGCAATGGATGATCTACACCACCAACGCCAATGGCGGCAGCACCATCAGCTCCCACGACTTGAACCCCGGAACAGGAACCGGCACCCCCCAGTTACTCGCCCGCGGCTCCTTCGGATATGACCCGCAGCAGGGCTACACCCTGACCTACGGCAACGACATGGAAGCCGCCGGACTCTGGCTGGCCGAGAACCTGCAGAACGGCAGCTGGACGGAAACCGCCGTGGCCGTAGCCGGCAACGCCCCCTCCCAGGGCAACAACGACACCACCCAGACCCGCCACCTGGCCTACCTCGCCCCGGACGGCAGGGTCATGCACACCGCCAAAACCGCCGCCGGCTACAGCCCGCTCACGGAACTGGCCCCAAGCGGAACACTGGCCACGGTCAACCCGATCAAACGCAGCATACTCTACCGCGCCGAAGCAAACGGAATAATGCAACTGTTCCAGGTCGGCATCGACGCCCTGGCCATCCTGACCCCCCTGGACGGCAACCTGGGAACAACCGTCCCCGGCCAGACCGTAGAGAAACAATACACCCTGACCAACAACGGCTCACAACCGCTGTCACCCAACAGCATCAGCACCGGCCTGCCCGGCTACACCTTTGAAATCGGCACCGACAACTGCAGCAGCACCACCATCCAACCGGGCGGCAGCTGCAGCTTCACCGTCAGAAACTCGTACCAGACCTATCCAAACACAGTCAGCGACACCCTCACCATCACCAGCGACGACCCGCTGCGCGGCACGATCACACTGCCGCTCAGCCTGCAGGTACTGGAATACCACTACCCGCTGGCCATCACCATGAACGGCAGCGGCACGGTCACCGCCACAGCAACCGCCCAAAGCGACTTCACCTGCAACAGCGGCACCTGCAGCCGTGACTACGACACCAACAGCATCGTCACCCTCACGGCCCAGACCCCGGTCGGCTACACCTTCAGCGGCTTCACCTTCACCGGAGACGGCAGCGCCTGCTGCAAGGATACCAGCTGCAACATCACCATAACCGGCAACACCAACATCACCGCCAGCTTCACCAGGAACAGCTACCCGATCTCGACCCTGACCGTATCAAACGGCACACTCACCTGCACCACCCCGGTCAGCCACGGCGACCAGGGCAGCTGCACCGTCACACCCGACCCCGGCTACCGCATTGAAGGCATCGGCGGCAGCTGCGGCGGCACCCTGAGCGGCAACAGCTACACCACCCTGCCGATCACCGCCGGCTGCACCGTGGGTGCGGTCTTTACCACAACAGAACAGCGCAGCGTAACTGTCACCACCAGCGGCAGCGGAGCCGGCACGGTCTACAGCGCCCCGGCCGGCATCATCTGCCCGCTGGGCGCCTGCACTGCCCTGTTCGACGACGCCACCGTAACCACCCTGAGCGCGGTGCCCGACACCAACTCCACCTTCGACGGCTGGAGCGGCGCCTGCACAAACAGCAGCGGCCCCTGCGACCTGACCCTTACCGGAGACAAAGACGTAAACGCCACCTTTACCGCAGCGCCCAACGCCATGGTACTAACCACCGGCCACACGACCCTGACACAGGCCTATGCCGGAACCGGCAACGGAGCCACGATCAAAGCCCGCGCAATCACCTTCATAGAGAACCTGGTGCTGAACGGCAACCGCCAGGTAACGCTGGAGGGAGGCTTCGACGCCGAGTACGACTGCAACAGCTGCGGCGGCAACACGATCCTGGAAGGAACCATGACCATCGAGCAGGGCAGCGTGATCATGGAGAATGTTACGATCAGGTAGGTGGGTAGGGCAAAGCCTGCTTTGATGAAAAGAGATTAGTTACTGAGACAGAGCCCCGCGGATTGACGCGGGGCTCTGTTTTTTCGGCCTGTGATATTGATCTTGGATAAGCGCTATGCTACCTTGACGAATCTGGATTATGCCAGGTAAGTGTTTGTTTATGCGGTTTAATATGATTTTGTTAGTCCGGGTGTACAGGGGTGATCATGGCTGTTCTGTTGCAGGCGAATCTTAGTTTCATGCCGCTTCACGATATCCTGCAGTGGATAGATATGAACCGGATTTCGTGCGTGGTCGTGGTCTCGCAGGATAATGAGGACGACATCAGCTTTTACATGGAATCGGGCAAGATTATCTTTGCGGCATGCCAGAAACCGGGCAAACGGCTGGGGGAGTTCCTGGTGAAGGCCGGAGCGATGAACGGTCCGCAAGCCTATATGGCTCTTAGGGAGAGCCGGAATGGAAATGTATCCTTCACCCGCTATCTGATCGATAACAACCTGATCACTGTCCGGGAGCTGAGCGAATGCTTTGCCAAGTTGGTTGAGACGCTGCTGATCGATGTGATTTCCTGCGGCAACGCTTCGGTCTCCGTGACCACGCCGCTTCCCGAAGCGGTGATCAACGGGCCGATCCAGCTGGAGACCGGGCGGGCGATCTTTGACGCCGTGCGGGTAATTGATGAGATGAATCGTGATTTGCGCAAGCGGGACGAGGCTTTCGAGGTAATCAACAAAAAACTATATGACGAGGATTTCGAGCTGCCGGTTTTGCCGGGAGTGGTGATGCAGCTGACTTCGCTGATGCAGAGTGAGAAAGCCGCCTTCCAGGATATGGCCAGGCTGGTCATGACCGACCAGGTTCTCACCTCCAATATCCTCAAGATTGCCAACTCCGCCTTCTACGGTGGCACCGGGCAGGTGGATTCACTGCAGTTTGCAATCGTCAAGCTGGGGATGCGCGAAATCATGAACGTGGTTACCGCGGTTCAGATCCGGTCGATGCGCTTCAAGGACGTGCCGCAGGAACAGCTGCAGGAGATACTGGACAACTCGCTCAAGACCGCCTTCATGGCCAGCGGATTGGCCAGTCTCTGCCGTCTTGATTCCGAGGAGGCATTCATGGTGGGGCTGCTGCTCGACCTGGGCAAAACGGTGATTCTGAGCGTTGCCAGGGACTTTAAAATCGAACAGGAAATACTGGATGAACTGCTGACGAATCGTCATGCCGAGATCGGGGCGATGATAGCCAGGAAGTGGAATTACCCGGAATCGATCCAGCACCTGATCCGCTACCATCACAACCGGAACCTGGGCGGCGTTGCCAACAGCATGATCGATCTGATCCAGATTGCGGACCAGGTGATCAAGACCGATCTGGAAGGTGAACTGGATGCGGGGCAGATGAAATCGCTCAACCTCTCGTACGAGTCGGTGCTGGATGTCTATTCCAAGTCGATCGATACCTACCAGAGAATACGGGAACTTTGACCGTTCTGCCCCGATCGGGGCGCCGCCTCCAGGGTACTCCTCCTATCCGCCGGCCAGCTTGACCTTGTAGCCGCGCGTCTGCAGCTCGTTCAGCAGCGTGTCGCGGTGGTCGCCCTGGATCTCGATCACGCCCGCCTTGACCGTGCCGCCGCAACCGCACTTCTTTTTCAGTGCGCCGGCCAGTTCCTTTATCTTGGGTTCCGGCAGCGGGATGCCGCTGATGACTATGACCGTGCCGCCGCCGCGTCCCTTGACTTCGCGCCGCAGGCGCACGGTGCCGTCAGCAGACTGAGCTGCGGGTTTACTGTTACTTCCGGGCTTGTCCTGCTTGATGCGGCCGGAGTCACTGCTGTATACCGGTCTGCTGTTGCTGTCTGATTTCATTTGCCCCAGTCCCTTGAATAGCGGAAGTCGCGGTCGATGGTGCGGTTGGATACCTTGGCGATCACCGGCAGGCGCCGCTTGAAGTGCGAATTCTGGATCTTGCCGTAGATGTTGTCGATGAATTCCCGCTCGAATCCGGCTGTTACCAGCTCTTCGCCGGTCAGGCGCAGGTCCACCATGCGATAGAGCAGTTCATCCACCTGGCGGTAGGAAAAGCCCAGCTCTTCCTCGTCGGTCTGGCCGGCCCACAGGTCGGCGGACGGTTTCTTCTCGATCACTTCCCGGGGGACTCCGAACTCCTCCGAGAGCTGCCAGACCTGGGATTTGTAGAGGTCGCCGATCGGGTTGAGGGCGCTGGCCATGTCACCGTAGAGCGTGCCGTAACCCAGCAGCAGCTCGGTCTTGTTGCTGGTGCCGAGCACCAGCGCCCGCAGCAGCGCGGAGTGGTCAAAGAGAATCGTCATCCGCTCGCGGGCCATCTTGTTGCCGCGCCGCATGTTGTCCGCATCCGGGAACATGTCGAAGTAGGCATCCACCATGGGGGTGATCGGCACCACCGAGAAGTTGACACCGCAGGCTTCGGCCACCAGCCTGGCATGGGCCTCGCTTTCCGGGTTGCTGCTCTTGTAGGGCATGCAGATCGCATGCACGTTTTCGGGGCCGAGCGCCTCGGCGGCGATGAACACCACCAAAGCCGAGTCGATGCCGCCCGACAGCCCCAGCACCGCTTTCCTGACCCCCACCTTGTGCACCTCGTCGCGCACGAAACCTACCAGTATCTGCCGCAATAGCGCGGTGTTGGCTGTCAATCCGGCCATCAGCGCCCCCTTTCCAGTTCGATGCGTCTTAGTTCCTGCAGCGTTACGAACAGGTTCTCGTCCCGCAGCATCGGCGAGAAGATCCTTTCCCGGCGCAGGGAGCCTTCGTCAAGCAGCGCCGTGACGCTGTCCTCTTCCAACAGCCTGCCACGGACGGCCGATTCGCCGGAAGGCGCGACATACTCGGAACCGCCCCAGAAGTTGACGCCGTCCTCGAAACCGACCCGGTTGCAGTACAGCACGCGGCAGTTGAGGAACATGGCGGTGGTGGAGGTCAGCTGCTGCCAGGCTTCAGCCGAACCGAGCGATTCGCCGCCGATGCCGCGTCCGGGGCTGCTGGAGAGGCAGAGCAGCGTGGTGGCGCCGTCCATGGCCAGGATGTAGGAGCTGGACAGATGCCACATGTCTTCGCAGATCAGCAGCCCCATCCGGCCGAATTTGGTGTCAAAGGCGCGGAAGCGCTCGCCCCGGGCCATGTAGCGCTGCTCGTCGAACAGGCCGTAGGTGGGCAGGTAGACCTTGCGGTGCAGGTGCTTTACCGCACCATCCTCCAGGTAAACGGCAGAGTTGAAGAAACGGTAGTCATCGGTGACTTCGACGAATCCGATGACAATCGAGATCCCCACCGACAGTTCCGTCAATCTGACGATTTCCGGTGAATCCAGTCGCAAGGCCACTTCCGGTACCAGATCCTTCAGGAAATAGCCGGTCAGGGCCAGTTCGGGAAATATGACCAGGTCGGCTCCGGCTTCTCTGGCATGTTGGATGCGCTCCTCGATGAGCGCCAGGTTGTCTTTGATACAGCCCAGTTTCGGTTTGATCTGGGCCAGGACGGCGATGAAATTCATGGGTTCTCCTCGCAATGCTAAAAGCTCTCTTCCTGACTCAATGCCCTGCCGCTTGTACAGTGCGCGTTTTGTGCGCCTGCTTGCCCGCGAGCTTTACAATAACCCTCAAGGCTTCATTTACAGACTTTGAGTCATGGAACAGTTCTGCAATGTCGGGCTCAAGTACAACCGCATCGTTTCTTACATGCGCAAACCTTTCTGCATACTTGCCCCTGACACCAGCGCTGAAATCATATTCTGCCAACATGTCAGGTGCCTTTACCCTGTCAGCCTGCTTCTTCATAAAATTTCCTCTCACTTCCATAGCAATCAGGACTCCCAGGTTGATCAATAGGCCAGGTCGAAAGCGTTGACTATATGCTCTACATTATGCCGGCCTCCTGAGTCAAGCAGGATGGCGATCACGTCAAACCTGGCGTCGCTGTCGTGCAACCGTTTCATGGACAGCCAGGTCAGGGCCGCCTTGGATATCTGGCGCTGCTTGAAGGGTGTCACCGCCAGCTGCGGCACGCCATAGCTTAGGTCCCGCCGGGCCTTGACCTCGATGAACACCAGCCCTTTGCCGCCCGGTGCGCGGGCGATGATGTCCACTTCGCCACCACGGCAGCGGAAGTTGCGCTCCAGGATGCGGTAGCCGCGGGCAATGAGAAAAGCGCTGGCGATTTCCTCTCCCTGGTCGCCGGTGCGCTTGCGTATGTCTTTCGCTTCAGTGGTCATTTCAATTGTCCTGAAAGTACCGCACATGATTAGCTCTTATCGCGAATCATTACTTCTTAAGCAAGTATTTTTGCTAATTCTTCCGAGGAGTAAACCGGTATTCCGGATTTCTTAAAATCTTTCTGATTGCGGGTAACGATGGCTTCTGCTCCGACATGACAAGCTGCTTCATGGATCACCGCATCTTCCAGATCGTTGAAATCAGCGACAAGCGCTGATTCGAGAACAAGTCTGTTAACCGGCGCCACTTCAAACAAGCTCAACAGCTTTTTAATTTCTTCCCGTGCTCTTGGTGCGCCAACAGTTTTTGCAGCAAGATAATACACGGTCGTTATTGTAGTGCCGCACAGGTAGCCGATTACTGTCCCGTCTTCCACCTTTGAAAACAGTTCCGTTGCGGCGTCCGAGAATGGTATCCGATCCATCAGCACATCAAGGACTATGTTTGTATCCAGAAGTATTTTCAAAGGTATTTTTCCTCCAGATGCTTTTTGTAATCCTTTTCATCAAGCTTTGATTCCCGCAATACTCCCCGAAGTGATTGAGTTAGCGGTGTTGAAGGGGAGTTGGTTTTGACCTTTGGAGAAGTAAGCAATTTAAAATACTCCGCAACAATCTGCGATACCGATTTCCCTGCTTGTGCCGCGTAGGATTTTGCCTGTTCGATTAATTGATCCTCAAGGCGAAGTGTGAGTTTGGTTTGCATGGTTGCCTCCCAAAAAAAGTGACGTATATATGTAAATAAATATACGTCACGAGTTTGCTTGTGTCAATTAGTTCTTATTGAGCTAACAGTCCGGTAGTTGACCTGCCCGCCCGGCCTTAAACTGCAACTCCAAGCCTGAATCCATCGTAGTGCAGTCTGGGGGCCTTGTTTTTACCATGTTTTTCCATTTCAATCCATCGTTGTCCGGTTAGGTCCTTGCATAGTTCTTTAAAATCGTAAATAAGTCATAAAATCAGCACTATACCGCATTTTTTGCTTGACATTGAGTAAAAAATCGGCGGGCCGCGCTCGTAACTATCCAATATTACAGGAGTTACGATATGCGACCGTTCAAGCGGCTAAAGTAACGCCGAAAATCACGTTCTTTCAAATTGATTCTTCCCCAATCTTTGAGAGATTCAAGTCGGAAAGTAAAGAATCCGCGCCCATAGGACGCGGCTTTAAAATTCGCCCCACATAGGGGGGCTGGCCCTGCCCACAAGTGGGCGGGCGCGGGAGTTGTGCCGCAACATGATCGTTATTCGCCCAATTGCAACTGTTCCATCTGACGTTCCTTTTTTTCCTGATAGCGGACATACTTGCGTATCATGTCCGCATCAAGTCCAACTGTATCAACACAATATCCTTTTGCCCAAAAATGATTGCCCCAGTATGGCTTCTTTTTAAGATGCGAAAACTGCTGAAACAGCTTCATTGATGTCTGCCCTTTCAATCTTCCCATTAAGCTTGATATCGACAATTTCGGCGGTATCAATACAACCAAATGCACATGATCAGGCTGCACATTCAGCTCTATCACTTCGCAACCAGCATAACTGCAAATGGCCTCTACCCCTGAGACCACAGCCTCTTTTATTGCGCCATGCAAAATCCGAAATCGGTACTTCGGAGCCCATACAATGTGGTACTGACAATGCCATACCTGTATGTGATAACTTACGAAACCGGCTGCTCACTGTTTCCTCCTTTACATTCGAAGTTGCGGCAACAACTCGACAAAAGAGTAGCAGTGAGCGGCTTTATTGGATGTTGGCCATAAACTCACCATTAATAATCAAATTCCCCCAGACGCTTCACTGCGACAACACATTGAGGCCCATTATTCTTCCCATTTCCCATCCGAAACTCCTATTTGGCACGCAGGTATTGGTTTGGCCAGTCCACATCCGCATGCAGCGCTTTAGCGGCATTGAGCGGCCAGTAGGGGTCGCGGAGCATCTGCCGTGCCAGTAGTACCACGTCTGCCTGGTTTGTTGCCACGATCTGTTCAGCCTGGAACGGCTCGGTGATGAATCCCACAGCACCGCTTGCAATTCCTGCTTCAGCCCGTACTCTGGCTGCAAATGGGACCTGGAATCCCGGACCGAAGGGTACCGGCTCATCCGGGACCGCAAACCCGGAAGAACAGTCGATCAGGTCCACACCGAGCTCTTTAAGCAGCCGTGCCAGGATCACCGACTGATCGATATCCCAGCCCCCTTCCACCCAGTCCGTAGCGGATATACGGACAAACAGCGGCAGTTCTTCCGGCCACTCTTCTCTTACCGCAGCGGCAATCCGCAAGGGGAAGCGCAGCCGGTTTTCCAGGCAGCCGCCATAGTTGTCGTCTCGCTGATTAACCAGCGGCGAGAGAAACTCATGGAGCAGATAGCCATGGGCCATGTGCACCTCGACCACCTGAAAACCGGCGGCAAACGCGCGCCTGGCAGCGGCGCGGAACTGTGCTTCGATCACGTCCATTTCGTTCGCTGTCAGGGCACGGGGAACAGGATGGCCCACGTCAAACGGCACCGCGCTTGGCGCAAGCGGCTGCCATCCACAGGCCTCGGCGCCCAGTGGGCCGCCCCCCAGCCACGGAAGTGAACATGACCCCTTGCGTCCCGCATGAGCAAGTTGTATTCCCGCAACGGAACCCTGCTCTCGTATGAATCGGGTAATCGGTAAAAAAGCTTTGGCATGTTCGTCACTCCAGAGGCCGCTGTCGTCAGGGCTGATTCGTCCTTCGGGGCTTACCGCGGTCGCCTCGACCATGACCAGGCCTGCGCCCCCCACGGCACGGCTGCCGAGATGGACGAGATGCCAGTTGGTTGGCAAGCCGTCCCGGCTGGAATACTGGCACATGGGGGAAACGAAGATCCGGTTGCGAAATGTTATGGAGCGCTGGCTAAGAGGTGAAAATAGAATGCTCATGGGTAATCTCCTCTGAAGATTGCTTATTCCGGTTTTCAGGTTTTATCGGCGGTTAACTGCCTTTTGATGGTTACTGAATGGGCGTGTGAAATCGAAGACCGGTCCAATCTCCTCAGCCAGCCTGCTACATTTTCCCCAGATAACGGCTCTTCACGTTGAAGGCGATCATCCACTCGGCCATGGCGCGCGGCGGCAGCAGCTTCTTCAACTCCGCCGCAATCACACCGGCATCCTTGGATTCGGCGGCCAACTCCTTCGCCTTCCTGTCGAACAGCAGCAGATACTCCTTCATTTCGCGCAGGTCCTTTTTGGTGGAGAGCGGTCCGTGTCCGGGGACGATCTTCTCCAGGTCCATGGCCAGCAATGCATCGATGTTCTTGCCCCAGCCGTAGATATCTCCGTCGGCCAGATAGGGGTGGAAGTCGGTGAAGAGGATGTCGCCGCTGAAGAGCAGCTTCCTGGACGGAACATGGACCACCACGCTCCCCTCGGTGTGGGACGGTCCGGTGCGGATCAGTTCCACCGTTTCATCCCCCAGGTCGATGGTGAGTCGCTCGCTGAAGGCCAGCGACGGCAGGGTGATGACGGTGCCGGCCATATCCTCCGTTTTCAGCCCGTAATTGCCGCTGTTCTGCAGAATGCCGGCTCCGACCTTTTCGAGCAGAGCCCGGTCGGCGCTGTGGGAGATGACCGTGGCGCCGATTTTGGCAAAAACGCAGTTGCCGAAAGCGTGGTCCAGATGGGTATGGGTGTTGACCACGTACTTGATCGGCTTGTTTGTCACCTTGCGGATATCGGCCAGAAAGCGCTCCCCTTCCTTGGCAGAGATCAGGGTATCGACCACCAGCACGGCGTCCGAGCCGATGACGATGCCGGCGTTGGCGGCAAAGCTGTGGCCCGGAGAGCTGTCCTTGACGCCCACATAGGAATAGACGTTATCCGCCAATCGGGTCAGCTCGGCAGAGGCGCTGCGGGTGTAAAGCAACGAAAAAATAACAAGCGACAGCATCAACATCTTTTTCATTTTGATTGTCTCCCTCGATCTGTTTGTTGCCTGCAATAAATACGGTTCGAAATATCTCGCAATAGCCGGTTCAAGTCAACGGGTCGGGCTCACCTTCAGAAAAATAATGTGGGCCGGCGTTTTTATGGCAAAACCGCCGACCCACATCAATTTGCGCCAAAACCACTCATACTGCATCAATGTGCATCAATCTGTTTCACCATATAAACCCAAGAAGCCGACATTTGTCAGCTTCCGGATTCATAACCAAATCTTATTCGATCTAATCCGCCGCAAAGCAACTGCTAAGCAGTCCCCTCTCCATGAGGGAGAGGGCCAGGGTGAGGGGGAATGTTGCAATATGTTGCATTGTTTCCCCCTCATCCGGCCTTCGGCCACCTTCTCCCCCGGGGAGAAGGGATTAGCGACAGATTAGAACGAATCAGGTAACCAAATATTCACAGGCCGACACCGGCGATTGCGGCGCCGCAGTCCGGACAGAGACCGTCACGGATTCTGTCGGATTCGATGATATAGCCGTAGCGCTTGATCAGCAGGTTCTCGCAGGAAGGGCAACTGGTGTTTTCGCCCCCCTCGCCCGGCACGTTGCCTTCGTAGACATAGCGCAAACCGGCGGCCAGGCCGATTTCGCGCGCTTTACGCAGAGTGGCAACCGGCGTGCGAGGGCGGTCGGTCAGCCTGTAGGTCGGGTAAAACTGGCTCACATGCCAGGGTGTGTCCGGACCCAGCCTGTTGGCGATAAACCCGGCGATCTCCCGCAGTTCCGCGTCGGAGTCGTTCAGGCCGGGAATGATCAGCGTGGTCAGCTCGATCCAGATCCCCAGCCTGTGGTACTCGATGATCGACTCCAGCACCTCGGAGAGCCGCGCGTGGACGAAGTCCCGGTAGAATTCCTCGGAGAAGCCCTTCAGGTCGATATTGGCCGCGTCCAGAAAAGGCGCGATCTCTTCCAGCGCCTCCCTGCTGATGTAACCGTTGGTTACAAAGATGTTCTTCAGACCCGCCTGCCGCGCCAAGCGGGCGGTTTCGTAGGCGAACTCGAAGAAGATGGTCGGCTCGGTATAGGTATAGGAGATCGAACCGCAATCGTTGTCCAGTGCGCGCTGCACGACCTCCCGCGGGGTCGCCGACTCGCCCCGGATCGGAGCGTTCCGTTCCACCTGGGAAATCGAATAGTTCTGGCAGTGGCGGCAGCGGAAGTTGCACCCCATCGAGGATACAGAGTAGGAACGGCTGCCGGGCATGACGTGGAAGAGCGGTTTTTTCTCGATCGGATCAACATGTTCGGCGCAGAGCCGGCCGTAGTTGAGGCTGTAGAGGACTCCTTCGCGGTTTTCCCGGACAGAGCAGATGCCGCGCTCCCCGTTGCCGATCAGGCAGCGAAAACGGCACAGGCCGCAGCGTACGCGCCCCCCCTCTCCTTCTTGTTGGTAAAACATGGCTTCTCTCATGGTATTCTACCCCCCTTGAATGACTCTGATTATATCAGTAGGATGGTTGCGGTCAATCCATGCGAATACTGGGGTTAAGGAGAATTTGAAGTTTGTTTGGCATTTGGTATAAATACATGAGCAGGAGGTCAGCCGATGCGGCTCTTTATTGCGATCGAACTCCCGGAGCAGGTCAGGAACGCACTGGCCGGGCTTAGGTGCGACATACACGGCGCCCGCTGGGTTCCCAAGGACCAGCTCCACCTGACGCTGGCTTTTCTGGGTGAGGTGGATGATGACGGTGTTGCCCGGTTGACCGGCAGACTCTCCCGGATTCATGCCCCGCCGTTTACTCTCCGCTTCGGCGAAAGCGGATGTTTTCCCGGCCGCCGCCGGCCGAGGGTACTGTGGGTCGGACTGGAGCACGAATCGCGACTGCTGCATCTCGCCGCGAAGGTGCATGCTGCGGTGACGGATAGCGGCATGGCGCTGGAAGATCGCCCCTTTTCGCCGCATATAACCCTGGCGCGAATCAAAGTACCCAGACCGGAAGAGGTCGGCATCTTTCTTGATCGCCACCTACAAAAAAAACTCCCTTCACTTGCGGTGAGGGAGTTTATCCTTTTTCAAAGCCAATTGACTCCTGAAGGCGCAATCCATACGCCCATCAGAAGCTTTCCGCTGGCGGCTTAGCGGCTACAAACCCCCGCACCGCGGCCCTGCCGCTATCCTTGGCGGCGTACATGGCAACGTCGGCGGCCCTGATCAGCTCGACTCCGATGGAGGCGTCCGACGGATAATTGGAGACACCAAAGCTGGCGGTCAGATGAATCGGAATGTCGTCATCGGAAACAAATTTTGTGTCTTGCATGATTCCAAGCAGTTTCACAGACAGCTTTACCGCCTGTTCTTTTGTGGTATGGGGCAGGATGATCGCGAACTCGTCACCACCATAGCGGGCCGCAAAATCAGATGAACGGATATTACGCCCTATCAACCGGCCGAACTCGCTCAGCATCCGGCTTCCCACCAGGTGACCATGCCTGTCGTTGACGTTCTTGAAGCGGTCCAGATCGAGAAAAACGAGTGATAGTTCTTCGTTGTAACGTTTGGCGCGGCTCAGCTCGTTTTCGATCAAAGTCCCGAAATGCCGTGAATTGTACAGGCCGGACAGATCATCCGTCACGACCAGCTCGTTGATACGCTCGTAGTTACCTGCGTTTTCAAGCGCAATAGCGGCAAAATCGGCAATTGCCATCAGTAGCGAAATGTCGCTCTCGGCAAAATCCGAATCTTCAAAACTGTTGATCAGCTCAATCACCCCCACGACCCGTTCCTTGATTTTCATCGGTACGCAGACTATGGAGCGCGTTGTAAACGACAGCTTCTGATCTATGTACAGGGCAAATCGCTGATCTTTGCCGACATCAGGTATCAACAGCGGTTCACCATGCAATGCCACCCAACCGGCTACACCCTCTCCCGGCTTCAGGGTAATTTCCTTTAGTTTTTCCGCCACCGGAGAAACGGTAATTTCAAAAGTCAGATTCCCGGTTTTCTTGTCAACGAGAAGTAGCGACCAGGCTTTGGGTTTTAACAGTCGCTCCACCTGTTTCATGATCGATTCGAGGATTTCATGTATCTCAAGGCTGGACGTCAGCGCCTTTCCGATCTCGACCATTGACGCAAGTTCATCATTGCGCCGTTCCAGCTGTTCCAGCAGAGTTGAATTGTTCTCAATATTCATTACAGCCCCCCATCATGTCAGGCTATTGCATCTTGCATGTCAAGCTCTTGAATCAACTGATTACACAATCAAACCAAATGAACGCAAATGCTTGAGAACTTCATTTCTGTCAACCGGCTTTACAATATACGACTCGCACTGGTTGATGAATGCCCCCATGATGTTCCCGCTGTCACGCATTGAACTTATAACGAGCACTTTGGCGCTGTCCGGAGGCAGAATATTACGCTCTTCCTCCAGATGGCAGATTGTCCTTGGTTATATGATTGTAATGAGCGCTTGGCATGATAACCAATAACTTCCGTCCGGTAAATACTGAAACGTGGTTTTCGTACTGAGTGAGAATATAATTGTTAATTCACATTCTTGTTTTATTGGAATATCACCACGATGATAGACTTCGCACTGAAGCCGAGCCTCGGCAAACAACGACACAAATAAATACTATTTGAAACGTCATGACACATCATGAGCCGGATGCGGCGGACGATGGGATACAGGATTCTCCCAACAACAGGCGGTTTTTCGGCGTGATGTCATTGGGGATCTGCTGTGTAAATACACGGTAGCCACTATCGCGAAGACGCACGGCCCTGAGAACATCCTGGGCCAGCGGGCCGTCCAGCCATCCCTGCAAGCCGCCCAAACCACCGGCATTCAGATCATGGCAACAGGGGAGTACCGCCACCCGCGCCCCTACCGCCATGGCCCGCTCCAGAACAAGATCGGTCAAGCTCCCGCAGGCGTGCACCGAAACCACCAGATCGTCCCGATGCAGGGTTACCTGTTCCAGATCCTGCTGCAAGAATTCCACTCTGCCGACCAGCCGTGGCCAGGTTTCACCCATGCAGGCAGCAAGCTTGGCAGCCTGCTCCGGAATGCGCCGGTCAACGGCCAACGCAAGCGAAGAGCTGTCGTCCAGCAACAGAAGAATATGTGCCAGTAAACCGTGACCACAGGCCAAATCCACCACCCTGCCGCCCCGGAAACGGCGCCGCACGCGCCTTGCCACCTCCCACGCCTCGTACAACTCCTTGCGGGGCAGGCATCCGGCTCTGCAGACTGTCCTGGCCAGGCGCTCAAATAGCGTATCGCCTGGGAACTGGGTGATCAGGTGTTCGGTAAGCCGGTTTCGTGATGAACGCTTCAAAACTTCTCCTCATTTCCCAGTTAGGTTAGTTGTCACAACACGAAACACATTAATACATATTGACACTAGTTGACGCAACAATCAGCACATTTTTCATCGGCCGTCTCGCAATTGACGGCAGTCAGTTCAAGCCATGAACTGACATGCACTCGCATCCGGCCGCTGTTATTTTGCGGTGAAAACGGGTATCATAATAAACGTAAGACAGCAGAAGACCTGGAAAGAGGAGGTGTTTATCCATGTCAGGCAAACACTCGAAAGTATGTGCCGTTACCAGTCCACGGCTGCTGGACAAACTGACCAGTAATGCCGAATTCAGTTGTTCCATATGCGGAGCCAAGTCGCATGACAAGCGCAGCGTCTGCGAACCGGTTCCGATTGAGCCGGATCATTGAACTTACCAATCGGGCCAGTTGAAAAAAGGAGATTGCATTCACCGCAATCTCCTTTTTTTATTGCCTACAGCAACGGATATTTGTGAAACCATCTACTCCACCGGCTCAAGCGCCTTGGATCAGAGCAGCATTATCCTCGTGGCTGGAACATGTGATGTGGGCGGTTCAACGGGAAGACCCGCCTCCAGATAGGCCTTGAATCCCCCAACGAGTTTATGGACGTCGCTCCAACCATTTTTAACCAACAGCTGCGATGCCCGCTCCATGTTTTTTTCTCCGGGACAGTCCGACAATACTACAATCGGACGGTCGTGGGGAATTTCAGCCAGATGCCGTTCCAATGCGTCGGTTTCGACGCGCAGCGATCCACGCACCTTGAACAGGCTCCAGTCGTGCCCGTGATTGTGACGCAGCTCTACAAACATCACCGGATCACCATGGTGCATATATTCCTTGACCGCTTTAGCGGTAATATCGAATCCTTCCAACATATCAATCAACTCCTTTCCACCGGTTTCAAATGCAATGGCGACTACTCTGCCACGATGCAATTATAGCATATTGCCACTGCTGCCGGTCGAAAGGGATTGACCGCCTAACCCAGTCCATACTGTTCCTGTATTGCGGATGGCGCCTCCTCAAAACAGAGGAATTCCATGGTATAGCTCCCGCGGCCACGGGTAGCGCTACGCAGCTCGGTCATGTAACCAAACATTTCAGACAGTGGCACGGTGGCCCGAACGATCTCGAATTCGCCTCGCGAATCCAGCCCCTCCACCCGGCCACGCTTCTGCTGAAGCGAACCGAGCACCTTGCCAAGATTCTCGGTTGGAACCTCCAGCTCCAGCGACATGATCGGTTCCAACAGGAAAGGTTCGCCTTCCCTCGCCGCCAGCGCCAGCCCACGCAGCGCTGCCGACCTGAGCCCCGGTTCACTTGGAACCCCCGATTCTAACGGAATCTCCAGCACCCGCACCTCAAGATCGGTAAGATGATAACCTGTCATACAGCCGGACAGGCAACCCTGCTTTAGACTATCCTCCAAGGCCGCCAGCAGCTGAGGGGTGAGAGGCGGTTCGGCAGCCGGCAGCAGGATACGAACTCCGCTCCCCCGCGGGAGTGGAGTAAGCTGCATAAGCATTTCAACCGTTTCCATTCGCCGTTCACAGGCCCGCTGGAAGTTCTCGCGACGCGTCACCTGGCGTCGCAACGCCTCCCGATAGACCACACGCGGCCGCCCGGTCTTGATCTGTACCCCGTACTCGCGAGCCAGCCGATCGATGACGATCTCAAGATGCAGTTCACCCATGCCGGTGAGAAGCGTCTGGCCGGTTTCACTATCCTCGTGAACCCGGAAAGTGGGATCCTCCCACTGGAGTTGCTCCAGGGCCAGGGGCAGACGTTCCCGGTCGTCCGCACCCTTGGCTTCCACCGCCAGCGAAACCACCGGTTCCGGAACTGTCAGGCCTTCAAGTAACAACGGCTTGCCCGGGTCGCAGATCGTATCGCCAGTCAGCGTCTCTTGACATCCCAGTGCGGCAACTATGTCGCCGGCCCTGGCTTCGCAGATTTCCTCCCGCCTGTGGGCATGCATACGGAAAAGGTGCCTGACCCTTTCCGACGATTGCCGGGTACTGTTGAACAACATGACACCGGTGCGAAGTGTTCCGCTATAGACGCGAAAATAGGTGACCCGCCGCCCCTCCTCGGACATCACCTTGAACGCCAATGCCCGTAACGGCGCGGAGGGGTCGCAGGCCAGTGTCTCATGTTCTCCGTTGACGGGATCATGTCCGATCAGCGGTACCGCCTCCAGTGGTGATGGGAGATATAGGCCGACCGCGTCCAGCAACGGCTGGATCCCCTTGTTGCGCAGCGCAGACCCCAACAGCACCGGGAAAAGCGAGCAGGCCAGCGTTCCGCGGCGTAACGCGCTCCGCAGGCGTTCAGCCGTCACCCGTTTCCCCTCCAGAAAATCGGCCATGACCTCGTCATCGAAATCGGCAACGGCTTCGGAGCGTTTAAGGCGAGACTCCTGTACTTCGTTTACAGCTTCGGGCGGAAGCGGAACCGGAAGCATCGTGCTGCCAAGATCCGTGTCACTGAAGAGGAACGCCTCTTCGTTTAACAGGTCGATAACACCGCTGAAGCCGGCTTCTTCACCGATGGGAAGCTGAATCAATACCGGCCTCGCTTTTAATCGCTTCTCCATCTGGCGCATGGTCTGGCGATAATCGGCGCCGGAACGGTCCATCTTGTTGATCAGACAGATCCGTGGCACACGGTAACGGTCAGCCTGCCGCCAGACTAATTCGCTCTGTGGCTGAACCCCCTCCACCGCGCTGAAGATCGCCACGGCCCCGTCCAGAACCCGCATGCTCCGCTCGACCTCGATGGTGAAGTCGATATGGCCGGGAGTATCGATCAGGTTAATCCGGAACTCTCCCCAGCGGCAGGTGGTGGCGGTGGCGGTAATCGTGATCCCGCGCTCCTGCTCCTGCGGCATCCAGTCCATCACCGCCTGGCCGTTGTGCACTTCGCCCATCTTGTGCGTCTCACCGCTGTAGAAGAGAATCCGCTCCGACACGGTGGTCTTGCCGGCGTCGATATGGGAGATGATGCCGATATTGCGGATAATGCCGAGGGGTGCATGTGTCATGATGCTGCCCGCTCCTTTCGGAATCTGGAGGTTATCTGTCTGTCAGGGGGATCGAAGATGCGAAAGTCCCCAAAATAGATTCAATTAATTCGGTGCAGCTTTAATGATTCGGAAAACAATTCTACTACTTTTGCCGATCTTGACCAGTCGGGTGCCGAAATATTAAAAAAAACCCGCCCGAACATGTCCGGGCGGGAAGTAATATAACACCTTCAGCCTCCCGGCCTCCGGTTTTTAATCACAATGTCTTATTTGTATTCCGGCATCTCGTCAAACTGCAGATAACGGTAGATCTTCTCCTTGTTCGGAACGATCTTCTCGTTGTAGACCGCCATGAACTCGGCCACGGTGGGCAGTTTGCCCATGGTGGAAGCTACAGCTCCCAGCTCGGCCGAACCAAGGAACACTTTGGCGCCGTCGCCGATACGATCGTCGAAGTTACGGGTCGAGGTGGAGAACATGTTGACACCATCCGGAACCCTGGCCTGGTTACCCATGCAGAGCGAGCAGCCGGCGATCTCGATACGGGCGCCGAAGGCGCTGTAGACCGAGAAGTAAGCCTCGTCCTTGAGCTGTTTCTGATCCATGCGGGTCGGCGGGCAGATCCAGGTGCGAACGTTCGGGTTGAACTTCAGACCACGCCAGATCTCGGCGGCTGCGCGGAAATGGCCGATGTTGGTCATGCAGGAACCGAGGAAAACGTCCTGAATCGGGGTTCCGGCAACATCCGACAGCAGCTTGACATCATCCGGATCGTTCGGGCAGGCCAGGATCGGTTCGGTGATCTCGGCCAGATCGATTTCGATCACGTCGGCATATGCGCCGGTCTCAACGGCATTTTTGTCGGCTTCCAGAAGCTCGGGCTTGGCCAGCCAGGCGTTTACCGCGTCGATGCGGTTCTGCAGAGTCTGGGCATCCTGATAACCTTCCTTGATCATCATTTTCATCAGGGCCACGTTGGAACGCAGGTAGGTTGCCACCGACTCCTTGGAGAGCTGGATGCAGCCAGCCGCGGCAGAACGCTCGGCAGCGGCGTCGGTCAATTCGAAAGCCTGCTCGACGGTCAGCTCAGGCAGACCTTCCATCTCCAGGATACGGCCGTTGAAGATGTTGATCTTGTTTTTCTTGGGCACCGTCAGTTTACCCTGCTTGATGGCCCAGTAAGGAATCGCGTTGACGGCGTCGCGCAGCGTGATGCCGGGGTTCAGTTTGCCCTTGAAGCGGACCAGGACAGATTCGGGCATGTCCAGCGGCATGAAGCCCATGGCGCCGGCAAAAGCCACCAGGCCGGAACCGGCCGGGAAGGAGATGCCGATCGGGAAACGGGTGTGGGAGTCGCCGCCGGTGCCGACGGTGTCCGGCAGCAGCAGGCGGTTCAGCCAGGAGTGGATAACACCGTCGCCCGGCTTGAGGGGCACACCGCAACGCTCGATGATGAACTGCGGCAGGTTCTTGTGCATCTTGACGTCAGCCGGCTTGGGATAGGCGGCCGTGTGGCAGAAGGACTGCATGAACATCGGCGAAAGGAACTTGAGGCAGGCCAGCTCCTTCAGTTCGTCGGCGGTCATCGGTCCGGTGGTGTCCTGGGAACCAACCGTGGTCATCTTGGGGTCGCAGGCGGTGCCGGGCAGAACGCCGGTTACGCCGCAGGCCTTGCCGACCATCTTCTGTGCCAGCGAGTAACCCTGGCCGGCTTTCGGCGCGGGGTTGACCGGCAGCGTGAAAACATCGGTATCGCTCAGGCCAAGCGCCTTGCGGGCGTTGATCGTTACGGCACGGCCGATGATCAGCGGAATACGGCCGCCGGCGCGGAATTCATCGGCAATCGTGTTGGGAGCCAGCTTGAAGGTCGAGATGACTTCGCCGCCTTCGTTGTAGATTTCGCCCTTGGCGCAGTTGATGGTGATCACGTCGCCGTCGTTCATCTTGGTGACGTCAGCCTTGATCGGCAGCGCACCGGAGTCCTGGGCGGTGTTGAAGAAGATCGGGGCGATTACGCCGCCGATGATCACGCCGGCTGTCTTCTTGTTGGGAACGCAGGGAATATCCTGGCCCATGTGCCAGAGCACCGAGTTGCAGGCCGATTTACGCGAAGAGCCGGTTCCGACCACGTCGCCTACAAAAGCGACCTGATTGCCGGCGGCGCGCCAGTCGGCGATTGCTTTCAGGCGGTTGGGGAAGCGGGTCTTGCCCATGGCAAGAGCGTGCAGAGGAATGTCGGGACGGCTCCAGGCATCACCAGCGGGAGAGAAGTCATCGGTGTTGATCTCGCCTTCTACCTTAAAAACCTTTACCTTGATGGTCTCGGGCACGCCCTGGCGCTTGGTGAACCATTCGGCGTCGGCCCACGACTGAAGAACCTTTTTAGCTGCGGCGTTGGTTGCGGAAAGAGCTACCACCTGATCAAAACCGTCATAAACCAGGGTCATGCCGGAAAGAGCGCAGGCGGCCTCGTCGGCCAGCTCGGCATCCTTCAGTGCTTCAACCAGCGGGTTTACATTGTAGCCGCCCAGCATCGTGCCCAGAATGCGAACCGCGTCCACTTTTGAAACCAGCGGTGACTTTTTGCTGCCGTTCACGATTCCGGCCAGGAACTCGGCCTTGACCTTGGCGGCCGGATCAACACCGGGGGAAACGCGCTCTTTGAGCAGGTTCAGCAGGAATTCTTCCTTGCCCGCCGGTGGAGCCTCAAGCAATTTGCAAAGGTCCGTGGTTTGTTCAGGGCTGAGCGGCAGAGCGGGAATACCCTGGGCCGCCCTTTCCTCTTGGTGTGCGAGATAAGCTTCGATCATCTGTGTTCCTCCTTCGTGGGATATTGTGGTGTCAAGCAGATGTAGTAAACAAGAGAAGTGCATACTGTATACATTTTAGCGGAGGGGTTGTCAATTGGAGATTTGCTGCATTATAAGCGTTCTCAAATGTAATACAGGGGAATCAAGCGCGGCTTTTACAGGCTGAAAGCCGGGCGGAGATGATATTGATTGACCTTAACCGAGAATAATATTATTCAAAGCACCTCAACATTTCCAAGCCGGTTTCAATGGTGCCGCGATGAAACGTATCATCACTCAGTTTTTGGTCTGCCCTGCCTGTTTGCCAAAGGAATTTCCGCTGGAACTGTCATCCGTCAGGGAACGGGATGACGACATCGTCAGCGCGGAACTCTGCTGCCGCAAGTGCAAGAAACGCTACCCGATCCGGGAAGGCATCGCGGTACTGGTTCCGGAACCGGAAGCGGTAACCGGCGGAGGACAGTGGAAATATGAAGAGGCCGGAACAGTTGACCGCTATCTCTGGAGCCATTACGCCGACCTGATGCAGGCAGATGACGCGGGCTATGCCTACGCCGGCTGGGCAGCCCTGCTAGCCCGGCAGAGCGCGCTTTCCTTCGACGCCGGCTGCGCCGTCGGCAGGCTAACCTTTGAAATGTCACTGAAAAGCGAGCTTGCGATAGGTTGCGATCTGTCGTCAGCCTTCATCCGCACCGCTCGGCGTCTGTCTGCGGAGCGCGGCATCGGCTTTTCATTGCCGCTGGAAGGCAACCTGCGTGAAACCTTCCGGTTTGAACTTCCAGACGAATGGCGACCGGACCGGGTCGAATTCATAATTGCGGATGCGCTGGCACTGCCGTTTGCCACAGGCACATTCCAGCAGGTTGCTTCGCTCAACCTGATCGACCGGGTACGTTATCCGCTGGCGCACCTGTTCGACATAAGCCGGGTTGCCCGGCCGATTGACGCCTCGTTTCTGTTTTCGGATCCATTTTCATGGTCAACCGCCAACACACCGGAGGAACGCTGGTTGGGCGGGATGCCAGACGGTCCCAACGCCGGACGGGGAATTGACAATGTCGGTGCTCTATTGGAAGGGAAACAGAAGATCATCGCTCCACCGTGGCAAATTACCGGACTGGGGAGCGTGGATTGGCGGCTCCGCTCCTATCGCAATCACTTTGAAATGATCAGGAGCGAATATCTGACCGCGGAACGCTGAATAGCTATAGAATGCGGGGGATTTGCAGGACCGGGCATCATTCCTGTTTTTGACCGGCGATCGGAAAAAGTATCCGGATGCAGGTTCCGGCGTTGGGAGTGCTGTCAACCAGGATCGCTCCGCCGTGGGCTCTGATGATACCATGTGTTGCCGACATGCTCAGGCCCCTGCCGGTAAATTTGGTTGTAAAAAACGGATCGAAAAGCTTGAAGATGGTTTCATCATCCATCCCGCAACCATTGTCTCGAACCTCCATCCACACATAACGGCCGGCCGGCGGCTTTTCTTCCAGCCGGCTGCGATCCGGAACAACTCGATCAAACCAGCTCACACCGGTTGAAATTGTTATCAAGCCGTTGCCTGCGCCAATCGCCTCCGATGAATTGGCAACCAGACTCATCAGCACCTGCTGGATCAACCCCGCATCAACCTTGACCGGCGGCAGAGCACGATCAAGTTGAAAATCCAATGTGATCGAATTGGAGATCGAAGCGCTCAGCAGCGCGGCATTCCCGTCAACCAGTTCACTCAGGTCCAGTTCCTTGATCAAGGTACGTGACTTGCCTGAATAAGCCAGCATCAAACCGCTCAACCTGGCAGCGTCTTCGGCGGCTTGGACCGCCCGGGAAACATGCTTGCGGATCCTTTCCTGATCATCGATCTTCATCAGGGCCAGTTCCAGATTGCCGAGCACGGCTTGCAGCAGGTTGTTGAAATCGTGGGCAACACCGGCCGACATGCGCCCCAGGCTATCCATCTTGTGCATATACATCAGTTGACGTTCCAGATGCAGCCGCTCTTCTTCCGCCTTGCAGCGGTCGGTAGTATCGATCGTATAACCAGCCAACAGGATCCTGTCTCCAATGTAAACAGGGAACTTGATCGTGGTATAGTTGCGACCGTTGAAGATTTCCTCGACCTTCAGCAACTGCCCGCTGGAAACAACCTTATGATCTTCCTGGTTGATTTTTTCGGCAAATTCGGCTGGAAAAAGTTCATCCATCTGTTTGCCGCACATTTCAGAACCGGACATTCCGGTTATCTGTACAAAATTGTCGCTGGCGCGCAGGACGCGACTACCATGGCATGTTACTTCCTTTATGTAGGTATAGACCGGTGAGTAACGCATAAACATGGAGAATAGCTCATTTGCTTCCGTAAGTTCCTGCTCGACCTGCTTGTGAGCGTTGATATCGCTGATGATGACCCTATATTCACCTTCCCAGACCGTGTTTGCCTCAAACCGCACCCATGGGGTTGTGCCATCAGGGTTGGACAGGCGTAGTTCCCATTCCTGCCTGGATCCGGTCTCGACGATCCGTTTGAAATAACTGTAAAAGCCGGCCGAATCTTCCGGATGGATATAATGGTTTAAATTACAATTGATCAGATACTGTCTTTCAATTCCCAGCAGTGCAGCGGCGGTCAGATTGGCCTCGGTGATTATTCCTTCTTCATTGAGGGTCAGATAGCCGGCCGGAGAAAAGTCGTACAGGTCGTAATACATGGCCCGCGATGTTTCAAGTTGCAGAACTTTCTCGCGCAGCTCATCATTTTCCACTTTCAACAGCCTGTTATGCTCTTCAAGTGACAACGTCTCACTGACGCCACAATCATCCATCAAGGAGATATCTGCCCCTGTTTCACAAAACGACACTGCCGGGCCGGAAAGATTATTGTTTTTCATGAGCCACCCTGTTTGTGATCGCCGGATCATTGAATCGACCTGAAGCAAGGCTTCAATTTTCCATATTCATCGTCTGTTAGAAGATTACGACAAATTTAATCAATATCAAGTCAAACTTGACCGGCTTTATTACCAACCAGCGGAAGTTCATATCAGGAACAGATATTTACGGCAATCACCCGACCGGGTAATTAATTCTGGCTGAAAGAGTTAACCCGATACATGCCATAGCGGGTGACCAGTTGAATATTATCAATACATTCGGTGGGATAGATTCGGACGTGGAACGTCCTGGAGGGTGATTCATGGGAACCAGGTCTACAAGATGAATTCGAATGCTGCTGAGCCTACTCCTTAAGTGTAATCAGGCATGCGCAACTTCATTGCCAGCGGCACAAGTTGTGAACGACGGGAAATACGGGTTTTTCTGAAGATACGGCTGAGATGTGTCTTGACTGTCTGTTCGCTGATATGAAGGTTTTCGCCAATGACCCTGTTTGTAAATCCCTGCGAAACCAGCATTATGATTTCACGTTCTTTTATACTGAATGCTCCGTCATGAACCGCCGATTTTCCGGCATCGCCATTATGTACGATTGACTTGACCCTGTTGTTGTCAATCCATATCTGTCCGGACATTACAACTTCCAGGGCTTTTTTGAAAAGCGTCAGGTCCGTGGATGCGGACAGAACTCCGTCAATTTTAAAGGAAAGCAGCATGCTGGTTATATCCTGATCGCTCAGACAGGAATCCAGCAACACGATCTTTGTATCCGGGTCATGGAACGGTACGCAGTTGCGAATAGTGCAACTGTCCACCACGATAAAGTCCGGGTGGAACCCGTCTGCCTGACTGATATCGGATACAGCGCGAGCCAGATACGCTTCCGGCTCGCGCTCCAGAAGTTCCTGCAATGCCCTGCCCAGCAGCACGCTCTTCAGATTGATAAGAATCTTCATGTGGGTTCCTCTTTCTGCCGGTCTCCGGGACAATCCACGGATGAACGTATCAACCGCTGGCGGAATAAGCCGGCGGTAGCGGACCTTCGCGCAATCCGCAACCATAACGCCAAGGTCCGTACGTTTACTCCGGCGGAAAGCGCGTCATTTCACCTTGTAACCATCAGTCAGGGTTTTCATGAACGCTACGATCGCGGCTTCCTCGGCAGCGCTCAGGTTAAGGTTTCCAAGCTCCTGCGAGTTTACATTGCTGGGATTCTCCGGCGATGGCCAGCAGTTGTTTGCCTCGGCATATTCATCGCTAAAGAGCTGGCCGGCGGGAGCGCATACCGGCAACACATCCCTGGTATTGTAAAAATGCACGATGCGCTCCAGGCTTTTAAAATACCCGTTGTGCCCGAAGGCCTTTACAAAAGCCGGGTCGGGCCTTTTATCCACGTTGCGCAGGGTTGGAACCTTGTGTTTTCCGTCATTTTCCAAGGCAAATTGCACCAGTTGTTCGGAATCGAAGTTCTTCACGCTGGTAACAAACGTGAGATCACGCCATTCTTTGTTTGCGGCCAGGTTCCGCAGAAAGCCGCCCAGTCCGGGGTCCACAAAAGATGGATCGGCAATTGTCGCCGGGTTTTCCGGATTTTTCGGAATCCCCAGGTTGTCGAAGGTATAATCGGTAAACAGCGGTGCCCGGCCACTGGCGACATGGCAGAGATTGCACTTGCCCTTGCCCATGAAAAGCGCCTTGCCCAGTATTTCCTGTTTGTTCAAGCATTTCCTGCCCCTCTGGTGGGCGTCAAACTTCGAACTGAACTGGTTTACCTCGCGGGAGGCTTCATAGGCAGCGACTGAAAGACCGATCAGATCGTAAGCCATATCAATGTTGGCCGTATCACAGGCCGTGGCGCCCCAGACTGTCATGAATAGATCCGCATAATCGGAGCTGCACACCCTGGAAACCACCTCGGCCGCATCCGGAAGCGCCTGCTCCTTGGGGTTGAGGAACGGCCCCTGAGCCTGGTCGGCGGCCGGGTTGCCCAATTTCCATCCCGTAGCACGGCCGTCCCAGAAGTTGCCCCCCACGAACAGAGTGGCACCTGCCTGCACCTGAACATCGAACAGCGGACTCTGGGTTGCATAGGCCGAGCTTGGCGGTTTGCGGTCCCCGAAGCTGCCCGATATAGCACCTTCCATCACTGCGCCATTCGCGTTTATCGAGCTGTCCGGCCCGGTCCAACCGACACTACCGGTGTGGCAGGAGACGCAGCCCTGTTCCTTGTTGATTGACAGATCCTTATCATCATAGATTTTTTTACCCAGCAACTCCTTACCGGACAGCCCGGCCGAAACCGCGGTTACGGAAAACGCCGCCAAAAGCAATGAAGCACAGATGATTATTCTTGTTCTCAACATGACCTATCCTCCTTGATTCGTGTTTAGTGATCCATCCCGGCCACATGACTTAATCTGAATTCACCTCCCTCTAATAAACTATAAATTAATATTAACTTACTTTTTTCGACATGCAAGCGTTATTAGTAAAATATATTAATCAGTAACCGAAATAATACCGGATATTTACATCTCATTAAACTCAAAAACCGCCCGGATATTCCGGAGCGGTTTTTGAGATTTTAGCAAGTAATATATCGGGCTAATGACCAACGGCAGATAGAGGAGGCAATTGAAATTGGAACACACGCTCTGAGGGTTGCTATTTGCCCTTGGCGATGTAGATTCCGTCCCATTCACCCGGCGGTGGCGAGGCCAGATATTCGTCGCAGCGCCCCAGATACAGCCGGGACGGGCCATCGTTCCTGTTGCCGGAAAGTTCTTCAAAAATTGCCCTGGCACCCTTGAAGTCCCGGGAGCGGTATTTGCCCAGCGCCTCCTCGAAACGTGGCAGAATGTCGAAATCGCCGATCATCAGCTCATACATAACGATCGGCTGCAGCTTGCCCTTGACCTTGACACGATCCACCTCGCGGAATGTGAAACGGCCGTGATTGACCCGCAGGCGGGTATCTTCACTGACCAGGATATGCGAACCGTAGTATTTGTTGAGCCCCTCAAGGCGGGAGGCCAGGTTGACCGAATCGCCGATGGCGGTGTAATCGAAACGGATATCGGCGCCCATATTGCCCACAACCGCCGGGCCGGTGTTGATGCCGATGCCGATATCGAGGGTATTCATGCCCCGCGCGGCAAAACCCTGATTCAGCGTTTGAAGTTCCTCCATCATCCTGACCGCGGCGGAGCAGGCATGGGTCGCGTGTTCCGGCACATCCAGCGGCGCATTGAAGAGCGCCATCACCGCGTCGCCGATAAACTTGTCCAGTGTACCGCGTTCTTCCAGCACGATGCGGGTCATCGGGTTCAGGTACTCATTCAGCAACTGGACCAGTTCGGGTGGCGTAAGGCTCTCGGAAACGGTGGTAAAGCTGCGGATATCGGAAAACAGGATCGACAATTCGCGCTGCTCGCCCCCCAGAACCAGTTTGTCCGGATCCTTTTCGATCTGCTTGACCAGGTCGGGCGAGACATAACTCGAAAAAGCCTTTTTGAGTTGGCGTCCCTTGCGCTCAACCACCAGGTTACGCCAGGCCTCCCCGCCAAGGTAGGTAATTGCGATGCCTAATAGCGGATACAGCAGGGTCATGTCGCGGAACGCGTTTGCGAACATGGTGTAGTTGAAGAGACAGAAAGCGCCGGTAACCACCGCCAGCACCCCCAACCCGGCAAAGGTGCCGGGAGCGAACGCCAGCGCGGCGCCCAGCAGTACCGGCAGGATGAAGATGCAGGTGATCTCCATCATCTGGGTATTGCTGTCGTACCTGAGGAAGCGCTTTTCCAACGCATTGGCGGCCACCGTGGCATGGATCTCGACCCCCGGCAGGGTCGCATCGAAGGGTGTCGGGCGCAGGTCATAGATGCCGATCTCGGTGGCTCCGACAAAAGCAATCTTGCCCTTGAGCGAATCCTTCGGAAGACGTTTGGTTATGATATCGGCTGCGGAAACCGTGGTAAACGAGCCGGTCCCGCCGTAATAGTTGAGCGCCATGGTGCCGTCCTCGCGGGACGGGATCCGCATCTCACCGATCTGCAGCGCATCCACCCCCCACTGTTTCACGTCCAGCATCACTTCCGAACCGAAATAGTGGCGTAGCGCTTTCAGGGCCAGGGATTGATAGATGTCGCCGTTGTACAGCAAAAGAAGAATCGAGCGGCGGTAGAGGCCGTCTGCGTCGGAACGGGCGTTGAAAAAGCCGCTATCGAGCGCCCCCGCCCCGACTTCCGGAATATTCAGGTCGGCGCCGGGATACTCCGGAATCGGAATGCTCTGGACACCTTCGGCGATCTTGACCAGCTTCATCCTGGAATCTTCCAGCTGGGCCAGGGATTCTGCATTCACCTCGCCCTGTTCCTCGCGGAAGAAGTAGCCGGCCACCACGTTGCCGGCCTTCTTGATCGATGCGGCCAGCGCCCGGTCGGCAGCGGAGCTCTGAGTCTCGGAAAAGACGATATCCAGGGCCGTGACCTTGGTGCCGTAGTGAAGCGACAGATTCTCGATCAGTTTTCCGGTCACCTCGCGCGACCATGGCCAGCGTCCGAACTCCTTGATGCTCTTGTGGTCAATCGCCACAATGACCACGTCCCTGTCCGGTTTGACCGGCCCCCGAATGCGGAAACGGGCGTCCTTCATGCGGAAATCCTGCTGCTGGAGCGACGGCGAGGCCTGCTTGTACAGAAGAAAAGAGCAGATGGCCGCGACGACTCCGAACAGCACGAACATGAGGCGTTTATTCATGTGATTCCTCCGCTGTAAATTGCATCATCAAAAAAAGACGGGGGCACGTTACCGCGCCCCCTCTTGAACTGCCGGGCATTACCTGCCCAGGTTCCGCATCAGGGTTTCAATGTTATCCCTGTGTTTCCCGGCCGGGTACTCGTCCAGATACTGCTCGAAACGGATCCTGGCCTGATCGGCAAATCCGAGTTCGACCAGGGTCTGGGCAGCGCTGAACAGCGCGGTTTCGGCCTGGGGCAACTTCGGGTACTCCTCGATCACCAGCAGATACTCGGCCAGCGCCAGTTCGGGATTGTTGAGGAAACGGGCATAGACCGCGCCTCGTTCCATATGGGCATCGGCGCGTATTTCGGCGATTTTGGTCAGGTCGAGCGCGATCTGGAAAACATGCAGCGCGTCGTTGTATTTACCGGCATCGGCCAGATAGTGGCCATGGTTGATATTCCAGCGGGCGATGATGTCGGAGATCCTACCGGAATCGGTCCATTCCGCCGGCGGCACGGCCGCGGTGATCTTGTCGAAGATATTCTTGGCTTCGGCGATCGGCGTTCCGGATTCGATTTTCTGAGTTTCTACCGGCGCCAGGCCACGGGTGTTTTGGGTCATGGTCCCGACCGTCAACGGCTGCTCGCCCCCCTTGCCGTCAGCGGAGACCGCCACAGTGCCTTCGTTTCCGAAAAAGACGTTGGCCGGTCCCTCGGACATCATCAGGAATTCGGTGCCCTTGATACCCGCCACGGCGGTGCCGCTCCTGACGGTCATGCCGCTCTGGCGCCCGGCAAGCTTGACCACCGATGCCCGCAACTTGCCCCTGGTCAGATTAAATGCCCCTTCACGCCTGCTTTTGGTCAAAAGAAATTTTGTGACCTCGAATTCGGTATTGTTGGCCAGGGTAAACCTGCTCTTGTCCTCCAGGGTCAGTTCGACCCAGCCGTTGGCTCCGGTTTTGATCCAGTTACCCTGATTGACGGCTTCACCCTTTTTAACGGTTGAATAGGGAATGTTATTTTTGACACGAAACTGGACGGAGCCTTTCAAATCGGTTATTTTGCCGACCTGCGCCGCCGGCGCCATGGTCGGCAGCAGCAGCGCCGCCAAGATAATCATTATGATCTGTTTCATGTGATCCTCCCCAAAAATGATGGATGTCAGGCCACGAAATATTAGCAGCAAATCAGTAAGAGTCAAATGGATTATGTCTTGAGATATGCGCTAAATCTGCTAATCTCGAAACAGTTTGATATCCCGTTGACAAGGTGACGCCATGCCGCAGGAAAATGAGATCCTGAAACAGCAGCTTGAATACCGCAAACGCCTGATGGATAAAATCAACGAGATCCACTCCGCCGATAACCTCAATACGATCCTGATCCATATCAAGGACAGCATTGCCGCCCTGTTCAATGCCGAACGCATCACGATATACCTGGCCGATGCAAAACGCAACCTGCTGATATCAAAGGTCAAGAGCGGCGCCGAGTTGCAACAGATAGTTGTGCCGATCAGCGATGCCAGCCTGGCCGGCTACTGTTCCATCACCGGAACGGTGATCAACATCAGGAACGCCTACGATCCCCATGAACTGCGCATGATCAGCAGCAACCTGAAATTCGACGACAGCTGGGACAAGAAAACCGGCTTTGTCACGAAGCAGGTGCTGTGCGTGCCGATGAAGTTCCAGAAAGTCCTGATCGGCGTGATCCAGATCATCAACAAAAAAGACAACACCCCCTACGACGACACCGACATCAGCTATGCCATGGAGCTGGCAACTTCGCTCTCGATCGCGATCCATAACATCTACCGTCTCTCGGTCACCACCAAGGTGATCCGCCAGAAGGCCCGCTACAACTATCTGTTGGACAAGAACCTGATCGACGACAAGACCATTGAAAAAGCCTCCGCCCATCCCGACATCGCCAAGATCGGGCTGGACGGTGTGCTGATGCGGGAATTCGGCGTTTCCAGGGAAGAGATGGCCAAAAACCTCTCCTTCTATTTCGGGACCGAATTCATCGCCTACGATCCAGCCCTGCTGCCGCCCGACGAGGAACTGCTCAAGCGGGTGCGGCCGGAACGCCTCAAAAAGGAGTGGTGGGTGCCGTTCAGGATTGAAAACGGCATTCTGCATATAGTCATCGACGACCCGACCGACCTGGGGCGACAGGACATGCTCAAGTTCATCTATCCGGAATACAAGCGCATCAGCTATATCGGCGCTTTCCGGGAAGATATCCTGGCCTATATCAACCTGTTCTACCGCCATGGCTCTTCCGGGTCCGCCAGCAGCAGCATCAATGACATCATCAACCGGCTTGACGCCGGAGACGAACCGGAAATCGAATCCGAATCCCAGAAAGTGTCGGAACAGGACAGCGCCATCGTGCAGCTGGTCAACAAGATCATCATCGACGCCGTGCAGAACAAGGTCTCCGACATCCACATCGAGCCCTTTCCCGGAAAGGAAGACGTACAGGTCAGGATGCGCATCGACGGACGCTGCAAGGTCTACCAGAAGATACCCTACAAGTACAAATACGCGATTCCGTCACGCATCAAGATCATGTGCGGCCTGGACATCTCCGAACGGCGCAAGCCCCAGGACGGCAAGATCGACTTCAAGAAATTCGGTCCGATCGACGTCGAGTTGCGCGTCGCCACCGTGCCCACCGCCGGTCAGCTGGAGGACGTGGTCATGCGCGTGCTGGCCTCCGGCGAGCCGATCCCCTTCGACAAGCTGGGGCTGACGGAACGAAACTCCCGCGTGATGGAGGCCTGCATCAGGCAGCCTTACGGCCTGGTGCTGGTGGTCGGCCCGACCGGATCTGGCAAGACCACGACGCTGCACTCGGCCATTTCGGTCATCAACACCATCGACACCAAGATCTGGACCGCCGAGGATCCGGTCGAGATCACCCAGCGCGGACTGCGCCAGGTGCAGGTCCACCCGAAGATCGGCTTCACATTCGCGGCTGCCCTGCGCTCTTTTCTGCGCGCCGACCCGGACGTGATCATGGTCGGAGAGATGCGCGACCAGGAGACCGCCGAGATCGGCATCGAATGTTCGCTGACCGGCCACCTGGTATTCTCCACCCTGCACACCAACTCGGCGCCGGAGACGGTCACCCGGCTGCTGGACATGGAACTGGACCCCTTCAGCTTCTCCGACGCCATCCTCTGCATACTGGCCCAGCGCCTTGCCCGCCGCCTGTGCGGTTGCAAGCAGGAATACGTTCCCGGACAGCAGGAACTTGAAGACATCATCAGCGAATACGGCCGCGAGGATTTTGCCAAAACCGGCATCAACCCGGCCGGGATCAGGCTGTTCAGGTCGGTGGGCTGCCCCAAATGCAACGACACCGGATACAAGGGGCGGCTGGGGCTTCATGAACTGCTGGAGGGAACGGACGCGATCAAGTCGCTGATCAAGAGGAAATCGGAAATCGAGGCCATCCGCCGGCAGGCAATCATGGACGGCATGACCACGCTCAAGCAGGATGGCATACTGAAATGCCTGGAGGGACTGACCGATCTTAAAGAGGTCAGGAAAGTTTGTATCAAATAGAAATGGAAACTACGGGTTCTCCGGCGGAGCAGCAACCGCGCTGCCGCAGTATTTGCAGGCCGCGTCCTTCCAGGGGAAGGTCCGGCCGCAATGGCTGCATTTCCTGAAATGTCCGCGCACTTCCCCGCTCGGCCGGTTGAAATGCAGAACCATAAGAAAGAAGGGAAATACGCCGCACAACAGCCCCCAAAGCAACGGGTTCTTGCCACGGGACAGGGCCAGCTTGAAACCGAGAGCCGCCGGCAGACCGAACAGCAGCAGTAAAAAAATCATTTCACTCATAAATAATCACCCGCTAAAAATTTTCAGGCACTCTAACACTACTCGCCTGACATTGCAAACCACACCTATTTCCGGACTGGAGAGAAACCACCATGAATCCTGATAGCGCCAATTTCGAACAACTGTTGAGCATCATGCGCAGGCTGAGGGGGCCGGGAGGCTGCCCCTGGGACGCGGAGCAGACCCACGAAAGCCTGACACGCTACCTGCTGGAGGAAACCTACGAAGTGATCGAAGCGATCGATGAAAAATCACCCCAGCACCTAAAAGAAGAGCTGGGTGACCTGCTGCTGCAGCCTGTGTTTCACGCCGCGATCGCCGAGGAGTCGGGTGCTTTCACGATGAGGGATATCATCGACACCCTCTGTGAAAAGCTGATCCGGCGGCATCCGCACGTTTTCGGCGACCTGGATATAAAAGACAGCAACGCCCAGATCGAGAACTGGGAAAAGATCAAGAATGAGGAAAAGGGGAGCGAGCGCCCCTCGGCACTTTCAGGCATACCCAACCATCTGCCCGCCCTGCTGAGGGCCCACAAGATCAGCGAGAAGGCTTCACGGGTAGGTTTTGACTGGGAGCACTCCGACCAGGTCTTTGCCAAGGTGATGGAAGAGCTGCACGAGTTCGAGGAGGCTTGGGCCGGTGGCGACCCGCTGCGCATGGAAGACGAGCTGGGCGACCTGCTGTTTTCGATTGTCAACCTGGGAAGGTTTCTTTCGTTGAACCCGGAGGAGGCGCTGCGCAAGACCATAAACCGCTTCCAGAAAAGATTTTCGTATGTGGAAGACACACTGCATGGGCGCGGGATGCAAATTCAGGACACATCTTTTGAAGAACTTGACCAGCTGTGGGAGCAGGCCAAGAATGAGGAAAACTCAATAAAAGATAAAGATGTTACGGCAATGTGACTGATTTTACAGACATGTTAATCTTATCCACAAAAAATGTGGATAACTTGTGGAGAACTGTGTTGACGGGATTCAAAAGTGATATTTTTGCAAGAGTTTTTTCCGATATGCCGTTTTTTTATACAACAGATAATTCACGTTATTTCAAGCACTTACAATCTTCTACGTAATTTGGCGGGGTTACGGTGTCAAGCTTTATTCGCCTGTGGTATACATTTTTTTCAAGAAAAGAGACTCTGTTTATAAACCCCGATTTTAATGAGACTGGCAACCCTTTAAATTCAACACTTTCCATGTTCATAAAGACCATTTTTTCATCTTCCATCCGGTCAGGTTTAATGATCCTGTTATTTGAACAGCTTCCTTTTCAGTATAGAAACAGCCTCCAGGGCCTCCTCGGTTTTCAACAGTCGTACAGCAACCAGATAGATGCCGGTGCCGATCAGGATCGCCCCGCCCAACACCGCGGCTTTCAATATCTTTTGCCCCCCCTGGGACCAATCGACCAATAAGCAGGCATACCATACCGCCACGGTCATCGGGATCGAAGCGGCAATGGATTTAATGGATGTCCTGATTATTGCGCGTCCGCCGAAAGCACCTATTTTCCGCCTAAGAAACCAGAGCAGCATCAACATGTTGCCGCAGGACGAAAGGGTGCTGGCCAGCGCCAGGCCGCCGTGCTTGAGCGGCCCCATCAAGGCAAGGCTCAGGCAGAGGTTTAACAGGAAGGTGATAAACGCTGTTATTACCGGGGTTTTTGTGTCGTTCAGGGCATAGAAGGCCGGGGCCAGCACCCGCGTCATGGCGACGAAAGAGAGCCCCAGGGAGTAGTACATCAACGCCTGGGCGGAATTGACCACCTGGAGATAGTCGAATGCGCCCCCCATGAAGATCAGGCTGAAGATCGGGGTCGAACAGGCCATCAGGCCGGCCATGGCCGGGATGGTGATGAACAGCGTCAGGCGCAAGGCCGAAGGCAGCGACTCCTTCATGCCGTCCATATCGCCGGAGGCCGCCTGCTTGCTCATCGACGGCAGCACCGCCTGAGCCACCGACACCGTGAAGATTCCCTGGGGGAATTCAAACAGGCGCTGGGCGTAATAGAGATAGGAAACGCTCCCTTGTGGAAGTTGTGAAGCCAGGATGGAGCTGACTACAATATTCAGGTAATAGACCCCCACACCGAACAGGGACGGCAGCATCAGCAGCGCTATCCGGCGAACTTCCGGATTTTTGAAATCGAAGTTCGGACGGAACGGAAAACCCTTGCGCCAGAGAACCGGCAGTTGCAGGACCAGCTGGATGCAGCCCCCCGCCAGAACTCCCACCGCCAGCGCGGTGATTGGCGCCTCGAAAAAACCGCGCAGCCCAAGCGCCGCCAGGATCATCGAGATATTAAGAAATACGGTGGAGATAGCCGGGGTGAAGAAATGCCTCAGCGTGTTGAGGATGCCCATGCAGAGCGCCACCAGGCTGATGAAGAAGATGTAGGGGAACATCAGGCGGTTGAGCAGCACCGCCAGCTCCAGCTTGCCCGGCTCGGCCCTGAAACCCGGAAACATCAGGCTGACGATCAGCGGCGAAAAAATTATGCCGGCCAGGGTGATGAAGGCCATCACAATCGTCAGCAGCGTAAAGCAGATGTTGGCCAGTTCCCTGGCGTCGTCTTCCCCCTTTTGGTTCAGCGTCGCCGAGAAGGTCGGAACAAAAGCGGCGGTCAGCGCCCCTTCCGCAAAAAAGCGGCGCAGCATGTTGGGGATCTGGAAGGCGGCAAAAAAGGCGTCGGTCGCCATACCGGCCCCGAACAGGCGCGACACGACCATGTCGCGGACCATGCCCATGATTCGCGACAGCATCGTGGCGCTGCCCAAAATTCCGGCAGCCCGGAATATCTTCTGTTTTTCAGACATTTATCCCCGCTAGCCTCTTCTTCCCTTGAACGGCAGCAGCAGCAGGTACAAAAGCCCCAGCTGTTCGGAATTGCGGAACTCCTTCAGGCCGATCTGCATGCCGTCGTGCCCTGCCGACGGCTGTGCGCGGTAGGTGCCCAGCAGCCGGTCCCACCAGGGGAAGTTGAAGCAGAAATTGCTGTCTGTCTCGCGGGGGATAACCGAGTGGTGGACACGGTGCATGTCCGGCGTCACCAGCAGCAGTCGCAGCCAGCGGTCAACGCCAAGAGGAATGGCAACGTTGCCATGGTTGAACAGGGAAGTGGCATTCAGAACGATCTCGAAAAGCACCACCGCCAGGGCCGGAGCGCCGATCAGCAGCACCACCGCCAGCTTGATCAAGATCGAGATGATGATTTCCAGAGGATGGAAGCGGGTGCCGCTGGAGACGTCCAGGTCCAGGTCGGTGTGATGAACGCGGTGAAGGCGCCAGAGCACGGGGATGCGATGGAAGGCGCGATGCTGAAGGTAGATGACGATGTCCAGCACGATAAACGCCGCCAATACAGAGGCCCACTGCGGCAGCGTTACCAGGTTCAGAACGCCCCACCCCCTGGCCGCGGCCAGTTCCGCCAGGCCAAACGGCAAGAGCGGCATCGTCAGGCGGATCACCAGCGTATCGAGCACTACGATCGAGCCGTTCACCAGCCAGCGCCGCGCTTTCGGTGTTGTCAGCGGACGCCGGGGGAAGAGGAATTCAGCCAGGGCGACCAGTGCAAGCATCGACAGGAACGAAACCAGGCGAACTGTGGATTCCTGCAGCATGGCCCCGTCTGCTATCCGACCTGCGCCACAAAGAACGCCCGCACCTGTTCAAGGTCGGCGTCCATGATCTCGCAGCGGGTCGGTTTACCTTCCAGCGCCCGGACCGATTCGGGCACCGGGGCCGGCACGCCGAGCGCTTTTTCGACCGTCTCGCCGAATTTTGCCGGATGGGCCGTGGCCAGGCAGATGCGGGAAGAATTCTCAGGCAGCAGCTCCAGCGCGGCCTTGACGCCGACGGCGGTATGGGGGTCCAGCAGATAGCCGGTCTTGGCATGAAAGTCGCGAATCGTTGCCAGGGTTTCCTCCTGGTTGACCGATGCGGAACAGAAGTCCTTGCGGACCTGTGCCATTTCAGCGTCATCACACGAAATCCGCCCCGACTCCTTCAGCTCGACAAAAGCCTCTTGGACCCGCTGCGGGTTGTTTCCGAACAGGTGGAACAGGTAACGTTCGAAGTTGGAAGCGATCTGGATATCCATCGAAGGCGAAACGGTCGAGACCACATCCCCCAGCGAATAATCACCACGATTGACGAAACGGGTCAGGATGTTGTTCTCGTTGGTCGCCAAAAGCAGCCTGTCGATCGGCAGGCCCATGCGTTTTGCCACATAACCGGCAAAGATATCTCCGAAATTGCCGGTCGGAACCGAGAAACTAACCGGCTGAGCGCTGTCGTCGGTCACCCTCAGCCAGGCGTAGAAATAGTAAGCCACCTGCGCCAGCACCCGCGCCCAGTTGATCGAGTTGACCGCGCCCAGCGAATACTTCTCCTTGAAGGCCAGGTCGCTGAAGAGCGCCTTGACCATGTCCTGGCAATCGTCGAAGGTGCCGTGTACCGCGATGTTGTGCACGTTGGCATCGGTGACGGTTGTCATCTGCAGCGCCTGCACCGCGGAGGTCTTGCCATAGGGGTGCAGGATGAAGATCGAGATGCCCTTCTTGCCCCGCACCCCGTGGATGGCGGCACTGCCGGTATCGCCCGAGGTGGCGCCGATGATGTTCAGTTTCTGGTTGCGTTCGGCCAGGATGTACTCGAACAGGTTGCCCAGGAACTGCAGCGCCACATCCTTGAAGGCCAGCGTCACGCCGTGGAAGAGTTCCAGGATATAGACCCCGTCCTGTTTGACGACCGGCGTCACCTGCGGATGCGTGAAGGTGGCGTAGGAGCGCTCGATGATGCTCTTCAGGTCATCGGCGGGAATGTCATCGACAAAGCGGGATATGATTTCGAAAGCCAGCTGGGGATAGCCGAGCGACCGCCAGGACTCCAGCTGCTCAGCGGAAATTTGGGGGTACGACTCCGGCAGCAGCAAGCCGCCATCGGAGGCCAGTCCCATCATGACCGCGTCCTTGAATGCTATCGGCTGGATACCGCCGCGAGTGCTTATATAGCGCATAAGAAACCTTTCGTTTGAGAAATAAGCCGGAATGTATCAGGGATTGGCTGAAATTGGAAGAGCCTGCGCGCAGAAGTCGCCCGGTGATGCATTCTTCTGCGCCGACCGGTTGCCACCGTCAGAGTTTATAGCTACGGAACCGGAACGGTTGCACCGGTAATGCTGCCCGAATCACCGGCCCCTTCGATGACATCCACGATCCGCCGAACTATCATGGGAGATACAGCTGACGCGAAGGTTCCGTTGGGGTGCGAGTCCTCGCCGCTGGCATACTCGGGTTTCAGGTACAGTCCCCCTTCGGTCTCAAGTGTCCAGAAATCCCAGACAAAGATATTGTCCCCCTTCTCATCCCAGGTTGACCAGACCCAGTCGAAAAACTGCCTGGCCCGCTCGGCATTTTCCGGGGTGTTTTGCTGCAAGGTCAAGGCGGCTCCGGTCCAGACAATGAACTTTTTCGCGGGAAACTGGCGCAGGCGGGCCTTGAGTGCGTTGTACTGCAGCTTGTAATTTTCCAGGGATTTGCGGCTGGAGGCGATGTCCGGAAAACCGGTGTCGGCTTCGACACTGCTGACCGGGAAACAATGCTTGAACACGATGACGTCGTAAATTTCAGCCAGGTTATCCAGAGTATCTTGCCCCAGATAGCCGATCGGACCGGTAGTATCGACCCAGAGTTTCCAATAATCGTAGGGATAATTCTCCCAGGGGTAGTTCACACCGTCGGGGTAGGCCTGTTCGGTTATCCGGTAATCAGTGCCAAATTGGCCATTGTATGTCGAAATATGCCCTGGAACCCCGGCATCCCAGACGACTCCTCCGGTGCTGTGGTGCAGGTATATGATCCGGACCATATCTGTCATGGGCGCTGCCACGGTGATATTGTCCGCCACCAGCGAGCCGGATGTGATCGTGAGAGCCCCTTCAAGCCTGGTTGTGCCGACAATCCCCGTGAATCCGGCATCGTAGCCGCCACGCAGCCGGACATTGCCCCCCCGATCCAGATCCAGGCTCTCGCGGAAGGTTCCGGCCTGGGCCAGGATGGTAACATTGCTGCCACTGGCAATGGCGCTGTTCGCTGCCGTCAAGGTCTGGTGGTACGAGATAGTTGTCCCGTCATCAAGCCTGGCCGTGGCGGATATGCACGCAATCGGGTAAAGCAGCATGGCAAGAGCCATGACGGCAGCTGCCAGGTTCAAACGGTATCCGGTCATAATCCCTCCCTATTCAGACTTACATCGGAATGAGGTTCAAGCTGAGCTTTTTTCGTAATCTGTTCAGCACTTTTTCATAACCCCACCTGTCCGCCCCTTAACTTAAGGGGCGGGACGCACTAATGTTGCACAGTGGTATCTGGCAGGTTGATTCTGCTTTCGCTCCCCTCTTAAGATAAGAGGGGCCGGGGGAGTTATGAAGAGTATGCTGAATAATTACCTTTTTTCAAGAACCTGCAAGGGACATTGCTGATCAGCCCGGAACCAGATCGACAAATCAGCCCCTCTGTCCCTCTCGCATCAAGACTGACACCCCTTTTTCCCGGAAATGTCTTTTATCATTTTGCAAATTGACGCCTGCATTTTTACAGTGTCCGTCTCGTACTCTATCATTTTGTACATTCTCGCCCGTTCGCCAAAGCCAAATCCCTGATAGATCGCTTTCTCCTCTTCGGGCAATTGTTCCAGTATGGCATGAATCCTTTCGAGATGTTCCGTCTGCTGTTGTTGATTACGGGGATTGGCCTCGGCTTCGACCGGCGTGACTGTCACGGGTTTACTTGATTGATATAATTTTGCGGCCTGCCGGAGATCTTGTGCTAATTCAGCGAAATACCCGGCTGCGGACCTTATTTTGTCGATGTTCGCGTCTTCGTCTCCGGAATCAAGCGGGATAATGCCGGTGGCACCTGATTCCGATATTGTGAAGTGTTCACTGTTTAGATTGAGCTTGATCCGGTTGTCGCTCAACTCGACGAGTCCGCAGACAAATTCCCGATTGCTGACGTAGTTACTGTTTTTTACTGCTGCCTGTTCTGTAATTACCATGGTCGGTCCTCTTCATTTTGTTGTGGGCGGCAAGGAATCAATGGTGCGCGCCTGTGAATTTTCAAGTCAGTATACTTTGTTATTTCTATTGATGTATAGAAACCATTTCTATATATTCATTCCATGACGACAAAATACCGCTTTTCAAATTTCAGGATTACATTAAGAGAGAAGGATCACAATCCTCCTCATGTACATCTTATGGGGCCTGATTTTGAAGCGGCAGTCAATCTTGTCACGCTGGAAATCATGGATGGTTCCGCACCTTCAAAGGTTCTGCGTCATGCTTTGAAATGGATAGCTGACAACAGAGAGGAGTTGTTACAACAATGGCACATGCTACACGGATAACCCGCCCAAGATTGGCAACTGTAACTCCTGCCGCAGATTATTGCCTCAACATAAGTTTCGTTGATGGTTCCGGCGGCATAGTAAATATGAAGGATTTCGTTTTTTCCTTACCTGGCCTTGCTCCCCTTCGCGACCCTGTCGCATTCTCTGGAGTTGTTCTTGGCGAATACGGTTGGGAAGCCGAGTGGCCACAGCTTGATATTCAGATTGGCGCTGACACGCTCTTTGCCGATATGCTGGATCAACGTTCGGAAACTCCTGCCGACCGCTTCACTGTTTGGCGAATCCGAAACAACCTCTCTCTTTCTGCTGCGAGTCGTGAACTTGGCGTTACGGTACGTACTCTAAGCGCCTACGGTTCTGGCGCGCGTCCCATACCGCGCACTGTTCAGCTTGCTTGTATCGGTTGGGAAGAAGAACTCCGTAGAAAAACTGCTTAACAATGAACTGCGGAGCCGCCTTTTCAGCGGCTCCAATTCTATAGTCTTTCAGTTTCATATGGTTTAAAGCCCGCAGACGCCGCTTGTTATTTTTCAAATCACCAAATAGAAAAATAGATAACACCATCCCTGTCGCACTGTCCCTGTCGCACCCTCGCTGACCGGTGCTGCCGTTGGTTGAATATTCGATTTTCTCGCCGTTGGTTTATCAAATACGAGGACTGCCCCGCTAAGGTTCTCTTCAATCTTGACTAAACAGTTGGCTTGGATATCTTCAACGAAGAAATCCTGCTTATTTTGAATGATCTATCTTCATTCCTGAGGTGACAATAACCTTTTACACATTTTGAGTTCTTGACAAGGAGCATCTCATGCGGGTCGATAGTTCTGTGACTAACTTCTCCGCTGAATTTTCTGTATTTGAATTCAATGGTTGTATTTGCTTTAATGGCTTTCTCTAAAATGCTAGTATTGTTGATGGTTTTCTCACTCGCCTTGATGGTTCTTCCTTCCGAGAATTTCTGCACACCATGCTGACCTTTGTGACAGTTTTCACACAACAATGCCAAGTTCGAATTTTTATGATCTCCGCCTTGTGATAGTGGGGTCTTGTGGTGGATGTGAAATGGGCCATGCTTGGTTCCGCAATGTTCACATTTTCTGGCGCGTGTATCCTTTTTCCTAAACTTCCTGTCTTCCCAATCTGGAGGATATTCAGGCCAAAAGTCAAAAACAGGCTTCACAAGGACATAGATTGCTTCAGCTTCCTTACGAATTTGATTGCTCTGTGTTTGGTTCGAAGTAGAAAAAGTTCTTTGTTCAATCCTAAGCTGTTCGATTTTAGAGCTGATATTTACTTTTGTGTTCTTTAATACTTCAAGTTCTTTAGCATAATTAGAGCTAAGAAATCGTGCGATGAGTCCAGCATTAGCCTTATTACGGCTTATTACAGCATCGGCTTCTTTGTTCTCTTTATTAAGACTGTCGAATAGATGATTCTTTGGGAATTCAGCAATTGCAAGCTTATTAGCACGATCATTTATTGTTACAACTCTCTCCCATATGTCCATCACGCATTTTTCGTGACAAGCTCGATTGTTTGTTAAGAGTTTTATACCGTTACCATCACAACGTAGGTGACATATCGGGCAAGTTTTACGAGAATTATCCACAAGATTGTCCTTTTCCTTTTTGCCTTAATTGTCTGGTTCAACGGTTCCGGCGCTGTGCTGCTTGACAGCACCAGTGCCTTGTTATGCATCATCAGATTCATTTTGTAATGGCCAGCCATCTGGCAGTTCAAAAAGTCCCTTTGGGCAAATTCCTTCGCATCTAACCACCTTGCCAGCATCAGGTCGATAATGAGTGAGTGCGTCAAAAGCATCGCCAATGGAATATCTTGCCCAAGGGTGATGGAAGATTTCCGGATTTGAGACTGCGATAGTCCAAGGAACCAATGACGACATTACCAACACGGCAGAAACACGTGTGTTTTTGGACCTTTTAGTCCATTCCAGGCACCGTTAGGCAGTCTCTGCATTTGCGGCTCTACAGCACCTCCAATGTTTGCTGGAAACGTGAAAGATTCCTGTCCAAATAGAGCTTCCATAATGTCGATCATTTCAAGGTGCTGATTGATTGCATTAACCGCAACGACAAGTCCAATTCCAAGATCTCCATAGTGGGCCGCTTTTGCTATCACCGAATCTTTGAGAGCCGTTCTATCATCAACGAGCTGTGCTTCGGCTGGGCCAAGAATCCCCAATGGCCGAATTCCAGTCTTTCCCCTTGATTTATGCGACTTTGGAATTGGTGATATATCAATCCTCCAACCCTGAAAATCGAACTTATGAGAAGGAACAGCTCTCATCCCACTATGCCGTATAATTTCTGAACAACTATCAGGATCAAGAGAATTCAGGAATTGTCGGACTTCATGCCTGAGTCGGCGACCTGGAACCGGGACTGCAGGGGCTCCATGTACTTCTACAGAAATGAAAAAGTTGGGAGAATCAAGGCCATTCAACGCATCATAAACTTGATTTAGTCGTTTTTCGCCAGAGACTTCCTGCTGGCTTTGATTTGTTGCAAGTGTAGCTTCAACATAAAACCTACTGCCTTCTTGCGAAGTAGCTAAAAAATCGGGCGCTCTACAGGAAGATGTTCCTGGTTCAGGATGTGGAATTTCAACTGTATGACCCAGTCGGATAAGCAGCTCATGGACATACAGCTCAAAAAACGCTGAGTGATGCTCAATCTCGTCGTCAGACTGAAATCTTCTAAAAATATTTACCTTGGCTGCATTTGGATAACGAGAAAACCAATTTTCTAGCTCTTGCCGAATAAGAACAACTGCAGGGCGTGCCGATCTGTTTAAATAAATAAAAGACGGTTCGCTATACGATGCGGGACCAATATCATCGCGTTGAATATCTTTATGGAAGAGGTTCATATTATTTCCTGCATAACGGGGTGCCCGGTTCACCCGCTTCGCCCGGTCGGTTTTTCCGGGCGTGGCGGTGTGCAACCGGCTGGTTAGGATCACTTCAGTTTTTCAGGCTTAATTTCAGGAACAACGGCCTCTGCGAAGTAGTCATTTCCTTGCGCGTCCACTCCGATATAAGCCCACTTTGATTTAATATCCTCTGGTGTTTCCGTCCAGTGCCAGTTCACCCAGCATGTAGCTTTTCCACCTGGGCGTAACCAGCCGTCCTTACTGATGTCGTCATGGGCGTGCCAATCGAGAAAGTCCTTGTTCCTAAGCACCTTATTTCTCACATTACTAGCAGTCCAACTTCCATTTTGTGCAAAATACCAGTCAAACCATATGATTTTTATTGGCACGTCTGCATTATTTGAGACTTCGGTCCGATAGAAGCGGGCATATGGAAAATCCATTTTTTGAATCAATTCTTTCGGGACGTCAGTGATATTCAGCGGGGTATGTATTACTACTAGACCTTCTCTGGATTGTCCTCCTGCATTGTGGCGTACAACGGAAGTGCATGATGCCAGGGTCAAGAAGATCATGAAGCTAAATACCTTTCCGATTCTAATCATATTTTCTACTCCTAACTCGTAGATCACCGGTTCACGCGTGCGCGCGCGTGAACCGGTGATCTACCCAAATGGAACATTTATCCCAGAACACGGATACACCTGCAAACAGTTTAAAGTCAAGAAGTTACCCCCTTACACATTAAAGCACTCTTTCACATCCCGCTTCACCCCGGGAACGAAACAATCCCGCCTTCATCGCCCCGACTTGCGCCGCTGGGTAATCGATTCCCCGCCTATGCCCCAGTTGTCCGTATCCACCTCGTCGATCACTACCACCGTGGTGGCCGGGTTCTTCCCCAGCACATCCACCAGCAGCTGGGTTGCCCCCTTGATCAGGGCCGCTTTCTGTTCGGCCGTTGCTCCTTCGCGGGTAATCCTGATGTTCACGTATGGCATGGCTGTGCTCCTTTATATTGAAATCAGGTCTTGCATGAAACCTGTTATGACGAGAAGTTCCTGTCGGTTGCCACCAGCAGGCCGCCGAGCGCCACCACGGAACCGGCCAGCAGCAACGGCAGCGTGAAGCCACCCTGTTGATCGGCCAACAAACCGGCCAAGGGCGGACCAACCACCTGCCCCGCCCCGAAGCAGACCGTCAGTATGGCAGCTGCACGACGTCCTTCAGAACCGGCGCGCCTGCCGCCCTCGCCCATAGCCAGCGCCACGATACCGAGGAAAGTGCCGCCGAAGATGACTGCGGCCAGACCGGCGCTGAAGGCCTGTACCGCAACGCTGCTGAGCAGAATGCCGCAGGCCTGGAGCAGGTAGGCGCTGGTCAGGGTCGCCCGCAGGCCGATCCTGCATGCAATCCGCTGCCAGATGACGGTTGATGGTGCCGCCGCCAGACCTACAACGACCCAGCTCCAGGAGGCAAACCGTTCCAGTCCCGGGGTGTGGGCTATCATGGTCACCAGAAAGGTGGCGCTGACGATATAACCAACCCCCTCCAGGAAATAGGCGATTGCCAGACGGCAGATACCAACCAGACGTCCTTTGCCAGTGGAAACTGCATCCGGTACCGCCACCGCGCTCCGACGCTTGCCGGCCACCAGGACACCGGCCACGGCAAGCACAATCGACAGCGCCCCCATCCCCAGCCAGGCCGCGCTCCATCCGCCGACGCGATCGAGCAGCGGAACAACCGCGCCGCTCAGTGCGATCCCCAGGCCGATACCACCGTAGAGCGCGCTGCTCCAACTGTTGTGGCGGCTGCGCTGCAGAATTTCGGTCACCTCGATCGCGATCACCACGAAAAGTATCGCGCTGGAGACCCCCGCCATCAGCCGCAGCACGCCCCATCCTGCTGGTGACTGCGTGGCACCCATCAGCAGTGTGGTGACAATGCTGGCGACCAGTGCGCTTACGTTGACACACCTGCTGCGCAGCACGCGGGGCCAGACAGCGCAGAGCAGCGCACCGGCCAGATATCCGGCATAGTTTAGTGAAGCCACCCACCCGGCCATGCCGTGGCTGATCCCCAGATCGCGCTGCATCAGCGGCAGAATCGGGGTAAAGGCAAAACGCCCGATCCCCATCGCCACCATCATGCCCAGCATTCCTCCGGCAAGCACCCGCAGTGCCGGTCGTTGCAGCGTTTCAATTGTTTTCGGCGAGGTACTGTTCATAGATTCATGCCGGTTTAGATCCAGATATGTTCGGTTTGAGGGGGCAGACAGGGTCTGTTTGACAGAGTTGATTTAAAACACGATGCAGCAGGCTTGGACTCCACATGGCCCAACGGATCAGTGTCCGTGGTTCCCGGGGTTGTACAGCACTCCGCCATCTTCCGCATATTCCCGCAGCACCGCCACCGCCGCGGCTCTCAGCACATCACGCTCGACACTGATGCCGCGACGGTTCAGGGCCAGCACCCAGTCGTCAGGTTTGGAACCTTCGTCAAAACCGATTTCGCGGGCATCTTCGCCACGCGCGCCGCAGACCAGGCCGCTCACCCCGGACCAGGGTATCGCTCCGAAACACATGGCGCACGGTTCGGTCGAGGCGTAGATTTCGTACTTCAGCCTACCTGCGTCTCCGATATCATAGCGTCCCAGCGCCTTCTGGGCGGCCGCCAGCGCGACCATCTCCGCATGCAGGATGGAACAGCCAGCACTTTCGACCAGGTTGATGCCGGGCGCCACCAGCCTTCCGTCCACGTCAAAGACCGCCGCACCGAACGGACCGCCGCTGCGGTTGCGCACGTTCAGCCGGGAAAGCTCGATCACGAACCCCATGCGTTCAGCGGTCGTTGAAAAAATCCGCGGTGAATCGGCCAGGAAACTTTCCAGCCAATCCGGTAAATCTATCGTTATTCCCGGCTTGGTCATTGCAGCTCTCCACCGGAGATGACCGGCAGTACGCCGTCCCGAAGTTCCTCCGGCGCCAGCATGAAAAACAGCCTGAACATGCAGTATTTGTAGAATTCGTGGAAGAGCAGATCGAAGCTGCCGCCGTGGCTCCACCATGATTCCTTCAGGTTTTTAGTATCAACCGGGTACGGGTATATTTCGATGTTTTTCGGCAGCGAGTTGCGGAAGAGGATCGAAGATCGCTTCAAGTGATAGCGGGAGGTGATCAGGATTATGGAGCGGATCTTGTTCTGCATGATGACTTCACGCCCCAGCACCGCGTTTTCGAGTGTATTGCGTGATGCCTTCTCCAGTATGACCCGCTCGGACGAAGGATCTCCGGGGCGGGGACGGTACAGGTCGCTTTTGCGGACGGAGGGATCGACCCCGATAAAATACAGGTACCGGGCGCGCGACTCCCGGAACAGGCGAATCCCCTCCTCCACCCTGCCCTTGCCGCCGGCCAGCACCACAATCGCATCGGCTTTGCGGCTGTGCTGGCGGTAGGAGAAAGTCTTGTAGGTAAAATCAATAAAAAGGGCCGTTACCGCGAACAGCCCTATCACAACCAATGTTATGAATGCCTTGATAATATTCATGCCATAACCCATATTTTCCTTGCAAGCACAGCGTCACTCTGCTATAAGATTTTTTTCAGCAATCAACGGAGGACAAAAATATGTCAAGAAAATGTGAAATCTGCGGAAAAGGCCCAAGCTTCGGTAACAATGTCAGCCACGCCAACAACAAAACCCGTACCGTATGGCGTCCGAATCTCCAGAAGATCAGAGCCGTAAAAAACGGTAGCATCTCCACCGTCAAGGTTTGCACCCGCTGCATCCGTTCCGGTTTTGTTACCAAAGTAATCTGACATTACGTTTCCATGTCCCATAAATCAGCCGCCCTCCTGCAAGGAGCGCGGCTTTTTTGCGTTATTGACCGGCCGGATTCTACAGGCCGGCGATGACTTCGATCTCCACCCGCACCCCGCGCGGAAGCGACTTGACGGCAACGGTCGAGCGGGCCGGCCGATGGTTTTCAAAATAGCTGGCGTAGACCCCGTTCATGGCAGCAAAGTCGTCCATATCCACCAGAAAGACGGTGGTTTTGATCACATCCGCGAATCCGGCGCCGGCAGCTTTCAGAACCGCGGCGATATTGGCCATCACCCGTCCGGTCTGGGCGCTGATATCGCCCGCCACCACCTCGCCGGTGAGCGGGTCCAGCGGGATCTGTCCGGAGCAGAACAGCATGTTCCCGAACCGGACCGCCTGGGAATAGGGGCCGATGGCGGCCGGGGCATTTTCCGTAGCTATTGGCTGTAGTTTCATTGTTTCAACCTCTCCACCTTGATAACTCCCTTGACCTTCATAACCGCGTTCATCACCTTCTGCAGGTGCGCCAGATCGGTTACGTTGACCTCGAAAGTGTTTTCTCCGCGCTGGTCCACGGTACTCTGGATGTGGGCGCTGGCAATATTGGCCTCGCAGTTGGTGATCGCCAGCGAGATGTTGGCCAGGATGCCCTTGATGTCGTGGCAGATGACCCTGATCTTGACCGGCAGCACCGAAGCCTTGGCCTTGGCTTTGTTCCAGGCCACGTCGATGCGCCGTTCCGGATCGTTTTCCATCGCGAACTGGCAATCGGCTGTATGTATCGTCACCCCCTTGCCGCGGGTGATGAAGCCGACAATATCGTCGCCCGGAACCGGATTACAGCACTTGCCGAAACGCACCAGCACATCGTCAACGCCGCTGATCTCGACCGCGCTGGAGGATTTGCCCTTGAGCTTGTTGATCATCGACTCAAGCCGGGACTCCTTGCGGTCCGAACGTTCCTGGAGCTTGGCATCGGGCAGCAGCTTACCGACGATCTGACCGATGGAGATCTTGCCGTAGCCGACCGCCGCCAGCAGGTCGTCATCGGCCGCATAACCGAATTCTCCGGCGATCTTCTTGAACTCGCCGCTTTTCTGGACTTTCTGCAGGTTGACCGAGTATTTGCGGAGATCCTTTTCACAGATCTCGCGGCCGAGCACGATGCTGCGCTTGCGCTCCTCGATCTTGATCCAGGCCCTGATCTTGTTACGGGCCCGTGAGCTCTTGACGATCTTGAGCCAGTCCTTGCTGGGGGTGTGATGGGGCGAGGTGATCACCTCGACGATATCGCCGTTCTTCAGCTCGTACTTGAGCGGCACCAGCTTGCCGTTGACCTTGGCTCCCACGCAGCGATGCCCGATATCGGTATGGACGCTGTAGGCGAAATCAATCGGGGTCGCCCCCTTGGGATAGCCCTTCACATCGCCCTTGGGAGTGAATACATAGACCTCTTCGTTGAACAGCTCGACCTTGACCGAGTCCATGAACTCCCTGGAGTCCTGCAGGTCCTGCTGCCACTCCAGAAGCTGCCGCAGCCAGGCGAAGCGCTTGACCTCTTTTTCGTCGTAGCCCTTGCCTTCCTTGTACTTCCAGTGCGCGGCGATGCCGGCGTCGGCGACGCTGTGCATCTCGTGGGTGCGTATCTGGACCTCCATCCGGTCGCCATGCGGCCCGATCACCGTCGTATGCAGGGACTGGTACATATTCCCCTTGGGCATGGCGATGTAGTCCTTGAAGCGCCCCGGAATCGGCTTCCAGGCCGAGTGGATCACCCCCAGCACCTCGTAGCACTCGCGCAGGTCCTCAACCAGGATCCGCACCGCAATCAGGTCGTAGATCTCCTCGAACTCCACATTGCGCTTTTCCATCTTGCGGTAGATCGAATAGAGGTGCTTGCTGCGGCCGGAAATTTCGCCCTTGATGCCGTAAAAAGCCAGTTTTTCCGTGATGATGGCCTTGGCTTCTTCAACAAAAGCTTCACGTTCCTGCTTCTTCAGCGAAATTTTCCGCACCAGATCGAAATAGATCTCCGGTTGCAGATAGCGGAAAGAGAGGTCTTCCAGCTCGACCTTGACCCAGGAGATACCCAGTCGGTTGGCGATGGGAGCGTAGATATCCATCGTTTCCTTGGCGATGCTGCGCTGTTTCGGCTCCGGCTGGAATTCCATCGTACGCATGTTGTGCAGCCGGTCGGCCAGCTTGACCAGGATCACGCGGATATCGATCGCCATCGCCAGCAGCATCTTGCGGAAATTCTCGGCCTGGCTCTCTTCCTTAGTCTTGAAGTTGATCTTGCTGATCTTGGTGACACCGTCCACCAGCGCCGTCACCTCGTCGCCGAACATGGCGGCCAACTCTTCCGATGTGGCCAGGGTGTCTTCGATCGTGTCGTGCAGGAATCCGGTGACGATGCTGGGAACGTCCAGCTTCAGGTCGGCCAGCAGTCCGGCCACCTCCATCGGGTGGATGATGTACGGCTCCCCGGACAGACGGGTCTGACCCTGGTGCACCTTGGCGCAGTAAACATAGGCCTTGCGGATCAGATTGAAGTCTGCCGTAGGGTTATATGCCGCCACTTTGTCAAGAATGTCATTAAGCCTGATCATAAGCTGTTATCGCCCAAATGGATTAGTGAAGCGGGATTTCGGAATCAGGATAAAAAAAGGGTGAAATCGGAGTATATTCCGGCTTCACCCTGGGTGACTGGTAATGATTAACGATGCTTTCTGGTGACCTCGAAGCTGATCTTGCCAGCGGCGATCTCGCGCAAAGCGGTAACCACGTGGCGGTTGTTCTTGGGATCGATCAGCGGGTTGGCGCCCTTGTACAGCTGTTTAACCCGTTTTGATGCCAGCATTACCAGCTGGAATCTGTTTTCAACTTTTTCAAGACAATCTTCAACGGTAACCCGTGCCATATTCAAACTCCTCTTGCTACGTAAAATGGATAGCCTATGTACCCTGTTTTTGATTAAATATCAAACAATTTCCCTACCTGCTCCATCATCCGGAACGTTTTGCGGCAATGGGCAATCACGATTGCCGACAGTTCGCTGCAGGCAACTTCAAAATTATCGTTGATGATGATGTAGTCGTACCAGCGCGATTCCTTGATCTCATCGGCCGCCCTGAGGATGCGCCGCTCGATCACATCCTGCGCGTCCGACGAACGGCTCTCCAGCCGCCGCCGCAACTCCTCCATGCTCGGGGGCAGGATAAAGACATAGATGCCGCCATCAAACTGTTCCTTCAGCTTGAGCGCCCCCTGGCAATCGATATCCAGCACCAGGTTGACGCCGTTCTTACGCGCCTCTTCCAGCGTTTTCAGGGCGGTGCCGTACATGTTGCCATGCACCAGGGCCCATTCGGCAAAGGCGTCCTCATCGACCATCCGCTCAAACTCTTCCTGGGACACGAAATGGTAGGCCTCGCCATCCACCTCCCCCGGACGCGGTTTGCGGGTGGTATAGCTGATGGACTCCCTGATGTCGGGAAATGTTTTGAACAGCTCGCGGCAGAGAGATGTCTTACCGGCTCCGGAAGGAGCAGACAGTATCAGAATCAAACCTTCACGTTTCATATCGCGGCCTCACAAAATATTGATGATCGGGCAACCATCTGTAGCATATATGGGAACCGGTGACTACCAAATTACTCCACGTTCTGCACCTGCTCCCGCATCTTCTCCATCTCGGCCTTGATCCTGATCACCAGCGTCGCCAGTTCGGCGTCATTGGATTTGGAGCCGATCGTGTTCACCTCGCGGTTCATCTCCTGCATCAGGAAATCCAGTTTGCGCCCGACCGGCTCC
>Ga0209212_1000780_pt1 | contig 58868 bp, 59 predicted proteins | sample RifGroC2_FD_183996 | JGI IMG/M metagenome (GOLD analysis project Ga0209212, IMG submission 183996) | Groundwater microbial communities from Rifle, Colorado, USA - Groundwater C2 (SPAdes) (version 2) | ecosystem: Environmental > Aquatic > Deep subsurface > Groundwater | place: Rifle, Colorado...
CGCGCTGTTGATGGAAACCAGCGAGGAGTGGCAAATCGGGAAGCACTATTGCTCTGGCAAGTCATTCGATTGTTAAAGAACGATGGATTTTTCTGACTCGAATTTACAGAAAAAAGGTTGCGTAATCGATAACGATACTATTTCCGAATACCAACTATGGATCTTCTACTGCCACCTGCCTATTTATTCTCACGTTGAATTAACCTCTGTTATGAATAACAATCAGATTTTTCTTCGGCTTATTTTGAATAGAACGAACAATAAACATCGAGTTGTATTGGAGTTTACCGATCAGGAATTGGCGAAAGAATTCACGATTGGCTCTAAAACTAGAATTCACCTTGCTGAAGAAGGTAAAGGAAGATACGAAGGAAATAATATAGGCGAATTAACGATCTTTCAAAATGGTTATGCTATATCTGTGCTTGGGTCGGATTCTACTGGGCAGTATAAAGTGGCAATGTTTGGAAAGCCACAGTTCATTAAGAATGATGATCCATTACCCTCCCAAAACTATTTGATTTTAGCTGACGGAAAAATAAAGATGTTGTTCTTATGGGAACAAGCGGCCCTCTTCTTGCCCGGGAATCCTGCTTACCTTTTTTATACTTATGATGGAGAGAACCACTTTAGTGTCGTTAATCTAGAAGAGGCGAGCTTACGCCAATCCAGAGCGGTGATGAAATATATTAATACATTCAGCAAATTGTTGAAGTTCAAACAGGAACAGCGTGGAGGACGAAAAAAAGGAAGTAGAGCGAGAAATACGATTAAAAAGTACAACCGCATAATGAATTATCGAAATTCCGTCTCGTTTCGTAATAAGACAGATAAAGAATTTCTGGAACGTTACCCGCAATTCAATCAATCTGAATTGAGTCGAGCGAAAAAGTGGTATAGGGAAGGAAAGCCTGGGTATTAATATCTTTGAAATTTGTTAATAAGGCCACCAGAATATCGGTGGTCTTTTTTTATATCGATAGTCATGCGATATAGCGAAAAATACTGGCTGGAAAATATATGTAAGGGAACACAATTTGGAAAGGTTAATTGAACTCTTGGATATTACACCGTCTGGACTAATTTGCCCACTCCCATGCAATTGGGATTATTACGTCTTTCCATCCAACCTGTCGGATCCATTGTGAAAATGGGAGAAAGATTACAGTGAACTCCTCGGTTATAAGTCCAAATTCAACGCCGCTGGTCGAAAATAATTTGTCGACTGTGCAGATAGCGGCCATGGACCTTTACCGCCGGGGCTTGAATGTATTCCCAGTATGTCGACCAGAGGAGGTTAAGGAATTGGCTAGACTATATCCGAACAAAATCAATAACACAATGAAATTACCATATATTCTTAGGCCCTTGTTCTATTACCGGCTGCACCTATGCAATATTAAATGCTCAGACCGCCAAAATAAGCTGGGGCACCCTTGCAGTGGTTCGAGACCGTGGATAAGATTTGAAGATTTGTTTGATTTCGCTAATTTAGGAGTAATGCTTGGTAGGACCTCGGGAAATTTGGTTTGTGTGGATTGTGATTCGCAAATCGCATTCGAACAATCTCTCCGTGAGTTTACAAAAAGAGGACAAAAATTTTGGGGATACTACACGAGCCGAGGTGGAAATTTATTATTCCGAATAAAGGAAGGAGAGTTAGCTAATAAAAAACACTGTTCAATATCAGGTGTCGAAATTTGGGGAAACAATCATTTTTGCGTTCTTCCACCAAGTGTTCATTCCTGTGGAGTAATCTATTCCTGGTTGGATAGAACTGAACCACTTTGGTATCTGCCAGCAAACGAACCCCCGCCATTGCTTAGTATAGGTCAGGTTGATTGGTTGGGAGTGCAGTTAAAGAAAGGGCAAACACATAGTAAATGTTTTGAAAGCTTACCATGTTGGACAAAAGCGCTTTCCGAAAATACATGTCGAATATTAACTAGCCAGCACCGTGAAGGAGAACGGAACATAAAACTTACTAAGGCTGTCTACGACGTTGCAGCTGCAATCCAGCTGGATATTGTTGGATACAAAGAAGCAGAAAACCTTCTCCATCAAACCGCAGCAAGATGTGTACCTCCATATCCTTCTGCCCATATTACAGAAATGTTACGAACAGCATTAAATAAGCCAGGTCTAAAGTTATCTCGTCAATATTTTGAACGAAAACCTTCAATAACGTTCGGTCATGCCACAATACTAAAAGCCGAGAAATTCGTCAAAGAATATGATTGGAGGATTCATGGGAGAACGGCGCAAACAGATCGAGTTGTTTTCCTAGCATGTATACAAAGAGCAAAACTTGATCGTGAAGAAGATTTCCGCGCTTCTCAAAGGGAGATATTAGATTTAGCAAATATTCAACAGAGGGTTACTGTGCGTAACGCAATAAAAAGGCTGGTCAAACATGAGTTATTAGCATTCACAAAGGTCGATCAGGGTGGGTCAAATAGGTACAAATTTAGTGAAAAAATAATTATCGGTAATTACCCCATTAATCCTCTATTGATTAATGGTGGGGTAGATACCGATACAGTTGAGATAGTTCATGGATTGCCCAGTAGACCAATAGAACAGGACATATTCTTAAAGCTTGGGAAAGTGGCTTGGGTAGTTTATCAATATTTATTGAACAAACCCGAATCATCTCCCTCGAGGATAGCGAAGGCCACACATCAAGCTCAATCCAGTGTTTCAGAGGCTTTGAAAAAGATGTTGGAAATTGGTTTATTAACCTATTCACAAGCAGAAGGAGTGTACTTGGGGGAGCATTTGAGTATCGAAACATTTGAAGCCATAGCAGAACGATTAGGAGTATTAGGAAAAAGCTACCAACGGAAGGTATCTATAAACCTTGATCGGGAAATCAACGTGAATAGGCAAATAGCTCAGGCACGTAAAAAGTTTGCCTATTTGAGGAAGACAAAACCAAATGGGGCAATCATGGGGGTGTAGCACAATGGCATGGGAAATGCGTGGAAAGGGATTTTATTATTATCGGAAACATCGAATTGGGAATCGGGTGTTTTCTGAATACATGGGAACAGGAGCCCGCGGCGCAATAGCTGAAGAAGAAGATACCTCGGAGAGACTTGAATGGAATATAAAATCAAATTCAGCGCAGGAGATTAATAAGTTCCTTTCTGATCTACAAATGATGGAATTGACACTTGTTCGAGCCGAGAAATCAAATAGGTCATTCATTACCCTGTCATTGTTAGATTTGGGTTACTACAAACACCACAGAGAATGGAGAAAAAGCCGATGGAAAAACAAGACCATTCCCACAATATCTCAGCGTTAATGGGGCGGATTGATCTAGAGAAACCCAAACCGCAAGATGTTGACGAATTCCGAAGAATACTCAGAGAGGTACCTGAATTAATTCAAACAATCGGTAAGTTGTCCGTACAAAGCAGAAACCGGTTAATCGAAACTGGACCATTTTCAAATTCAATGAGGGAAATATTAGCCTTTGACATTGAACTATTAGCCAAATCTTTAGAATACGACACCTCAACACCACTTGAACAATTAATAATCGATAACATTTTATCTTGCTATTTGCGATACCACATTTATGAGATTACTTACCATGAAATGATAGGAAAACGAGGAACGTCTTTGACTGTTTCAACAAAATGGGAGCAAGTATTGTCCTACTCGCAACGTCGATATCACCAATCAATCGAGTTGCTCGTTAAAATGCGCCGGCTCGGGATCAATGTCCAGGTCAATATCGCCACAAAAGGTGGACAGCAGATCAACCTGACCAAACAAAGTGGAGGTTTGAATGGATCGTGAAATGTGTTCCACGCCCAGTGGACCCAAAAACCTATTACGTGCTACAGATGTAGCAAAGCAATTAAGTATCAGCCGCTCGCTTGCCTATCAGCTTATGCTACGCGGTGAAATCCCTACCGTGCGCTTTGGCGGATCGGTACGGGTGCGTGAGTGCGACCTGGCTGAATATATCCAGCGGTCTTGGTCAGGTTGGATTCATAAGTAGATCTGAAATTTACCCATCATTAAAAGGCAGATGATCTATTTGTTACATACCTATGTTTACTCAATGGAGAGACAATTATGATCCCGAAATAAGAAACGCCCTCATATTGGCTGTCGTCACCAATTGGGTGCAATTTTTTCAGAGCAATCGAGGTATGGATCAAATCTGCAGGTTGCGATCCAATGTCTACAAGAATATTGGTCCACAAGGCAGATAATTAATGAGCATAAGCAGAAACAGGAGCTTGACATGAACATAGATTTATCGCCCTCAAATTCGGAAAGCCAACTCTTATCCCCTGATGAGGTAGCTAAGCGTCTTGAAATTAATCCCTCATATGCCAAAAAGATCATGGAACGTGGTTTGGTCCCAACCGTCCGTAAAGGCGAGGCAATATTCGTGCGTAAGTGTGATTTGGATGAAGGATTGATCTTTAGGAGCAGCGGCGATGTCCTCGACAAAGATGGAAATCCAATTATCTGGACACTATACCGGGCGAACCGAGAGCGAACAAACTCACATTAATGGATGAGTATGTGCCAGATAGTCTGTCCTGTCCAGGGATTCCATTTTGAGCACGAAGGTGCTATCATGGTCTTGCATGATAGCACCTTAACAACTCAATGGACAAAAATTACGCGAGCCGTCTTTCCGTTTTTTCCCAGAAAGGAGAAAGGAAATGACGACTAAAAGGCGTGGCAGAAACGACGGTTCGATCAGCCCTCGGACAAATGGCACCTGGCGTGCTCAAGTTTCTATCAATGGTCGCCGAATAAGTTACGGTGCCCAAACCAAAATAGAATGCCAACAGTGGATCCGAAAAACCCTTCACACTGCTGACGAAAGGGTGGAAAGCAAAGACCCCACCATCACTGTTAGCGAATTTATGGCGAATTGGTTGGACACTGCGCGCATTAGTCTCCGACCAAAAACGACCCTCAACTACGCGTGGATCATCCGCCAGAAAATTAATCCACTGATCGGCAATCTAAAACTCACTGACTTGAATTTGATTCGAGTCGAACGGTTTTATACAGATCTGTTGAATAAAGGGAATGGTCCACGTCTAGTACGCCATACGCACGCCGTCCTGCACCGGGCGCTTGAACGCGCAGTTCGCTATGACCTCCTCTATAAAAATCCAACGCATGGCGCAACCCTACCTAGATACTCACCGCCTGAAATGAAAGTGCTCGACGAGGCTCAGGTCAATCAGTTCCTAATGTCTGCACGAAGTAGCCCATACATCGCACTGTACCACCTTGCTATCGTCACTGGGATGCGCCAGGGGGAAATCTATGGCCTTACCTGGGACGACTTGCACTGGCATACGGGGGAGCTTCAAGTACGCCGGCAGGCAGTGTCAACCAGTGGGGGTGGGTGGAATTTCTCGGAGCCTAAGACACGCTTTGGTACCCGCATCATCAAGTTGGGGGAAAGCACGCTGCGAGTTTTACAAGCGCATAAAGATCGGCAACAATCACAGATTTTCCTGGCAGGCTCCCGCTGGCAGAAGAACAACTTAATCTTCCCATCAGCCGCTGGAACTCCTCTCAACAAGAGCAACATGCGCAAGGACTTTAATCGAATGCTCGAAGCAGCTGGCTTACCTCACATCCGCTTCCATGATTTGCGACACACAGCAGCCTCCCTGATGATGAACCATCAAGTACCAATCCTGGTGGCATCGCGCCGGCTGGGTCACTCAAAGCCTAGCGTGACGCTCGACATCTACAGCCATCTCTACCAGGAGTCGCAAAACGACGTCGCCAAGCTACTGGATGAACTGGTAACATCAGTGCCAGTCGAGATGCCAAAAGTCCTGGCAGAAACCGAACCGCAAAAGTTTCTTTAACATTGGGGGATAGATTTCTTAACATTAGTCTTGGCGCAATAGAACACAAAAATTGCACCATATGCACCAGGGCTATTGTAGGAAACGAAAAACACCCCTAAAAGCAGAGGTGTTTAGCCGTGTAAATGGAGCTGCTCAGTGCCCCCGCAGGGATTCGAACCCTGAACCTCCAGATTCGAAGTCTGTCACTCTGTCCATTGAGCTACGGGGGCGATGGCTTAATTATACCTTACTACAGGCGTAACATTGCCCTTGCGGCTGTGTCCTGCGAGCAAAAAGACTGGCGTTACGCCCCAGCCACCAAACCTGACCAGCCGTCGCGGCGCGAAATGACGCCCAATTTATCCACCCACCAATCTCCGGATTGGTCCAACGTCCAGAAGGGTTGGAAATCCGGTAAATTTGCAAAAACCTATTTCTCCGCTGCTTATTCGGTAGGTTAAACAGAAAATGCTCTTATAAGGATCCAACATCTATTACTATTTTGATATTAATTATGATATTATTGTTTTGATTCCTATGGGAATATTTAAGGTTGGGGGTTGGATTGAGTTCAACATCAGGCGGGGAAGGCTCAGACCTTCTTGAGCGATTCGAGCCGGTTTTCTTTAATGGGTTCTACAGAAAGGAGTATATGCAGATTGTGCATCTTTTGTGCTGGATTTAGCGCTTACACTCTTTTATTGGTAACCCTGGAAGGAGAATACGAATATGAAAGCTGTCCGTCTTAATCAGTGGGGGAATGCTTTGGATTTGGAAGACATTCCACAACCGGTGCCGGATGACGATCAGGTGCTGATTCGCATTCACGCGGCTTCGATTAATCCCTTCGACGCTGCGCTCCAAGCCGGCTATTTACAGGGCATGGCCAGCGTGCCGCTCACCATGGGAACCGATTTTTCGGGCGAGGTGGTGGCGGTAGGTTTGAACATCAACCATCTCAAGCCTGGTGATGCGGTTTACGGCCTGAGTCCGCTGGGAAACGGCGCGTTTGCGGAGTTTACGACGGTCAAAGCCTATGAGGTGACGAAAAAACCGCAATCGCTGGACCATGTGACCGCGGCCGCCGCGCCCCTGCCGACGATGGCCGCCTGGAAATCCCTGTATGAACTGCTGCAAGTCCAACGCAGCGAGCGGCTGTTGATCATTGGCGTGGCCGGCGCGGTTGGCGGCATCGCCACGCAACTGGCCAAGGCTGAAGGCGTCTTCGTTTATGGCGTGGATATCCCGGAAAAGGCTGAACACGCGAAAAAACTAGGTGTCGACCAATTTATCACGAGCCAGGAGCGGTTCGAGGACATAGTCCAGAACGTGGATGCCGTCCTCGACCTCATCGGCGGCGAGATGACGGAACGTTCTTACAATGTGCTCAAGCCAGGTGGACGGTACGTTACTTCGCTGTTGGCGGAGACGCCGCAGGAGGAGCCGACACGCCGCGGTATCAAGAGTATGGGACTGGCAGCCTGGCCGAATGCCGAAATCCTGGCCAAAATGGCGGAGTTGATCGATGCTGGCAAGGTGCAGGTGTTCGTGAATCGCACCTTCCCGCTGGAAGATGCCAACGCAGCCATGGTCTATCGCATGCAATCCAAGGAACCGGGGAAAGTCGTTCTGACTATCCTTGACGGATCCGGTAAATAATCATCAGGATGTGGGGATTTTTCAGAAAAGCGCTGACATGAAAGTCCGCTCTTTGTTTCCTGTGTGAATTTGACCTGTCCTGAAAATTTATGTGCCAACCTCACCCTACACCGCCCCAAGATTTGGGGCGGGATTATTTTGTCGAGTGGTTTTGCGCCGGAACGGCATAAATAAAACACTCGGGGTACTTTTATCTGTACCCCGAAATGTTGGTTTATTTATGCGCAATAATCAGATACAGCGGATTACTGCAGGCGTAACACTGCCTGGGCAGCCATATCCAGCAGGCGGGAGGGCAGCACGCTGAGCAGAACTACCGCAACGGCAGCGCCGACTGCCACCAGGCTCAGCCAGCCGTCGCGGCGCACGCGCGGCTCGCCCGGGCGCATGAACATATAAACCACCACCCGCAGGTAGTAAAAAACGGATACCAGCGAAGTGAACAAGCCGACCAGTGCCAGGCTGGTGAAACCAGCCTCCACGGTGGTGCGGAACAGGAAGAACTTGCCCCAGAACCCAATCGTCAGCGGGATGCCCGAGAGCGAGAGCATAAACACCAGCATGGCCGCGCCCAGCCAGGGATATTTTTGCCCGACCCCGGCGTAATCTTCCAGCTCCAGCCCCTTGCCTTCAGCTTGTTCGAGCGAGACCACTACCGCCCACGCGCCGAAGGTCGTCAGGCCGTAAGCCACCAGGTAGTAGAGCATCGCGGACACAGCCTGGCCGGTCTGAGCCGGGTTGCTGGCTGAGACAAACGCCATCATCAAGTAACCGGCATGCGCGATGCTGGAATAGGCCAGCAACCGCTTCAGGTTGGTCTGATTGATCGCCAGAACATTACCGACCACCATGGTCAGCGCGGCGACGCCCCACACCACCGGCATTAACTGCTGCGCCAGCGTCGGGAAAGCGGTCAGGAAGATGCGTAATAAAACGGCAAAACCGGCAGCTTTGACGGAGACCGCCATGAATGCCGAAGCCGGCGTAGGCGACCCCTGGTACACATCCGGCGCCCATTCGTGGAACGGCGCCACAGCCACCTTAAATCCAAAGCCCACCAGCATCAACGATGCCCCGGCGATGAATAAGACCAGATTGGCCTCGTTTGCGCTCAATGACGCCATGATGCCTTCCAACCCGGTGCTTTTCGTAGCGCCAAAGATCAGGGCAATGCCGTAGAGCAAAAAGCCGGAAGAGAAGGTGCCGAGCAGGAAGTATTTAAGCGCAGCTTCTTCCGATTCAAGCCGCGGCCGGGCAAATCCGGCCAAAATATACAGCGGGATCGAGAGGAATTCAATTGCCAGGAACACAACGATCAGGTTGTAAGCCTGCGTAAGCAGCATCATGCCGGCAATCGAGAACATCATCAGCACATAGTACTCGCCGCGTTCGATCCCCATCCGTTTGAGGTAGTCATAGCTCAGGGCTATCGCCAAAATTCCACTCACCAAAAAAATGATGTTCAGGAATACGGCAAAATTATCGAGCATGAGCATACCCTTGAAGGTCAGCGCGGTTTGCCCAACTTGAGACAGCGAAATTCCGACTCCCACAGCCAGCCCAACGGCCGCCAGCAACGCAGTCATGCTCTTGCGTTCCTTAGGGATCCACAGGTCAGCTACCAACAGCGCCAGCGCCCACAGTAATATCGTGATAATGGGGAGGATGGAGAAAAAATCCGCCTGAGTCATGGTCATCCTCCTAATGGGCTGCCAGCAGCGCCGAAGAAACCATAGAAACCAGGTTTTCAACGCTCGGGTTGATCAGATTGAAGAACGGCTGCGGATAAAGCCCGATCCAAAAGATCAGGATCAGCAGCGGAACCAGCGTGACGATCTCTCGGACGTTGAGATCCTTGAGCGCCAGGTTGGCTTCCACTTTTACCGGGCCGAGGAACACTTTTTCGAACATCACCAGCAGGTAAACTGCCGCCAGAATCACACCCAGAGTTGCGACACCGGCAAACCACGGGCTGCCAAGCACTTTGGAACCAAACGAACCCAGCAGGATGGTAAATTCGCCTACAAAGCCATTCAAGCCGGGCAAGCCCATCGACGAAAGGGTGACCACCAACATCAACGCCCCCATGACCGGCACCACCTTCCAGACTCCGCCAAAGGCGCTCATCTCGCGTGTGTGGCGCCGTTCATACAACATGCCAACGATCAAGAATAACGCACCGGTGCTCAAGCCGTGGTTGACCATTTGCAGTACGCTGCCGGATACGCTCTGGGCGGTCAGCGCAAAGGTGCCGAGCACTACAAATCCCAGGTGGCTGACCGATGAATACGCCACCAGTTTCTTCATATCTTTCTGAGCGTAAGACACCGCTGCCCCATAGATGATGCCGATAATCGCCAGGATTGCCATATACGGCGCAAATTTCACAGTGGCTTCGGGAAATAACGGCAGGTTGAAGCGCAGAAAGCCGTAAGCGCCCATTTTCAGCAGTACGCCTGCCAGAATGACCGAGCCAGCCGTCGGCGCTTCTACGTGCGCATCCGGCAGCCAGGTGTGCAGCGGAAACATCGGCACTTTGATGGCAAAAGCCAGCCCAAAAGCCAGGAAGAGCCAGGTCTGAGCAGCCGCGAACAACTCACGCTTCTCCAGTAGATCGGACCAGGCGAAGGTACCGGTCTGAAAGCCAATCACCAGAATTGCCAGCAGCATCAGCAGCGAGCCGGCCATAGTGAACAGGAAGAATTTGACCGCAGCGTAAATACGCCGCTCGCCGCCCCAAATGCCGATCAGGAAATACATCGGAATCAGGGTAAATTCCCAGAAGACATAAAAGAGCACCAAATCGAGCACCAGGAAGACGCCGGTCATGCCAACTTCCAACAGCAGGAAGAAGATCATGAAGCCCTTGACGCGGTCTTCAACAGCCGACCAGGTGGACAGAATAGCAATCGGAGTGAGCAAGGCGGTCAGGAGCACCATCAAGATGCTCAGTCCGTCCACGCCCATATAGAAATCGATGGCAAGGCCATCCAGACGCAGCCAGGGCACACGCAACTCAAGCTGCATGCCCGCTGTGCCCGGCTGGAATTGCGCCAGCACCCACAGCGATATCGCAAAGGTCACCAGCGCGGTCGCCAGCGCGGTCCAGCGGATGGCTTTCTTCTGCTGCGATTTGAGGAAAAGGATGACCAGTACGCCCACCAGGGGGAAGAAGGTCACCAGGAGAAGGGGGTGGATCCCAAAGTTCATAACCAGTCCTCAGGCTTCGAAAATTCCAGTCCCCGCCAGGAAGTCCAGGCCAGGATGACGGTCTTGCTCACCGCAAAACCAGATAGGTGATGACCAGCACCACCCCAAACACAATCGTCAGCGCATACGAACGGATATATCCGCTCTGGAAGCGCCGCCAGGCTTTCGCGCCGCTGCGAACCAGCGACCCCATGCCGTTCGCAAGCCCATCAATAACACCCTGATCAACTGCACCGGCCGAAAACTGTGAAATGGATTGGTAAGGCCGCACGATAACCGCGTGATACAGCTCATCGACCCACCATTTATTCGCCAGCGCCGTAAAGAGGCCGTTCAATGGCCGTTGCAATGGATCCGTCTGGTCTTTTTCGAAAATTGGCTTGCGGCCGTAAACCAGCCAGGCAAAATACAGTCCGAGCAGGGCAAAACCCAACGAAATGAGCGCAACGGTCAGCACGAATTCTCCCGGAGCAGCTTCGGCCAGACTGTGCTCCAGCCAGGTCTCAAGCAGATGCGAGCCGGGCAGGTTGAGCGCGCCGCCGAAAACGGAGAGCAGCGCCAGGATGACCAGCGGCAGGGTGACCAGCAGCGGACTTTCGGCTGCCTTTTCGCTGGCGCCGCTGCGCGGCTTGCCAAAAAATACCATCAACAGTTGGCGCCCCATATAAAAGGCTGTCAGAAACGCGGCTGCCGTCAGAACCGCATACACCGCAATCGACTTTTCATTGGCTGCTGCCAGAATTTCGTCTTTCGAGAAGAAACCCGCCAGAGGTGCAATCCCGGCCAACGCCAGCGCGCCGATCAAATAAACGATAAAGGTCAGCGGCATGCGCTTGCGTAGCCCGCCCATCTGGCGCATATCCTGCGGATCGAAACTGTCGTGCCCGTGCGCCGTCTCTTTCGCGTGCGCATGGGCATGCCCGTGTTCCACACCCAAAATCACCGAACCGGCGCCCAGGAAGAGCAGCGCTTTAAAGAAGGCATGGGTGGTCAGGTGGAACATGCCAGCCACGGTGGCGCCCATGCCGACCGCAGCGACCATATAACCAAGCTGGCTGATGGTGGAGTACGCCAACACCTTTTTGATATCGTTCTGGCCAACAGCAATCGTGGCTCCAAACAAAGCAGTCAAAGCCCCCACCCACATGACCACATTCTGGGCTGCCGGTACTTCGAAGTACAGCGCCTGCGAGCGAGCTACCAGGTACACGCCAGCCGTGACCATGGTCGCGGCATGGATCAGTGCTGAGACCGGTGTCGGGCCAGCCATGGCGTCGGGCAGCCAGACAAAGAGCGGCAGTTGCGCCGATTTACCGGTCACACCCAGCAGCATAAACAGGGTAATGGCCATAATCGCGCCCGGGGCAGCCGCGGCGACCGCCGGGGCTTTTTCAAAGATTTCAGCAAAATTGAGCGTACCAAAATTGTAGAAAAGTAAAAAGAGAGCGATGAGCAGGCCAAAATCACCGATGCGGTTGACCACAAAAGCTTTTTTGGCCGCGCGCGCGTTGCCAATGCCGTCCGCGCCTTTTTCGAACCAGAAACCAATCAGCAGGTAAGAGCACAGCCCCACCCCTTCCCAACCGACGAAGAGCATCAGGAAGTTGTCAGAGCTGACCAGCACCATCATGAACGCGATGAACAGGTTGAGGTAAACGAAGAAACGGCGGAAGCGGCCCGGATCTTCGTTGTGGCGCACATCGCTGTGCATATAACCGATCGAATAAATGTGAATGAGCGTGCCAACGCCGGATACCACCAGCATCATCAACACCGAAAGGGTATCGATACGGAAGGACCAACTTACGCCCAGATCGCCCAGGGTGATCCAGTTCGCCAGGGTCAGGGTACCGCCTTCGCTCACCTGCGCCAGTCCGACTGCCAGTAGCACGGCGACCACAAAGGCGCCGGCCGTTGCCAGGCTGGCGACCACTCCAATACCTTTTTCGCCCAGGCGCCTGCCCACCAGCAGGTTGATCAGCAGGCCAAGAACCGGCAGAAATACCACCAGCGGCGCCAGTTGGAAGAAAGGATGCAAACTCGCAATTTCATTCAAGCTCATAGCCGGCTATCCTTTCAGGCTGCTCATCTGGTCGAGATCGATGGTGCGCTTGGCTTTAAAGATTGCCACAATCAACGCCAGCCCAACCGCAACTTCAGCCGCGGCGGTGGTCATCACAAAGAACACGAACAACTGGCCGTCCAACACCTGGTGATAGGCAGAAAAAGCCACGAAAAGCAAGTTGGCTGAATTAAACATCAACTCAAGCGACATGAACACTACCAACGGATTACGCCGCAGCAGCACGCCGAGAATTCCCATGGCGAACATCACAACCGAAAGTCCGATGAAATAAGACATTGGCATGCTGGTCACTCCTTGCTTTCTTCAGGCATGGCCGGGAGGGCGCCCTTTCGATCGGGACGCGGCTGACGGGTCATGAAGATCGCGCCAACGGTGGCTGCCAGTAAAACGCCGGCGGTCATCTCGAAGGGCAGCAAATAGCGCTCAAACAAAAGCATCCCAATGGTTGTTGGCGTGGAGAAATCAGGCGATACCGCCTGACCGGCGACCGTCGGAGCGCCTCGCAGCAGGACAAACAGCACCATCTCCGCCAGAAAGGCAACTGCCAGCAATATACCCAGCACCCGCTGACCGCGCAGCGGTTCAGCGATGGGCAGTTGTTCTGCGCCAAGCAGCATGATCACGAATAAAAACAGCACCATGATCGAGCCGGCATAAACCGTTACCTGGGCCAGAGCAATGAACGGGGCACCCAGGGCAATATACAGCAAGGCAACGGTGACGAAGTTCAGCACCAGGAACAGGGCGGCGTAAATGGCATTCCGGCTGGTGATCAGGCCAATGCCTGAAACGACCACCACCAAGGCCAGCGCCGAGTACATAAAGATCAATCCAAGTGACATTCCCGCCCCTCCCTAATCTTTAGGATCCTGCATTTCAGGGACCGAGCGGGTGAATTTACCCGGCTCAGTCTTTTGCGGCGTCGGCTGAACGCCGGCGGGAACCGGCTCTAACAGCATCGCCTTGTCATAAATCGACTGCGAGCGCTCCGTGAACGACATCTCATACTGGTCGCCCAGGACGATGGCCTCTGTCGGGCAGGCATCTTCGCAGAAACCGCAGAAAATGCAGCGCAAGAAGTTGATTTCATAGGTGCTGGCGTAACGCTCCCCTGGCGAATAGCGTTCTTCATCGGTATTGATCGCCGCCTCAACAAAGATGGCATCGGCAGGGCAGGCCGCGGCGCACAGAGAGCAGCCAATACATTTTTCCAGCCCGTTTTCGTAGCGTTTGAGGGTATGGCGTCCTTTATAACGCCGGCTGACCGGGCGTTTGACCTCGGGGTATTGAACCGTGGTTACCGGATCAACAACCATTTCTTTGAGAGTGGCTAATAAACCGCGCAGCATGGCATCAACCTCCTACCAGTACAATGACAATCGCGGTGATGACAACATTCAACAGGCCAATGGGAAACATGATTTTCCAGCCCAACGCCATCAGGCGGTCATAACGGATGCGCGGCCAGGTGGCGCGTATCCAGATCATCACAAACAACCAGGCTGCTACCTTAAGCAGCAGCCAATGTGGCCCATTGCCAAACAGAAAACCGATTACCGGGATGTTGGATAAGAAGCCCACCGGTGAAAGGAAGCCGCCCAAAAAGAGCGATGCGCCAATCATCGAGACGGCGATCATTTTGCCGTATTCCGCCATGAAGAAGAGCGCGAACTTCATGCCGGAATATTCAGCATGGTACCCGGCCGTCAATTCCTGCTCAGCTTCGGGCATGTCAAAGGGCGCCCGATTAACTTCCGCCAGGGAAGCCACGAAGAAGAGCAAAAAGCCGGCCGGCTGAAAGAAGACGAACCAGATCTTGCTCTGGGCGTGCACAATATCCAAAATGCTCATCGAACCCGCCAGCATGATCGGCCCAACGAACGACAGGCCGAGCGCCAGTTCATAGCTGATCATTTGCGCAGTCGAGCGCAGACCACCCATCAGGGCATACTTGTTATTGGAAGACCAGCCCGCCAGTGTGATGCCGTACACCGAGATCGAGGTCACCGCCATGAGGTACAAGGTAGCGATGTTGCTGTCCGTCAGGTATAGGTTGAAGGTCTTACTGCCAAGGGTGACTGATTCGCCCCAGGGAATTACCGCTGTGATGACCAGCATCGGCAGCACGGTGATGATCGGTGCAATGAAAAAGATCTTCTTATCCGCAGTCGCCGGAGTCAATTCTTCCTTGAAGATCAATTTGACCGCATCCGCCAGAGGCTGCAAGGAACCCCAGGGGCCGGCACGGTTGGGGCCGACGCGGACTTGAATGCGGGCGAGCACTTTGCGCTCGTAGAGGGTTACGTAGGCGAAGCCAATGGTCATTGCCAGGCAAATGATCACCGATTTGATCACCCACTCCCAAACCATTGCTGCAGTTATCATGAGCGCAAGCCTCCATAAACCTCGGGCACCGCGACCCGTGAAGTAACGGTCGCCGCCAGCGGCGCTGTAACCGGGAAACCAGTGCTGCGCGGCACGAGAGCCACGCCTACGGGTACATTTTCATCCAGTTGGATGCGCGCGTCCACCGTCCAGTTGTTCGCTGCAACCAGCACATCGCTATCATTGTCGAGACCCAGCTTTTCAGCAGTGCGGGGGTTAAGCTGCAACACTTTGTCTGCCAGGCGCTGGTGCAGCAGTGTGGAGGGCATAACTGTCGCGCCGCGGTCGAACAGGCGGGTCATCGGCACCAAAACAAGGCCATTGACCGCTGCCGGCGGCATCCCGGCGCTTTCTTTGGCAGCATGCGGGTTGATCCCATCCGCTGCCAATGCCAGTTTGACGCCCAAACCTTGCGAGTTAGCGTAGCCTGTGCCGCCGTAGTACATATCTTTGCGGCCAAAGATCGGCCACTGTTCGGTCACATCAGCCAGGCGCTGATAACTCAGGCCAGCGTAAGTCGGGACTTTCTCGACTGCCTGCAGCAGCGCCAGCGACGACACGCGGGCTTCGAGTTTCAGGCCAAGCCGCAAGCCAATCTGGGCGGAAATGGCAAAATCAGGCCGGATGTTGGCGTCTGGCCGGATGGCCGGGTAATAACGCTGCACGCGCAATTCACCAGAGGTGACTGTTCCTTCGCGTTCGGCAAAGGATTGGGCCGGGAATACAATATCAGCGCGGCGAGCGGTTTCGCTCAGGAATAATTCCTGGACGATGACAAATCTGGCGCCGTCCACGGCTTCAGCCAAAGCCGGGTCGTCACCGGCGGGGTCAACCGCAGCTGCCCACAAAACATCAGCGGTACGCACCGCACTGGCCAGATCGGCAGACGGTTTGAAACCCATGTCCCAAGCACCCTGAGTATTGCCGTTAGGCCAAACCGCCACCAGGCCGTTATTGGGTTGCCCGGTTTTCCCGCGGGAGAAGACCAGCGCAGCGGCTGTTTGAGCCACTGCCTGCGAACCGTCCAGGCCAAGACCTTCGCTGCCATAAAAGACAACTGCATTTTCGGCCGCCTGGAAAGCGGACACAACCGCCTGCAGCGCTTCAGGCACCTGCGCACCGGGCAGGAAGGCGGAGAGGGTCTCAACCTCCTGTCCGTAGGGATAGCGCACAACATGCCCGGCGAATTTATCCAGGCGCGTCTCGCGCGGATTGAGCACGATCAATTCAGCGCCGCGTTTGGCTGCCTGCTTGAGCCGCAGCCACCAGACTGGCGCTTCCTGATGCAAATCGCTGGCGATGACCAGGATTGCGTCACCTTTGCCAAGCGCGCCAAGGTCGCTGCCCTCCGGCAAACCGTAACGGGCAACCAGGTCGCCGCCAGCCATGTGGGTGTAGAGCAGCGCCCGGCCGTTAACCGTTTGTGTCACCTGCGCCAGGTTGAACAGGTCTTCATTCGAGAGCCGCCCGCCCGCCAGGGTAACCAGTTGCCCGGTGGAGCGAATTTTCTCGGCAGCCAGGTCAAGCGCTTCGTCCCAGGAAACGGGTAGCAGGTCGGCACCCTTCCGCACCAATGGGCTGGTCAGGCGTTCCTTGCTTTCGGCATAGTGATAAGCCATGCGGCCTTTGTCGCAAATCCAAATTTCGTTGACGCTCTCGTTCTGACGCGGCATGATGCGCTTGATGGCCACGTCACCGCCGCTTTTGGCCTCGCGGCGCACGTTGATGGTCAGGTTGCAACCAACCGGGCAGTGTGTGCAGATCGAGGCGGCTGATTTGAGTTCCCAGGGGCGGGCGCCAAAGCGGAAATCCGCGGTGGTCAGCGCCCCAACGGGGCAAATATCGGTGGTGTTACCGGAAAAGATCGAGTCAAAGCCGGGGGTGGAGTTGGACATGATTTCCAGCTTACGCCCGCGGTTGTAGAAACCGATCACCGGGTCATCGACCACATCAGACTGGAAACGCACGCAGCGCGCGCACTGGATGCAGCGTTCGCGGTCCAGGTAGATCAGTTCGCCCAGCGGAATATTCTTGCCCAGATGCTGCTTTTCGTCAAACAGGAAGCGTGAATTGCCCGGGCCGTGACGCATGGTCAGGTTTTGCAGCGGGCACTCGCCGCCCTTGTCGCACACCGGGCAGTCCAGCGGGTGCGAGGTGAGCAGGAACTCGAGAATATCCTTGCGCGCTGAAGTCACCCCATCCGTCTGGGTGTGTACCACCATGCCTTCAGAAACCGGCGTGGTGCAGCCGGTCTCCAGCTTGGGGCCAAATTGCACTTTAGACGTGCCGTCTTCATTCATCAGCGGTTGACCGGTGGCGCGATCGACCATCGGACGGCCAATTTCCACCAAGCACAATCGGCACATACCGACCGGTTCCATCTTGGGGTGGTAGCAGAAAACCGGAATATCCACACCGATTTTTTTCGCCGCGTCCACCACCACCGTCCCCTGGGGAACGGTCACCGGATGGTTATCAATCGTCAACGTTACCATTTTTGGCATAAGCACCTCATCGAGAGCAGCGCGTACGGGCTAGCGCGTTTGCCCATCCACTCTCGCTAAAAAGTCGCTGCGGAATTTTTCAAGGCTGGACACGACCGGCATGGTGGAAAACTCGCCCAGAGCGCACAGGCATTTGTTTTGCATTTGCCGCGCGACCGTAAACAGCAGGTCAACATCCTTTTCGCTGGCGCCTCCATCTTCGATGCGGTCGAGGATGTGCGCCATCCAGTACGTTCCTTCACGGCAGGGGGTGCATTTTCCACAGGATTCGTGTTTAAAGAAGTGGGTGGTCTTTTGCGCCAACCAGGACATGCTGACCGACTCGTCAAGCACAATAACCGAAGCGGAGCCGAGGCTTGCGCCAAGGTTAGCCACCGATTCATAGTCCATGGGGGTATCCAGCGCAGCATCGGTGGCGGAAATTAAGGCCGAGGAAGCGCCTGCCGCCATAATGGCTTTTATCGCGCGCCCTTCGGGAATGCCACCACCAAGTTCATAGATCAGCTTACGGAAGGGGGTCCCCAGCGGCAATTCGTAATTGCCGGGTTTGTTGACGCAGCCAGAGAGGCTGAATACCTTCACGCCTGGGGATTTTTCGGTGCCGTGTTCGCGGAACCAGGTTGCCCCGTTTTGGACGATGGGCGGCAGGTTGGTGAGCGTCTCGACATTGTTGATCACCGTCGGGCTGGCATACAAGCCGGCGACTGCCGGAAAAGGCGGCCGCAAGCGCGGCTGCCCAAGTTTGCCCTCGATGGATTCAAGCAGGGCGGTTTCCTCGCCGCAGATATAAGCCCCGGCGCCCATGTGAACATGGAGTCGCAGCGAATACTTGGTATCGAACAGGTTGTCGCCCAGGAAGCCGGCTTCTTCCAATTCGGCGATTTTTTGATTGAGCTTAAGGCCGATCTGCCAGAATTCACCGCGTAAATAAGCGTAAGAATTCTGCGCCTGCACGGCATAAGAAGCAATCATCAAGCCTTCCAGAAACTGGAAGGGATTGCTTTCCATGATTTCGCGGTCTTTGAAGGTGCCCGGTTCCGATTCGTCGGCGTTGGCAACCACATAATGCGGCCACAGGTTATTGGGCACGAATGACCATTTCATGCCGGTGGGGAAGCCGGCGCCGCCGCGGCCACGCAACCCGGAATCTTTCGCCAGTTGGATTAATTCCATCGGCTCCATGCTGGTGACTACTTTCTTCCAGGCATCAAAGCCGCCGTTTTTGAGGTAAACCTTCAACTGGTCAAGGTCAGGGATATCGCGGTGGCGTAAAAGAACGTACTCGCTCATGCTTTCCCCTCCTCTGCCACGGCCGCTTTCTGGCGCAGCGCATCCAGTACCGCCAGGGCGGTATCCACCGTCTGATGCTCGTGGTACACCAGGTCGCCATCGCCGTGCACCTGGAACATCGGCGCGCGGTGGCAGGCTGCCAGGCACATCACCTCTTCGATGACGAACAGCCCGTCAGCAGTCGGTTCGCCGACTTTTACGCCCAGGCGTTCGCACAGCTCTTTAAGGAACTTGTCGGCGCCGCGCAGTGCGCAGGGCATGTCGGTGCAAACCTGGATGTGATAGCGGCCAAGGGGTTTATCGTAATAGAGGGTGTAAAACCCAACAATCGAACCGACCTCGGTGATCGAAATGCCGCAGATTTCGGCAATGTCTTGCATCGCCTGGGGGGTGATGTAACCCGGATCACCCTGGGCCAGATGCAGCAGCGGCATGACCGACGAGCGTTTGAATTCCGGCGGGTATTTTGCCAGAATTGCTTTGATCTCTGTGGGGTATTTGGCAAGCAGTTCGTTCAACGGTCTGCATCTCCCAAGACAATATCAATGCTGCCGATAATGCCGACCACATCAGCTACGAAGTGCTGGCGGGTTAGCAGCGGCATGGATTGAAGGTTGACAAATGAAGGGGTAACATAGTGGACGCGGTACGGTTTGGGTCCGCCGTCGCCTTCCAAAAAGACGCCCAAAATACCGCGCGGGCTTTCGGTGGTGGCGAAAACAGATTCCCGGGGCGCATTGAAACCCTCGGTCCATAACTTGAAGTGATGGATGAGCGCTTCCATGCTCACGCCGATTTCAGAACGCGGCGGAGGAACAAATTTGCGGTTGTCGCTAAGAACAGGACCGGCTGGCAACCTGGAAAGCGCCTGGCGGACGATGCGCACCGACTGCCGCATCTCTTCCATGCGGACCATATAACGGCCGAAGATATCGCCGGTGTCATAGGTCGGGACTTCGAAATCATACTGCTCGTAGCCGCTGTACGGGCGCGCTTTGCGCAAATCAAAGGCCACACCTGCACCGCGGATGACTGGACCGCTAAGGCCATAACGGGCGCAGTCCTCAGCGGAAATGACGCCGATACCCTGAGTGCGCTCGGTGAAAAGCATATTTTTGGTCAGCATCGATTCGTATTCGGCGATGCGCCCAGGCATAACATTCACGATCTCCTGCACGGCCGGAACAAATTCGGAGGGCACGTCGCGCCACACGCCGCCGGGGCGGATGTAGGTCGTCATCATGCGTTGACCGGAAATCATTTCCATCACGCCAAGGATCATTTCGCGTTCGCGCATGGCGTACAAGAAAACAGACATGGCTGCCAGATCGAGGCAACTGGTGCCCAGCCAGAGTAAATGCGATGAAATGCGCTGCAACTCCGTCAGGATGACCCGCAGAACCTGCGCCCGGACGGGCACATCCAGACCCACCAGCTTTTCGACTGCCAGGCAGTAAACCAGGTTGTTGCCGACCGAGTTCATATAATCGAGCCGGTCAGTCATCACCTCGGCCTTCTGGTAGGTCTTGGCTTCCATGTTTTTTTCAACGCCGGTGTGTAAAAAGCCGATATCAGGTATACAGTTGACGACGATCTCGCCATCCAGCTCCAGCAGCAGGCGCAGCACGCCGTGGGTGCTGGGATGCTGGGGGCCCATGTTCAGCAGCATGGTCTCGCCGGTCATCGCCCGGTCGGAAACCAGGTGGCGAAGCTCATCAACTGTTACTTCACGGATATTCGTCATAGTTGCGACCTCGGCTTTTAATCTTTGGCGTAGGGTTTGCGCTTATCAATTTCCGCGGCATTGAAGGTGAATTGAACCTCTTCATAGCCAAGCGGGTAATCTTTGCGCAGGGGATGCCCTTGCCAGTCATACGGCATGACGATGCGGCGCAGGTCAGAATGACCGTCGAAGGTGATGCCGAATAAATCCCAGACCTCGCGTTCTTTCCAATTGGCGCCCGGGTAAATTTTTTCGATGGTGGGCAGGTGCGGTCCATTGCCATTAAGCGGAACCCGCACGCGGAGGATGTCGTTGTTCAGCATCGAATAGATGTGGTACACCACGTGGAAGCGGGGTTCCTGCTGCGGCCAATAATCCACCGCCGTGACGTCAACGATCATATTGAAATGGTACTCATCGCGCAGGGTTTGAAAGGCTGCCTGTAGATATTCTGGTGAAAGAAGTAGGGTTGTGTCGCCGGCGTATACCGAACTTTCAACCGCAAACCGTTCCTTCATGTCTTTTACAATCTGCTCAAGCGTTTCACTCATTGGCTTCAGCCCATCCTGTCATTTAATCATAGCGATGCCTGGCGCCTTTTATCGCCAGGATTTGGCAGGGCATGAAATCATGCCCAGTGGGTAATTTTTTCCTTTTTTACTTTTTCGTGCAGGGTCAAAATGCCGTGAATCAGACCCTCGGGACGCGGCGGACAGCCTGAAACATAAACGTCCACCGGCACAACCTCATCCACGCCTTGAACAATGGCGTAATTATTGAATACGCCGCCGCACGAAGCGCAATCACCCATTGCCAACACCCATTTGGGGTCAGGCATCTGGTCGTACAACTGACGCAGAACCGGAGCCATTTTGCGCGAAACGCGGCCAGCCACGATCATCAAGTCTGACTGACGCGGGCTGGCGCGATTAAGTTCCATACCAAATCGACTTAAGTCGTAATTGCTGGCTTGAGCGCCCATCATTTCGATCGCGCAGCAGGCCAGTCCAAACAGTAAAGGCCACATCGAATTGGTCCGCGACCAGTTAACTACTGTTTCAAGCGTTGTAGTAACAACGCCCATATTGCCGGTCTTTTCTTCTAATCCCATTCCAATGCTCCTTTCTTCCAAGCGTATAAATGGGCTATTTCCAAGACCACCAGAAAGACGAGCATTCCTATCAACCCGTACATGCCGAGTTTACGCAGCACAACCGCCCAGGAAACCACAAATACCACTTCGATGTCGAAGAGGATAAAGAGCACAGCGATCAGGTAGTAACGCACTGAGATTCGCCGGCGACCAGGGCCGTAAGGGACCATTCCAGATTCGTAGGGGGCTGATTTCCGTGCTGTTGGTCTGCGCGGACCAAAGATCATTCCCAGCGCGAGTGCGATCAACGCGATCAGTGTACCGACCGCAAAGATGACTAAAAGAGGCAGGTATTGCTGAGCCATCGCCATCCTTTCAATGTGTACAGGGATTGTCTTATTTGGGCAAGTATATCACAAACCCGCCCTTGGTGGTAAATTTCACAAAACAGGGCGAATTTGTCCAGTCCACTTTAGCGCGCAATTTCATAGATCGAAACGCCGCCTCGGCGATACACGTTGACCAACTGCGGGCAGTTGACCAACGCGTCAGGCTGCAAGCTGCCCTGCCCCAACCGCAAATAGAGGTAGCTGGCATCGAACTCGTCCACCAACTTCCAAAATACGGCATCACAGGTTGTCAGCTTGCTGGATTGGTTCGCCCATTCTTCCGTTTGAGCGACAAATTGACTTGCTGCATAAGTATACATCACTGGCGGCAAAATGGCCTGCCGACCAGTGTAGGAAAGCAGCCAATAGCCGCCATCCACGCCGCGGTAGATGTTTTCCATCCAGCCGGTTGTGTTGATCATAAAACGCGCCTCCGGCGGCGTGTTTTCGCGCACCCAGTTCAGCGCATCCAGGTCCGCCTGGGTAATAAAAACGGTGCTGGGGTTGAGAATGTCGCGGGTTTGCCAGCCGCCCCAGCCAATGCCTGCCAGCGCAGTCAAAATGACAGCAGCCTGGGTCACTCGCTTCAGCCAGATCCAGGGCAATCTGCCCGCCAGCTCGACCAGGCTGAATACCAGGTCGGCTGCCAAAAGCGAGGCCGGTAAGAAGAGCACAATTGCCATGTGGTCGGGCCGAAACGGCGCAAGGCGCAGCCCCCAGGGCAAGGTCAAGAGCGCTAGAAGCAGTCCCCACACCGCCAGAGGGTGAGCAGGTTTTCGCAGCAGCGCCCAGACCAGCCCCACCCCGGCAACAGCTAACCAGGTAGCGTTATGCGCAGGACCGAGCAGATAAAGAATGTAATCCCAATACCCAGACTGGTTGGAATTCAGCGGCGAGACCAAAGAGAGGGCAGCCTGGGTGCTCGACTGCTGCCAGACGCGCGCCAGCCAGGGAGCGGCGATCAGCACCCCGCCCAACGCAGTCAACGCGACTGGCCATACAGCCTGCCAGCGTTGCAACGGAGACTCATTCTCATCCTTCAGACGGGATTGCAGCAAACGGTCCACCAGCAAAATAATGGTAAAGAAACCCAACAGCAGCAGGGTCGTGTAGTGTGAAAGCGCGACGCCGGTGGTCAAGAGCAGCGCGGCGGACACGGACGCGCGGTCGGTGGGCGTCCGTGAGACACGCAATAATGCTGCCATTGCCAGCGGCAAGAGCAGCAATCCGGTAAGGAGCGTGTAACGACCCCAGGTCAGATAATAAGCCGGCATATGCAGGCCAAACCCGACCAGCAGCGCCGCCAAAACTGCCCTGCGCCAATCACTCCAGACTTCCATTGCCAGCCGGTAAACCGATAGAGCGATCAGCGCATTCAGAATCTGGCCAAACCAGAGCAGCGCAACCGCCGGTTCTACCCGGACGAGGCTGGCAAACAGCGCCGCCAGCACGTGAAAGCCATAATGATAACTAAATTCGGCCGGCAGATAAGGGTCGAGGGTGGCGGGCAGCCCGCCATTTTCCATGATCACGCGCACGATCAGCGTGTGATGGACTGAATCCACCCAGGCAGGCAGCAGCAGTTCGCGCGCCTGGTACAAACGCCAGCCGGCCAGGCCGGCCAGAGCTGCCAGACCCAGAACGCCAACCAGTGCTCCTTTCCAGTTAAAGGAAAGCCGCGTGCCTGACCGGATCGCCCGCCAGATAAAACCTGCCAGCAGAACCAAAGCGCAAAATACGTACAGCCCGGTCACCAATTGGCGGGTGAAGCGCAATCCAACCAGGAAGCCAATCAGGGCTGTGATGGCGGTCAGCGCAACAGATAGACCAACACTATCGGCCAGTCGCGACAGAAAGCCATGACGCCCTGGCAACCACACCAGGAGGGCTGCGCCTGGCAGGAGCAGGATGAGCAGCGCCGCAAGGCTGTAAGTTGCAGTTTGAGCGAGGGTAAAAGTCATACGGATAGCGGAAGAGGGGAATTCTGGCATTATATCAGAGGACTAAACAGTCAATGTTGCTGGAGAACCCCTGATACAATTACCCCCACGACTGGTGATAAGCAATTTTTGTCACCAAATTGGAATATGAGATTGAATCATTCACTATTGACAACAACATCCCGACCTTAACTGTGTTGCGCTCTGATATGCAGCATGCCTTGATCGAATACGCGGCGGAATTTAGCGCTGCCGGCGAGCCGCGCTACGCATTTATCACCCCTGAAATGACTGGGAAGGAATACGCCGCGCTGCTGCAGATACAGCAGGCTAACGCACAAGGTGAGGGATTAATGCCAGGGCGAGTACCTCAAACAGTGTATTTCCTGGTGCGAGACGGCAGATATTTGATTGGCTCGAGTCGATTAAGACACACGTTGACGCCGTTGCTGGAACAGGAGGGCGGGCACATCGGGTATGATGTGCGCCCATCGCAGCGCGGCAAGGGATATGCCACCCGGCTGCTGGCACTGACAATGGAAGAAGCACGCGGCCTGGGGTTGACCGGGGTGCTGGTCACCTGTGACGATGATAATTACGCTTCAGCACGGGTGATCGAGAAAAATGGCGGGGGGTTGATCAATAAAGTTGTTCCCGAGGACGGCGATAAGCTCATAAGGCGTTATTGGATTGATCTGTAGAGGACGTGCTCCGTCCCGTCGGGTTCCATCCCTCTCGTCTTTCAAATCTCATCACGGGGTACAAAGAAAACCTTTCGGCAATCACCGTCTTGATAAAAATCTAATGTTTCTCTGATGGTATCCATTTCCAGGGTAACCAAGTTGCTTTTACACCCTTCACCCCCTACCCCCGCTCCCCGGCCAGGTTTTATCTTCCCAGACGGCTAACCTTTCGGGGCTGTCCAAAAAGAAATCATTCGTCTTTTTTGCCTCCATATATTCGGGACGGGGTGGAACCCGTCCCCTACCGGTAGGGGCGGGTTTCTATGCCCGCCCGCTTTTCAGACAGTGCCGAATAAGAATAATCCCGCCCCAAGACCGGGACGGGATGGGTGGGATTGATAGCCTGCCGATCACGAAAGATTTCCGATAATTTCAAGATACAAGGGAACAGGTTCCATCCAAGCTGGTTCATGAAGTTTACCGCCCAAACGGGAACTGCGCTTCCTGTTCGTTCCGCGCCAGTGTGCGACGCCCGCAGTTAATCCGCCGGGCTCCACGATGTCCAATACCAGCGCAGGTATTCCTCCACATGCGCCGACCAGTACTCCTCGGTGTGATTGCCGGGGTAGAGGTGGAAGTCATAGTTCAACTTATAGCCGTCGAGTTTCTTTTGAAATTCGGTCATATACGCGAGGAGTGGATCGCTCTCGCCAAAATCCACAAACAGGCGCGGAAAATTCTCTTTTCCCATTTGCCCGAGATAATACGACAGCCAGCCATCCATGCCAAAGAACGGCGCGGTGGAATGGGCGCCAATCGAGCCGAAGAGTTCCCAGTGGGCAACTCCCAGGTAGAGCGCCCAGGAACCGCCGCGGGAAAGCCCGGCGATCGTCCGACAGGCGCGCTGCGTGCACGTGAAATAATTAGCATCCACCCAGGGGATTAATTCCTCTACAAGCGCCTTTTCAAAGCCTTTTTCGAAGGGGTTGGCCAGGTTGTACTCCTCGTAAGGCATGACGATCAGGAACGGCGGCAATTCCCCGGCGCTGATCAACACATCAGCAGTTGCCGGCATGCCGAGACGCACCCATTGATCCTGGGTATAACTTTGCCCGTGAAGGATATACAGCACAGGGTAGCGAAAATCATTTTCCGACGTGTAACAGGGTGGAGTGTATAAAATGAACGGCACAGATTTGCCAACGAATTTCGAGTCAATCGTCAGCTCCTGTAGTGTTCCCGCAGTCTCCGTGCAGCCAGGTTCGGGTGTGACCGTGGGGGTGCTGGTAGGCAGCGGGCTGGGTGTGACGGTCGGCGGGGCAAGGGTAACAGTCGGGCTGGATTGCGGCAGGCTTTCACCAGCAGCGGGCAGCGCGACCCACGGTTTACAGGCCGCTGCACTTAACAGTAAAAAACTGGCGCACACCCCCAGCATCCAGCGCCCACCTAATTTGGCTTGACGTCTCTCCATTGTTCAGATTATACTCGGGTCTGCCGGGGTGTAGCGCAGTTGGCAGCGCACCGCGTTTGGGACGCGGGGGTCGGCGGTTCAAGTCCGCCCACCCCGACCATTTATTATGGAAGACTCCCGGTTCCGGCGGGAGTGGGCAATAAATGGGGGCTTCCATTTTTTTCTCCCAGCCAATTTCACGAGAACGGCGGATTTAATATGGGACTATTCTCGCGCAAAAAAAATGCATCAGATGAATTTAAAAAATTCGACGGCGTGATCGAGGCTGTTCGCCGCGGCACAGACGGGGAAATTAACATCGCCCGGTATTACGAACGGCGCGGTCCCACCTGGTCTGACCATATGCTGATCAACCGTGATGATCTGGTCAGACGCGTTAAAAAAGGCGAGAAATTCATGGTTGGCGAACGGCAGCCGTATCTTGGCGGCACTTTTTCCCTAATATCCCCGGTGCATTTGACCGGAAACGGCGGAAAAGAAAAACTTGTCACCGCCAACAGTCCCGACGGTAAGATCGAAATCAGGGAAGCGCCTCTGTTCTGACCTGCGATCAACGTGAGTCGATCAACCTTTTAGCTACAATATGGTCGTCCCTTGACCTCTCCGCTGCTCTCCATCATTATCCCCGCCCTAAACGAAGAAAAACGCCTGCCTGCCACCCTGGAGACAATCCAGGTCTTTTTAGATCAACAAAACTACTTGAGCGAAGTTTTGGTTGTCGACAGCGGCAGCAGCGACCGTACCCTGCAAATTGCGCAAGATTTTGCCAGTAGCAATCCGGCCGTACGGGTGCTGCACGAAGAACACCGCGGCAAGGGGCGGGCTGTGCGGTCTGGCATGCTGGCAGCGCGCGGAAAATACCGCTTCTTCGGCGACGCTGACCTGTCGATGCCGATCGAGGAGATCAACCGCTTCCTGCCCCCACAGATACCCGACCCGCAAGTGGTGATCGCATCGCGCGAAGTGCCCGGATCGGTGCGCTACGGCGAGCCGGAAATCCGGCATCTTTCCGGGCGGGTATTCAACACGTTGGTACGCTGGATTGCCTTACCTGGTCTGCAGGATACGCAGTGCGGTTTCAAACTATTTCGCGATGATATCGCCGAGGATGTATTTCAACGCCAGACCATCTTTGGCTGGACGTTCGATGTTGAGGTGTTGTTTATCGCCCGGTTGCACGGTTATACGATCACGGAAGTCGGCGTGCCGTGGTACTACAACGCCGATTCCAAAGTGCGCATGTGGCAGGATGCCTGGAACATGGTCAATGACCTGATTCACATCCGGCGCAACGCCCGGCGCGGAGTGTATGATGCGGCGCCAGCCAAAAGTTGAGGTGCCAAAGTACCCCGACCTGCGTTTCGAAACGCCGTTGTGGTCGAGCGGTTTTACGGCAGTTGCCGGGCTGGACGAAGCCGGACGCGGAGCCTGGGCTGGACCCGTTTCCGCAGCGGCGGTTGTGCTTCCACCGGATGCCGGGCTGCTGGAAAAGCTTCACGGGGTACGCGATTCCAAGCAAATGACGAGCCGCCAACGAGCAACCTGGGTTGACCGGATTCAGGCCGCGGCATTAGCCTGGGGGGTTGGATTTGCCGAGGCACATGAGGTGGATGAAGTTGGCATAGTGCCGGCAACGCGGCTGGCGATGGAACGGGCGCTTTCTGCTTGCGGCTGTGAGGTGCAACGCCTGCTGGTAGATGCAGTGTACTTGCCGGGTTTGAATATCCCGCAGCAAATTTTGATCAAAGGGGATGCGCGCTCGTTGAGCATCGCAGCCGCCAGTGTGCTGGCAAAGACTGCGCGGGACGCGGTCATGCTGGAACTTGAGGAGACTTACCCAGGGTATTGCTTTGCCCGGAATAAGGGTTATGGCACCGCTGCCCACCGCGCCGGGTTGGATGAGATCGGGCCTTGCAAGCTGCACCGGTTTAGTTTTGCGCCCATAAGGCAATTCGTGTCAAGTGCCACGTTTCACGTGTCACGAAATTAAAGTGGATAAAAATAGCGCGGTTCAGCGCGTTATCAAAGCAAGAATTCAGCTATACTAAGCGCAGGAACAGTGTGCTATGAAGCGGGAAGACGTTTTTGAGATTTTCAAATCCCACCAGGCTGATTTACTTGAGCGCGGGGTCAAAAATTTGGCCGTTTTCGGCTCTGTGGCGCGCGGAGATTCCAGTAAAACCAGCGATGTTGACATTCTGGTTGAATTCGACCGCGCGGTTGGTTTGTTTGAATTTGTGCGGCTAAAGCTTTTGCTCGAGGAATGGATTGGGCGCCGGGTTGATTTAGTCACGCCGGATGCGCTCCATCCAGCTTTACGCGAACGAATTCTCAAGGAAGCCATCTATGCCCGCTAAAACCACCGGCCGCGACTGGAAACTACGTATCACCGATATCCTAACCTGTATCGAGAAAATTCAAGCATACACCGCTGGTATGACCTACGGCCAGTTTAAAAACGATGCCAAAACCGTGGATGCGGTCATTCGCAATTTGGAAGTTATTGGGGAAGCGGCAGGGTATATTCCCAAAGCCATTCAGGATCGTTATCCTGACATGGGCTGGCTAGAAATGCGTGGAATGCGAAATATCATGGTGCATGAGTATTTCGGCGTAAGTTTGCCGATAATATGGCGGACTGTAACCCATGATTTACCCTTGCTTTCCCAAGAATTAAGGAAGTTATTGGAAAATTGAAAAATCCAGATTAAAAAGCACGTGCAATGCACGGAGTTAAGTGACTGCCTTTACCAAATACAGCTCGCCGGATTCAAAGCCACGCGCCTGGTAATAGCGGCGGGTGCCGATGGCGGCAATGACCGCTATGCGCTCAAATCCGTGCTCACGTGCGATGCGCTCGGCTTCGACCAGCAGTCGGGTACCCAGACCCACATGCTGGGCAGCGCCGTCTTGCCCGCCGCCAACCGGCAGCGACTGTCCGTAGACGTGCACCTCGCGGATCAAGGCAGCTCCGGTCAGGTCAGGCAGCCCCACTTCCGGAGCTCCGTCTTGCGGTAGCGAAAGTCGCAGGTACCCGGCAATGTGCCCCTCGGGCGTCCGGTAATGCAGGAAGTGCTCCTCGGCATAGGCTGCCGGATAGACCAGGTCGTCCAGCCGCAGCGTCTCAATATCGACCTTTTCCCCGCGCACCTCGCGGCAGCGGATGCAGCCGCAGGACTGCCCGCGGGCAGCCAGTTCGGCCAGCGCATCCTGACGCAGGCTGGTGCGGCGGTTGCCCTCTACCACATGGGTGGACGGGATGTCGCGGATGACACGGTTAACGCGGCAGTAGGCCGGGATCGACAACTTGACATCCGCGATCAGTTGTACCAGTTCTTCAGTAGTATAGGGGTGGTACTCGCCGCGCTGCCAATATGCATACAGGCCAGCATTTTCCAGCAACTGGCAGGGGTAAATTTTGATCTCATCCGGGCAGTAACCCTGCCACAGCTTAAAGAAATCCTCCCGGTCGGATTCAGGCGTGGCGCCCAACAAATTGGGCATCCAGTGCAGCACCACCTTAAACCCGCCGGCGCGTAGCAGAGCAGTAGCCTGAAGCGTTTCGGCAGCGGTATGCCCGCGCTGGTTAAGCTCCAGGATGCGGTCGTCCAATGACTGCGCACCCATCTGCACCTTGGTGACTCCCAGGTAGCGCAGCCAGGCCAGCTCTTTGGGCGTAATTTCGTCCGGGCGAGTCTCGATCACCAGCCCGACGTTGCGATGCAAAGCGGTCTCGTTCAGGCTTTGCGCCTCGGGCAGAGAGACGGAATCCACCTCGTTAAGCGCATCGAAGCAGCGTTGCACGAACCACTCTTGATAGTCGCGGCGGTACGAAGACCAGGTGCCGCCTAAAATAAGCAGCTCAATTTTATCGGTCGGGTGACCGTTGGCCTGGTACGACTCAAGCCGCGAGCGCACCTGGGCATAGGGGTCGAAATTATTCTGAAAAGCGCGCGCCGCACCGGGTTCATCCGGCAAGTATGACTTTGGCATGCGCACGTCGGTCGGGCAGAAAATGCATTTGCCTGGGCATGGGTAGGGCTTGGTCAGCACCGTAACGGTGGTCACGCCGGAAAGCGTGCGCACCGGCTTCATGCGGATGCGGGAGAGCAAATCATTGTCCTCCACCCATTCGCCGCTGGCAACCAGGCCGTGGTAGGCCGCCACCAGCACCGACTTGGCCAGGTAGCCGCCGTCAGGCAGCGGATGGCGCCGGATGGACTTGATCACGTCCCGCCCGTGGCGCACTTCGTCCAGCACGGTGCGGGCAGCCGCCTGGTTTTCTGGGGTGATGATTTTGTTCTTGCTCCAATCATTCATGATGGTATCGTACCATAAACCGTACGTTCAATACCGGCGGGTAATGCCCGCCGCTACGAAAAATAAATCCATTAATAATTGGTTGTGCGGTCGATATAGCCGCGCTCGCGCGCCTGATGGTCACACCAGCGGAAGGTGATAACCGCCACCACCGCGGCCAGCGCGATCATGCCGCCTAGAATCGCCAGCAATTGTCCGTTGCTCAGGTTGGCGAGGGTCGGGAAAGCCTGTGCCACCGACCCAACCAGTGACCGGCGCAACAGTTCCAGCCAGTAAGTGATGGGCATGGCATAGCCGATTGGGCGCAGCCATGCAGGCAGGACATCCAGCGGGAAAACAGCTCCGCTAAACAAGTATAACCCGCCGGCGACGGCATCCCCTAAATAATCCGAATGGCGCGCCAACAACAGTGTAACGCCCGCCAGGGTCAAGCCCATCAGCGCCAGCAGCACCACGCCCATCAGCAGACTGACGCTGAAGAGCAGCCAGTCCACCTGTGCGGCCTCGATGGGTACATGCAGGAAAAGTGCGCCAAACACGATGGTAATAAGCACTGAAAAGCTGCCTGTCAGGAAACGCGCCACCGCCCGGCCGATCAAGTAAAGTGGGATACGGATAGGCGCGACATACATATACTTCAGGGTGCGGTAGTGTTCGCGGTCGTCAATGATCGCCCACGAGACGCCGGTCATGACTGCGCCGACATACATATAAAAGGCATTGCCAAGGTAGATGTACGGGAAGAGCGGGGCGGCGAAGTCGCCTTTGGTGATGACGGAGTACATCACTACCAGAATTGCTGCCCCGGCCAACGGTTTTATGATCGAATAAACCGCGAAAAGAAAGGGGTCGGTCCAGTTCGACTCGATTTTCCAGCCTAACCAGGCTGCAGTGCGAAAAGAGCGCAGATTCATGAGTTACCTCCGGCTCTCGGTCAAACGGCCTTCGCGAATCGCCAGCCGTTCCATTTTACGAAGCAGGATGCGGGCCGCTGTGATGAACAAAACCGCCAGCCCGCTCAGGATGAAAATTTCGACCCTGACATTCAAAAACCCGAGCGCCGGTCCCGATGGAAACACCAATTGACGCATGGCATCCAGACCCAGCGTCAACGGGATGATGGATGCCGCGGCTGCCACCCAAAAATTGAAGCTTTTGATCGGGAAGTAAAACCCGGCCACCAGATAGATGGGTTCCTGAGCCAGGTTGGCAATGTGCCACGCCTCACGGCTAAGTAGCAAAAACAGGGATGCAGTCATCATACCCATGCCGTAAAGCGCGGTCATCGCCAGGAAAAAGACCAGCAGCAACTGCCAGAAGCTGCCCAGTGCATACTGGACCTTAAAAGCCAGGCTGCCCAACAGGATGATGCCAAGCGCCCGCTGCGCGGTGGCGACCAACCCGCCAAGCGCCATGCCCAACAGGACTGCCATCAGGTTGGTCGGCGACATGATGTACAGCGCCAGGTTACCAGTCTCTTTTTCCCAGTACAACTGGCTGGACATGCTCCACAGGATATTCATCCAGAAAGCGGTCATGGCGCCGCCGACCACCACGAAGCCAATATACTCCTCGGGTGCGCCAATGGCGCGGTAAACGAACACATACGCCGACACGGAGAGCATTGGCAGGAAAATATCAAAGAACAGCCAGGACTTTTCACGCGACATACCCACCACGCGCGGATAGGCCCGCCCAAGGATGGTCTGAATGAAGAGCCGCCAGCCGGTGTTTTTTCTAATGGCCGTTTCCATTGCTGCCAGCCTTTTCTTCCTCTGCCATGCTACGCCCGACCAGGGTGACAAACACATCCTCGAGGGTCGGTTCGCGCTTGGTCAGGTTGAGAATGGTTACGTCGCGTTCGGTCAGCGTGTTCACTACGGCGCTTAACACCGCTTCCTCGGCCAGGATGAATTGCAGTTGTGAGTGTCCGTCAAACGGGGTGAGTTGGACTTTATGCACACCGGGCAAAGTCTCGAAGTGCGCCGCTTCCAGCCTGTTCTGCGCGCTGACATCCAGGTTAAAAATGGCTTCCTGCTGGAGCTCGTGTTTGAGCGCAGCCGGGGTGTCGCAGGCCAAAACCTTTCCGCGGTTGATGATGGCGACCCGGTCGCACAACTCGTCAGCCTCAACCATGGTGTGGGTGGTCAAAAGCAGGGTGCGACGCGGGTCTTCATTGATCCAGCGACGGACAAAACCGCGTACATCGCGCGAAGCGCCAACATCCAACCCCAGAGTTGGCTCATCCAAAAACAACACCTCGGGGCCGGTCATAAACCCGCGAATGATGTTCATCTTCTGGCGCAGCCCGGTGGACAGGTCGGCCGATTTGGTATTGGCGCGGTCGGTTAACCCAAAGGTTGCCAACAGTTCATCGATATATTTATAGGCCTCGGCTGACTGCATGCCGTAGAATTGCGAAAACATCCATAAGTTTTCGCGCACGGTCAGCAGGCCGTAGCCGGAGGACTCACCGCCGGAAACCATGTTGATCAGCGGGCGAACTTTGACCGTTTCGCGGTGCACGTCGTACCCGGCGACCTTCGCCCAACCGGAGCTGGGCGCCAGGAGCGTGGTCAAAATTTTGATAAGCGTGGTCTTGCCAGCGCCGTTAGGTCCCAGCAGACCAAACAACTCGCCGCGCTGCACCTGCAGGTTGATACCCGATAAGGCGACCAGTTCGTGCGGCTGACCTTTCTTTTTCTTGTTCTCGCGCAGACGATAGACCCGCCCGAGACTTTCCGTCTCGATGGAATAATCAGCAGACATAAACCCTCCACGGAGGAGCGTGGTAAACTCAAATCATGGCCTGAGACGGCTGCCAATACCCTCTCAGGAAAGGCTCAAATCGTTAAAGGGGCCGTGCGGCAGAATAGTCTTTCTGCTCAAGGCACATTCCCCCAAAAATATTCGAAAACGGCGCTTAGCCTAAAATTATAAGTCCCGGCTGATCATGGATTCACTCACCTTTCAACGCCTGCTACACCTTAATCAGGAATTTTACCAGAAATTCGGACCGGCTTTTGCGGCCACCCGCCGGAGAATTCAACCTGGGGTGCGCCGGGTTGTCAATGGCTTGCCGGTTGGCGGACGGCTGCTCGACCTGGGCTGCGGTTCAGGCACGCTGGCGTTGGAATTGGACAAGTTGTGGATTACCGGCTCTTATTTCGGGCTGGATTTCAGTAATGAACTGCTGGCCGAAGCCCGCAACGCGCTGCACCGCGCCAAACCGGGCGGGGTGGATATCCGCTTTGCCCGCGCCGACCTGATCGACCCAAACTGGGCTGACCTGGCAGCCGGCTTTCCGGTGGACGTGGTGCTGGCTTTTGCCGTGCTGCATCATATTCCCGACAGCGCCGTGCGAGCGCGCATTCTACGGCAGGTGTGCGACCTGCTGCCCGAAGGTGGGGTTTTCATCCACTCCGAGTGGCAGTTTCAACATTCAGCTAAATTGATGGCGCGTCGCGTCGCATGGGAAACCGTTGGGATCGATGAAACCGAACTTGAACCGGGCGATACCCTGCTCGACTGGCGTTATGCGCTGTCCGGCCAGCCTGAGCAGGTGGGCCTGCGCTATGTGCACCTATTCAGCCGCGAGGAACTGACAGACCTCGCCGCTCAAGCGGGATTCACGGTGGATTCGGAATTCGAATCGGATGGGGACGGCGGGCGGCTGGGGTTATACCAGGCCTGGCGGAAAATGGAATCGTAGTGCGCGCTCCGTAGGTGAACGCACCGCATTATGTGACATTGCGAATGGAGCGCAGCGTTAGCACGAAACTATTACGATCCGCTTACTAGCGATACAACGCCGGGTTAGCCAGCAGCTCCTGCGTGCGCGGGTGGTTGGCGTACAGGCCGCGGTACGACTCGGGCAGCAGCGCTGCGATGCGGCACATAATTTCATCCGTTTGCTGCTGCATGACCTGCTCGCGGTTCTCGCGCGGAGCAGGCGGTAGAATCACCGGTTTGCCAAATACCACCTTGATAGTCGGCTTGCGGAGGGTAAACATTTTCCCCGTGGCAGTGTCGGAACCGGCAATGCCGACCGGAACCACCGGCAGTCCGGAACGCTGCGCCAGCAGTACCGTGCCGGGCTTCCCTTCGATCAGCGCGTGGCTGGTACTGCGGGTGCCCTCCGGGGCGATCCCCAGGGCGCGGCCACTGCGCAGTACTACCATCGACTTGCTGAACGCAGCGAAATCGGCGGTGCTGCGGTCGATCCAGATGCCGCCGGCTGACTCAGTAATCCAGCGAAAAAGCGGGTAGCGCAGGTATTTGTTGGCGACCAGCGCAGTGATGTCCGGGCGAGCCGGATTGACAAACAGAACCAGAATATCCAAACGGCTGACATGGTTGGTCGCAACGATCACCCCACCTTCCAGGGGGAGATTTTCCGCGCCGAAAAATAGGGTGTTGGTCAATGCTTTGACCAGCCATTGAATAAGGCGTTGGATGCGGGTGCGTTTTATGTTTGCTGTTTGGGTATCCACTTTTTTGCCCGTGTTTTCAGTTTACCTCCGCAGGTTGCGGTTCGTGGATTTTAATCGACCCGACGCCGGATTTTTTATCTTTTCTGCGACCGAATATCGACCGGTTCAGAGATTGCCACACCAGCCATTTTATTCATCATCCGAATCTGGACCGGCGGAGGAATTGGCATCCTCTTCGGGTAGAGCGCCTGAAAAACCGGAGGGATCCAGGTTCGCCTGTAAGGGCTCAGAAACAAGAAGCGCACCCTCCGCAACTTCCACCGGTTGAGCGCGGCGCAGTCGAGCATTGAAAAACAGCAGCAGCCCAAGGTTGACGAAAACCAGCGCGATCAACACTGCAACCGCCCCGCTCTCGACCGCCTGAGTGATTAGCGACGTGTCGACCGGGATTTGCAGCAACGTACCAATACCCGTGAGCACACCGCTGGCATTCCATAGGCCGTGCAACATCACTGCCAGCACATAAGCGCCGACCATCCGCCCCAGGTAGCGGCGAGACTGCCAGAATGAAGCCATCCCCCAACTGACCATGCCAGCAGTGACAATGTGCAGCAGGCCGGTGCCGACCCTGGCGACCAGAATTAATGTACCGGAGCCGTCTCCGGAAGCACTCAACGCGGTCAGGTTTTCCCAAAGGGCAAAACTGGCGCCGCTCAGCATTCCAGCGAGGAACCCTTGCGCCGGCGTCAATTTATCGCCGGCCAGCAACCAGACAGCCAGCGGTTTGAACATTTCTTCCAGCAGCGGGACGACGCCGGACACAACTGCCAGAAGCGCCAGGATAACCCCGGGACGCTGCAACAATCCCGAGAACATATCCATTAGAATCTGCGGATTAAAATTGGGATCAGACACCATTCGCTGCAGAATCGCAAGTTGTCCAGCAAAATCGGGCGACGAACTGAGGTAAATGCCGCCGATTACCAGCACCAATCCCAACACCAGTAATTCAAGCGTCAAAATAACCGGCAGCGTGAAAACCAGGCTAAAACCGATCACGCCCCAGGATTGCACCGGGGCTGAAAGCGTTAATCCACGCCGCCCGGTTTCGATATACCACCACAACGGCAGAACCGTCACCAGCAGCACCAGCGGGGGTAGCAGCAGCCAGGCCAACTGCGAGGTCTCAACCGGTTTGAACAACAGCACCAGCAGTCCCCAGACCAGGAGCCCTGCGCTGGCAGAAAAGAAGGATTTTGGATTTGGCCGCGAGATGAAGTTTTTACCGCGGATCGACAGCAGCGAATAAACAGCCGCTGGAATGCACAGGAGGCCCACCAGCAGCATAACCCAGGCCAGATTGAAGAGCGTAACGGATTGCAGCCCGGGAATGGTAGCCCTGAGCAAACTGGTACTACCCGCAACAATCAACAAGCCGGCTCCCACAATCGCAAACAGACCGCCGCTGGCGCTGATAATCAGCAACAGCCAACTGCGCCAGATTGCTGGTGCGGAGGGCTGGGAGGCCATAAGGTTATTTCACCTCGATGGTAACGGACAGGATCTTATCGCCTTCCGGCAGTACACCCGTCTGCGAGGGGTCGCGCGGGGTCAGCTTTTTGACTACATCCATCCCTGCAGTAACTTCGCCAAATATGGTGTAGCCGCCATCCAGGTTGGTGGCAGGGCCATAAGTGATAAAAAACTGCGAGCCGTTGGTGTCAGCGCCCGAATTGGCCATGGCGAGCAAGCCTTCGCGGTCAAATTTTAACGAATCGCTGACTTCATTCTTGAACTCATAACCTGGACCGCCAAAACCGGTACCCGATGGGTCGCCGGTCTGCGCCATAAAATCAGGCAGAACGCGGTGCCAGCTGACGTTTTCGAACCAACCCTGCTGCGCCAGGAAGACAAAACTGTTGACTGCAAGCGGAGCTTTATCTGGATAAAGCTGGAGGGTGATATCGCCTTTGGTGGTCTTTAGGGTGGCAGAGTACTCCTTGGCCGGGTCAACAACCGTGGGCGGGCAGGCATCATACTCACGAGCTTGTAAATCCGAGAGGTTTAGCAAGAGTTCGAGGGTCTCGGCATCATAAGGAATCTGGTCCGCCGGAAGGAAGGTCAGTTGGCCATCCACAAAGATAAAAAGGGAGGGCGTGCTGTTCAGATCGCTCGAAATGGCGCTGCCGTAGGCTTTTTCAACCTTGCTCACCAGCGCGTCCGATTTCAGGTCAGCTGTAAATTTTTCGCGGTCAAGCCCGATGGCATCCGCCTGGTCGACTACCCAGGTCTCGAAATCAGCCGGAGTCATAGCCGTCCAGACATCCCAGTTAGTCTCTTCGAACAGCAGGTCATGCATTTCCCAGAATTTGCCCTGAAGACCGGCCGCTTCGGCGGCCTGGGCGGACAGGGGTGCTTTATCGTGCGAAGGCAGCGGGAAATAGCGGAATACCACGCGCACCTGGTCAGGGTGAGCAGCCTCAAACGCTTGCAAGCTGCGGCCGGCGATAGCGCAATACGGGCACTGGAAGTCGCTGTATTCCACCAGCATCAACCGGGCACTTTCAGAACCACGCGACCAGTCAGCGCTGGTCACTTCCGGCAATTTTGCCGCCGTCAGTTCGGTGGGATCCGGGAAAACGCTGGAAAGCGTGCATTCCATCGGGTCGCCTGCGGGGAGGTCAGCGCCGGTCGAATTTTGGTCGGTGCTGGCGCCAGAGCAGGCAGCCAGAACCAGCAATAAGAATAAAGCGGCAGTCAGCCAAATTTTACGCATAGATCATTTCCTGTCGAGTTTAGGCTATTTTAGAATAATCTCAGGCTTGCACGCGAGCGAGGATCGCCTGGCGCATGGCCGATTGTACCATCTCGAGCGGCTGGCTGGCGTCGATAACCACCCAGCGCTGCGGCTCATTTCGGGCTAATTCCAGGTAGCCCTGACGCACGCGTTGGTGGAACTCGGGCGGGTAAGCGTCCAGGCGATTCCACTCGCCGCCGGCTTTGCGCTTGCGGCTCAGCCCGGCATTGGTTTCAATATCCAGCAGCAGGGTCAGGTCCGGGGTTAGCCCGCCCGTGGCAAAATCGAGCAGCCGGCGCAAAATATCCAGATCCACCTGGTGGCCGTAGCCCTGGTACGCCAGGGTGGAATCAGCGTAGCGGTCGCACAGCACCCACTGGCCGGCGTTCAAGGTTGGGCGCACAATTTCCGCGACAAACTGGGCGCGCGAAGCTAAAAACAGCAGAATTTCAGTGCGCGGATTCATGGCGGTATTGTTCAATTCCATAATCACGCCGCGAATCTGTTCGCCGATATCGCTGCCGCCCGGCTCACGCAAGGTAACCACCGAATTACCCAACTGGCGTAAAAAATCCGCCAGAGGCGCCATTTGCGAGGTTTTACCGCTGCCTTCGGGACCTTCTAATGTGATGAACACTGGATTGCTGCTCCTGAAAGTGGGGGGCGATGTTATTCGCGGAAAATGCGCACGCGCCGGTTGGGGTCTTTTCCGTAGGAATGCGAGATCAACTGAGCCTGACGCGCCATATCATGCTGCAAGCGGCGGATGCCTGCGGCGGCTGGCGGCAGGTCAACAAAACGCTGGCCATTCAGCACGTTTTGAATGGCAACCTGGGTTTGAGCTGCGATAATATCCCATTCGGAAGGACCGCTTTCAACCGACAGGTTGAACAGTTCCGCCAGCGATTGTTCCATTTGGTTGATGGTATTGGCACGCAGCACGTAGATGGGCATGCTGCGAGCTTCAGCCTCGACGATCGGGTGCTGGCGGGAACGGTAGTAAGTGCGCAAGGTCATCAACACTTCGGCTTCTTCCAAGTTGGCGACAACCACGGCCGGAACGCCCAATCGGCGGGCGGCCTGGATCAGACGGTTGCGCGCTACGCCGTAGGGATAGATATGCACCGGCTGCAGGGTTTTGTTAACTTCCGGCGGCGCTGGATTGACCGTTTCCGGTTGGGCCAGGACCGGGTTGCCGCGTGCCGCCCGGCTGAGCGGTTGCGTATTTTCACTATTGTTAGCAAAAATGCGCCTGGAGGTCTGCGGCGTGGGGCGCATGGCTGGCGGCGGCGGTTTTTCGATGACCACCTCGCCAACCGGATCGCGGTAGCGCACTTCAGGCGCCAGCGGGTAGCCGCGCACCAGCGCATCCACCGCGGCAGAGACATCCGCATGGACGTGCAGGCGGTTGCGCTCTTCGATTTCGATCAGCACGTCAAAAGTCGGCGGGGAGCGGCGTTCCAGAACCGTTTTCTGCGTGCCGCGGCGGCGGGCTTCTTCGTCAGAGAGGGTGACCGATTCAATCCCGCCGACCAGGTCGGAAAGCGTGGGATTGAGCAGCAAATTTTCCAGGGTGCGGCCGTGAGCAGTAGCGACCAATTGGACGCCGCGTTCGGCGATGGTGCGGGCTGCCAATGCTTCCAGTTCGCGCCCGATTTCGTCGATGATGATCACTTCGGGGTTGTGGTTTTCGACGGCTTCGATCATCACCTCGTGTTGGAGCGAGGGTTTTGCCACCTGCATGCGGCGGGCGCGTCCGACAGCCGGGTGGGGTACATCGCCATCGCCGCCAATTTCATTCGAGGTGTCAACAATGATCACGCGTTTGTCATCCGCCAGGATACGCGCCGACTCACGCAGCATGGTAGTCTTGCCAATCCCCGGACGGCCAAGCAGAAGAATGCTCTGACCGGTTGCCAGCAAATCCTCGATGATGTCGATCGTGCCGTACACCGCCCGGCCAACGCGGCAGGTCAGGCCGACAATGCGTGCATGGCGGTTGCGGATGGCCGAGATGCGATGCAGGGTGCGCTCGAGGCCGGCGCGGTTGTCCGCATCGAACTCGCCGATGTTGGCAACCACCGCATCGATATCTTCGTGGGTGGTTTCGACGTCGCTGAGGGTTACCTCGCGGTTGACAAAACGCGCCACCGGCACACGCCCAAGATCGAGCACAATTTCCAACAGATTGTCGCTGTCATCTGCCTGAATGACCGCCTCGGTAATACGAGCAGGCAGCACGTTAAGCAGCGCTTGCAGGTCATCGGTTATTCTGCGTTGAGTCATAATTCTAAATAATCAAACCTCATCATTAATATGCAGCATCGAAATCAACCCCGGGATGGTGCCCGAGGCCGGCTGCGTTTGAAACGGATTGGGGCGAGCGGCAGCGGTTGTTCCCCATTGGGGGAAGTGATCATTGCCGGTTGACGGTTCTCGAAGGTTCCGTTGCGTGCTGCAGCAAAAGCCGGCGAACGCTGCTGCACCACCAGATGTTTGACCAACAAAGCCTGGCGCGGGCTGACTTCAACGTCCAGTTCGGAGAGCGCATTTTCCAGCCAGGCCTGGTAGGAACGAATGGAAAGATAGACCTGGCGTCCCAGTTGGAAGGATAATCCACCCAGAAATGAACGTACCAGCCGCAGGACGTCATCGACAGCGGGGTGGATGAGCGGCTGCAGGTAAATCCCCATCGGCCCATAGGTCGGTTCGATGTAGGCCAACAATTCACCATTTTGCTCATAGACCAGCCCGGTCATGGCGCGCTCGACGAGCGGGTCAGCGGTTTGAACCAGCGGCGGGACCAGCGCCTGATACAAAGCGCGGATAGGCAGGGCGTCCAGGTCATTGGCCACTTCCCAGACATTGGGAATGCTATTGATATTGATCTGTTCGTTGATTTTCCAAACACGCTGCCAGCCATACACACTAAAGCCCGCCCGGCGTAGAACTTCAAATGCCGGGCTGCTTTCTTCAACTTCGGCCAGCAAAGAACAGGCGCCGCGTTCACCAGCTTCCCAGGCCAGGCTCTCCAAAAGCGCTGCCAGGCCAGGCGAATCTATCCCGCGTTCGGGGGTGACGAAGGTCAGGCGGGCAGCCCGTTCACCAGGGGTATAGTGCATCTGCCCAATCAGGGTAGGGTTATTGCCACCCTGGCGCAGCACCTTGGTGTAGCTGCCGTATTCCAACCGCAGGTTGTCCAGCACCGCCCAGGCGCCTACCGGGTTACCCCGCGTTAGAGACATGGCGATATCCAGGCACTGCACCTGATTGCGGTACCGGTAGAGGGTGATCAGATCATGCCAGGCTAACGGGCGTGCTTCGATTGCGCCATCTCCATAAAATACCGGTGGAAGCGGTCATCACCGGTCAATTCGGGGTGGAAGGAAGTCGCCAGCCAGCGGTTTTGGCGCACGGCTACGATTGTCCCGTCCGATAAAGTCGCCAACGTGCGGGTTGTACCATTGGCTTTCGTGATCCGCGGCGCGCGGATAAACACCGCGCGGAATGGACGGTCGGTGGAATCTACTTCTTTTAACACCGAAACATCCAGGTCGGTCGCGAAACTGTCCACCTGGCGGCCAAAAGCATTGCGCTCCACGGTGATATCCATCACCCCGAGCAGCGGTTGGTCACGGCCGATATCCCGTGCCAGGAAAATCGCCCCGGCACAGGTGCCCCAGACCGCATGGTCATGGGCGAAAGCCCGCAACGGCTCCATCAAACCAAATTCGACTGCCAGCTTGCCGATGGTGGTTGATTCGCCGCCGGGGATGATCAAGCCATCGAGGTCCTGCAAATGCTGTGGCAGGCGCACCTGGATCACCCGGGCGCCCAAACGTTCCAGCATTTTTTGATGTTCGAGAAAATCGCCTTGTAAGGCCAGTACGCCGATATTCATTCGGTGCTCGGTTCGGTTGGCTTACCACCCGCGTCCGGCGAGTAATTCGCCCTCGGGCAGCGCAGAAACCTGCCGGCCAACCATGGGTTCACCCAGGTTGCGGCTGATTTCAGCCAGGATGTGGGGATCGTTGTAATGTGTGACCGCTTTGACAATCGCCGCAGCGCGTTTGGCCGGGTCGCCGGATTTAAAAATGCCTGAGCCGACGAAAACGCCGTCCACGCCAAGCTGCATCATCAAGGCGGCGTCCGCCGGAGTGGCAATGCCGCCCGCGGCGAAATTGACCACCGGCAGGCGTCCCAGCTCACGGGTCTCGAGGACCAGCTCATAGGGTGCGCCGAGTTCCTTGGCGAAAGCCATCACCTCTTCATCCGGCAGGTTTTGCAACCGGCGAATGTCGCCCAGCACACTGCGGGCATGGCGTACGGCCTCAACCACGTCACCTGTGCCAGCCTCACCCTTGGTGCGCATCATGGCAGCGCCTTCACCAATACGGCGCAAAGCCTCGCCAAGGTTGCGGCAGCCGCAAACGAAGGGTACTTTGAAAGCGTGCTTGTAGATGTGGTGCTCTTCGTCAGCCGGGGTAAGCACCTCGGATTCGTCAATGTAATCCACGCCGAGCGCTTCAAGAATCTGCGCTTCGACGAAATGGCCGATGCGCGCTTTGGCCATGACGGGGATGGTAACTGCCTTCATTATTTGGAGGATCAGTTCCGGGTCGCTCATGCGCGCCACCCCGCCCTGGGCGCGAATATCCGCCGGGACGCGTTCGAGGGCCATCACCGCACAGGCGCCGGCATCCTCTGCAATTTTGGCATGCTCCGCGGTGACCACGTCCATGATCACGCCGCCTTTTAACATTTGAGCCAAGCCTTTTTTAATCGTAAAAGAACCTGTTTCCTGCTCCATTAAACCTCCAACTTTACCTGATAGTTTCAGTTTGATTCTACCACGGGCTAAAGTGTAGCGTGCCTGAAAAATTTTTACAGGCGCGGTTTGTTACAGGCTGAAAGACAAAAGGACCCCTGACGAGGTCTTTTCGAAGGCAAGTACCTTCAACCTCCAGATATCTGGATTGAAACTAGTTTATTGCAAAAGTGCCGTCGTGGAAATGCTTTAATGTAATGTAGGGTAAGCTTTAGCTTGCCTGGACAAACTAAAGTTTGTCCTACTATAACCCGCTCTATCGGGCAAGTAGCTAAGTAGCTTTTCTCCCCAGCAGGCCTTGCGAGCGCCCAGGTAACTCTCTACCGTTTAATACACAGCGCCCCGCCTGACGAGGGGGGCGTGTTATAATTTTGGTGCCGAAGGTGGGAATCGAACCCACACTCCTTACGGAACACGATTTTGAGTCGTGCGCGTCTGCCAGTTCCGCCACTCCGGCGCTTGCATTGATGAGTATATCGCAAAATAACCAGAAGGGTCAAGGTATTCACCCCCATGCGCCTCGGAATTATTGGCCTGCCGCAATCCGGCAAAACAACCCTGTTCAACGCCCTCACTCGTGCGACCCAACCAACCGGTACGACCGGTAAGATCGAAGTGCATACCGCGGTGGTGGAAGTGCCCGACCCGCGGGTGGATGTGCTTTCGCGCATGTTCAACCCCAAAAAGACGATTTATGCCAAGGTGACCTACGCTGACATCGCCGGCCTGGACGGTTCAGCCAGTAAGAGCGGCATCGCGGGTACCCTGCTCAATCAGTTGACCCAGATGGACGGTTTCATCCATGTCGTGCGCTGCTTTGAGGATGACAACATACCACACCCGCAGATCAGCATCAACCCGGCTCGTGACCTGGCCGCCATGGATGGCGAGTTTATCCTCAACGATTTGATTGCCGCCGAACGCAAGCTGGAACGGCTGGCTGAAGAACGTAAAAAAGGCGCTGGTCGCGATCGTGCCACCATTGACCGCGAAATTGTGCTATTCGAACGCTTGCAGGCGGCCCTGAACGATGAAATTCCGCTACGCGACATGGATATATCGGCAGATGAAGAGAAGATGCTCTCCGGCTTTGGTTTCCTCAGCCGTAAACCGGTGCTGGTGGTTTTCAACCTGGCCGAGGGCCAGGCCGCGCCGGAGATCGCCTATGACCACCGCCACAGCCAGTTGGTTGCACTGCAGGGCAAGCTGGAGATGGATATTGCCCAACTGCCGGCCGAAGACGCCCAGCTATTCATGGAAGAATACGGCATCGAAGAGCCCAGCCTGAACCGCATGATCCGGTTGTCGTATGACCTGCTCGGCTTGCAGTCCTTTTTCACGGTCGGGCCGGACGAAGTGCGCGCCTGGACAGTAAGGCGGGGGGCAACTGCTCCCGAGGCTGCCGGTGAAATTCATACCGACCTGCAGAAGGGTTTCATTCGCGCCGAAGTAGTCACCTATGACGACCTGGTGAGCCTGGGCGGATTAAGCGAAGCCCGCGCCAAAGGCAAGCTGCGCCTGGAAGGCAAAGAGTACATCGTCCAGGACGGTGAGGTGCTCAACATCCGGCATTCGGGGTAAAACCGTTGGGTGCATTGATCCCGGGTAAACCGGGAAGCGAATCTGCCAGACAGCAAGGAGCAATGCTCCTGCTTTTTCATAGCCCGGATATTCAGGCCAAGTGCAAGGCACTTCAGAAGTGCCTTGCACCTCAATTACTATTGGGTGTGCTGCTCCTAAGTCAACCAGGAAGCAAAATTGCCACGCAACAGAAGTGATGCACTTGCTTTTCTATAGCCTCGATATTCAGAGCAGGTCGCACCAAAGCCATTACTTCGGCGCTGACCTTTTTATAGTTACCAGCTAAACCCAAAAACATACACTGCAACCTTTTACAGCAAAAACCAGGCCGGTTATTCTTTTTTGTCTGGCCATAAATCGGGTAATTAGCCAGTCTATTGTCATATCGAGAGTTTTGATAATATTTATGGTATTTGGGTGATTTAAACCCAAATCAGATCGATTAACTGATATTATGTTTTTATAGTGAAAAAAACTGTACCTCATATAGACCTTCGCAAAATTAGCCCTGGGTCTGGAAAATAGCTTCACCATTATCGGTTTGAGACAAGATAAAGGAAGGAACAAAATGAGAAAACTTATTGTTAACACCTTCGCTACACTTGACGGGGTCATGCAAGCTCCCGGGGGCCCGCCAGAAGATCCCAGCGGCGGCTTTAGCTACGGTGGGTGGTCCGTTAATTACTGGGACGACACCATGAATGAACTTATGGGCGAATCGATGGCTCAGCCATCTGAACTTCTGCTTGGCAGAAAAACCTATGAAATCTTTGCAACCCACTGGCCGTATTCCGCCGAGCCCGGCGCAGATCAACTCAACAGTGCCAAAAAGTATGTCGTCTCGCGAACGCTCGATAAAGTGGACTGGAACAACTCTACGCTGATCAAGGGCGATGTCGTACAAGAAATCAGGAAGCTCAAAGCACAAGACGGGCCGGAACTGTTGGTTCATGGCAGCAGCAATCTGATCCAAACGCTGCTAAAACACAACCTTATCGACGAGTACCGATTATGGATATTCCCACTCGTCATCGGGAACGGCAAACGGTTGTTTGACCAGGGCACCGTCCCAGCTAATCTGAAACTCAAGTCTTGCAAAACCTCAGGCTCAGGCGTCATTATGGCTTTTTATGAACCCGCCGGGGAGATCAAGATCGGGACGTTTGAGTTAGCCAATCCATCGGCAGCCGAACTTGAAAGACGTAAGCGCCTAGAGCAGGAAGGTTAGCGATTTACGAAAAAGACGAAGGTAGCAAAATGAATTTTGAGTGTTTTTGCGCCGTATTGGCGCAAAAACACTCTGTTTAATTGCATCAGGCAACGGAATGGGGCAGCCAAGGCCAGGTTGGATCAAGTCAAATCTCATCCAATTGCAAGGATGCAGATAAAGGTTTAGACCTTACGGTAAAAGTGCCTCGCCCCCAAATTACTCTCGGGGGCGTTGCTCCTGAGTTAACAAGAAAGCCAGTCTGTTATATATCAAGGAGCGATGCACCTGCTCCTGGGTGGTCAAAATTGACAGGCCAAATGCAAGTGCAAGGCACTGTAAAAGTGCCTCGCACCAAAACCCTTATTTCGTCACTTTCTCCGCGTTCACCCACAGGCCAGCACCGTCGCTGATCAGTTCGATCTGGCCATTCAATCCGGTGGATAACACACCGGGTAAACTTTGCGGAGCGCTGCCAAAAAACACGTGCGCCAGCGGCATCTGATCTACCCATTCGTTCACAGCCATATCCGCATTTCCGATCAGGACGCAGCCGTTCACCCGTTGGCCAGAACGCTTTAGTTTTTCTGGCGAGAAACCCTCAGGCCACACCAAGCACAAGTTGCCGTATTCCAACTGCAGCGCGGCCTGTTCACCATCTACCGCAAGTACTTGCAACACCACGCCTTCATCCAATTGGAGTTGTGCCCCTTTCTCCAACAACGTCACCTGAGCTTTGGACTCTGCCAATGCTTCGATAGCCCGCTCCGCAGCGCGTTTTTCCGGTGGCGCGATTGCCCAGAATACCTGCTCCACCGGAAATCGTTCGATTAATAGCGGCAGCCCTTCGAGTGCGCTTGCACTGGCCGAGTTCACCACCAAGCCATCCAGCCGGCGCTCCAGCGGACCCGTCAGTTGACCCAACTGACTGGAGAGTTGATTCGCGCCCGGTGCGCCACCAATCAGCACCCGTCCCCCAGCCGGCAAGCGCAACACAACGGCTTGTCCGTCCTGACTATCCATCACGAAAAGATGCAAACGCCCGTCCGGGAGACGCAATGCGGCGCTCCAGGCCACCAGCGTGACCAGCCCCAGCCCGGCAAACAGCAGCCCAGGCTTTAACTTTTCGCGCAGCGGCGCCAGGCGTTCCCGACCAAAAGTCAAGCCAAATAAGACTGCATAGAAGGCCAGCGCCATCCAGGGGGTAAATTCACCTATGGATACTGCCCCGGATTGAATCCGCGCCAGACCCACGACCACGCGCAGGGTGTAGGCGGCCAGCGGCCAGGCCAGCCAGGCGAGAATCTGACCGATGGCAGGCAAAACCATCCCCGCAATCAAGGCCACGCCGCCTAAAATCATGACACCCGGCTGAACCGGCAGAATCAGCGGGTTGGCCAACATGGCCGTCAAAGATAGCCGGTTAAAGTGATATAACACCACGGGCAGCGTGGTCACCTGGGCAGCCAGCGTAAAAAGGAAGTATTCACTCACCGGTCCGGCCAGGCGTTTGGCGACTGCGTCACCCCACCGGTTTTCAGCCCAGGATTCGAAGGCCTGCTGCAACGGTTCGCCGTACAAAATCAGGCCTAGCGTGGCAGTAAATGAGAGTTGAAAACCGGCATCCCACGGCAATAGCGGATTGACCCCGCTCATCACCGCAGCGCTGAGGGCTAACGGCGTTAATCCGCCGCTGCCGCGCCCAATCAAGCGCCCGAACAGCGCCAGGCTGCTCATGATGGCAGCCCGCACAACCGCCGGGTTGGCTCCTACCAGTAACGTGTAAAAAGCAATAGTTACAGCGGCGGCCAGCGCTGCCCAACCGCGCGGTAAAAAGCGGCCGAGCAGTCCAATCAAAAGCGCAGCCAAAACGCTCATGTTGAAACCCGAGATAGCAACAATATGCGCCGTGCCAGTATCCTGAAAGGCTGAGACAATTTCATCCGGCAGGTCGCGGTCCAAGCCAAGGAGCACCCCGGCGAGCAATGCAGCCTCAGGCTGCGGAAAGATGCGATTGAGCGTGGCGTAGGCTTTTTCACGCAGCCGGAAGATATCAGCCATCAGCGGACTGCCTGCTCCGCTACCCATCTGGCGCACTGCCGGATAAGCAAGGTAGGTGTGAATCCCCTGGCGGGCAAGATAATCCTTGTAGGAAAAATCAGCCTCATCTGGCGGGTCTTCAGGGATGCCCCAGATGACCAGACGGTCGCCGTAATGAAGCTCTCGGCCGGCAGGCAAGCGCAGCAAGGCGGTCCCAGCCACCGGGAGAGAGCCTTTCCCGTCAGGCTGGATGGTTTCGATGCGAACCCGCAGCAAAACGGCGCTTTCGCGCCGGTCAGGGTAATCAGCCACCCATCCGCTCAGGGAAAGGTCCGGGCTGCCGTTGTAATACGCCAGATCACCTGGCCCCCAGACCGGAATTGCGGTTTGACCGCGCAGCGCACCCAGAAACAAACCTGCCAGAAGAACGCCGAGCGGGAGCGGTAGCCAGGCCCGTAGTCGATTCCATCCCGCGTGAGCAGGCTTCCAGCACCACTCAACTGCGGCTAACGCAGCGGCAACCAGACCTCCTGAACCCCATACCCAGGCGGACGCCGGCACGGCAGCAGCCAACAGGATGCCTGCCAAAAAAGACAGCGAAAGCCACAGCAGCGGCATGTTCTACTCTCGTGGGCGTCTCAATCGCGGTAAAAAGGCCTGCGTGCGCCGGCGATAGGCAGCATAATCCCCGCTAAATTCGTCCAGCAGCTTCTGTTCCTCGAAGATGCTGCCAATGACAAAATAGGCGCTGGCGCCCAAGTTGAAGGCCAGGCGGTTCCAACTCAGAGAGGGCGAAGCCCACAGGACGAGCATGGTGCAGGTGTAGAGCGGGTGACGTACCAGGCGGTAAAGGCCGCCGGTTATGAATTGCGGCGTACGGTCAACGACAGCCGGGTCGAACACCCGGTCCAGGCCGATAAAGTTGAAAAAACCGGTTTGCAACACCCCATATACCAGCCCAACCAATCCGGCGAATTGCAGCAAGCGCAACCAGCTCGAAAAAGGCGGGGGGATGGCATAGATCTGCCGGTCAGGCAGCAGCGCCACCAACGCCAGGGATGGGAGGAGCGTCAGCCCGCCGAGGATGGAGAAAATAAATCGGTGCCAGCGCATTATGCCAAAGCCAAAACGGCGCTGCAGCGCAGCTTTAAACCGGCGCGATGCCAGCAGTGAATGCAGCCCGCCGTATAAGATCATGGACATCAATATCCACCAAAACCCTGCGGTCATCCGGTCATGCCTCTGGTAATTATTTTATTCCATTCCATTTTTTACGCGTCCCAAAAGGTGGCAAGAATACGATAAGCTCGTTGACCTTTAAAGCATTTATCAGGGATTTATATTGGGATTAGACAATACTATAATTTGAATAAAATCTATCCAGTTTTTCACTTCAAGGATATTGTCATTGAATAAATTCAGGGAATGAAGTTTCAAGCAAGAATGGAATGCAAGGAGGATAAATGACCGAAATCCGGGATTGGCAAGAGATGAAGGACATGTCTGCCCGCCTGCTGCTTGAGCGCACTGGCGAAGACGTAGCTGCATGGAACCAGCGCGTCCACCGCGAAGGATTTACCAGCGAACAAACCCTGCGCGCCTGGCTTGCCCGTTTGGGAGTGACGGGTTATGCACAATCGCTGCTGGTGATGGAACAATTTGGCTACCCGGGCTTCTTGCTCGCCTCCGCGGAAGAGCTTATCGACGGGCAGTATGCCGACCGGCCGCAGTTACGGCCGATCTTCGACGCGGTTATCACAGCGGCGGCGGCCATAGGTAATGTGATCATTCAGGCACGCAAGACGTACGTTTCGCTGGTAACCCCGCGCCGAACATTTGCCCGGGTGCAGCCAACCACCAAAAACCGCATCGACCTCGGACTTCGTTTGGCTGGGCAGAAACCCTTTGGCCGACTGCAACCATCGAAAATCCATGAGTCCATGCCCCTTCAGATCAGCCTTGCGTCGTCCGATGAGGTAGATGCTGAAGTACTGGACTGGCTCCAGCAAGCCTATGACCAAAACAGCTAAACTGCTCGGTGATCTGGCGAACTTGCTGAAGGCATTAGCCGGAAGTTCGCCATAAATTAATGGGCTGTTCTTTACAATGCCTGTTACAATTGAAACACTCGCCAGCGCTTGTTGGCTGACGCTCCCTAATCAATCAAAAATAAAAATTTAGTTGGATAGCAATGCCCTTCAAGGCTGGATTTTATTATTCGCTGCATGAAGGGGGGAAGAAGGATCAAAAGCCCGTCATCCTAATTCACGGAGCGGGCAGCAGTCATTTAATCTGGCCGGCAGAAATTCGCCGGCTGGTAGGGCATACCGTCATCGCCCTGGATTTGCCCGGTCATGGGCGGTCCAATGGCGTCGGGATTCAGTCGGTCAGCGACTATACCGCTGCTATTATCGAATTTTTAGCGGCCGCTCACATCTTTCAGGCAGCTTTTGTCGGCCACTCACTGGGCGGGGCGATTGCCCTGCAACTGGCATTGGATTTTCCACAGCACGTGATTGGGATCGGCGTGCTATCTGCCGGAGCCAGCTTCAACCTGCCCGCCGAACTCATTACGTACCTGAGCAGTGCATCAACCGCATCAGCCGGTTACCAAATCCTGCAAGAACGGCTGGGGTGCGCTGGATCCCCGCAGGCCATCGCAGCTGCTGGCTTCAAAGCCATGACTTCCGCCCGCCCAAGCGTGCTCTATGGCGACTGGCTGGCCTGCAGCCGTTTTGACCTGTATGAGCAGGTTGCCCGGATCAACACGCCAGCGTTTGTCGCCTGCGGGCATGAGGACCGGCTTACCCCGCCAACCCAGGCGCATTATTTATCGACCAACTTGCCGATAGCCCGCCTTGAAATGATTCGCAGCGCCGGTCACCTGCTGCCTTTCGAGCAGCCGGCAGCCCTGGCGGCAGGATTGCAACGCTTTCTGGATGATTTATTAGCCTGGCATGCGCAATTCCCGCTGCACAGCGATTTTCCTCAAGAGACCGCCAGCGTCACACGCCCAAAAAACAGCTCCCGACCAGAATAACCGCAAAAGGCTGAGCGATTCTGATGGTACATTCGACCCGGATATGCTGGGTCGTGCATCTTTGAGTCCAGATGCAAGCTATCCGGACCGCTGAATCAGCGCAGCCAGTCGGCCGCAATGAGACCCGATCATAACTTATGGTATATTAAGCACAAGCTAATTTGTACAGCGGCTGTCTGCGCTGGGTGAATCAAGGAGCACCATGTATTTTGCTATCGAAGGTGTCATCGGGGTGGGAAAGACAACATTGGCCCGGCTGCTCCAACCGCGCATCGAAGCAAACCTGTTATTGGAAGTGTTCGAAGAAAACCCGTTCCTGAGTAATTTCTACGCCGACCGAGCGCGCTATGCCTTTCAGACTCAGATATTTTTCCTGCTTAGCCGCTATCACCAGCAGAATCGCAACGTCCCGCAACTGCTGAACCAGGGTTTGCACCTGATCAGCGACTATACCTTTGAAAAGGACGCCCTGTTCGCCTCGATCAACTTGAAAGGCGACGAGCTGGAGATGTATTACCGGGTGCATGAGGCGCTGGCAGAAAAAATGGCGACGCCCGCGCTGGTGGTTTACCTGCGCGCTGAAACCACCACCCTGCTGCAGCGAATTACTATGCGCGACCGACCTTATGAGCGCAACATGGAAGCCGGATACATTCAGGAATTGAACCAGGCTTATGACGAATTCTACCTGACCCCACAGCGTAAAACGCCGGTGCTGGTGATCGACAGTAACGCTCTGGATTTCGTCCACAAGCCCGAGGATATGGATTGGATCGAGAACCGGATTCGCCAGGCGTTACAGCTGCCGCCCTTTCAACCTGAACTTCCAATGGCCAGCGGGCGAGACGCGTAATATAGCAAATCGTCAACAGACTTACCCAATAACCGCTCAGGGGAAAACGAATGCGTATAACCCGAGAAGCCTTACACGCCATCGCTCATGACTCTGCCGAAAAGTACGCCCGGCGCTACCGCGGGCTAGCTTGTATCTACCTTACCGGTTCGCTGTTAAGTGATTCGCCGCTGCTGGGCGGCACCACCGACATCGACCTGGTTTGCGTGCATACCAGCACGCCGGCCTACCCGCGCGAGGTGGTGCATCTCTCGGATGAAGTACATCTTGACATTGCGCATTATTCGCAGACGGTGTTCCACCAGCCACGCCACCTGCGGGTGGATCCCTGGGTTGGGTCACACCTGGTCAACAATGCGGCGGCTTTATACGACACGCAACACTGGTTCGAATTCACCCAGGCCAGCGCTGGCGCTCAATTCAACCAGCCGGAGAATGTGGTCACCCGAGCGCGTAAATTGGCGGAGAACGCCCGCCAAAGTTGGATGAGCTTGCACCTTCAGCCTGACCCCAGTGCTCCTGCCCGCCTGCTGATTTATTTGTCTGCGCTCGAAAACGCCGCAAACAGCATCACCGTCATCCATGCAGCGCCGTTGACCGAGCGGCGCTTCATTCTGCAATTTCCGGAGTACGCCCAAGCGGTGGGCCGGCCAGGGATGGCTGCCGGCCTTTTGGACCTTTTCACGCCTGATGGTTATTCCGCACAAGATCTGACCAAATGGTTTGAGCCCTGGAAAGAAAGCTTGCAGGCAGCCAGCCAGATAGAGGAAGTACCGCCACGATTGGCGCCTACCCGTTTGCTTTATTACGAACGCGCTGCAGCTGCGCTTAATGAAGAAAATACGCCGGCGGCTTTATGGCTGGTGCTGCGCACCTGGACACGGGCGGTCAATGCACTCCCTCCGGACGCCCGGCAGCAAACTCCGTGGGTGGATGCCTGTCATGAATTGGGACTGTCCGATAAGCCTTTCGACGAACGGCTTGCGCTGTTAGACAGCTATCTGGACGGAGTCGAGGAAACACTGGATGAGTGGGCAAAAAAATATGGCGTGTAGCCGACTAAATATGGGGGGTATCCTTCATTCGACTTTTACGTCTGCCTGGGTAAAGATGTGGATAACTCCCCAAAAACTGTGGATAAAGTCTTTGAATTGTGGACAAATCTGAAAAAACGTTCGATTTATAGGGTTTACGGCACTACCCCACACCCCCATATATGGGGGTGTGTTTGACTCAAGACCGAAATCTCCAAAAGCCGGAGAAAAATTGGGACAATCCGGATTTCCTCAGCAAATTTGTCAACAGGAGCGACTAATAAGGGGACAAGTTTTCTACGCTAACAAGAGGACGACCACAGCTAAAATTTCCACCTTTGGGATTATTCTCAGTCATCTCAGGGGGTTATCCACAATTCCACAGGCCCTACTATTACTACTAAATCTACTTTTCTATGGATAAAAAGAATCCTTTCAATCCTGTGCTATCTATCAGAATAAGTCCGGTATTTTGATTGTATAGATCAGTTTGTTTCTGGATGCTTGAATCTGAACGAATATTCTTGTACAATTTTTATGGAATTGGTGTATGATTTCTGTCCCTGGGCAAAATTGTTTGCTTGGCGTCGACCAACCACGAGAAAGGATTCTTAGCCATGGACGTCATTAAGGTAAAAGCAAACTCTCGTACCGCCGCAGTAGCCGGGGCAATTGCAGGGGTGATGCGCGAGCACAAGCATGCCGAAGTGCAGGCAATTGGTGCTGGCGCGGTTAACCAGGCCGTTAAAGCACTGGTTTTGGCCAGAGGTTATTTGGCCGAGGATGGCATCCCGATCATCTGCTTCCCCGAATTCGTCGATGTGGACATCGATGGAAAAGTGCGTACGGCTATAAAAATAACCGTAGAACCGCGGTGATGGTCAGTTATTAGTGCAAATGGGTAAAGACCAAACGCGACCAGCAGATTAATCGGTCGCCATATTAACTTCTTCGGCAGAGAAGATCACTTCATCTTTGCCGGTCAACTTTTCCTGCACCTTGGACATAATTAAATCGCAATGGCGCGGGTGGGCAACGAAATCCAGGTCGTCTGCAGGAACCGTCAATACCGGGCAGAGGGTGAAGTTGTTGATCCATTGCTCATACAGTTGATTCAGTTGATCGAGATACGCGGTGGGAATTTTGCGCTCATAATCGCGATCACGCAGGCTGATCCGGCGCAGCAAGGTATTGGATGCGGCGCGCAGATAGATGACCAGATCAGGTGGGGGAATAAAATCCGCCACGGTCAGGTAAAGAGCGCGGTACGTTTCATAGTCGCGCTCGTTGAGGTTGCCCTGCAGGTATAAGTTGTGGGCAAAGACCTCGGCATCCTCATAGATACTGCGGTCCTGGATGACCGATCCGGGGAAGGAAAGGATGCGCTGGTGGATGCGCAGTCGGTGGGTTAAAAAGAACACCTGCGAATGGAAGCTCCAGGCATTCATATCCTTATAGAAGTCGGCAATGTAGGGGTTTTCGGTGACGGGTTCGTAAAAGGGCTCCCAGCCCATTTTTTCGCACAGCAGATGGACCAGGGTGGATTTTCCCACGCCAATATTCCCGGCTACCGCGATAAATTTTTTCATCAGGACCCCGTTATTGAGATAGTTTTCCAGCCAATTCTAATTCGATGACTTCTTGAAATACCTCAAACGGCTGGGCGCCAATTAATGCCACGCCGTTGATAAAGAAAGTGGGCGTGGAGGATATGCCAATACTGGAAGCATATTCGAAATCCGCAGTGACCTCAGCCTCGTAGCGACTTTCGTCCAGACACTGTTGGAAAGCGTTCAAATCCATATTCAGTGCACTGGCATAGGTCTGATAGGCAGATTCACCCAATTTTTCAGCACCGCTGAAGAGCAGGTCGTGGAATTCCCAGTATTTTCCTTGCTCCTTGGCGCATTCCGCAGCATTGGCAGCCGGGCCGGCATTCGGGTGAATGCTGTAAAGCGGGAAGTCGCGGTAAACCAGCCGAATCTGGGACCGGTAGGCTGCTGCTAACTTTTTCCAGACTTCAGCATGCCAGCGCTGGCAATAAGGGCATTCAAAATCACTGAATTCAATAATGGTAATCGGCGCGTCAGCCGGACCGTAAGATGGGTCGCCATCCTCGGTCACCGGATAACGGGTAACTTGCTGAACCTCGCCTGACGCACCTGTCTGGGCGCTATCAGTCGTAGTGGAATTGGCCTGGCTAGCCTGCCCTACAGCGGGGATAACTGACGCCTGGAGGGTTTCCAACTCGGATTTTACGTTGGCCAGTTCGACTCTGGCAGCCGTGAGGGGGCGCCTCCACATGAAAAATCCAGCGATCAAACCCAGAGCAAAAAAAAGCGCAGCCCCAGCGATCAGCGCTAAAGGGCGCCAATTGGTTTTTGGCCGGATGCGGTGCTTGTTTTCCATTTGACCCACTGAAGAGGGATATTGTTCATTCATTCCAAAATTATATCACGCGGCCGATTTAGCCCAAGCTGACAGCAGGCCAGGGCAGTTGCATTAAACAAAACAGAGCAGCCCTTGGCTGCTCTGTTGCGAAATACCAGGTTGGACTAGGCAGATTGCGCAGCGCCGGTCGGGCAAACATCCGCGCACGACCCGCAATCCTGGCACTTGGAGGCATCGATCACGTACAAACCGCTGACCTCGGCGATAGCGCCTTCCGGGCACTCGGATTCGCAAGCACCGCACTGAATGCAATCATCCGTAATTACGTAAGCCATGGAAAAATTCCTTTCCTCTACATCTAGGACAGTAATTGAAATGGACCCAATGTACAGGGGATAGAATAGCACATCCAGTAAAAAGTATGGATTGTCGATTGTCACCAAAACCAGCTAAAAAAGTCACCGATCGGCATGAAAATCTGTTAACGTACTCTTACTCGGCAGTCTCAAGTAAAATAGAGTCTGTGAAACGAGTCGATGCATCCGAAGGGCGCAGGAAACTCCGGTTATTCAATCTCGGGGGTAAAAACCGGCGGTTCTATGCGACCGCTGCAGCCATGCTGGCTTTGATTCTGGTACCGTTTGGGTTGTACGCGGCGCTCAATCAGGGGAATCAACTTCTCGCCGGAATTTTATTTGCGATCATTACCGGCAGTATGCTGACGATCCTGTTCGCAGCCTAATTACTGTTCGAGACCGCGATGCTGGCAGGGAGAAAAAGAGCGAGCAGCGGTTCCAGAGCAGTGGTATCCGCCTGTTCGATTTGTCCGGCATCACACAGACCGGTAAGCGCAGGGTCGATTGCCAGACGCAGTTGCAGCGATGTCCCGGTTAGCTCCGCGATTTCGCCGGCATGGCTCGGCCCAAAGATTTCGTGAATTACGCCGGTTTGAGGATCGCGATAGTAGCTGAAATTTTCAATCAGCCCAAGCACCGGGATGTCCAGGCTTTGCAGCATGTGAACCGCCTTGCGCACCACCAGGGCTGCCAACTGTTGCGGTGACGTGACCAGAAGCGCGCCTGAAAGCGGCAAGTTCTTGATTACCGTGATCGCTGCGTCAGCCGTGCCTGGGGGTAAATCCACCAGCAGCACATCCAACTTTCCCCACAGCACCTCATTGTAAAACTGCTGGATGGTGCCTGAAATCAAAGGTCCGCGCCAGATGACGGCGGTGTCTTCTTCAGGCACCAGTAAATTGGTAGAGACAATGCGGATCCCGAGCGGGGTAATGGCGGGCAGAATACCTTGCGCGCTGCCGCGCAGACCGCCAGCCGGCAGGCCAAACAATTTTGGAATGCTTGGGCCGGTGACATCCGCGTCCAGGATGCCAACCTTTTTACCGCCGCGCGCCAGCATGACCGCCAAAAGGGCGGTGAGCGAGGATTTACCCACGCCGCCTTTGCCGCTCATGACAGCAATCACCTTGCCAATTTTATTGAAGGCATTTAATTTCGGTGGGATGGGACGCGCCATAGAAAAGGCATTTTTACGCTCTTCCTCGGTCATCTCGCCAAAGGTGATCTCGACCTTGTTCACATCCGACAGCGTGGTCAGCAGTTGACGTGCATTGAAGGCCATGTGGTCTTTCATCGGGCAGGTCGGAATGGTTAGCGCCAGGGTGAAGGACACATCGCCGCCGGGATGGATGGCAAGATCGCGCACCATTCCCAGCTCAACAATGTTATGCCCCAATTCGGGGTCAACTACTTTTTGCAGCACCTCGAGAATTTGCCCGGTGGTGATCAAAACGACCGAACCTTTCTCAGCGGGTGAGGATGGCGCGGAGCACAAAGCGGTCCACAGCACCAAAGCGGTACTTGTAATCCTCGTTGCCGCGCATGAAATCGAATTCGATGCGCCGGTGTTCGGTAGCCCACTGCAGCAGGTAGCCCAGCAGCACCCAACCAGGTGAGTATTCCATGAACCGGCGGTCAAAGCCAGAGTTATACACCCAGACCCGGTCGAGGTAATCAAACATGATATAACCGGCCGCCTTTTGATCGCCCACTTCCATGAAAGCCAGCAGCAGGCAGTCCTCTTCGAATGCGCAGCGAATAATAGCGTGCATGGTCTGGCGCATTACAGGCGTCAGAAACGCGGCTTTTTCTTCATCCTGTTGCATCAAGGCCAGGAAGGCCTCTATTTCACTGTCCAGCGTGTCGTCATCGGTAACAATGTACCAGCGCACCGGGACTTCTGCGGTTTCAGCCTTGCGCATTTTGCGACGGATTTCGTGCCGCTGTTTTTTGTCGATGGAAGCCAGATAAGTCTCCCAGTCACCGGGCAGCGGAATGTAGGGGGAGTGCTGCAACTGTTCCTGGCGAAAGGAGAGATTGTGTTTTCTGGCCGCTGCTTCCAGCGCGGCAACAGTCGGGGAGGAATCCAGAAGGTTATAGAGGTCCAGCCTTTGCCAGGCGGGGTGCCCAGGTTGGGCAAGGAAAGGCAGCAGATTGTCGAGGAAGACGGGCAGGTCAGCCGGGCGAACGATCAGATCGAGGTAATCGGATATTTCGATACTGCCCAGCAGCATGAGGGCGGGGCGTCCGTCATGGTCCGGCGTGAAAAAGAAAGGCGCGATGCCGATCAAGCGGCCGTCCTGGCGGGCGGTCACCAGAGCCAGTTCTGCCTGCGGCCATTCGCCGCCGCCGCGGTGTTCCCACCAGGTTTGGATGTAATCGAAGCGTAAAAAAGGAACGTGGCTGACGCTTTCGTCCAGCAGCGCGTTCCATTCATTTCGCAGGTCGTCGGGGAAGGTGGTATGGTATGTAAGTTCCATGAGGATTATGGGGATTATACCGCAGGCGCGGCAGATGCAAAAATTTATGTCATAGAGCAGGTGCAAGGCACTGTAAAAGCGCCTCGCACCAAAGTATTCTCGGGTGCGTTGTACCCAGAACCCTTCAACAAGAAAGCCAATCTATTTCGGTTTGAGGAGCAAGTGTATGCTTCTGGCCGGGTAGCAAGTTTACAAGTCTTCATGAGTGCTGATTAAAAGCCCTTCCTGCACGAAGGTGCAGTAAGCTGAACCAGAGGTGAAATGATCTCGAACAAAATCCATGTCAACCAGTGACCCATTGCGGTCACCAAGCCATTCCAGGTAATTCGAATATGGCCATTCTGCCAGGTTTTGAACCAGGCCGTCCTTTTGGGGGTTGCCATGAATATACCTGCACAAATGTAGTAGATGTGTGTCTTTTTCAATTCGCTTGACCTGGTAAGGTGACTCGAAAAGAGTGCCATGATGGTCATACCATTTGTTATAAGCTTTTGAGTAGCTATTGAATACTCGTTGCATCAGTAACCCGGCTGGAGAATCACCATCCTGTCTGACCAGAAAATGATAATGGTTAGGCATCAGGCAATAGGCGATCATGGACAGGTTCAGTGATTTCGTATATTCCTTGATTTTGCGAATCACAAATAAATAGTTTTCGTCTTCTTTGAATATGTTCGCGCGGCCGTGTCCTCGGTTATAGAAATGATAGAAAAGCCCAGGTAAATAAGGCGGACGGGCTCTGGTCATGATAACCTCTGGAATGTGTAGTGGTTTGCTCTGCTATTTGATTTTACAGGAAAATTTAAGACCTTAGACGAGTTGGTACTGGGTTAACATCGCAAAGATTATGAACAGGAACATCGTACCAAAAATCTACCGGGTGCGTTGCTCCTGGATGAACCGAGGTTCTAATCAACCATGAGTTAAGGAGCGATGCACCTGCTTTTGCATGCCCAATTCACCTAAGAGCAGGTGCAACGCACCAAATACAGGTGCATCGCACCCAGAACAATATCCACGGACAAGAGCAGGTGCAAGGCACTGTAAAAGCGCCTCGCACCCGGGGCAAAATCCGGATCAATAGCAGGTGCAGCGCTGAACCTCACCCGTTTTTTTGGACACAGGGTTAAGGGGATTGATTATATTTGGCTTCAAACTCCATTGGGGAACAATACCCCAGGGTTGAATGGAGTCTGACGGTATTATAAAACCCTTCGATGTAG
>Ga0209212_1000784_pt1 | contig 58482 bp, 48 predicted proteins | sample RifGroC2_FD_183996 | JGI IMG/M metagenome (GOLD analysis project Ga0209212, IMG submission 183996) | Groundwater microbial communities from Rifle, Colorado, USA - Groundwater C2 (SPAdes) (version 2) | ecosystem: Environmental > Aquatic > Deep subsurface > Groundwater | place: Rifle, Colorado...
AGGTTGTATATCTTTTTTGGCTGTTTACTTTTAGGAGAGTAAAAAAACGTCAAGATCTTAAAAGATTATGGGATAGTCTAAAAAACAAAATTTGCCGTTTATAGACCCATTATTTGAAACATAAACTGGCTTACTTGCAATGGTTATGGTATTTTTCCTAACTGCATATAGATATCATCGTTTAGCGAACAGAGTCCAGGATCTTCAAGAGGCTGAAAAAGAACTAAACAAAGAGAGAACTTTTCTTAAATATTTTGGTCCAACAATCCCGATTTATAAAAGACCGAAAGATAACTAATTCACTTAATATGAAGGTTTGAAATTCGAAAATTTAATAGATTTACTGGTTATATATAGTGTAGGCGCCAATTTTATCTCCGTCTGTCAAGGTAGTTTTTTTTACTTCCATTTTACTTCCGTATCCATACATCGTCGCATCTTGATAACTTAATTCATACATGTCATCAAGCCCGATCCAATGGCCGAGTTCATGGGTAAGGATATTTTCGGCATCATAAGAATTTTGATAAGCACAGGTCATCGAATTGCTCCAGCTCCAAGGAAACTTATTATTCATAATGGTATCGACATCAACCACTAAATTATTATCAGGATAGTAACGGATATAAGTGACCGCCAAAGCCGTACCAGAAGTCCTTCCCCAAGCAACGACATTTTGATAGTCTAAAGACTGACGATTGGTGGTTGAGTTAGTTCCCTTGGTAAAGATTATCCTATTGCCGGTAGCCTGCGACCAGCTTTCAAAGTCATTTTCTGCCATGATAGTCAAGTTGTCTTTTCCAACGGTCGAAGGAACACTGTCTGGGTTCAAATTGTAGGTCCATTGAACTGGAAGTAACCAGTTTTCGGCTGCGACTTGGCTTGATGATTCTGGATCGGGCAGCTGACAAATCAGTGGATTAGGAGGCGTTGGCTTACCTTTTTCTGGCTTTATCCGGTGGACAAAAACTCTCACCCTTACTCCAGGATGGTCAGGGTCATTATAAGTGCCTGCGACTTCCGGAATATCAGAATTTTTTGCAAAAACAGGAAAGAAAGAACCAATAAGGATGAAGCAAAAAATAAAAAGAAAAACTCTTTTAATCATAATAAACTTTATCAAGTTTAAACCTATAAAAACTATTTGTCAAGTGTCTTGATTTTCGCTTGAATAATCAGCCTTTTTAGGGTAGTTCCCGGCGGCCAACACGTCATCAGGGTCAAGACTGACCCTGACTTTGTCAAAGGATCTAAATGCGAAACATCCGAGGCTTCAACCATCTTTTTCTCGCTTACCTCATACACATATTTCTTTTTCTTGTAATACATCTCTATCTTGTCTCCTTTTTCCAGCTTATTAAGTAAATAAAAAACAGAGTTATAGCGATTGGCGATGTACCAGTCGACACTGGAGTGGGCAAAGATAAAAGTGTTACCGGCGTGACCGGGAAAAGCAGTCCCTTTAGCATGGGCGACCCCCTTGGTTAAAGCATACTGATAATCTTTACTGTCATAAGGATCAACATTGGAAATAACTTTAGCGTTGGCATTAATCTTAGGAATAACAATTCCAAATTCTTCATCAATTGGCTTTATTGGCTTATTGGTTAAATTGGTGCGATTGGTCAAATTGGTTAAATTATATTTTGTCTCCTGCCAAAGAACTCGATAGAAGCTAAAGAAAAACAAAGCTAATCCTGTTAAAAAGAGAGTAAAACCGATTCTCAAAAAAATCTTAGACAGTTTGCTTCCTTTTTTTGATGAAGTAGTAGATGCCATAACCTAATACTGCTACACCGGCGAGAATTAGTAAAGTTAATTTCTTTTTCTTTGTAACAAAATCGACAACTCCCAAGACAGCTCCCTTTGCTTTATTGGTTTCAATCACCTCTGGTTTGGCTGTCGGAGTGGCTTCTTCGCCTTCCTTGACTTCCTCGCCCAAGACTTCTCCGCCTCCTGTGCCTCCGCCAGGCAGCGTCACGCCCTCAACCGGAATTGCCCCACCTTCGGTTGTCATTGTTGATGTCGTCACAGTCACGGCTGAATCGCCGACCGGTCCAGAAGGATTGCCGGCGCTGTTGAAGGAACGGATCACATAATAATAGGTTTTATTGCAGTCTGGGACAGACTCTGTGAATGAACCGTCTGTATTTGGACCTATAGTGATGTCTCCGACTCTGGTAGATCCGTCAAGGTTGAACGAGGTCGAATCCGATCGGTAGACCTCGACTCTTGACGTCAATCCATCGTCAGCCGTCTTAAAGGTAATTTTATATTGACACGAAGAAATTTTCTCTTTTTTGTAGTTTGAAGGCGGTGTCGGGTCGCCTTGAGTGTTGTAACCCACCGAGATTATTCCTTCAGTTTCGCTTGTTGCTGTCTCTGAACCATTGCTGGCTGTGGCATAAAATTGGTAAGTACCGTTGGTATTTACGAAGTTAGAAACACCTGTACAATCACCGCTGTTGCCGCCGGCCGAGACTGCGATGTCTGATCCAAACTGGCTATATCCACCGTCTGACGGGCCTTTTTTGAAACATTTGACGGTTATGGCGGCTGGCGACTCGGAAAGATCCATGACGGTAAAAGTTATATTAAAGTTATTATTTGAAGTCGGGCTTTTTGGTTGTTCCAAACGGATTATCAGATCTCCGGCAGCTGCTTCAGCTTTAACAGGATAGAATAAAAGACTTAAGGCTAAGATAAGACCGAATAAGGCTTTTTTTACGAGGAATCTTTTTCTTTTAAGAATTAAACCTAGACCCATAAAAATTAAGCCCAAAATTGATAATACCGACGCCAATATTACCCAGATGACATTGCCCCCTGTTGCAGGAAGTGATGTCGAGGCTCCTAAGACTTCTCCGCCGATTTCGAAATTGCCGCCTTGCGTAAGGTTGGCATTGACGTTGACGCTCGAACCGACAAAGTTAGTCGTTACAAATCCTTCTGGTTGTGCCAAAGCTAAAACTCGGTTATCAAGGACGTCTTTCCCATATGCATAAGCCATATCTTTGTAAAGGCCAGGGTCAACCGAACTTACTTTGGCTGAATATTTGATGACTATTACATCGTCTGCATCCATGTCTCCCAGGTTATATGTTCCCGGAGAAGCATAATGAGGGTCGCCAACAATTGCTGTTAGATCGATTGAACCGTTTTTGATGATTGAGATAACGTTTTGGAAGCTGAAGCCATTTGGTAAAAGATCCTTGAGAACAACTCCCAAAACCTGGCTGTCTAGAGCTTTAACTGTAATAGTATATATAACGGTATCACCTAGACTTTTGTCTCCAGAAGCGTCATTAGACTTTGAGATCTGTAATTCTGGATTTACTGGCTGATTTCCGATGTAACAGGTAATTTCCTCACCCGCGCCTACTTCAAATCTAAGGCTGTTATTTTCTCCTGTTAATTCTCCATCGAGACAAGAGATTTCTGTCTGAATATAACCTGGTTTAAGAGTTTCCGAAAGCTCATAACCGCCCGGTGTGATATCTTCGAACAACGCTTCTCCGTCGACGTTTGTTGTCTCATTTAGACTTCCTAAAGAGATGTCCCAACCCTCAAGAGTTGATTCGTCTTGGTCAAATTGACCATTCCCGTTGTCGTCTTGGTATTTGACTACGGTAACATCAGCTTGTTCCTGGTTACCGAAGTCGCACCTGATACCGCCGCCATCAGTGCTATTTATTTCCCTTGAAGGAATACACGTATTAGGACCGTTGGGCAACTCTACCGTATGACACGCAGGGCTTGAGGTCTGGGTCCAACCATCCTGGGACTCTTCACAGACGCTATACGTGCCCGGGAACAAGTGTTCAAACCAATACCAGCCCAGTTCATCACCAGAGTCGGTGAACATAGATTTTTCCCCGTCATCCCATGTTTGATTATCATTTTCATCAATAAATATTCTCCATCCGCCCAAAAAGTCTTCGCCTTCGTCTCTGGCTCCGTTGCCGTCTAAATCGCTCCATTTTTGGCCATGGATAGCGCCGTTAGGGCTGTTGTAAAAAGTACAAGTAGTGGTTGAATCTTTTTCAACTTCCAATCCATCAATACTGTCGCTTCCGTCAAAATCTCCACTTTCATTATCACAGATCGCCTCAACGAGATCATAACCGTCTTGAGTCGTTTCTATAGCCGTATACTCTCCTGTATTAAGTGAAGAAAATGTGACCAAACCATTAGAACCAGTTGTATCGGCCGGCGCATCGGTCGTGTCTCCAGACCAGCCGTCAACGTCAAACTGCCAAGATTCTCTTTGTGTTTGATCAGTTTCAGTTCCCAAATCACCATCGGCATCAATAATTTTGTGAACAATAATTGTTCCGGTATCACGAGTATTGGTTATTGTACAAGTAGTCTCCTGATCTAGATCTAAAACTATTACGTTTCCTTGGACTCCGGTATTATCACAGCTCCAGTTTCCAGCTGTATAATCTGAAGGACCTGATTCTAATAACCTATAACTTTTACCTGCATCAAGAGGATGGAAATCTGTTGAGTCACCACTGTCAGAGAATCCGCAAGCTGGATCAGTGTTGCCAAAAGCACACAAAGTTCGAGCTCTTAATGTCCAATCACCTGGAGTTGAACTTCCTCCTTCGACTACCTTGACTAATCTAAGAGTTGGAGCGATATCATCATTTGTTATCGTACAAGTCACCTCTTCATCTAAACCAAGTGTTAGCTTGTTGCCATTAAGAATTCCGTCATCACAGTTCCATGAACCAGCTGCATAGCCTGTTGGACCGGATTCAAATAGGGTATAGACAGTACCGGCTAAAAGAGGATGAAATTCAATTGAATCACCGGTATCTGAAAATCCACAGTCTGGATTGGTATCACCTACAGCACATAGTTTTCTAGCTCTTAGTGTCCAATTACTGGCAACTGCATCTCCACCATCATCATTAGTAACGTCTTTTACTAATTTCAAAGTCGGAGCAATATCATTGTTCGTTATTGTGCAGGTAGCTGATCCGCCGTTGGGAACGAAAATATCATCACAATTATCGTAAGTAGTTTCATAACCTGGCGCATCATCTTCAATGATTGTGTAATCTCCTGAATCGACTGTTTCTTCATTCTGTCCGTCGGCTTCAAAAAACACTGAAGGTCCGTCGTCGACTGTATAAGAAAAATCTTCATTATTTAAATCTCCGCCGTTGTCATTGATCAAAACTTTCACCACTACCAATCTTCCTGTCTGGTCGTCATTGGTTATCGTGCAGGTTACATCTTCATTAAGTCCTAAAGTCACTGTGCTATCAACCAAGTTTCCACCGTCACAGTTCCAAGACCCTTCTGAATATCCGGAAACAGTTGATTCTGATAGATCATAACTAACATTTGCATAGATAGTTTCAAAACTGCCAGAACCACCGAGATTACTGAAATTTCGATCGTCATCTGGCGCATCAGCATCAGCCGTCAATGTCCAATCATCAGCTATAGCAGACCCACCATTATCAGTAACAACCTCTTTCACCAGCTTTAAAGTCGGAGCGATGTCGTCATTGGTAATCGTACAAGTGATATTTTCACCCTCATCAGCTGTCACATTACCAGCAAGAACATCTGGACACTCTGGATCACCCGTAATAAAAACAAATTGATATCCAAAAGAACCAGCTTCATCGACTTCATAAGCTGTATTTGACTCGACTGTTGTTGCGACACCACTTGTTACTGAGTTATTTCCAAGCGAAAGAATAAAGTCGTCTACTTGAGCATTTCCACCATCATCATTAATAACTTCTTTAATAAGAGTAACTGTTGGAGCAATATCATCATTTGTGATTGTACAAGTAACTGAACCTCCATTTGGAACAAAGATGTTGTCACAGTTGTCATATGTAGTTACATAACCTGTTTCTGAATCTTCGACAATTGTATAGTTTCCAGAATCAACTAAGGATTCATTTTGTCCGTCGGACTCGAAAAATACTGAAGATCCGTCATTAACTTTATATGAAAAGTCATCTTTAGTAGCATTTCCACCGTCATCATTGGTTAAAACTTTGACCACTATTAATCTTCCTGTTTGGTCATCATTAGTGATCTCACAGGTTTTTGATTCCCCTGGGCCGAGAGTGACATTGCCTTGAGCATCACAATCGTTGCTCCAACTTGAGGCAGAATATCCTATTAATGTATCTTCGGAAACAACATAAGAGTCAGGATCAACATCGTGTGAACCCCAGGCTGTTTCGACTCCGTCAATATAAACGTTAAAGTTATCTTCGACTGCGGTTCCGCCATTATCATTGGGCAGGTGTTTAATCAAAGTTAAATTAGCCGTTAACTGACGGTTGGTTATATAAACATTATTTGTATTACCGCTCGTCACCGCTACTTGGCCATCAGGAGTTGATGCATCATCATCAGTAATGGAAACTAAAGCATAACCCGTTGGTAAAGTATCCTCAGTTACCGTATAGGTTCCCGGAGTTAATTCATCATAAGTGGCATTTGTTCCTTCGGCAACTGTCTTTGGGTCACCATCATTAAGAAGAGCAGTAAATGTCGTTGAATCAGATACCTCTGTGGTTCCGTCTGGTTTAACGACATTTTTATGAACAATAATAGTGGCATTTTCAAAGTTAACAAAATCGTTGTCTGTACTTTCTTCACCTGGTGACAAATCAACTTCAATTCCATCGCCTGTTGGGAAAATCTTTGTCCAACCGCCTAGAAGTTGCTCACGAAGCTGGTAAATACCAGGAAGTAAGTTTTCGAAAGAGAAGAATCCATTGCTGTCGGTTGTATCTGATTCACCCGTATCTACAAACGCATCAGTAATCCATTTCCAAAGCTCTATTACCCAACCTTGAAGTGGATTTTGGGTTCCATCTTCATATTTGTGACCGGAAATTGAACCTCTCTGTGTATTGGTGAATGTACAAGTAACCGTTTCACCTGCACCAACGTCGATACTCTCGGGTGTCTCTCCCTGATCACAAGTAGCTGAAGTAAGATCCCATCCTGTAGGAACGGTTTCGGAAACAGAGTAAGCACCTGGTGTTACCTCCTGGTTATTTGGAGTAGCTGAATCAGTCAAGCTAAAGTTAGCATATCCGGACCCTGAAGTAACAAAATCAAAACTCTGATTTGATCCCGAGGGATCTGTTACTTTGTCAACAATAATATGACCACTGTTAACAGTATTTAATACTGTACAGACAATGTCGTCATCTTCATCAACATCGACGTTTAATGGACCAGCTCCACTTTGAGTTAAGGCTGCCCCACCATCAAAAGTTGTTAATCCTCTATCAACACATGAAATAGACGTCGCATAATCACTAAGATTTGTGCTTGGATCAGTACATGCTGTTTCACCGACTGTATGAGTCGCACCCGGATTTGCGCTTGTACCGGCACCAACTGTTACCTGACCAGTCGTTCCAGTATCACCCACACAAGAAGCTTCATCGCTACCATTAACCTGTAAATTAAACCTTCCTGGATCGCTGCCTGGATTTAGATCTTTAACAACTTCTATATTCGCTTCAAAGGGGACTGTAATGGGGACTTCAAAACCATCTTGACAGTTACATTTTGAAGGAGATCCTGGTACAGCTTCTGAAGGAACAGAACAAGCAGTATTATCATTTTGTGCCCAGCTCGTACAATATGGAAGGTTCAGAAAATTATCACCATCAGGATCTTCACACTGAACAGTCATTGTAATAACTGGATTTACTGGAGCAGCGCTACTTATATCACCACAGGCGTTTCCGTCAAAATTATAGTTAGGGGGCACCGGCGAATTAGCCAAAGTTGATACCGAACAAGAACCAGTTAAGGCGCTAGATTGACCTTCCCCAGCAAAGTAAAGACCTATATTATATCGTTCTGTGGCTGTTGATTGAACATTCCAAGTTGCCGTAAAAGAAACTGTATCGCCTGGGAACTGACAACCGTCATCTAGAATATTGACATCTGTAACATTGGCAATTGAAACATCGTTAGCAGTACAGTTTAGTCCAAAATCAACCGCGTCTTGAACACAACTACCAATAACTGTTTGTACAGATGAAGGAGTTGAATACAAGATTGTATCACTATCTGCTTTTGTTTCTGAACCATGTTTTGTTTCAACGCAGACTTTACGTGTGTCATCACTTCCTACTTCTAAAACCCAAGATTTCGTAGCCGTATTTCCACCTAGATCAGATATCGCTTCCCAAGCAGTCCAAGAACCTGTGCCTAGGTTACTACAGTTGTTTCCTGTTGTTGTGTCATTTGCATATCTTGCTTGAGTTGGGTCAGTGCTACCAGTCCATGAAATATTTAAAGTAACATTAAGTGAGTTTGTCGTAGCATCATCATTGTTTATTTTTACTTCCATTCCAGAATGATCTAAAAATGTAGTTGTGGCGACGATAAATCCTGAAGAATCATATAGTTCAACCGTGTAGTTTGGCCTGTAAGTACCATCAAGCTGATAACTATAGGTAAAACTACCGTTTTCATCAGTTGTTATCTGGTAGGAGACATCAACTGCTGGTTCGTCTGACGAATAGATCCTCAAAGTATATTGCGTATTCGGAGCAAAACCATATCCGGTAATAACAACTACTTCTGTTGGCGCGTAATCGGCTTTGTCTGTTGCTAGACAACCGTTTAACGAGTCTGCTCGGCAAGAATAAGATTCTACAACTGTCGTATCAACGTGGCCGTTCGGAGTCATTAAAGGTTCTGGGGTCGGGGAAGTCTGAACATCCATTCCTGGCGCAGGACTGGTCGCCTCCGCTGAAGTTTCAACCGAGTTTGACTCGGCTTCGGCGCCCGAAGGCGGAGAGGGGACAGAGGGCGCTTCGGTTGGCTCTAAAGTCGGTTCGACTGCCGGACTGGTTTCCTCAATAGGTGTCACCTCGACTGTTGGAGTAACGCTAACTGCTTCCGTCGGGGTAACATCTTGAGTAGGGCTAACCTCAACAGTTGGTGTCGGCGTTGATTCATCCGGTGTCGGAGTAATTGTTTCTTCAGCAGGAGGAGGTGTGACGTCTTGAGCTTTGACAATAGATAAGGATACAAAAGGAGCTAAGTTATTAAAAACTAAGTTTACAGAAAGAATTATTGAGATGATTCTTTCCCCTAATTTGTTTTTCATGAAAAGTTAAGCTTTATTTTAATCTATTTATTGCAAATGTCAAGTCTTATCGGCTTTAAGGGAAGATCCAAGCAGCGTAAGAAAAACCTAGATATAGAGTAATTCCTATAGTTAATAACCAAAAATATTTTGGTTTGACTATTGCCAAAAACGGCATAATCCATGATAAATATTGGATAGAGAAATTGGTCGTAAAAACAAAAAAGAAAATCAAAAGATTAAAAGCTTCTTTAATAATATTTTTTTTATTTTTAATAAGAGAGTAGAGGAAAAAAACTATTAAAAATATTATCGTAGAAAGTTTCTGCCATCTCAACCGCCAATCACCCAATAAGGCCCATATTCCCCATATGCCCCATAACCCCTGATAACTGATAAGCGTCTTTCCGATGTCTAGAAAAGACGCCTTGAATAATAAGATGTATATAATAATCGACAACAGAGGAAAAACTGGAATCAAAAGAATCAGTTTTTTATTTTTTAATCGCTTATATAGGCTGATGATAAATAACAACGGCCAGGTCTTAATCATTACCGCCAAAGAAAAAACTAAGATCGAAAAGGCCCCTTTTTTCACTTTAATTAAATAAAGTGAGTAAAGCAGAAAAAACAAAGGAATCGCATCGAACTGCCCATGTAAACAAAAGATCAAAATTGAAACCGGATTAACTGCGTATAAGAAAGAGGCTTTAAGATTTTTTTTTGACAAAAGATAAACCAGATAAAGATTTCCCAGATCAAATATAATATTTATAATTTTTATAATTATTATGGCGTTTATTTTAGATTGTCCAAACCAGTACGATATCGCCTCGAGATAAAGAAAAAAAGGAAAATACGGATGGTGAAGATTTGCTACTTTTGGATAGATATTAATTCCTTTTAAGGTTAACTCTCCGACTTGAAGATACGATTGTAAATCATAGTTATCGACATTACGAAATAAAAAGATTCCTAATAAACGAAGAATCAATGCTAAAAAAATAATTTTCTTCACTCATCTTTATAAACTTTATAACTTAATGAACTTTATAAACTATGTAAGATTGTTTGTCAGTAGACTATATGCTACAAAGAGAGGTTTTTAGATTGTTAGGAAAGTAAAATTTTCTCGATATGCCACACGTGAAGTGGATCGTGTAGGATTTGAACCTACGACCCCTTCGATGTGAACGAAGTGCTCTACCACTGAGCTAACGATCCTCTTTATAATGTATATTATATATAATCTCTTGTTTTTTAGCTCTGATTTCCTTACAATAAAAAACTATGCTGAAAAGCTTAAAAGCCGTTATAGATTTTGTCATGGATATCCTTGAGACGGTGGTTTTCATCGGATCGATGTTTATCGTTGTCTACCTTTTCATCCTTACGCCAAACCAAATCAAAGGCGCTTCGATGGAGCCGACTTTCCAATCAGGTGAATATATCTTGACAAGCCGTATTACCTATAAATTCAGAAAAATGGTTAGGGGAGACGTAGTTGTCTTCAAGTCGCCCAAAAACCCTGATATAGAATATATTAAAAGAGTCATCGGTCTCCCCGGCGATATCGTGACCATCACCGACGGCAGTGTCACCGTCAATAATAATTTGCTGGAGGAAAAATATATCTCTGCCAAAACCAATCTCTGGGAAGGCGGCTGTATTAAAGATGGAATTTCTTATACGATACCATTTGACGAAGTTTTTGTCATGGGGGATAACCGTCCCCGGTCGTCTGACTCAAGAGAGTTTTGCTCTGTCCCTGTACAAAGCCTGATCGGCCAAGTCTTTTATCGCTATTTTCCCGCAAACAAGGTCGGGAAGATCGCAAATCCCCTTCCCCGCTCTATTCGCTAATTGACCGTTCCAATTCTTTCACAAATTTAGTTGTCTTCTCTAAGTTCCCTTTTATTTCAAAAATAATCTTTGCTCTCATTCTAGTTTGACTGATATTTACTTCAAGATCTGGATATTTTTTTTCAAAATTTTCTATCAATTCCCTTTTGTCTTTGACTTTAAGATAGCTTCCTTTAGTTTTTATTTCGTACAGAACTTCTCTTATCAACTCTTCTGTTTGCCTGATTGTTAAATTATCAGTCAAAACTTTTTCATAAATTTCTATTAATTTTTTTTTATCTTTTATTCTTGAAAGAAGAAAGAGATGGCTAATATTAACCAATTTAGAATAATAGCCGTCGACGATTATCTCTGACAAACTATTCAGCCTGTTTAAATGACAGATATAAGAAGAAGTCAGATCTAGTTTTTTGGCAAGATCGATCACTTTGAAATTTTTTTCCCTTAAAAGATAGCGAATTAGTTTAGCCTTGGCAAAAACGTCTGTTTCATTTTTTATCTTCTCAATCGTCTCATCCATGAAGATATTTTACAAGTTATTTACTAATTTTGCTTCTTTCTTCAAAGAAAGATTGGGGTCGATTAAATTTCCAAGGCCTTTTGACATTGCATTTATAAACTTCAATTGTTTGCCAGACTTTATTAAATACGTAAGGTTCTTTTTTAAGCCATTCTTTTAATTCTTTTTCTGATGGAAAATCCATTACTGCCATTGATCCAATCATTTTACCGTTATCATCCAACATCACAGATCCATACCATCGTTCACCTGACGCCTCCATCTCATCGCCTAATTTTAAATGCGCCTCCCTCGCAACCGTTCTTCTCTCTATCGCCTTCTCATCTTTTCCATCTTTACCAATAACAATAAATTGCATAAACCTATTATACCTATCTTACTCCTGTTTGAAGTCCGAAAGGACGAAAAAGCGGATTAGATCACTGGAAATATAATTACTAAATTTCCAGTGTAAAGGGTTTATACTGTAAATTGCTTTGGCAATTTACATGTATGGATACTGAAACAACAATGCACAAACCTGAGTTGTTTTAGTATATAATCCACTTTAATTAATTAAAGTGGATAGCTTGAGTTTTTTTTTGATTTTTTAATTAAAATCCTCTGGCTTTTCGTTTTTCATAGTCAATTTTTTGTCTCCATGCCGATTTCCAATTGACCCCGTAGGTACCAGGACCCCTTAAATCAAGGTAAAGCTTTTCTAAAAAATCTTTTACTTTTTCATTACCAACAATTCCTTTTAAGGCATTTTTAATAGCTTTGCCTTTTAACATAATCGAATGAAATTTAGCGATTGTTGTTGAGGAAACCTTGAGTACGTCTGAAATATTTGAATAGTCAATCTTTTTCATAAGTAAATAAATTATTGCTACTCTTTTAGCAATCATTATCCTTTCTGTTGGAGATAAGAGTTCGTTTATTATTGAAGAGAATTCCTCTTCTTCATCCATACAATTAACTACCTCAAACATTAAATAATAAAGTTTCTCTAAAACCGCATCCTCAACCGGGAAACGGGAAATTCTAGTCATATAAGTCACTTTATTTAATTAAAGAGAGACTTGTCAAGGGACTATACGCTACAAAAGTATTGATTTATACTGTCATATCAAATTATTTACTTCGATATGCCACTAACTACTTTAATTAATTAAAGTAGATAATTTAGGTAGAATTATAAATAAGTGCCTCTTAACAATAAGAAATAATAAAATGGAAGATTTTATATGACACTTACGTAGGCTTCGCCCTGTTTTTGAAAGAATTTCACGGTACCTTTCTTTAGAGCCATGATTGTAAAATCACGCCCCAGCATCGTTCCTGGCCCGGCGTTAACCTTGCTTCCTCTTTGGCGAATAATTATGTTGCCTGGAATGACAACGCTGCCGCCATAGACCTTGACCCCCAGCCTTTTTGACCTTGAGTCTCGATTTCCTTTAACTGTCTTTTGAGCTTTTGTATGTGCCATAGCGGGTTAAATTTTAATAATTCTTAATGTTGTTAAAAACGGTCTAAATCCTCTTACTTTTCTATATCTAACTTTAGCCTTAAATCTCGCCACTCTAATTTTATCACCTTTTGAATGAGAAATGACTTCGGCCTGGACTTTTTTAGCTAAATCGGGCATTCCTAAATCGACTGTTTTCCCTTCTTCGTCAAAAGTCATCAAAGTTTCAAGCTCAATTTTTGATTTCTCTTTATCTCCTAAACGATCAACAATAACTTCTGATCCTTCTTTAACTAAGTACTGTTTTCCTCCGGTTTTAATTACTGCGAAAGTTGCCATAAGTTTAAATTATACCTTATTAAAAGCAATTTTCAATTTTAAATTTTCAATTTACATTGAATTTTCAATCATCTAATTTTTATTTGATAATTGAAACATGGCAAATTTATTGAAAATCGTAAATTGCAAATGGAAAATTGTTTAAGGAAGCAAGGCAAACCCTATCAACAGCGCTAAAACCGACGAGCCTCCATAGGAAATAAACGGGAGAGCGACTCCGGCAACCGGCAGCAAACCCATATTCATTCCTACGTTAACAAAAACCTGGAAAATCAAATAAGTCAAAAATCCAAGGCAAAAAAGAAACTTGCTTTTATTTCCTTCTCTTTTCTCAAAATAAAACTTGATCGTCCTTTTGGCAACATGATAAATCAGGAGGGAATAAAAAAATATCACCATCAAACCGCCAAAAAATCCAAACTGTTCAACAAGCGAAGCATAGGCAAAATCAGTCGTATTCTCGGGCAGAAAATATAGACGAGATTGAGTTGCAAGTCCCAAACCGCGGCCCAAGAATTTTCCGCTGCCGATCGTTATTATCGATTGGATCATATTATACGCTGTTCCTTGGGTATCAAGCTGAGGATTAAAAAAACTCAAAATTCTTGCTTGTTGATAATCTTTCAAAACAAACCATCCTAGGGGTAGGAAAAACGCTATTAGAGCAAAAAAATATGTCAGATACTTCTTAGGTATATTTGAGAAAAAAACGACTATGAGATAAATGACAAAAAATGTAAAGGCATTGCCTAAATCAGGCTGTTTAAAGATAATAAAAAACGGTACTAAAAAATATAAAAAACTTTTTAAAAAAAGATTGGCATTATTTTTGAAAACATCCTCGCTCTCCAGATAATGGGACAAAAAAAGAACAAAAAAAGGCTTAAAAAACTCGCTCGCCTGGAATCTGAAGAAATAAAAATCGAGCCACCTCCGGCTTCCCTTTACTTCAACACCGATAATATAAGTTATTACTAAAATCGCGATAAACAACCAATATAAAACCTTAGAGTTAGTTTGGAAAAAATGTCGCCCGATCGATTTAATCAAAAAGAAAGCAGCAAAACCCATAAAACAATAAATCAGCTGGCGAAAAAACAACCCTTGATCAAGGCCAAACAAATTAAATAGACCAAAAAAAGCAAGAAAAATTGAAGGAATGATTAGATTCATTTATTTTTTATCATCAGTCTTTTCCTAATCAATAAGGCGTCTTTGAAAAATTTTTCCGGAATTGCGAATTCAACGTAGTCTGTCGCCTTAAGACCCATTTCTTTACGTTTGATTTGTACGGATCTCATAAATTCTCTTAACTCTCCTTCTTTAATTAATTCTGGAGTTAAATTTGTATCAAATCCACCATAAAAACTTCCAATTTTTAGATTTTCCCTCTGTTGAAACTCTTGAAAAATAAGATTTTTAACATTAAGTTCTTGTTTTATAATTTCTTCATAGACTTTAATATTTATTGAGTCTTTAAAACTAAAATTCTTTGGCAATTCTAATGTAAATGATAATAAAGGCTGTCTTATTTTTATTTTATTGAGCTTTTTTTCCTCTATTCTAACGCTGTGCCCGAATTCACAAATCTTTCTTGTCAAAATCATGTCCTCTTCAAGGTTTTTGTCAATTAATTTTTTGCTAGTGTTTGGCCAAGTTTCAAGATGAACCGATTCCTTTCCTGTTAAATTAACGTACATCTCCTCGCTAATAAACGGCATAAAAGGAGAAAGAACAATCGATAGATTGACTAAAACATAATAAAGAGTCGAATAAAAAGCTTCTTTGTCAGTTTTATTTTCAGAATTTAGCCAAACCCTATCCCGACTTCTCCGGATATACCAAGTGGAAAGATCGGAAACAAATTTTTCAATTTCTAAGGCAGAATCCTTAGCATTGAACTCTTTAAGATTTTTTTCTACCAGCGTTACTAAACTAACAAATCTACTTAATATCCACTTATCAAGAATATTTTTTGATTCTTGTACGGAACGCGTATATGCGTTCCCTACTTTAAATTTATCTAAATTCGCATACTCCACAAAAAACTTATATATATTCCAAAGCATTAAATAAAACTGCCTTCTTACTTCATCAGCTTTTCTGTAACCAAAAAGCAAATTATCAGCCGGATTCTGACGGCTATACATCCATCTCATTACGTCGACGCCAATTTTATCAGCCCCCTCGTTAAACTCGATCGCATTTCCCCAGCTTTTGTGCATCGGACGGCCATCTTCTCCTGTAAGAGTTCCAAAACCTAGTACTCGTTTAAACGGTGGTTCGTTTTCTAAAACAGTCGATTCTGCGATTAAAGCATAAAACCAGTTCTTGAACTGGCCGGGAAAAGACTCGGTGATAAAATCAGCCGGAAACCAATTTCTCCACTCTTTTTTGTTTTTTGTATATAAAGGTTCGCCCTGATTATTTTCTGCAATTGTCGAATAAGCAACAATTCCTGCATCAAGCCAGGGATTGCCGACGTCATTAATCCGTGAAACCGGCTTTCCACAATTGACGCATTTTATCTTTACTTCGTCAATGTATGGTTTATGAGGCGTATGACCTTCGAATTTATCCCAACCGGAAATTGATTTTTTCTTTAATTCTTCTTTTGACCCGATGACTTCAAAATTTTTACAACTTTCGCATTCATAGATCGGTAGAGCTAATCCCCAATACCGATTCTTTTTGGAAATCAACCAATCGTGCATGTTCTTTAGCCAATCCAGCTCTCGATCCAATCCAAACTCCGGCATCCATTTTATTTTCTTTGCCACCTCCATCATTCTTTCCCTTAATGTAGACTTTTGACTTCGCGATGGTAAATCCATCGCGATGTACCACTCATCCTCGACTTTCCAGACGAGTTCGGCTTTGCATCTCCAGCACGCCGGGTATCTGTGCTTGTATGAAAAAATATTAAAAACACAGTCATTGCCTTTTTTATGTTCTTCTTTCAAAAAATTAAGGATTATTTCTGGATGTTTCTTTGCATTTTTCCCAGACAAAAATCCTAATCCAGGTAAATAATCAGCATTATCAGAAATTACTGGAATCATCGGTAATCCTAGTTTTTTTCCTAAAAGAAAGTCCTCTGTTCCTGCAGAAACTGCTGTATGGACTAAGCCTGTTCCTTCAGTATTAGAAATAGGCATAATAAGTGGATCGGTTGGAATTACTTTATGAAATTTTTCAGGCTTTTTTTCAGCTGTTTCTTTTACGGCTGGTAAAATATCAAACGGCGAACTATATTTTAGACCAACAAGCTCTTTACCCTTTACTGTTTTAATGATTTTTTCATAACCTTGAGTAAAAACTTTATCAATTAAATCCTTCATTACCCAAAAATAAGAATCTCTACTGACCTTTCCTTGCACTAAACAATAATCAGCCTTTTCATCAACGGCCACGGCAATATTAGCAGGAATTGTCCATGGTGTCGTTGTCCAGACAAGCAGTTTTTCTTTTATTTTTTGATTTTGAATTTTAGATTTATTTGAGATTTCGGATTTAGGATTTAGGATTTGGAACTCAAGAATTACCGATTCGTGTACGAGTTCCTTATAGTCTTCTGTCAGCATCTCATGTTGAGAAATGGCAGTCTCGCACCTTGGGCACCAAGGTACAGATTCGCGGCCTTTATAAATCCAACCGTTATCATAGCATTTTCTCAAGAAAAGCCAGATCATGTAGTTGTTTTCGTCGCTCATCGTAAAGTACGAGTGATCCCAGTCGGCAAAATAACCAAGCCGTTTTGACTGTTCTGTCTGTATTCCGGAAAATTTCTTAACTCGGTCGCGGCAGAGGTCGACGAATTTGGCGATAGAAGCTTTTGCATCTCCGGGAACTAAGTTTTCAATGTCTTTTTTTGTTCTCAACCCCAATTCTTTCTCTACTTCGACTTCGACCCAAAGTCCCTGGCAGTCAAAACCGTTCTGAAATCGTTCTTGATAACCTAAGAGGTTATAAAATTTCGGCCAAAGGTCTTTGTATGTCCTTCCCCAAGCGTGGTGAACTCCCATGGGATTGTTGGCAGTAATCGGCCCGTCGAGGAATGAAAAATATATCTTAGATTTAATATTCTTATTCAAATATTTTTTGACGATTCCCCTTCCATACCAATGCTTCAACCACTTCTTCTCCATCTCGGGGAAATTTTGATTGCTTTCGACCGATTTAAACATATCGAATAATTATATCATCTCAAGAAATTAGATTCACCAATATTATAAACAGTTAAACAGTTAAAACCTAAACGGTTAAAAAAACTATAAAACAAAACTTAAAAACATTTAAACTATTTTCATATGTTTAATAGTTTAACCTTTAATAGTTTTTTTAAGGTTTAGCCGTTTAAGGTTTAACAGTTTTTAAAGAGGTTGTCTATGGACTATAACCTACAAATCCACCCCCATCTTCAGGATCTTCAGGATTAGGTAATACACCGTTCAAGCATAATCGATAGTCTCTTTTTAAAATGGGAGCATGGAAACTATAAATCCATTCTTTTCCCTCATCTTAGTAATTTCGTTTTTCTTTTTTATTTATCGTTAATTCAAATGGAGGGAATTGGATCAAAAGTATTATTTCCAACAGCTTTTAACAAATCGAATTGTGTAAGATCTCTTGGTTTTTTCCTAAGTGATAGCGCTAACTTAGAAAGTTGAATTAAATATGCATCTGCGAATCTATGAAACTTTAAGTCTTCGCTAACCTCAAAATGGTCACCTATAGATTCTCCTGTACGTATAGCGGCAGCCATCGCCTCCAAATATTACAACTGAACTTGATTTTTACTGTATTGAGTTATAGAATATAAAATCCTTACCTAATTCTGAAAATCCTGAATGAAAAACCAGAATTCGGTTACATTGCCGGAGGACTTCTTAGCTAAATTTGCCAGCGATATTTTTGTTCCTTTAAAAAGAGGAGAATGCGTTTCCTGTATGTTTGCTGCTGGCGGTGGAAAAAGAACCATCTTTAACTATCTTCTTTCCAAAGAAACTATCTTAAAAAAGATTTTTAAAGAAATCTATAAAAAAACCTTATTTGTCTATATTGATCCAAATGAAATCTTAAATATTTCGACCGAAGCCTATCTTCACCTTATTCTTGAAAATCTAGTTTTTAAAATGAAACAAAAAAAGATTAAAACTGTTACAGAAACGATTTCTAAAAATCCATTGGTTCTTATAAAAAAGAATCTTGAAAATCTCGTTCTAAAAGAATACCATATCATATTTATTCTTAATGATTTTGAATTTACTCTTTCTTTACCTTTAAGTATTTATTTGAACTTAGAGTCGATTATGTCTATAGATAAGTCAAGAATAGTCTATCTATTTTTATCAACGATTAATCTTTTTGATGAGACGGTGCTTCGAAATCTTCAAAATCTTAAACATGCTATATCGCGAAACGTCAGATTCTTTTCTCTATTAAATCAAGATGCGGCAAATTATTTAATCGACCGATTTCGCGAAAAAACTAAGACAAAAATCACCCATAGAGTAAAAGATGTCCTATTCGAATTATGCGGAGGTCACCCTCAGTTATTAAAATACTCTTTTAATAATCTACGTCAGCAAGGTCAGGAATTTCTTGAAGATTATAGAAAATCAACTTCATACCTCATCAGTCACTATCAATTAAATATTGTTTGTGCCGATATTTGGAACTTTCTGTCCGAGAAAGAAAAAGAAGCGATTATTTCTGTTGTTACAACCGGAAATTTTTTACCTTCTCTAAAGGAATCTGTTGACTATCTTATAAATTTGGGACTCATTAAAAAAATTACCGATCAAAAATATCAATTATTCGGAATCCTCTTTGAACAATTTATTAAAAATAAACTTCCGAAGCATAAGTTAATATTTAATAGTAATAATAAGAAACTTTATTATGGCGGACAAAGTTGTGAAGATAAGTTTACCTATCAAGAGTTTAAACTCCTTACGTATTTTATCACTCATGAAAATGAATTGGTCACTCGAGATCAAGTTGCCGAGGCAATTTGGGGAAGGCATTATCTTGAAAAATATTCAGACTGGTCTATCGATAAAAGTATCTCGATATTAAGAAAAAAACTTGATGCTTTGGGTTTTCGCTCAGAATATCTTACGACTTTAAAGAAACGTGGGTTCAGTTTTTCTAATCCTGAATAAGATTATGAATTTTCTCTGCAAGCGCTTTATTTATAGATCTAAAATCAATCGAGGCAAATCTCTCATCAAGTTTCCTTAATTTTCTTGCTAATTCAGGATTTTTGGAATTATTGATCAATCTCCACTCTTCTTCACGACACCAAATCGGTCTAAGAAGCATAAAAGCTAATGCCGCATTGTCTTCTACCAATTCAAACAAAAAGTCATAAAAAAGCCTTCTTCCGGGTATCCCATGATAATATCTTTTTTCAGGAGGATTATCCAGACTATTGACATATTTAAAAACTTTTGCTTTTAGTCGTTTTAATACATCAGGATTTTCTAAAAGTTTTCCGATTTCGGGAAACCAGCCTTTTTCAGCAAAAACTCCGAAAGGATATACATTTATGTTTGTGGCAAAGAGTTCTTTGTTCCCTTTGATAAAGGATTCACCTTCAGGAAGTACTCTAAGAATAGATGCTAAGTCGCCGTCAAAAGCTATCCCCAAGTCCGTCAATATTGAGATGCCGTTTTTCAGCCTTTGAGATCTATAACCTATAATATAGTCATTTTTCCTTGCTTCCTCTGCAATGGGTTGAATTACTTCGTAGGTAAAAAATTCCTGTGTTTCTTTAGCCAGTCTGTTTAATGTATCTATATCATCTAATTGCTCCTCTGTAATAGGTCTATCATCTAGACTTACTATCGGGTGCTTTCCGCCATAGCCCCAGTCTCGGAAATCATGCCTGAAAGCATACAAAGTTTGACTAAATGAACTGCTTAAAAATCGTCTTTTAGAAAACGGGTAGTAAGCCACAACAAAAGGATTGTCTAACCAGTATTGATTTAAAAGTCTGTGTTTTGATAAATTCTCATAACCTCGAAATGGAGTCATACCCATACCGGATATCAAGGTCCTTTTCTCGCCATTTTTATGAAAAGTGTACGGCTCCAATTTTAAGACAATGTTTTCTATTGATGCATCTTCCATCATATGGATCAGCAATGGATTATCGGCTTTATATTTTCCTCCTCTAACCGGATTAAAAATCTGCATCCATGATCTGTTTTTTTTGCCTATGTTACCTTTTGTTCCTATATCCAAGTAGTTGAATTCATCGCGCCTGCTGCTGGTTTTCTTTTTTATGGAATACTCTTTTCCTGGAAATAATCTTTTTAAGTATCTTTCCATCTCATCAGGACCGGGGCCGTTCACAGCTACTATATCAATATCGCTGTTCGGGAGATAATTTTCAGCATTTTCATCCTTACCTAATTTCGTTAACCAGTCCCTGATGGAAGAAAAACGGTTTGCCTTAATATCCAGAAATTCCTTTCTTCTGAATCTGGTAGTCTTTATACCGGTAATATCTTCCGCTCTCCCTAAAACAATAAACATCGACATATCTGGAAACCTGTTCAAAAGTGCCAAAATAATTTTACCCCTATCAGTAATGTCCCACGAAGTTGATGCTTCCGGCGACTCTTTCAATCTATGGGGTGCGCTCAAGCCGAACATTTCTTCTGCCATATAGAATCTATAATCAAAATACTTCCCAATTCCTCTTTTGTCCATCAGTTTTTGAACTTTTAACCTGATAATCTTTTCAAGTCCAGGGATATTGCGTTCATTAGGTTGACTGGGTAAATTAAGCTCATCCATTACCTCTTGAAAACAATCGCTTATTACCTTTAACACCTCTGTTTCCCTTTTTTTATCCAGAAGCTGAATTAAAAAAGGGAAACAAGCTTTGTACAAATCTCTGGCATAAACCCTAAGCTCTTTAGGCAACCATTCAAAAGAGGGAAATTCTTTAACTTCCGGCATTTCTACAGGCTCTTTTTTCAAAAATAAAGGAGTATTTATGTCTATCATTTCCAAAAGTTGATCAAGCAAACCAAATGCAGTTTTAAAAGAACTGACATTTCTTTTTTCATCTTGGACTAATAACTCTCTGATGTTCTTTAGGATAAATTTCTTTTCTATTCTGCCTTCTTTTGGAATTGTAGTATACCGCCATCTTTTTAGCTGTCGCGGTACAGATTTTGGCTTTGAAATATCTATTTTTCTATCTCTTGTTAAATCAAGATCTATTCTAATAAGACTAAGAATTTCATTCTCCGACTTAGTTAAGAGTAGGTTCAATAATTTATCTTTGTCGTTTTTAAATCGTTTTTCAAACAACGAGTAAATGTGATTTTCTGTTCCCTGCACCCACGGTGATCCGCTGAAAAAAAGTCTTAATACCATATGCATTAAGTAAACTTGTGCTATGAATTCGCCGTCAAAGATCATTTTGAGTTCCTTTTTTAATCCGCCGTTAACTTTTTTGTCAACAATCGCTAGTTTAACGACATTCACCGATATAAGATCGGTAATTTTTTTCCTTTGATTATCGGTTTCCGGCAAATAGAAAGGGGTGCCTTTTAACAACGCATTAGTAACTCCCAAGAGACTCTGAACAACTAAGTTTATCTTTTCCTCAAAAGGCATGTTTTCATCGATCTTGAATATCCGTATCAATTCGGTGAAATCTCTGACTGTGTATGATAACCAGTCAAACGATGCTGCCTCGTTTCCCTTTTTTAATAATTGACCAAGAAGCGTCCTCCCGGAAATTGCATCTTCGGTTATTTGACGAAGTTTTTCTATCTTAATACCAACTCTTTCATAATAATTTTGCGTTTCCGTATTAAAAACCATCTCTCTAAATCTATCATAATTCGGGTCACCTCTTAAGACACCAACCAACACCTCATCTTCGTGGTATTTTTTTCCTCCTATTTCTAACCTTTTGTGAAAAACGCCTTGGAGCGGTAAGGTGAAAAAATCATGCAGTCTTTCTACTTCTGAACTATATAGTATTGTTTCTTTAGGCGTCAGATCATATTCTTTTATTAACTCTTTGAAAAGAACGGGTTGTTTCCTACATAAATGAAGAAGAGTATTGGAAGATAATTCCATCACATCACGGATATGGTCACCCCTTGAAAAATCATATCTCAAAACTTTTTCGGCAATCGGACTGACGTTATTCATGCGAAATAATCTTTCCATTGACTTAAGTTTTAGGCTTTCTAAAGTAGGTAAAGCTTTTTCTAGAATAATATTGCCTGCATTTTTAAGCTTTAAACCTGAAGCTGCAAAAGAAATTTTATTAGAGAGGTGACCGTGCCAATCCGATGACTTAAATAATTCAACCATTATAAGGCCTGATTTTATAATTTTTCTCTCTATTATTCAACTATAGGCTATAGTAACCTTTCAGGATCTTCAGGATTGAGTAATACAACATTCAAGCAGTATAAGTTTTCTTGATGTAAATTGTCTTTATATGATAGTAGTTTATACAACTTTTTTTATAATTTACGGCCTGATAGTGTTTTGCTTGTTAAAAGGTCCGACCGATTCCGACTAAAATGAATAAATATCAACTGCAAATTTTTTTGGTAGGCCTTCAGCCTTATTATTTTATTTTGTTTTCTATCCTAGACTTATTTCTATTCTAACGATCTAACTGCTATAATTTATTTAATATGGATTTTATAGTTATTTTTCTACTTATCATTTTTAACGGTTTTTTTGCCATGGCTGAGATTGCTATTGTTTCCTCGAGAAAAAGTAAGCTAAAAAATATGGCAATGAGCGGAAGAAATAAAGAAAGAACTGCGTTTAATTTAGCCGTAAACCCCAATATGTTTCTGTCCAGTGTTCAGATTGGAATAACCCTAGTTACCGTCCTTGCAGGTGCAATAGGTGAAGACATGTTTATGGCAAGACTCTCTCCTTTAATTAAGCTTCTGCCTTTTATTGGAATATATCACCAGCAAATTTCGTTTATTTTGATTATCACTGTAATTACCTATTTATCTATTGTAATAGGAGAACTTGTGCCTAAAAGAATTGCCCTTAATAATCCCGAAAAAATTGCTATATTCGTCGCCCCTATAATTAAACTTATTTCTAATGTAACTTCACCGATTGTACGTTTGTTAAGTGTCTCAACCGAATTTGTTTTTAAGCTTTTTGGGCTAAAACAAACTTCCCCTTCTCTCATTACCGAGGACGAGGTACATATCCTTATTAGAGAAGGTGCAGATATGGGAATTTTCAGCCGTACCGAAAAGAAACTGATTGAGCGGGCACTTTTATTGGATGATTTGCGAGTGGGAATGCTTATGACACCTAAACATAAAATGACGATAGTCAATATTGATAAATTTGCCGATAAACCAAAACAGTTTCTTAAAAATTATCCTCATTCTCGGTTAATCTTTACCGAAGGAAAAGATAACAAAATATTCGGCGTTATTCATGTTAAAGATCTATTATCTTACTCCTTTGATGACAGCGAGTTCGATATTGAGAAATTAAAAAAAATCACCAATAAACCACATCTTATCCCTGAATCAATGAAAGCCATCAAAGTTCTTGAATTATTTCGTCATTCACCTATTCATATTGCTTTGGTATTGGACGAATTTGGCAATATTCAAGGTTTGGTGACTTTAAATGATATCCTTGAGGCGCTTGTAGGTGAAATTAGGTCGCAATCGATTCAAGTACCTTTGATTATTCAAAGAGACGACGGATCATTTCTTGTTGATGGAGTATTAACGATATATGAATTCAAAAAGAAACTTAAGCTTAAAGAATTGACAAATAAAGACCTTACTAACTACCAAACCGTTGCTGGCTTTATAATCGCTCATCTTGAAAAAATACCTAAAACAGGAGACATTTTTGAAAAATCCGGCTACAGATTCGAAATAATCGATATGGACAACAACAGAGTAGACAAAGTTTTAATTACACCATTACCTAAAAATTGATTGATTTAGAGAATTCTATTCATTTCTTCCTTAGGAAAGCGGGAATGTCAAACTCTGAAGTATCGTCCAAAAACTCCTCATCCTCTTTAATATCTTCTTCCACTTTTCCTTCGCCTCGCCGAAGTCCCGGCTCGGAAGGAACGGAGGCGGGCTCCTTTTCAATCTCTTCTCCCTTTTTAAATCGGAAAAGTCTCAATTTATTATCGTCAAACTTTGTGGCAATGATCGTCACCTTGATCTGATCCATAAGGCGCTCATCGATAACCGCTCCGAAAATGATATCTGCGTCAGGGTCAACAGACTTGGCGATGATTGAAGCCGCCTCGTCAATTTCAGCCATAGTCAAATCAGGTCCGCCAACGACATTGAAAAGAACACCGCGGGCGCCTTCAATTGAGACGTCAAGAAGCGGTGAGGAAATTGCCTGCTTGATCGCAGCGATCGCCCGCTTGTCTCCGCTGCCGATTCCCATTCCCATCAAAGCCGTCCCGGAATTGCTCATAATCGATTTAACGTCGGCAAAGTCGACGTTGATCAGTCCCGGAGTAGTTATAAGCTCGGCAATCCCTCTGACTCCTGAAGTCAAAACAGTATCAATCTTTCTGAAAGCTTCAAGTATCGGCGTTTTTTTATCGACGATATTTAAAACGCGCTGGTTTGGAACAATAATCAGAGTGTCGACCTTCTCTTTTAGTCTAGAAATGCCGTCTTCGGCGGTAAATTTCCTCTTCACCCCTTCAAATTCAAAAGGTTTAGTGACAACAGAAACCGTCAAGGCACCAGTCTCCCGAGCAATCTCGGCAATAATCGGAGAAGCACCCGTTCCAGTCCCACCGCCTTCGCCGCAAGTGATAAAAACCATGTCAGCGCCAGTCAAATCTTCTTTTAATCTTTCTCTCGACTCTTCAGCAGCCTGCCTTCCGATTTCCGGGTCGCCACCCGAACCCAATCCCTTAGTCAGGTTTTCACCGATCTGAATCTTAATCGTCGCTTTGTTATTGAGAAGCGCTTGGGCATCGGTATTGACGGCAACAAATTCAACTCCGGGGATACCGCCTTCGGCAATCATCGACGATATCGCATTTCCGCCGCCTCCACCGACGCCAACGACTTTTATTCTTGCCGCTTGTCCAGCTCTTGGTTTTATTAACATGTCATGGTATGAATTGTTTAAAAAAATTCTTTAAATTTCCAAAAGTATTTCCCAACTTAAAATCTTTCAAAACTCTGCCAAAATTTTTAAATCCGGCTCCTTCATCAGTCATTATATTTTTTAGACCGTACAAAAGCAACCCGCTAGTTGATGAGTATTGAGGATCAGTCGTCTCGTCGACCAGGCCTGTTACTTTATCCGGGATGCCAATCCTTATTGGCAAGCCGACGACGCGTTTACCAGTCTCAAGCATCCCGACTGTCAGCGCCCCGCCTCCAGTAATTACCAATCCAGCCGGCACCTGTTGTCCGAAATTGCTTTTTTCAATCTCTTCAAAAATTAATTTGAATATTTCTTCAAGCCGGGGAGCGATAATACCGTCGACTAATGTTTTTAAAGAAACTTCGGTAACATTCTCGGGCAAATTTAGTTCGTTTAAATTTATCTGCGGAGTCTTTTTTTTGGAAGAGTTTAGATTTTTGCTCAAATAAAGTTTTATTTTTTCGGCCGAGTCCAAAGAGACGCGCAAACCAACAGCAATATCATTGGTAATGTGCCTGGCGCCGATTGGGATCGAGGAAGAATAGGACAAGGCGCCGTCAGCATATATCGCCGTATCAATCTTGCCGCCGCCAATATCGACCAAAACTACTCCCAACTCTTTTTCAGTATTGGTTAAAACTGCCTCCGCAGACGCCAAGCCGGAAAAGACAAATCCCCGGTTTTCAATTCCCAAATCATCAAGTACTCGATCAATATTTTTTAAATTAGTTGACGAGGCAGTAATAATATGGGTCTCCACTTCAAGCCTTACTCCGCTCATCCCGACCGGGCTCTTTATCCCCGGCTGGCCATCGACGATATAGTCTCTTGGAATGGCTTCTATGATCTGGCGGGTGGTCGAGAGGGAGATCGCTCGAGCAGCTTCAATCACTCTCTCCACATCTTCTTCGGAGATCTCCCCCTGCGGGTTGGAAACGGCGACGATGCCGTGAGAATTTAAAGAAGAGATATGGGGTCCTCCGACAGTGACAAAAGCATGGTCTATTTTATGCCCGGCCATTCTTTCGGCCTTTTCCACGCTGTCTTCTACAGCATCAGTCACTTCTTTTATATCAACTATCAATCCTTTTCTAATTCCTCGGGCAACTGTGGTATTAAATCCGATTATTTTTAACTCATCAATCTCGCCAGATTTTATTCCCACGATAGTGGCGATTTTGCTGCTGCCGATGTCAATACCGCAAATTAGTTGGTCTGTCATTTATAATTTAGAATCTAACAACAGGTTTGTCATAACGCAAATCGATTTCCTTAAATGCTCTTCCTTCTACTTTAAACTGTTTTACTATCTGCTGCAACTGAAAAAGTTGTGAACCCGCTTCTTTTTCGCTGCTGAAAATGATTTTTTTTTCTCCTACGTTAAATAGTAACATATTGACTCCGCTTATATCAATATAAACTATTTTAAAACCCAGATCGATGACTCCAATGATCAAATCAAGCGTCAACTTTATGTCCTTATACGTCAATACGTTTCCAGCGCTGTAAGACTGAAAATTAAGTTTTTGATAATAATTAATTATCGGCAATTCCTTAACTGGATTTTTGGATTTTAAGAGGATTTTTCCAAAAGACGAAAGATAAAAATAACCTTGATTGACTAATAAATTGGCAATTGGTCTTTCTATTTTGATTTTTAAGATTAGCGTCGACGGGTATTCTTTTTCTATGGTTACTTTATCGACTTCAGGGTTTTTTTTGATAATCAATTCTTTTATTTCTTTTTGGGAAATAAAAATTAAATTGCTTTTTTTGAGCTCTTGAATGCCGATTAAGTCTTTTTTATCGCTTTCTATCTCAATATCTTTAATCGCGAAAACATTGTTTAAAGTATAAAAAAATATAAAAATCAATAAACAAACAATAACAAAAAAAACAAATGATCTTATTTTATCTAAAAACTTCCTCGACGATAAATTGGCTGGCATCGTTTTTATAAAAATAACTTAACGATCTAAAATTGCTTTTATAGCTTTTGATGTTCTCTAAAATTTTGTTGATCAACCTAAATAGCTTTTCGCTAGTTTCTATCTGATGAAATATTTCGCCGACTCCTGCCTTGGCAAAAATCTCAGCGTGAAAGAACTGTTCTTTACCAGACGCCCAAGGCAGGGGAATGAATATGGCTGGTTTTTTTAATTTCAATAGCTCAAAAAAAGTGTTTGCGCCGGCGCGGCCAACTACGATATCGGCCAAAGAATAAATGTAGCCTATTTCATCTTCGTAAAAATGTTTTGCTAAAAAATATCTATCAGCTAGTTCTTTAGAAAGATTCTTTTTTATTTTCAACAAACCATCATAATCGTGATATTCCTTAGTCTCTCCAGTTTGATGTATAACAATATAACTATTTAACAATTTAACAATTATCTTCTTGACGTGTTCATTCACGCTATGACTTCCAAGGGTACCACCGGTGATATAAACAACCGGCCTGTCTTTTTTTGCTGAAAAAGGTTTCTTTTTGGCAATGAACACGGATTGCCTAATCGGATTTCCAGTAATAATGGTTTTTTTGGCCGGGAAATATTTTTTTGCTTCCTCAAAAGCAATAAAGATTTTTTTTGAAAAAAAGCCTATGATTCTATTGGCCAATCCCGGATTAATGGTCTGTTCATGGGTAAATACAGGAATCCTAAAAATATAACCCCAGAAAACCAAAGGAAGAGCTAAATACCCGCCAAAAGACATTATGCGATCCGGTCGATACTGATTAATAATAAAAAAAGCCCGATAAAAACCCAAGGGAACTCGAAAAAGACTCCTCAACGATTTTATCGACAAAACTCTTGTCAGTCTGCCAGCCTGTAGGGGAATAAACAAAATTTTTCTTCGATTGATTTCTTTGAATTCCAAAGAAGTTGTTTTCTCTGAATCGAGCGCATATTTCCGGCCGACAAAAATAATTTCCACATTTGGTTTGGTTTTTTTTATTTCATCGATAACGGCTAAAGCTGGGGCTAAATGTCCACCGGTGATTAAAATTTTCATAGTATTATTATACTTTCACCCTCTTCTCTATATTCAATAAAATTCCTATTAAAGCAAAAGAAATAAGTAAATTGCTTCCCCCATAAGAAATAAAAGGCAAAGGTACGCCGGTCAAAGGAAATAGACCAACCATTCCTGCCAAATTAATGATGATCTGCAGATTAAAAAAGGCGAAGACTCCCGCGGCGATCAATTTTGACAGTTTATCTGGCGACAATCTTATCAGGTGGTAGATTTTATAAATAAAAATAAAATAGAGAATAATTAACATTAGAGACCCAACAAATCCGTATTCTTCGGCGATGATGGCAAAGATGGAGTCAGTATGGGCCTCTGGCAAAAATAAATATTTTTGACGGGAAGAGCCAAACCCTTGACCAAACAACCCTCCCTGGGAAAGTGATATTAATATTTGGTTGATGTGATAACCGATTCCTTGTGGATCGGTCGACGGATTCAAAAAGGCTGTTAGGCGGTTTAGTCTGTAGGGCGCAGCTTTGATCAATAAAAAAAATCCAGCGGCCGCAACCGGTATCAGCAAAAATAAGTTGAATATATTCATTCCCGCAAGGTAATAAATAATCAAGCTCAATAAAAAAACGATAATCGCCGTACCCATATCGGGCTGGAGAATTATCAAAAAAATTAAAAATCCGACCAAAGTGAGAAAAGATAAAAATCGCCTTTTCTCTCTATGAATAAACCATGAAGAAAGATAGATAATGACGGAAAATTTGGAAAGCTCGGTCGGTTGGACATTAAACCAGCCAAAGTCAATCCACCGCCTGGCTCCTCCTGCCTGAAGGCCAATTCCGGGAATCAAAACGATCATCAAGAGAAGAATTGTCACTCCCAAAGATATGAATGAAAAAAAATAGAGCTTTTTGTAATCAAAGTAGGAAAAAAACATCATGACGAAAAAACCGATCGCCAACCAAATCGCTTGGTATTTAAGATAATGCAGACTGTCTCCAAAAGCGCTGACCGATCTTATCGCCGAAGCTTCAAAAATAAAAACCAGACCGATTAAAGACAATATTATCGGTATAGTGACTAAAGGTACAAAAAATTTATTTCGAATTAGAAGTTTTTTAACCATTCAAAAATAATTTTGTCAATTTTTTGTAATCAGACCTAGGATCTGTGAAATGAAATTCAACTTTTTTTTGTTTATCTAACTTTCTTTCTATTTTAGGATGGCGCTTTAAATAGTCCTTTAGTTTTTCTGCTACTATTCTTTCTTCCGATATCACATCAATATTCGACCCAACAATATTTTTTATCTCTTTTTCTATAATTCCATAATGAGTACAAGCTAAAATAAGACTATTTATTTTTCTTTTTATCAACGGGTCAAGATATTCTTTAAGTAGTAATTGAAGAACTTTTTTATTTCGCATCGAATCTTCGATATAGGGAACAAGAAGCGGGCAAGGCTGTTGAAAAACAATGGCTGTTGGAATAACTTTTTTAATCTCATGAATAAAAGCTTCCGATTTGATCGTCGCCTTAGTACCGATGATGCCTATTCTTTCTAACCTACTATCTTTTAATTTTTCTATTACCGGTTTAATAACACCCAAAACTCTTAGATCCGGATAAAATTTAGGTAAATATTCGCGTTGGATTTTTCGAAGAGAAGTCGACGTCGACGAATTACAAGCGATAATGATTAACTGGCACTTTTTTTTAAACAAAAAATCAACTGCTTCTTTAGTAAATTGGTAGATGATTTCTGGCGACCGGTTTCCATAAGGCACTCGAGCATTATCTCCAAAATATATGTAATTATATTGGGGAAGCTCTTTGCGCAAAGCTTTAAAGATTGTCAATCCGCCAAGTCCCGAATCAAAAACACCTATATTCATATATCTATTATTTTTTTAACTATTCTATTGAATTCGTCGCCTCTGTGAAACTCATTATTAAACATGGCAAACGAAGTCGCCCCAGGAGAAAATAATACCACTATCTTGTCATTCCGATATTTTTTGTCATTCAGGCGAAGGCCGGAATCCAGACTCTTACACAACCTATAGGCTTCTATAACTGCCTCTTCTAAATTATCATAAACCTTTTTACTAATCTTTTCAGGATGTCCAATATCTGATCTGTGAACGAACCTGCCAATAAAACAATTTTTTCTACTTCGATTAAACGTTTAATTAAAGTATTAAAGGGAAGATTTTTTGAATTACCTCCTAAAATGAGAATGATTTTTTTATTTTTGAAAGAATCAATTGCTTTGATAGTAGCAATTGGCGTTGTTGAAGTAGTGTCATTAACAAAGACAACACTGTTTTTTTCTCCAACAATTTCTTGTCTAAAAGGCAGACCTTTAAAACTTGAAATAATCTTGACAGCTTTTCGCTCATTAATCTTTAGAATCTTCGCTACCTGCAAAGCGGCCGCAGCGTTTTCCAAATTATGATCTCCCATGAGGTATTTAAGTTTATTGGGAAAATCTTTTTTAGAAAAAAATATTGTAGATGAGGTGACAAATTTCTTTTTACTTTCGAGGGGACCCCGACCTTGGCGGAGTGAGACTCTCGTGTAAAAAAAATTTGGCACCGAATCTAACAAGCTAGAATTGATTATTAAATAATTACTCTCTTTCTGATACACAAAAATTGCTTTCTTATCATATAAATACTCATCCATGTTTTTATAATAGTTCAAATGGTCTGGATAAATATTAGTAAAGAGGGCTATGTGTGGGCTGATTTTTTTCCGGTGAAATCCGGATAACGCCCACGAAGAAATCTCCATCACTACCCAATCATTTTCTGTTAAAGTTTTTAAATAATTAGTAGTCGAGATTCCTGGTAATCCTCCTCCCAAATAAACTGAAAAATCAGATAGTTTTAGTAGGTTAAATATTAACTGGGTAGTCGTCGACTTGCCTCGAGTCCCTGTAATGCCAATAATTTTTCCTGGAAAGACAGAGGCAAAAAAAGACAGTTCCATCTCAATCGGAATTCCCTTCTTTTCTGCCTCAACAATTTCCGGCATAGACCATAAGACAGAGGGTCCTTTGAAGATTACATCCGCCTCAAGAAAATCTGACAATTGATGTCCACCGAGATGAAAATTTACCGGTAGATCCGACAGTCTATTAATAGACTGTAGTAATTTTTCTTTCGGCTTTTTATCAGTCACTGTTACATTAGCTCCCAAGTCTGCGAAGAATCTGGCGATACCTACTCCACCACCCTGAAGACCCAAACCAACTACCAAGACTTTTTTTCCTTGATATTTCTTCTTCAAAGAATCAATAATATCCTTTGGCATAATCTTATTTTATCATTTCATAAAAGCAATCATCAGGCCGAAGATGACGAAGATAATGGAAATCAGCCAGAGGCGCATGACAATTTTTGGCTCTTCCCAACCTTTATTTTGCAGATATAAATGAAAAGGAGCTACAGGAAATATCTTCCTTTTTAAAAACTTCTTACCCATTAGTTGAATCAACGACGATCCAATCTCAATGACAAATACTCCACCCATAATCGGCAAAGCAAACGCCTTACCCAAAATCAACCCTATGACAGCAAAAGTAGCGCCAAATGAAAGAGCCCCGGTATCGCCCATAATGACGCGGGCCGGCCAGATATTGAAATAAAGAAAAGCTAATAGACCACCTAACCAAGCAGCGATAAAAAGGGAGGTCGGAACATCCAAAATCGATCGGGAAACCACCCAAAAACCAATCAAGGCAAAAGTAAGGATGCCCGATGCCAATCCATCGAGGCCATCGGTAATATTGACGGCATTGGCAAAAGCGACAATAATAAAAGAAGAAAATAAGATATAAAAATAGTTCAAATTAAAGACGCCAAAAAAAGGCACGTGCATAAATTGAATTTTTAGATCGCTGAATAGCCAATAAGAAATAACTAAAGAAAGGATAACTTCTATGATGAATTTATGACGCATTCTTAAACCAAAAATTCCCGTTTTTGTCCAAAGAAACATTTTATTCAGATCATCATACAAACCCAAAAACCCAAAAGAAATAAAAGTAAAAAGGATTATTTTTATTTCCGAGGCGATCGACGGATAATTGGTTAGGATTTTTTTTTGAAAAAACCAATACAAAAAAATAAAAAGACAAAATACAAAGACTGTCGTTGCCAAAATCAAAATTCCCCCCCCGACTGGTGTACCCTTTTTATGGACATTAAATTTATCAAAGATCGGCGTCGGTTTGTTAAAGACGTCTCTTGTCTTTTGATGGGCTCTTTGAAACTTGAGGTGATAAAGAAAATCAATAAAAGGAACGATCAAAAAAAAATTCAAAACAAAAGAAGCAAAAACGGCAAAAAGATAAATGGAAGTCATAATATTTTTGGCAAAAAAATCATACCGGCTATGATAGTGGCACCGATTGCATATATCAACATTGCTGCCGCGGCGACGTCTTTGGCGATTTTTATGTCTTCTCTGATTTTTTTATCGATGGCGTCGGTCGTCTGCTCGAGGCCGGTATTTATAGTCTCAATTACTAATCCAACGGTAATCAAAAAGACAATTAATAAAAACTCCAGATAACTTATTTTGAGAATAAATGCTCCAAAAATAGACAGAGTTGACAAAAAAAGATGAATTTTATAGTTTGGCTGGGTTTTTAAAGCCCAGATCAAACCGTCAACGGCGTGTCTAACGGAAATGGTATGATGTTTAAGCATTAAATATTTTGTTCAAAACTTCGGCAACTTTTTTCGAATCGTGCCTCAAAATGCTTCGATATAAGACATCAGATGAGTTCGTCTCCACCTGTTTATTGTCGATCAAATCTCCCTTGATAACCTTATAACCATTATGATCTTTTAAATCGTTAATTGCTTCTTCTTCATTATACTTTTTGTAGGAATTCAAAATATCCGCTGTAATCTGCGTATTGTTTATGAGAATAAAGTCAGGATCTTTTCCGAGATATTTTTTTAAATCCAAAAGGTGATCCGATGCTTTATATTTCGTCGTCTGTCCGGATTTAGTCATCAAATTCATGATGAAAATTATTTTTGCTTTGCTTTTCATAATCGCCTCACCGATGCCTTCAACGAGGAGTACAGGTATGATACTTGTATAAAGATCTCCTGGTCCAACAATAATATAATCGGAATTTTCTATTGCTTCGACTGCTTTAACATTGGCTGTTCCGCTGGGCGTCAAATAAGCTCTTTTAATCCTTGAGGATTCTGCATGATTTTCGTCTATTAATCCTTCTCCGGTAACGATTTTACCGTTTTCATACTCGGCTGCCAAATGCAGTTTATCATGAGTGACGGGAAAAACTTTTCCTTTCGTCTTTAAAACATATGATGCTGACTGAATTGCCTCGTCGTAAGATGTGCTAACTTTTTCAAGCGCAGCCAAAAAAAGATTGCCGAAGTTATGTCCTTTAAAATCTCCTGTTTCAAATCGATATAAAAAAAGTTTTCTCCATAATATAGGAGCGTCGGACAAAGCCACCAAGCATTGGCGAAGATCTCCCGGTGGTAAAACACCTAGCTGATCCCGAAGTTTACCAGTTGACCCACCCGAATCCATCATGGAAACAACAACAGAAAGATCGAGCTCGTAATCTTTAAGTCCCGACAAAACGACAAAAGTTCCAGTGCCTCCACCAATAACAGTAATTTTTTTCATACTTTTAAATTAACCTTTTCTTTCCCATCACTAAAATATACTTTATCTTTTACGTCCTGATTTACGACTTCACCGGAGTTGATCCAAGTTTTTTTGCCAATCTTCACTCCCGGAGTGAGCGTAGCATTGACGCCTATTTTTGATTCCTCACCAATAACTGCTCCTAATTTTGACAAATTTGTTTCTTTTACTGTTTCTCCGTCAAATCTCAAGTTAGCCGTTACCGCTTGAGCTCCCATCATCGCTTTGTCTGCCAAAACAGAGTCGCCGACATAATTCCGGTGGAGAAAAACTTTGTTACCGATGCTCGATCGGGCAATCTCCGAGTAAGATCCAATCAAGCAATCTTCTCCAATCTGGCTTTCCCGTATCAATGAATAATCGCCGATGATGCTATTATCTCCGATAAAAACTGGTCCGGAAATTTTTACAAAATCTCCGATTACCACATCATCTCCGATGATGACTGGACCGACAATAAGTGCTTTTTTAGATATGCGGGCCGACGAGGAGATTTTACTGGCTTTGATTGTAGCCAAAAACAATTTCGTCATTAGCAAAACATGCCAAGGGAACTTAAGACTCTGCCAATAACCGTCATATATAAAGTACTCTCTGTCAATTTCCGTGGAAAGTAGTTGGCTCAAGGCGACTTCATAATGATCGTCGTTGCTAGTTTTTACTTTTTCTAAGGCTTTAGTCAAGTAATCGATGTCAGAGTAATAGTCAATCACCAACTTAGTGATATTTGAGGGAATTTTGTCTTTTCTGGGTTTCTCGATAATTGCCATGAGTTTTCCTTTAGCGTCAAACTTGAAGTATCCGCCAGGAAAATATTCGCTGATTTTTTTTCCAAAAAGAATAACTTTATTTTCTTGCTTTGCGGTTTGTACGATCTTTTCAAGAATTTTAAAATCAAAAATGTCATTGGCGTTGATAATCAAAACTTCTCCCTTAACCAAATTTTTAGCCGATAATACTGCCCCTGATTGCCCGTCTAAATCATCCTGAATAATAACTTGATATTTTGACGCTCCTAACGAAGCTTCGATCAAACGATTGAGGGGAGCTGCGTTTTTTTTACTGGCAATGACCGTTATTTTTTCACAGTAATTTGACAGTTCTTCTAGCTGGTAAAGAATCAATGGTCTGCCCAAAAAAGAAAAAAGATTTTTCTCTTCAAGAGGCCAAAATCTCGTACTATCGCCACCCGCCAGTATTAATCCATTCTTTATCTTCCTCATAAGCTTATTTTATCAAATTAAATCTTCTTAATCTCTCCCCCTAAATTTCTGACTTTTTCTACAAAATCCTCATATCCCCGCTCGAGGATCGAGACACCGTTGACGACTGATTCACCATCGGCTACCAAAGCGGCTGTCGCCAGGCTGGCGCCGGCGCGAAGATCAGCGATATTCAAAGCTCCACCATGAAGACTCACCGGACCATCAATCTCGATAACCTGGTTATATTTTTTCCCTCTTACGTAGTTAAAGTAATAAAAGTCTTTTGGATTTTCAACTTTTTTTTCCAGAAACCTTATTTTTGCTCCCAACTTTTTTAATTCCGACACATAAGAAAATCTATTTTCAAAAACGCGCTCGTTTACAGTTGATTTTCCTTGAGCTTGAGTCATTAAAACAGCCCAATTAGGCTGCCAATCGGTCATAAAACCCGGATGCGGAGTTGTTTCAATATTAACGCTTTGAAGCGATTTACCTCTGGAAAAGAAAATCCCGTTATTCGAAGTCTTGATCTTAACCCCGGCTTGCTTTAGTTTTTCAACAAAGATAGTGATGTTTTCTAACAGTAAATTCTTTAGGCTGATACTCCCACCTGTTGCTAAAGCTAGACAAATATAAGTAACAGCTTCGTTGCGGTCGGGGATGATTTTAAAAGGTTCTTTGAATTTGAGTTTTTCGACTCCATCTATTTCGATTAGGCTGTTTTCTTTGACAATTCTCGCCCCGCTTTGATTCAAAAAACTAATCAGGTTATCAATCTCCGGCTCGTTGGCACAGTTTTCTAAAACGATTTTGTCTTTTCCGAAAACCGAAAGCATGATGAGGAGTTCTGTCCCAGTATGGCTTGGCTTGCTGAACCTAAAAATACCCCTAGGTTTATCAGGCATTTTTGCCTCATAGAAACCTGTTCTTGAAATATATCTGATTTCCACTCCCAGGCTTTTCATTCCTTCAACAATCCTATCGATGGGCCTGGCGCCGATCCGGCATCCGCCTGGATTGGGAACAAAACAACTCCCGAATTTATGAAGAAGAGGAGCAAAAAGCATGAAAGAAACCCTGATTTTTGAAGCATGAAGTAAATCAACTTTATTTTGATTTAAAGAGGTCGGATCGATTTCTACTTGGTTTTTGTCAACAAAATCAACTTTTGCTCCCAACGATTTGATTAGATGCAAAAGCTCGATGACATCATTGATTCGGGGAATATTTTCTAAAACGACTTTTTCGTCAAATAAAAGAGAAGCGATGATCATCTTTAATGCGGCATTTTTAGCCCCAGAAAGCTTTACTTCACCTGATAACTTTTTTCCGCCCTTGATGATATATGAATCCTCCATAATTAAATCTTAAACTGTTAAACAGTTAAAACCTAAAAAAACTTATTAAACATTAAAACCTTAAACATTAAACAAAATGTTTTGTTTAATACTTAACCGTTTAATAGTTTTTTTAACTGTTTAAGTTTTAATATTTAACTGTTTTATATTACTATTACTTCTTCTTCCAACTCTATGTCGAATTTTTCTTTAACCTTATTCTTTATTATACCCAACAGTTTAATAAGGTCTTTACTCTTGCCTTTGCCTTTGTTGATGATAAAATTGGCGTGAATTGGTGAGACAAAATAATCTCCAACAGCATAACCTTTTAATCCTACCTTATCAATTAAATATCCAGCAGATATTTTTCCTGGGTTTCTGAAAAAACAACCGGATGAAGCAATTCCAAACGGCTGGGTTTTCTTTCTATATAAAAGGGCCCAATCGGCTTTTTCTTGTAATATCTTAGCGTTGGATTTTTTGAGTTCAAAAATGCCTTCGAGGACGATCTCTTTGGTTTTTTGCAAGATAGAATAGTCATAAGCAAATTTGAAATAATCTCTATTAACCTTTTTAACTTCTCCGCGATTGTTGACAAGATACGCATAGACTAAGCTGTCGCCAAAGTAGATCGGAGGTTTTGTCCATTTCGAATTCATGTAAATTGCTCCACCGACCGTCCCTGGCAAACCCTTATGATACTCAAATCCCTCCCACCCGGCAGCAATTGATTTTGCGACCAGCAAAGAAACCGGGTATCCTGAAGACACAGAAATGGTAATTTTGTTTTTGCTTTCTTTAAGAATCTTCAAATCTAAATAATTATTTTTTACTATCAATCCTTCTATTTTTTCTTTTATGATTGCCAAATTACTTCCCCCGCCTAACATAAATAGAGGCAGTTTGTTTTTTAAACAATATTTTTTCGCCTCGATTAAATCACCTCTTGTCCTCGCTTCCAAAAAATACTCCGCTTTTACTTGATTTCTTAAAGTTAGATAATGTGATAAGTCTTTGTTTTTTTCAATCCGTAATCCGTAATTCGTTAATCCGTTAATTGTCTTGATAATTTTGTCTTTTAATTTATAAACATCCCCTGCCCCCATCGTAAAAATTACATCGCCTTTTTTTACAAATTTTTCCAACCGATTAATCAACTGTACGCTCGATTCTACATAATAAAGATTTTTTTTGCCTTTGACAATATCTTGTGAGTCGATCTTAAACTGACGACTGTTTTCTCTTGCTGAAGCAAAAATTGGAAGGATAAATCCTATATCTGCTGATGATAAACCCTCTTTAAATTTATTTAACAAGAAGTTTGTTCTGGAATAAGTGTGAGGTTGGAAAATAATTATTATTCGTCTACCACCAAATCTATCGCGGGTTGATTTAATCGTTGCTTCGATTTCCGCTGGATGATGGGCATAGTCATCGAAAAGATAGGTGTCATTATTTTTGTAAACTAATTCAAATCGCCTTTGGGCACCTTTAAAACCCAATAATGCTTTTTTAATTTTTCCCGCTGTAAAACCTAACTGTAATAATTGAACGATAACTGCAGCTGCATTGGAAATGTTATGTTTACCAAACAAAGAAATTTTAAAACTGTCCGTTCCTTTAATACTAAATACTGAACCATCTTTGTCTATTTTCCAATTAACTATTTGATAATCTGCTTTTTCTGAAAAACCATAAGTAATAATTCTCCTAGACTTTAGTGTATTAATAGACTGTAGTATTTTCGTATCGTCAATATTCAAAATTAACTTTTTCTCACCAAAAAATTTGACAAACGCTTTTCTAGTTTCTTCAATGTTTTTGTAGACGTCTGGATGATCAAAATCAATATTAGTACAAATAATCCAGTCGGGGTTTAATTTGAAAAACTTTGGCGTTTTATCACTTGGTGGATTAATTCCATACTCATCCGCTTCGATGACAAAATATTTTTTTTCTTGGTAATCTGCTCCCTGATAATCAGTAAAAAAAGGAACACCAACAAAATAAGAAGGTTTGGCGTTAAGTTTATTCAACGCATAACTTAATAAAGAAGCAGTTGTTGTCTTTCCGTGACAGCCAGCAACAGCAATCTTGGTCTCAAATCCAAGCATCAATTCACCCAATAAACCAGCCTGGGAAATAACATTTACTTTTCTTTTCTTTGCCTTAATAATAAGAGGATTACTCAACCCTTGATGAGCCGCAGAGTAAACCATTAGATCGATATTTTTAGGAAGATCCTTAAAACCCACCTTCCAGGTAATCTTATTATCTTTAAGAAGCTTATCAGTAATAAATTCTTCTTCCACATCGCATCCTGTGACGTTTTTGCCCATTTTCTTCAATACCACTCCCAAATTCGCCATCGCCACACCCTTTATGCCGACAAAAAATATATTTTTAGCCTGTTTTAACATTCTATATCTAATTATACTATTCTTTCCTTTTATTTATAACTGCAACTTGTTAGATATCGCAAAAATTTGGCCGTTACAACAATCTAAAATACCTGTTTTGTAGCGTATAGTCTATAGACATTCTCACTACATTATATTAATAAATTGTAGTATGGTCAGAAATTCTCGTTTTCTACTACAGAAAGATCTTTTAGATAAATTATTTAATCTATTTTTTGAAGTAATGGGCAAAAAATCCTCTAAGGAAGAGTTCATGAAAGTTGTGTTTGATCTATTATCGCCAGCTGAAAGAATTATGGTAGCTAAACGTGTTGCGATTATTTTTCTTTTAATGAAAAAGATTGATTATTATAATATCTGTGAAAAACTGAAAGTTTCCCCCTCTACAGTTGCTAAATTCGCTCTTCTTATGGAAAAAAGCGAGGGGATAGTCCCGACTTTTAAAAATATCGTAAAAATTGAAAAGGTAGCTTTGTTTTTAAAAGAAATATTTAACGAAATTTATCATCCCGGATTACATGGAATCGATTGGAAATCAGCCAGGGAAAGAAAAATAAGTTTAGATAAGGAAAAAACCTTCGGTATTTGATCACACTACATTATATTAATATAATGTAGTAAAGAATATGGAATCAGTAAATATTATAAAAAGAGAGCTTAAAGACAAAGAAATTAGTCTTTTAATTAACGAGATTAGAGGTTTTTCAGCTCCATTTTATGTCAAGTATAAAGTTTGGAAGTCTTTTAAGAACAACTATATATTGCTTATTAACAATAAATTCGCTGGAGTTTTTGTTATTAATATATATAAAGATTGGATAAAACTTGGTCCTTTTGTACTACTAAAGGAGTTTCAAGGAAAAGGATTCGGTACTAAGATATTCAAATTAATTTTACGTGACTACAAAAAAGATAAGTTATTTATAGTTACACCGAGTCTAGCTGTTAAAAAAATAGTAAAAAAATTACAGTTTAATCAGGTCAAAAACTACTTTTCTTTACCTCTACAAATAAAAATTTTTCTGATAATACAGTTAGCTTCTTATTTAAATTTAACTTTTATTAAAGAATTTATCAGAAAAACAATATTTTTAAAAAGGGAAAAACCCGAATATTTCATCAAAAATTAAGTTAAGTCTTTAAAATAAAGCTGAACATCTCTCCGTATTGTTCGGTTTTTTTGCCTCTTCTGAAGGAAAAAAACCTTTCTTTATCACACTTAGTGCAGAAAGGAAAATAATCGATGTTTTCTTTTTTGACTCCTTTTTCAACTAAAAGAAGATAGTTTAACAAGGCTAGATTCAAGTGCCTCCTTCCACCTCGGAGGTGGAATATTTTAGCAGAATAACCGTCAAATTCTTCTCTAAATTCATAGTACCTATCTTCATCGACATCATAACAACATTCTCCAATTGACGGGCCAATAGCAACCTTTATTGTTTCAATACTGGCGCCTATTTTGATCATTCTGTCTAACATCTTCTGCGCCATTCTTTTGACGCTCCCACGCCAGCCCTGGTGAGAAATACCGACGATGCCATTAGTTTTATCGCCAAAGACTAGAGGCGAACAATCGGCGGTAACTACAGTTAAAACCACTCCCTTCTCTTTAGTGATAACGCCGTCTGTTTCAGATATTTTTTCTAAATTTTCCTTTGACTTTGATTCAAATACTTCAATATTGACGGAGTGAATCTGCTCTGGAATAACCATTTTCTTATAGGACAAATTATTACTTGTAAAAAAATTTAAAATATTTTCTAGTTTTCTGCCATCTCCTAAGAATTTTGTTCCAAAACCAGAAAAATAACGACTGTCGTTGAGCAATGAAGAAGAAAAGATTTTCAAATTAGAATCGTAAATAATCATAAATTTAGCGCTTTTTTAACTGCTTCATGTTCGCTCCAAGGATATTCGATTTTTCCCCTACAAAGGCTTTTCTCATGACCTTTACCAGTAATAACTACTAGATCACCTTTTTTTGCCATTTCAATCGCTTTATTAATCGCCTGTTCACGCCTATTCACAATCTTATAGCGATTATTTTCTATTCCCGAGGTAATCTGACCACAGATGTCTTCAAGTCTTTCTGTCCGGTAATCTTCTTCTGTCAAAATAATATAGTCCGAATATTTACTACTGGCTTCTCCCATTAATGGCCTTTTTGTTTTATCCCTTAAGCCGGCAGATCCAAAAACATGAATCAGTTTTCCCCCTTTATCCAAATATAAACGCCTTAGCTCTGGTAGTAAACTGGCAAAAGCATTAGGAGTATGAGCAAAATCTATTATTACCTTAAAATCTCTATCATAAACTACCTCTAATCTTCCTTTAGGAAGATTAAAAGTCTTTATAGCGCCTAAAATCTCTCTGTCTGATAATCCTAATTGTCTACAAACTGTATAAGCCGCTGCATAATTATATTGATTAAATTTTGGCAGATTAAATGTTTTTTCTACAGTTTTAAGATTTGAGATGTAGTTTTGAGATTTGAGCTTTGAGTTTTGAGATAAATATTTGTAAGACTCATTGTCTTTATTAATAATCCCTATTTTCGACATTCCTAATAACTTTTCCTTACTTCTGACATAGTCTTCATATGTCCGATGATAGTCTAAATGTTCATGAGTGATGTTTGTGATGACTCCAATTTCGAACTTTGTTCCGAATAGTTGGTTCTGATCTAAACGATGAGATGTTGTTTCAAGAATAAAGTATTCGTCTTTTTGGTCGGCTGCCATTCTAATGTATTTCGGTATTAATATGGCGTCTGGTGTAGTAACGTGAAATCCGGTATCGTATTCGTGTCCGGCAACGAGCGCGTAGACCGTCGAAATCATGGAAACCTTTTTGTCTGCATGTTTTAAAATGTGGTAAATAAGATGGGTCGTAGTAGTCTTCCCGTCAGTCCCGGTAACTCCTATCATCTTTATCCGACGGGAAGGAAAGCCATAATAAAGATTGGCTAAAAAAGCTCGGATGAGGTGGTAGATATTTTTTATTTTTTGAAACATGTTTAAGTTTTAACCGTTTAATTGTTTTTTATTGTTCTGGTGTAATACCATAGTATACTATAAGATCTTTTGCGATCTCAAAAAAAATCGGTGCTGCTGTCTCTGACCCCCAAGGCGAAGTCTTTGGTTCTTTGAGAATCACAAGGGCGATAAACTTGGGTTTATCAGCTGGTGCAAAACCTATAAATGAGGCATTGGTAAGAGACGGGTCGTAATGGCCTTGGATGGCGATCTGGGCCGTCCCAGTCTTACCGCCGATTTTATAGTCTTTTGGCCGATCCCATACGGCTTCGGCATTTTCAATCGTTGAAACGAGCATTTTTTTTATTACCTCCGACGTAAAGCCCGAAATTATTCTTTTTTCCACTCTCGGCTTAATTTTTGTTTCTTTGCTCGAGGAGACAATTTTTTCAACAACATAAGGTTTCATTAAATAACCGCCGTTGATGAGCGAGGCAAAAGCCCTAATCATCTGAATTGGCGTCAAAGCGATGCCTTGACCAAAAGTCACTGTAGAAAAATCAATCGGGTACCAAGAAGACTTTGGTTTAAAATAAGCGGAATTTTCACCTTGAAGATCAACCCCAGTCAATTCTCCAAATCCATATTTCTCTAAATATTGATAAATTTTATCTTTACCCAGTTTTTCACCTATGTAAACCATACCTACATTTGACGATTTTTCCAATATTCTCGTCATGGAAATTTTGCCTTCATATTTATTATTCCAGGTTTTTATCTGATATTCTCCTATCTGAATCGGGCCTTTTTCATCATAGATATCTTGGGGTTTGACTTTTTTTTCTTCTATAGCCGCCGCCATTATTAAGGGCTTAAAGATCGACCCAGGCTCGTATAGATCAGAGATCGCCGGATTCTTAAAATAGTTTTCGGAAAATTGATAGTATTTTTCAAGGTCATAGTCGGGCAGACAAACTAAGGATAAAATCGCCATTGTATTGGGATCGGCGATGATGACACAGCCTTGTTTGGCTTGGTAGCGGCTTAGACCCTCAAGTAGTCTTTTTTTTGCTATTTCCTGGACGGTTTTGTCGATGGTCAAAATCAGATCTCTGCCGTTTTCTGGTTCGACCTTGTTTTGAATTCCTAAAAATATCGGCCGGCCGATAATATCCCGTTCAGAATCCAGCAAACCAGGCAGTCCAAACAGATCTTTATCATAATAACCCTCAAGTCCAAAATAACCGATATCTTCGCCATCCTTATCTTTGCCGACAAAACCCAAAAGATGGGCAGATAAGGAAGCTTCCGGGTAAGATCTCTTCATCTGGTTTTCAAATCCTATCCCTGATATTTTTAAGTTTTCAATTTCTTTTTTTTTCTTTTCGTCAACATTGTTAGTAATTGAAATCCAATCTTTGCTCTCGTCTATTCGCGCCGAAAGCGAAGCTTCGTTGATCTCCAGTTTTTCACTCAAAAATTTCACTAGCTTTAGTTTGTCGGTAATTTTTTTTGGTTCAAGATAGAGAAGATAAGAGTTCTGATTGAGAACAAATGGAGTCTTATTGCGGTCATAAATTCGACCTCTCTCTGGTAGCAATCTCTGGGATTTCAGGTATAAATTTTTATTTACTTCTTGGGGCGAGATAATCTGTAGATAGAAAAGTTTTCCGACTATTCCTAAATAGAATAATAAAAAAATGATGAAAAGAAACTTCGTCTTCATTGAATTGGATTAAAAGCATACTTTAATTTTTCAAGGTAATTTGGCTGTGATTTCTCGGTAAACTCAAGGCTTTTTGCCAGTTTTTGTGCGTATTTTAAAGACGATACATCGGCCAGCTCTCCTTCTAAATTTAAATTTTCGCGATGAATCTTTTGTATCTTTGCTTCAAATGTCGAAATTTCATCACCCAATTTAATTGATGAATAAAAAAGAAAGATATTTGCTGTGACTAATCCTATCATCACTAACCAAATTGTTGGATTGATTATTTTTTTCATTTGATTATAGTTCTTAACTTTGCGCTCCGTTCAAACAACCTGATACCTCTAATTGGTTTTTTTTTCAAAAATCTTAAATCGGTGTTTCTGACAAAATTTTTAACGATTCTGTCTTCAAGCGAATGAAAACTGACAACAACTATTCTTCCCTCTTTTTTTATGACTCTAACCGCTCCCTCTAGCCCTTTCTTTAAATTTTCCAATTCGTCATTGACTGAAATTCTTAGAGCTTGAAATATCCTCGCATAGGTCGAATTGCTTTTAAAACCCAAGACTCTATCAATCGCGCTTGTCAAATCATAAACTATCTCTATTCTTTTTCTTCTTTTCACTTCACGAGCAATTTCTCTTGACTTGAGTTCCTCGGAATTCTTGGCAAAGATCTCATACAACTCGTTCTCATTTAGTTTTTTGATCAAGTTGAGAGCTGTCAACTCGCTATCCAAACTCAACCTCATATCCAAAGGTTCGTTCGGCTTGTTATATGAAAAGCCCCGCCCCGATTCATTTATCTGTCTCATCGAAAGGCCGAGGTCAAAAACAACGCCGTCGGCTGGAAAAAAATTGTTTTTTTTGGCAAGCTTCTCAATGTCAGCAAAATTCCCTTGAATCAAATTTAGATTTTGGATTTTAGATTTTTGATTTTTGATTTGATTAATATCTAAATCTATTCCTAAAACTCGCCCTCCCTGTTTGATAATCTCCTGACTGTACCCACCTTCGCCATACGCCGCGTCAATATATTTACCTCCGGATTTGACATTTAAGTTTTCAATCGCTTGTTGTAAAAGTACTGGTGTATGCATTAATTTTTAACTTTTTTATATTCCTGCCAATTCTTATCACTCCAAATTTCAAAATGGTCGCCAACACCGATGATAACCGCTTTTTCTTTTAATTGGCCGTAATCGAGCAGATTCTTTGGGACGACAAAACGACCCTGATCGTCGATTTCCAAATAAGCCAATGCAGAAAAAATTGATCGACGCTGATCGATGTCATTGGGTTGTAGTAAAGATGGGTTAAGCAGTTCTATTGCTCTTTTTTCCCAGTCGTCTTTGTCATAACCTGACAAGCAGTTGTTAAAACCTTTTGTCAGTATAAAAGTATTGCCTTTGAGAAGTTCTCTAAGTCTTTTTGGCAAAAGTAAACGGCCAGACCCGGAGAAGTTAACCTGATATTCACCAAAAAACACCATATACTATCCATTACACACCATTTTCCGCCCTATGTCAAGGGGGATATACCATTCGGTATTCCCCCGCCGACCCCGTAGACTCGCCCCTCGGAAGCGTGGACATAGACCACGCGACGAGGCAAGAGTTCTTCGGGGTCAAGTGAATTTTATAAGATTCTTATTTTTTTTAAGATCGAGGAAAACCTCCTCCTGGTGTAAAATCGTGATCAGTATTGAGTGGAGATTGAGCTGCTAATGGTGTTGTATTTTTATTAATGTCTTCTCGTTGTCCGTTGCTTCTGGTAAAACTTCTCTTTAAGAGTGGCTTAACAAATCCGAAATACAATAAGGCAAGACTAGATAAAGTTAAACCTACATATGCAGCTATTTCTCTAAATCTCTCATCCATAAAATTTTACCTCTTTGACCGTTGATAATACACAAATGCTAATTTTTTGTCAATCTTTACCATTTTAGTATAAGTTTGAATAAAATAAATTAAGTTTTCAGCGAATAATGTATAATCTATTCAATGGAACGATTTATTAAGAAGACTTCTAATTTCATTTTTTCAAAGCAAACCAGTATTTTTTCTTCGGCGATGCTTCTTTCCTTCATGATTATTTTAACCAATCTGTCAGGCTTCTTGCGCTACCGCGTCCTGGCAGGATACTTTAACAAAGAACAACTCGACATTTTTTTTGCTTCTTTCCGAATCCCCGATCTCATCTTTGAGATACTCATCACCGGAGCCCTAACTACCACCTTTATCCCCATTTATTTGCGCTACAAAAATAACAAAACAGAGCTTAGCGAGAATATTTCCTCGATCATCAACTTTATCCTTCTTCTTTTGACAATTTTTGTATGCGTTGCCGCTATCTTCATCGACCGCCTGATTCCTCTGCTTACTCCCGGATATAGCCTGGAAAAAATCGAGAAGATTATTTATTTCTCCCGCCTTCTTCTCCTTGGCCAACTACCTTTTTTTGTCGTCGGCAATTTTCTGACAGGCATAGGCCAAGCTAACAAAATTTTTTTCCTTTCTGCCTTAGCCCCGATTATTTATAACCTATCTATCATCATAACGACAATCCTCTTTAATCAGACTCTGTCCTTGACCGCGCCCATTTGGGGAGTTATTTTTGGCGCCGTACTTCTTTTTGTTGTTCAACTCCCGCTACTTTTCTTTTCAGGCTTTGATTACAAACTAGTTCTTAAAAAAACTAAAGGTTTAATCGAGTTTATTAGGCTCGTTATCCCAAGAACCTTCACAATCATCGTCGCCCAGATCGACGCCACCATCGATCTTACCTTGGCGACCCTTTTAGGAAGCGGCGCCTATACTGTCTTTTATTTAGCACAGCACCTTCAACTTCTGCCGGTTTCGGTAATTGGAATGGCTTTTGGCCAAGCTTCCCTTCCTTATTTAACGGAAATTTACCAGGAAAAAAAAGTAGAAGAATTTAAAAAAATCATTACCGATTCCATCCTCAATCTTTTTTTTCTGACCATTCCTATCGCTTTATTTTTTATTTTTGCCAGGACGCCCATCATCAGACTTTTCTTTGGCGGCCCAAAATTTGACTGGGAGGCGACAGTACAAACGGCCGTCACTCTTTCCTATTTCTCAATCGCCCTGCCCTTTCATGCTGTTTATTACCTATTAACTCGCTGCTTTTACGCCATAATGGACAGCAAAACACCCTTCTATATTGGATTTGTTTCAATCTTGATCAATACTCTTTTGAGTTTACTTTTTGTCTTTTATTTTCATCTGCCTATTTGGGCATTGGCGATTTCTTTTTCTGCTTCAATGATTTTTAATTCAACATTACTTTTTGCCATTCTCTGGAAAAAAATTTCCGGCTTTAATTTTACTTTTATTGTCAGCGAGCTTCTCAAAATGGCTTTTTCAGGAGTAATCGCCTCAATAATCTCTTATTCATTGATGAAGCTCTTCGACGGATTGATATTTGATACGTCATTTACCATCAACGTTTTCTTGCTTCTTGCCGTCACTTTTTTTATCTTTATTTTTCTCTATCTTTTTATATCGTGGGTGATCGAAATCAAGGAAATCTATCTGATCAGCCGCCTTATCCTCAAGGCCAAAGAATACCAAAAAAGGATCACCGAACTCTATACCAGCTATGAGTAAAAAACAAAAAGAAGACAAACAAAAAATAGTCGCGATCGCTGCCATCCAAAAAAAACTGTTGGGAAAAAGGCTGTCGTACCGGGAAGTCTATGCCATTATGGATGAAATCGCCAAGGAAAAACTGACTGACATTTTGACGACTTATTTTGTCGCTTCATCTTTTAAAGAAGGTTATAAGCCGATTGAACTCTTTCATTTCACCAAAGCAATGGTCGAAACCGGCAATAAACTTTCATTTAAAGGGATTGTCGCTGACAAACATTCTGTCGGCGGTATTGCCGGAACCAGGACAACTATGATTATCGTCCCAATAATTGCCGCTGCTGGTTTTAAAATTCCCAAGATTTCCTCGCGTGCGATTACGACACCTGCAGGGACCGCTGACGTCATGGAAGCAATTGCTAGTATAGAATTTAGCCCGACGGAAATTGAAAAAATTGTCAATAAGGTTGGAGGCTGTATTGCCTGGAACGGCCGCCTCGGTATCGCCCCTGCCGACGACGTCATCATCCGCGTCGAGGAACCTCTGTCTTTCGAATCATTTGACAAAATCATCATTTCGGTGATGGCAAAAAAAGTCGCCGCCGGGACGACTCATTTAGCTTTAGACTTACCCTATGGAAAAACTGCCAAAATTCATCATTTCAGCGATGCAGAAAAAGTCGCCAAAAAATTTCAAGATCTGGCAAAACATTTTGGGATAAAAACTGTCGTTGATATCAATGAAATGCTCGAGCCAGCGGGCCGAGGAATTGGACCGATCTTGGAAGCCCGCGATGTTTTATATGTCCTCGAACAAGAAACAGATAGACCGCTTCGTTTGGAAACGAAAGCCCTTAGATTGTCAGGGATGCTCCTTGACCTTTGTTTTCAAGAAAAAAAGATCAAAAAGAACGGCGATGAGGAAGCGAGAAAAATCCTCGAATCAGGAGCTGCTTTAAAAAAATTTAGGGAAATCGTTTCCGGCCAAAAAGGCGATGGAAACATTTCTTGCAAAAGCCTCAAGCTTTCTCCTCATAAAAAAGAGATACTTGCGGATGTTTCTGGTAGAATTAAGGGTATTAATAATTATAATCTAAACACAGTTGCCAAAGTCTTAGGGTCTCCCAAGGACCGCCAGGCCGGCATCTATCTTTTGAAAAAACTGGACCACAATGTTGATAGGAGGGAACCGATGATGATCCTTTACTCAAGCGATAAATATCGATTAAAAGAAGGCGAAGTGACGATTAAAAATTTGCCGATATTTACAATCGAACATTAGTATGAAAAAACGTTATATTATATTTTTTCTTCTTTCTATCTTTGTCTTGGGCTTTTATCTTTTTTATCGGGAAGGAACTCTGCCTTTTAACAAAAACGACAAGACCTCTAAGATTTTTGTCATCGCTCGTGGGGAAGCACTGGAAAATATTGTCAACAATCTCGCCAAAGAGGATCTGATTCGCAGTAAATTAATATTTTATCTTGTTGTCAAGCAGTTGGGGATCGAAAGAAGTATCCAGGCAGGAGACTTTCGCCTCAATCCTTCGCTCAATGCCTTTGAAATAGCCAAGGCTCTTACCCACGGCACTCTTGACGTCTGGGTGACCTTGATTGAAGGAACAAGAAAGGAAGAAATGGCTCAAGTTATAGGCCGCGAACTAGACATTCCCGAGGTAGAATTTATTAAATTAGCGTCAGAGGGCTATCTTTTTCCAGATACTTATTTGGTTCCAAAAGACGCTACGGCCGGTTCTGTAATTTCTATTTTGCAAAACAACTACGAACAAAAATTTTCTCCGGAGTTAAAAGCAAAAGCGGAAAAAAATGGTCTTTCCGAAAAAGACGTCATCATTCTGGCTTCAATCGTCGAAAAAGAAGCGAAACATAAAGAAGATAAAAGCGTTGTGGCCAGCATTTTGCTCAAACGTCTGGAGGCGGGCTGGCCTCTTCAGGTTGATGCTACCATCCAATATGCTCTAGGCTATCAACCCGAAGAAAAGAGCTGGTGGAAAAAAGTCTTGTCCTTTGACGATCTCAAAATTAATTCGCCCTATAACTCCTATAAGAATGAAGGCCTGCCGCCGACACCGATTTCTAACCCTGGATTAGTGTCTATTGAAGCTGTTATTGGTGCTGATGCTTCAACACCGTTCTGGTATTATATCTCTGACAAACAAGGCAACATGCATTATGCCCGCTCTGACGAAGAACACAGTGCGAATATACAAAAGTACCTTCAATAAATTTTTTATGGCTTTTTCGGGAAAGTCCCCTCCGGTGCGTACCAATCCCTGACTTCGACCCCCGACGTAGTCTGTCCAGCAGTGACATTAACTGGTATCAATGAATGATCAGTGCATTCGACTGAAAGCCCGCAGGGAACCATTTTTGAATAACCGCCGGCTAAACTTGAATTTGAACCAACAGGATAAGCAACCACATAATAAGTCCCTGGATCGACATCTTTTATGGTAAATGTTCCCTGGTTTTGTCCTGTTTTAATCAGAAAATATTTTGATTGATCAATCGAATTAAATGCATAGACTTCAAGCGCTGGAATACCTTCCGAAGGATATCCTAATTCGCCTTCAATTGTTCCTTTGGTTTCTATAGCCTTTGTCGGTGTCACTGTTGCCGTCGGTATCGCTTCTTCATCAGTTGAAGAAGGAATACTTTTTTCCAATTTTTTTAGTTCCTGATTTTCTTTTAAAACTGTTTGATATTGATTATATCCCCAATAAGCGCCAAACCCTAGCATGAAAGCAATCAAGGCAACTATGACAATTTTCATTTTGAAATTTGAAATTTTTAATGAATATCGCTTGCTTGCATATCAACTGGTTCAGGATTTACCGGTCGTTTGACAACATCTCTCGGCTTCGAGCCTTCAGCCTGTCCCACGTACCCGGCTGCTTCCATCTGATCAAGAATCCTGGCTGCACGGGCATAACCAATAGATAATCTTCGTTGAAGAAGTGATGCTGACGCTTTATCTTGTTGCATGATGATTTCCAAAGCCTGATTAAATAGAGGATCGTTTTCTCCGCCGTTGACAACCATAGTTCCACCTGCCCCCGACCTGATGGTTACGGCCTGCTCTGTCACTTCCTCGGTATAATGGACTTGCGGAGCCTGGGATTTTAAGAATTTAACCAAGTTGACGACTTCTTTTTCGGTGACATACGGCCCTTGAATACGGACCGGCTTGGCTTTGTCAGGAGGCAGATAGAGCATATCTCCCCGACCCAATAGTTTCTCCGCTCCGGGCATATCGATGATCACCCGCGAATCGATCATCGAGGAAACATTGAAAGCAACACGAGTCGGGATATTGGCTTTCATCAAACCAGTAATAACGTCGACAGATGGCCGCTGGGTCGCTAATATCAAATGAATTCCTGTTGCCCGAGACATCTGGGCGACTCTCGTAATTAATTCTTCAGCCTCGCCTGGAGCAAAAATCATTAGGTCGGCCAGCTCGTCGATGACAAAAAGGATGTAGGGTCTTTTTTCTATTCCTTCAATTGCATTATAGCTTTCGATATTTCTGGCGCCGGCTTTGGCAAAAATCTTGTATCTTGTCTCCATCTCGCCGACAGTCCACTTCAAAGCTGAAATAATCTTGTCAGCCTCGACAATCACTTCGGTTAAAAGGTGAGGAATGCCGTTATAGATTGAAAGCTCGACTCGTTTCGGGTCGACCAAAATCATCCGCAAATCTTCCGGCCTGGTCCTAAAAAGAAATGAAGAAATCCAGGCGTTGAGAAGGACGGATTTTCCGCTGCCTGTGGCTCCGGCAATCAAAACGTGAGGCATCTTAGAAAGGCTGGCCGCGATTGGCTGGCCGGAGACATCAAGCCCCAAAGGAACAAGAAGTGGATCGTTATTTGTAGTAAAGACAGAAGAGGACAACATGGCTTTTTCTGTAACGATTTCCGGTCTTTTATTGGGAATTTCTATGCCGACCAAGGACCGGCCAGGAATCGGAGCTTCAATTCTCACTTGTCCGGTCGAAGCCGCCAAAGAAAGGGCTAGATTATTGGATAAAGCTGTAATTCGCGACAGCTTTGTTCCCATAGCAATGGCAATCGCATACTGGGTAACTGCCGGTCCAAAATTTACCTCTTCTACCTTAGCTCTAATGCCAAAGCTGTCTAGAGTCTGTTCGATTACAGAAGCGTTGTGTTTGACATCGCCCCGGTCGGCTTCTTTTTGGGTGACGTCTGCCAAAAGCGACAACGGCGGATAGACCCAGGTTGTTTTTGAAAAGGCAGGTAGAGGTTTTATAGTGATTAAAGAATCTTTCTGTGACTGCGATACCTGCAGAGCGGGGGCCGGAGCCATTCTTGTCTTTTCCTCTAGTTTTTTATCTAGAATCAATTGTTTTTCTTCTTTTTTTCCAGTTAATAAAGGTTTTTCTGTTAGCCCTCTAAACAGATAATTTTTCAAAAAAAGCAATCCTGATTTCAAAAGATTAAAAATAAAGATGAGAAAGACATCTATCGAAGTGTCTAAAAATAAAACCAACCCAATTATAAAAATCACCGCCATGATAATAATCGCGCCGATTAAGGAAAAATCAAGAGAGAGATTGTCAAATATTATCTTTCCAAAATCACCAGACTGAAAAATCCCCAACAAAGAAATAAAAACCATTATAATTCCGCCCGAAACATTTGGTTTGATAAATTTAAGCTTTTTGGTATTGAAGAAATGGGCCGAGACGAGAATTAAGATAAATGGAAGCATGATCGATAGCCAGCCAAAACTGCTGGTTAAGAATTTGTTTAGGCTAAAAAGAAGTCTTCCTGAATTCTCGTTCGACAAATTTTTCGCGAATGAGACTAACGAGACTAACGAAACCCCTATCAAAATAAAACCCAAGATATTAAAAATTGTCTGTTTATTAATTTTGAACTTCAAAAACGGTAATCTTATTAAAGATCTTCTTCTTGCCATATTAATAATACTACTTATAGCCTCTTTGAAAATCAACCGATACCAACAGCTTTATCATACCTCGTCACCCGTAGGGTGACGAAAGCTGAAAAAGTGGCATATCAACTTTTTTAGATTGTTAAATTAATCCAAAAACATTATTTTGTAGCGTATAGTCCGTTGACAAAATCTCCTGATACCCATAAGGTGAAATTATGACCCTAAAAAGACTACCTTTAGCAACCGGTGAGTTTTATCACGTCTATAACAGATCCATTGCTGATGAAAATATTTTTAATAACTTGAAATACTTAAGTAAAATTTTAGAAATCGTTGATTATTATCGATTTAATCAAAGAATACGCTTATCAAGATTTTATGATTTATCTGACTCGATACAAGAAGTTTACTTGAAAGAAATTAGACAGAAAAACCCTTTAATAGATATTTACTCCTTTTCGTTTATGCCAAATCATTTACATTTTCTCTTAAAACAACGAGAAAATGATGGTATTAAAAAATTTCTCAGCAATGTTGAAAATAGTTATGCTAAATATTTCGATTTGAAATATAATAGAAAAGGATCACTTTTTTTAAATAGCTTTAAATATAAAAGAATAACTAACGAAGAACAATTTATCCATGTCTGTAGATATATTCATCTTAATCACGTTACTTCGTATCTTATCGAGTTTGAACAATTAAAAATATATCCTTTTAGTTCATATTCATGGTATTTGAACGATAATTTAAATAGATTTGTTAACACTGATTTAATAATGAATCACTTCAAAACTAAAGATAATTTTATTAAGTTTCATCAAAATCAAGTCGAATATCAAAGAAAGCTAGAAGAGATTAAAGATTTATTACTCGAGTAGCCTTGTCACCCTATGGGTGACGTGCCTAATTTTATTGTATCATCTGGAGATTAATCCTGCCCATGTTGTCGATTTGGTAGACTTTGACGCGGACTTTCTGGCCAATCTTGACGACGTCATACGGGTTTTTGACAAACCCTTTACCCATCTTGGAAACGTGAATCATTCCTTCTTTGCCTGGTAATATCTCGACAAAGGCTCCAAACTGCAAGATCCTTTTTACCTCTCCTTCAAATTCCTCGCCAACCTGAATAATCCGAGTGATATTATTGATTTGGGCGACTGCCTCGTCTACCTTCGCTCGATCCAAACCGCTAACAGTTACTCTACCATCATCTTCGACATTGATCTCTGTTTGAGTTCTGGCAATCAAAGCTCGGATGTTTTTTCCACCAGGTCCGATGATCTCGCCAATTTTATCAGGAGGAGGAGTCAAGACGACTACTTTCGGCGCATAACGGGAAATTTCTTTGCGCGGCTTGTCAATTATTTTATTCATCGCCGCTAAAATTTCGAGGCGCGCTTTTTTTCCCTGACTAAAAATGTCTTTTATCATCTTTGTTGTCAAACCTTTGTTTTTGACGTCAAGCTGAATTGCCGTCACACCGTCAACGGTACCAGCGATCTTGAAATCCATTTCTCCAGAAAAGTCTTCAAGACCAACAATATCGGTCAAAACTACGTATTCATCGTCAGACTTTGACATCAAACCCATGGCAACTCCGGCAACCGCAGCCTTTAAAGGAACGCCAGCATCCATTAAAGACAAAGAAGATCCGGAAACGCTTCCCATCGAAGAAGAGCCGTTTTCCGCCAGGATTTCGGAAACTACCCTGATCGCATAAGGAAATTCATCGCTCGATGGCAATACCGGCTCGATTGCTTTTTCAGCCAGGGCTCCGTGCCCGATCGCTCTTCGGGAAGGGCCAAAAAACCGACCGACCTGCCCATAAGAATAAGGCCCGTCAGAATAGTGATGTATATATCTTTTTGCTTCTTTGCCTTCGGGGCCTTCAATGAGCTGCTCTAAAGTGGTCGAGCCCAAGGTGGTAATAGAGAGAACCTGGGTCTGACCTCTTTGAAAAAGGGCGCTTCCATGAGTGCGGGGAAGGACAGAAACTTCAACAAATAGATCTCTTACTTTATCAAATTTCCTAGCGTCTGGACGAATCTTTTTTTCTAAAATATTTTTTTTGATATTTTCATAATTATATTTTGTGATTGCTGCCAATATTTGTTTGCTGTCAAATTTCTTTTCCATGTCCTCATATATTGAAGAAACGATTTCTTGAAGCATCTTGTCCTCACTCCCTGCAGTTTCCGCCGCCTGCTTCACCGCTTCTTCGACTGGTTTTGCGTATTTTTCTTTGACCAATTTAACGATTTCTGAATAGTCGTTTTCTTCTGGAGTTGATTCTTTTTTCTTTCCGACTTTTTGACCGACTTTTTCAATAAATTCAATGATTTTTTTGTTTTCTTTTTTGGCCATCTCGATACCTTCTTGAATAATTTCATCTTTGACAATGTTAGCTTTTGTCTCGATCATCAAAACTTTATCTTTAGTTGAAGAAACTACTAAATCAAGGCTAGAAAATTCTTCTTCGTTTTCCGTCGGATTTAAAATAAATTCTGTTTCTTTATTTTCCGCCGATGTCACATAACCTATCCTTACTGTTGATATCGGACCGGCCCAGGGGACTGAAGAAACAGTGAGGGCGGAGGAGGCTGCAATTGCCGAAAGAACCGCCGGGTCATTGACTCCGTCAACTGAAAGTAAAGTAACGACTACTTGAACCTGTTTTTTATAGGTTTTGGGAAACAAAGGCCGGATGGAACGGTCGATCAACCTGCCGGTCAAAACTGCATAATCAGACGGCCGTCCCTCTCTTTTAATCCAACGCGATCCTTTGATAAGTCCTCCTGCGTAAAGTTTTTCCGCATATTCAACTGACAAAGGAAAATAATCAATATTGGGGTTTTCCGGACCAACCGCCACGGTCACTAAAACCGCAGTATCGCCGAGCGTTGCATACACTGAAGTGTCAACAGCTTGAGCCAATTTTCCAAACTGAAGAGTCAATTTTTGTCCGTCTATTTCGAAAGATTCTTCGATAATATTCATTATTTTTTGAGGCCGAGGTCTTTGATTAATTTTTTATACCTTTTCTCGTCTAATTTCTGCAAATAATTAAGGATTCTTCTTCTTTTGGCAATTACTTTAAGTAAACCTCGGCGGGAATGATTGTCTTTTTTGTTAATGTCTAGATGTTCTGTTAATTTGTCAATTTTATGGCTAAGTAAGGCAGCTTGGACTTCTGGAGAACCGGTGTCGCCTTTGCCTTGAGCAAACTTTTCAATGATCTTTTGCTTATCATCTGGTAATTTTGCTAATTTTGTCATAGTTTATCATTATAATTGATACTAATGTTACTTGCAATACTTTTTTTTCTTTTAATTATCGTCGCCATTATCCTTTTTGTCCCGCCTCTTCATTGGCTCATTGTCTTAGCCCTAATCGCCCTAATCTCCCTAACAGCTTTTTTTGGGCTAAGATTCTCCACTCACTCTAAAAAATATTCTTTCCTCGGTTCTACTTTGCTTTTTGTCATTCTTTCTCTTCTCGCCTTAGATCTTTTCGACCCAGTCAACGTCGTCTTAACCACCAGCTTGTTCGTCGGAATTCTCATTCTATTAAAATAAAAAGGTTCTGTCCTTTCACTTCGTTCGCTCGGAATGACAAAGATAAGATGTTATAATTTAATCTATGGCCAAAAAAACTTTTTATATTACTACCACCGCTCCTTATGTCAATGCTGATCCGCACATCGGTTTTGCTCTAGAAATCATCCAGGCCGACGCCATCGCCAGATTTCATAGGCAATTCGGGGACGAGGTAGCTTTTGGTTTTGGAACTGACGAGCACGGCTTGAAAATTTATCGGAAAGCACTTGAGGCAAAAAAAGACCCGCTTAAATACTGTAGTGAATATGCTAAAAAATTTGACGATTTAAGAAAAGCTCTGAACCTAAGCACAACTCATTTTATTCGAACCACTGACAAACCACATATCAAAGCTGCTCAAGAATTTTGGAATCGTTGTTTTAAAAATGGAGATATTTACAAAAAAAATTATCGAATCAAGTACTGTGTTGGCTGCGAACTTGAAAAAACCGACTCTGAACTTTCTGATGGAAAATGCCCGGTTCACCCCAACCTAAAAATAGAAAACTATGAAGAAGAAAACTATTTTTTCCGATTTTCCAAATACCAAAAAAAACTTCTAGAACTCTATGAAAAAAATCCTGATTTTGTCTTTCCTAAAAACAGACTTCTAGAGATAAAAACCTTTGTCGAAAAAGGACTTGAAGATTTTAGCGTTTCTCGATTAAAGAAAAAAATGCCTTGGGGTGTTGACGTCCCTAATGATCCAGAACACGTTATGTATGTCTGGTTCGATGCTCTGGTTTTCTATATCTCAAATATTGGCTGGCCAGAAAATGAAAAAGAATTCGATTTATGGTGGCCAGTGATTCAAGTAGCAGGCAAAGACAATTTGAGACAACAATCAGCTATCTGGCAGGCGATGTTGATGTCAGCTGGATTACCAAATTCAAAACAAATATTTATCCATGGATTTATTACATCTAATGGACAAAAGATGAGTAAAAGCCTCGGCAATGTCATTAATCCATTCGACTTGGTAAAAAAATATGGGAGTGATACCGTCCGATATTACCTCTTAAAAGAAATTCCCTCTTTTGACGACGGCGATTTTTCATATCGAAGAATGGATGAGATCTACAACGCCGATCTCGCAAATGAACTAGGAAATTTAGTTTCTCGGTTAACAAATCTTGGAGAAACAGATAGTTTAACTGTCACCGATAAAACAATTGAACAATATAACAATAAAACGATAAAACAATATAACAATTTCCAATTCAACCTTATTCTCGAAAACATCTGGAAGCAAATAAAAACTCTTAATAAAACCATTGACGACTTTGCTCCATGGAAAAAAACACCTGAAGACAGAAAAGATTTTTTACTTCAATGTTTCAAAACATTAAAATCCATTGCTTGGCAACTAGAACCATTTCTTCCGGAAACCGCCGAAAAAATAATTATAGCGGCAACATCAATAACAAAAATTAAAAAAATTCCTCCACTTTTTCCCAGATTGAAATGAAAAACATCGATCAAATAAAAGAAATCATTAAAAAAAGAAAACGAAGGATTGCATCTTTAGGATTTTTGGCAGCTTTTTTCTTTGTCTTTTTTTATATTTTTTTTAATCTCCCTAATCCTTATAAACTAAAAGATTTCCAAGCAACTCCTCTATCGACACAGATATTTGACAGAAACGGAAAACTTCTCTATGACATTTATAAAGAGCAAAACCGCACTGCGGTAAAACTCAAAGACTTGCCCAAATATATTTCTCAAGCGACGATCGCCATCGAAGACAAAGATTTTTATAAACACCAAGGCGTTTCTTTGTTGGGCGGAATTTTAAGAGCGGTCAAAGATACCTTTCTAACAACAAAAGTCCAAGGAGGATCGACAATCACTCAACAACTAATCAAAACGTCTCTTCTTACTCCTGAAAGAACCATTAGGCGAAAAATCAGAGAAATCATTCTCGCTCTCTTTACTGAAAAAATATACACCAAGGATGAAATATTGGAAATGTATCTCAATCAAGTTCCTTACGGAGGCGCTGCTTACGGCATCGAACAGGCAAGTATGTTGTATTTTGACAAATCAGCCAAAAAGCTTTCGCTCGCAGAAGCAGCCTTTTTGGCCGGACTGCCCCAAGCTCCGTCTTTGTATTCGCCATATTTAAATCCCGAGCTTTCCCTAAATCGAAAAAATACTGTTTTGAAACAGTTGTATGAAGAAAAATATATTGACAAGAAAACTTATGAAAAGGCGCAAAAGGAAAAATTAGATATTAAACCGCCAAAAAATATTATCAAAGCTCCCCACTTTGTTTTTTATGTGAAAAAAATTCTCGAAGAAAAATATGGAAAAGAAACTGTTGAAGAAGGGGGACTCAAAGTCACGACCACCCTTGATCTCACTATCCAAGAAGAGGCAGAAAAAATTCTCAAAGAAGAACAAGAGAAAGTAAAGGATTTGGATGTTTCAAATGGAGCTGTCCTTGTCACCCGGCCGCCTACGGGCGAAATTCTGGCAATGATCGGATCGGTTGATTACTTTGCCGAGGGTAGCGGAGCCTTTAATGTGACAACCGCC